>OCZT010007229.1_pt1 | contig 10912 bp, 8 predicted proteins | sample 1539031 | NCBI WGS metagenome assembly OCZT01 (sample SAMEA3539308, study PRJEB22396) | soil metagenome | biome: tundra; feature: field; material: soil | place: USA | collected 2010-05 | depth 0.15 m
AACCGACGACCCGCAGTTTACAAAACTGCTGCTCTACCACTGAGCTAAACTGGCCCACGGAGTCACGCCCAGCAGGGTGGCGTCGAAACCGGGGAATTTCAACCAGTTAATTACGGCTTGCGCTTGGCCGCCGGTCGCCCGCTGGCACCCTCGGGCGGCTGTTCATAGGCGAACTGATCGTCGTCCTTGACCTCTTTCTTCAGGCGGTAAAGCTCCGCCTTGAGCTTGGCGACCGTATCCGTCTGCGCGGGATCGTTGTAGAGGTTATGCAATTCGTCCGGGTCCTTCACCAGGTCGTACATCTCCCACTGGTCCTTCTTCCAGAAATAAATCAGCTTGTGCGTCGTGGTGCGCACGCCGTAATGGGCGCGCGTATTGTGATCGCCCGGGTCATGGTAATAACGATAATACCAGCTCGTCCGCCAAGCCCCCAGGCGCTCGCCCTTGAGCAGCGGGATGAGGCTGCGGCCCTGCATGTCCGCTGGGACCGGCAGGCCGGCCAGCGCCATAAACGTCGGCGCGAAGTCGGGGTTGATCGCCATCGCGTCCTGCACCGAGCCGGGCTTGGTCACCCCGGGCAGGCGGGCGATGAAAGGCATCCTCACCGACGGCTCATACATGAACCGCTTGTCATATAACCCGTGGTCGCCGAGGAAGAAGCCCTGGTCGCTCGTGTAGATGACCAGGGTGTTCTTGCTCAGGTCATTCTGATCGAGCCAGTCCAACAGCCGGCCCACGTTGTCATCAATGGACTGGATGCACGCGAGGTAATCCTGCATGTAACGCTGGTATTTCCACGCATTCAACGACTCGCCCTTGAGGGTCTGCTGCTTGCCGTCCACGGTGATTTCGACCTCGATCGGTTTCACGTCCAGCCACTGGTTGCGGGCGGCGCCTTTCAGGTCGGACGGCGGTTCGAGCTTGAGGTCGCGGCGCGTCAGATCATCAAAGACCTTCTGCTGGCACTCGTGAATAGCATCGGTGCGGGTGGCGTAGTCATCCCGCATCGTGGGCGGCTCGGGAATATGCCGGTCGGCGAACATCGCGCGGTGTTTCTCATCGGGCTCCCAAGGCCGGTGCGGCGCCTTGTGATGGCACATCAGGAAGAACGGTTTGTCCTTCGGTCGGTTCTTGAGGAAGTCAATCGCGAGGTCGGTGGTAACGTCCGTGACATAGCCCTTGATGACGTGCCGGCCGTCCGGGTCAATGAATACCGGATCAAAATAGATTCCCTGTCCCGGCAGAATGCTCCATTTATCGAACCCAGTCGGGTCGCTGCCCAAATGCCACTTGCCGATCATGCCCGTGTAATAGCCAGCCGCCTGGAGATACTTCGCCACGGTCGGCTGCGAGCCGTCGAAGCGGTTAAAGGTCGGCACGCCGTTGAGGTGGCTGTACTTGCCGGTGAGGATCGTGGCCCGACTGGGGCTGCATATTGAGTTAACGGCGAAACAGTTGCTGAACCGCACACCCGCCTTGGCCAGGCGGTCAAGGTTGGGCGTCTGGTTCACCCGGCTGCCATAGGCGCTGATCGCATGCGCCGCATGGTCATCACTCATGATGAACAGGATGTTTGGCCGGTCAGCGGCCAGGCTGCCGAAGGGGATTGCGAGCGAAACCAAGGTGGTCCAGAAAAACGGCAGCCAATTCTTCATGGGCGCCATTCTGGGCAAAACCTCTCCCGGGGCAATTCCTAATACCCGCGGGGCGACATTCCGTGCCACATCCTGGCTTTGGGGTGGCTTGGGGCTGGCTTTAGGGTCGCAATCACCTGGCTTGTGGGTGGCTACGTACACCATCCGTACGCCATCCGCACACGATCCGTACAAAATCCGTACAATATCCGTACGCCATCCGTACACCAGGCGTACACCATCCGTACAGGAGCCGTACACCATATCAAGGCGCCATGCCCTGGCTTGCAGGTGGCTATCGTCACGCGCAGCAGACAGTTGAGGCTCCGATTAGATAAGTAGCCTGGCGTTAATGAGTTCCACGCGCTCCGACGATATGGTTGCCGGCGCACCAGCGGCCGATGGAGAGAGGCGATGGAGGTAAATAAGAGACCTTACAAAGTGAGTGCCGTCCTAAACACGCTGGCGCAAGTGAAGTTCGGGCTTGGGGCGGCGTTACGACCCTGCTTCCGCCGCGCCTGTATGGTGATCGGGTTTTCTGTGATCGCATGGTTACGGGCTAGCGGCGCATTTTGGGCTTTGAACCCAGGTAGTTGAGCACCATATTTCAGGCATGAACAAGGATCAGGTAGCCGAAGTGTTGGTGAATATTGCGACGTTGCTGGAGCTGAAGGGTGAGAATCCGTTCAAGAGCCGGGCTTATCTCAACGCCGCCCGCACCATTGAGACCTTAAGCGAGCCGTTGGACAAAGTGGTCGCCGAGGCGCGCCTGGCCGACATCAAAGGCATTGGCGACGCGCTCCAGCAGAAGATCACCGAACTCGTCACCACCGGGAAGCTGCAGTATTACGAGGACTTGAAGGCGTCGATCCCACCCGGACTCGTGGCGATGCTCGACATCCCCGGACTGGGGCCCAAGAAGATCAAGGCCCTGCACGATGAGCTGGGAATCAAAACGGTCGAGCAGCTCGAACAGGCCTGCAAAGACGGCAAGATTGCCGGGCTGAAAGGGTTCGGCGAGAAAACGCAGGCGAACATTCTCGAAGGGATCAATCGCCGCCGCGCTTACGCCTCGCGCCATCTCGTCAGCGACGCGTTGCAGCGGGCGGAGCCGCTGCTTGAAGCGCTGCGTTCCCAGCCTGACGTGATCCGCTGCAGCACGGCAGGCAGCCTGCGGCGGCATCGCGAGGTGATCGGCGACATTGACTTGCTCGCCTCGTCGAAGCAGCCGGCGGAGGTCATCGAGTTCTTCACCAGCCAGCCCGGCATTCTCAAAGTGCTGGCCAAGGGAGGAACCAAGGCCAGCGTCCTGCTCGAAGGCGGCATCCAATCCGATCTGCGCGTGGTCAGCGACGCAGATTATTCCCCCGCCCTGCTCTATTTCACCGGCAGCAAGGAGCACAACATCGCCATGCGCCAGCGCGCGATCGATCGCGGCCTGCGGCTGAACGAATATGGCTTGTTCCGCTCGAAGGAGGAGACGCGCGACCCGAAGCTGCTCGTGAAATGCAAAACCGAAGAGGAGATATTCGAGAAGCTCGGCCTGCATTATATCCCGCCGGAGATGCGCGAGGACATGGGCGAAATCCCGCTGGCGGAGAAAGGGCCGCTCCCGCGCCTGATCGAGTGGACGGATTTGAAGGGGTCCCTGCACAATCACTCGACCTGGAGTGACGGGCACCAGCGCCCCGAGGAGATTGCCAAGGCGATGTGCGAACTGGGCCTCGCCTATTGGGGGATCACCGATCACTCGAAGTCCTCCTTTCAGGCGAACGGCCTCGACCCGGCGCGCGTGCGGCAACAGCTCAAGGAAATCGCGTCGATCAACGCCACGCTGGCCAAGGAGGGTTCCGACTTCCGCCTGCTCACCGGTACGGAGGTGGACATTCTAAAGGACGGCAAGCTTGATTTCCCGGACGACCTGCTGGCCGAACTGGACGTGGTGATTGCCAGCATTCACACGAGCTTCAGCCAGACGGAGGCCGAGACCACCCAGCGGCTGATCGGCGCGGCGCAGAATCCTTACGTGCACATGCTCGGCCATCTCACGGGCCGCCTGTTGCTGGAGCGCGAGCCGTACAAGTTGGACCACCGGGCGGTGATCGAGGCGTGCGCGGAGACGGGCACGTGGATCGAGCTTAATGCCCACCCGATGCGCTTTGACATGGACTGGCGGTGGTGGCCGTATGCCAAATCCAAGGGCGTGAAATGCGTCATCAACTGCGATGCGCACCGGTTCGGAGAAGCGGGCTTTCTTCGCCTCGGCGCTGGCATCGCACGCAAAGGCTGGCTAACGAAGGAAGATGTGGTAAACACCCTGCCCCTGAAAGCGCTCATGAAAGAGCTGGGGAAGAAACGGGCGAGAGTGCGCTGATTCCGTTTTCACCATGCAAAAGACATCACTTCGCCTCACGCGGACGAAAGCCGGCCTGGTGGTTGTGGACGTGCAGGAACGTCTGCTGCCCGCCATGTTCGAGCCGCAACGCGTCGTCCAGAATGCCGTGCGCCTGATCCAAGGGGCCGCCATTCTCCAGGTGCCCATCTTCGCGACGGAGCAGTACCGCAAAGGACTGGGCCCGACCGTGCCGGAAGTCGCCGCGGCCATCCCGGGGTTTGCGCCGCTGGAGAAGCTCGCCTTCAGTGCGTGTGGCGCCGCCGGCTTCGTTGCCGCTCTCAAGAAGAAGAAGGTGTCGGAAGCCATCCTGTGCGGGATCGAAGCGCACGTATGCGTCTCGCAGACTTGCCTCGACCTGCTGGAGAAAGGACTCCGCGTCTTCGTGGTGGCGGATGCCGTGTCCTCGCGGACGCCGGAGAATTATCGGTCCGGCCTGGATCGCATGCGCGCCGCCGGGGCGGTCGTCGTCTCCACCGAGATGGTGCTCTTTGAACTGCTGGAACGCGCCGGCACGGACGAGTTCAAGCAGATTCTAAACCTCGTGAAGTAAGCTGCCTCAGTCCAGCCGCTTCACGCGAATGTTCTTGTAGCAGACCACGCTGCCGGGGTCGTGCGCCTGCAATGCGAAGGTGCCCTCGCTAAGCTTGCGTCCGAAATCCTTGCCCGCCTCGGTCCCGGGCGGTTCGTTGTATTGCAGCAGTTTCTTGCCATCAATGAGCACCGTGACGCTCCTGCCCTGGACGATGATTTCATGCGTCCACCACTTGCCGTCCTGGGTTGGCACGTACCCGATGTTCGCCAGTCCGTAAAGGCTGCCGGTCTTGATCCAGTCGCTATGGGTGTTGTTGACCTGGCACTCGAACCCGGCTTTCGGCCAGCCTTCCGTCTGATACTTGGTATGGAAGTAAATCCCGCCATTCGAGTTGGGTCCGGTCTTCACATCGACTTTGAGATCGAAGTTCTTGAAGGGCTTCTCGTCGCCCACATAGAACAAGTGACAGGTCTTGCCGCGCGTCACAAAGGCGCCGTCCTCGATCTTCCAGGTATCCTTGTTCACCTCGGCGGGCTTCCAGCCGTCGAAGGTTTTGCCGTCACAGAGGGGGGTGAAGCCGGGCTCGGCTTCGGCCGCCAGCAGCGGGGCAGTTGCGGTGACCAGCGCGGCTGACGCGAGAGCACAAAGTAGAGTTCGTTTCATACGGGCGGACACTAAACCGGCGTGCGTAGTCTGCAAGAAAAAAGCGGCCCGTTTCCGGCAGCCCGGGAGAGATGGAATCCGCCCCGCTGAAGCAGCGCGTGAACGAAAGGGGCGGCTCTTACCGGGCTGGCGTGCGGGCGGACTTGAACTCGGCCAGCACGGCAAAGAACTTGTTGGCATCAGGATCGAGGGGATTGAGCAGCAGGCGCTGCTTCATCCGCAGGGTCTCCAACTCGGTGGCGTCTTCCTGCTCGGCGACGTAGTAGATCGGTTTGCCGTTGTCGCCGTAAATCGCGTAGCAATACCAGTTCATGATGAACGGCTGGCCGCTCTTGCGGTAGTTCCAGGTCTGGCCGTGAAAGACCTCGCGATTGAGGAGCTTGGTCCGGAGCGTCTTGAGCAGGTTCCGGTCGGTGTGTTTGCCTTGCAGGATGCGCGGGGTCTTGCCGCTGATGTCAGTCCGGTCATACCCGGTAATCTTCATCCAGGCGCGGTTGACATAGATGATGCGCGGGCCGGACGGACCGACCAGGGTCACATCGGTCACCATGATCCCCCGGTGCAGGTTTTCCAATACGATCAGCCAATCAAACTTTAATTGCATAGTGCTCGTTTCTGTAGTGTGCCCAAGTGCGGGCAACCTCGTGGACAACCATACCGTACCTGGTTCCTTACGCCAAGCCTGCCGGCGGCGGGATCACTTAAGGTCGATCTCGATGAGGCTCGGGCGCCGGGGCGATTTCAGGTAGCTAAAGACCAGTTGCAGGTCGTGGTAGCGCCCGCGCCAGACGTTGTTGTCGCTGCCCGGGCGGCTAAACTCCAACTGCTTGATGGCGGTGAGGGTCTGGGGATCGATGTCGGGGCGGATCACCTGGCCGTCAACGGTGATCGTGCCCGTGAACGCGGACAGCGTGCCGTTGGCTCCCCCGCTGGCGTCGCAATCCAAGATGATGCTATTCGTCCCTCCGGCCTTTTGCGCGCAAATCATCAGGCCCTGTGGGTCGTAGGCGTAAACCACGGTATCGGTCTGTCCGATCCGGTTCGTTCTCGTTGCGGCGCCCAGCGAATTGGCAACCGCGGTCAGGACGTTGGCTGGAGTGACGTGGTGGCCGCCGATGCGCAAGCCATCCGGCTGCAGTTCCAACACCAACGGCGCGGAGCTGGCTGCCGCACGATGGCGCTGGACCATGACTATGCCGGCCACTACGGCCACCAGGACAACAACCAGCGCGGGCACGACCCAGGAAATCCTCGGCTTCTCGTGATGGCGAGCAGCGCCGTGCCGCGGCGCCTTGGGATGGGATTCGACCTTTGAGGAACGCGAGGACTGATCCTGACTGGCCTCGCGTGAGGCGTCCCTCGTCCGGGACCGCCGCCCGAGGCCCGATCCCGTCGAAAGAACCGTCTGGGTTTTTACCTCCCGGCCGTTGCGCAAGTCATCCACCACTTGGGCCGCTCTGCCGGGATCGATGCCACGGAAGGTCAATGCCGTGATGATTTGATCATCGGGACGCTTCTCTTCCAACAAGCGGGTGGCGAGTTCGATATCCGTCCGCAGAATGTCGTTTGTCATGCGTGCTGCGATCCTGTTTACAGCCAAACGAGGGCGGACACAAGAAGACAGTTTGCCGCCTTCGGGTCGCTCCTCAAATCCATAAGTATCCCGAATACAACACCTCCTCCGAAGGTCCCTCGGGGTGGTCTGGTACCACCCTGGACATACCCTGGACATACCCTGGACCCATAGAACACCCTAAAAGGGCCGTTTTCGATCACCACAGCTTATACAACTCCGTTTCCCAGGCGCTCCGTGCCAGGCCGGGTTCCGCTCAAGCTGGCAGCGAAGTCCGCCGCCGACGTCACCTACGCGGCCAGTTTCAAATGGCTGATACGGAAGACCGCGCCTCGGGGCTCGTTGGCGAGGCATTCGACCTCCCAGCCGTGCGCGAGCACGATCTGCTGGACTACTGCCAGGCCCAAACCGGTGCCGCGCTGCTGGGTGGTGAAGTAAGGCTTGAAGATTTCCGTGCGCCGGTCGGGAGGAACTCCGGGCCCGTTGTCACAGACCTCGAGCACGGCCTCGGTCGCGCTATGCCTTTGGGCGACGACCTTGATTTCGCCGCTGCCATCGACAGCCTGGATGGCGTTGAGCAGTAAATTGAAGAGCACCTGCCGGAGCAATTGCTCGTCCGCCTCAACGTTGAGCTGCTCGCCCTTGATTTCCAGGTTGATCTTCTTTTCCTCCAGGTCGTAGTTCAAGGTTCGGACGACCTCGTTGACCACCGAGCCCAGCGCGAGCTTGGAGCGGCGGACTTCGCGCGGGCGGGAGTAGTTGATAAATTCATTCAACTGTGCGGCTACCTTGTCGGCCTCCTCAATAATGTCACGGGACTTCCGCTGAACCTCCGGCGCGGTGTCCGGCTGTTTGGAGATCATCTGGGCCAGGCCGCGGATAATGTTGAGCGGGTTGCGGGTTTCATGGGCCAGGCCGGCGGCGGCGAGGTTCATCTCCTTGAGGTGCGTGTTCATTTCGCTGGCCCGCACCAGGCGGATTTGCAGCTCGGAGGACTTGGCCAGGTTTCGCCAAGCCAGGCTGGACCCGAGGGCGGCCACCGTCGCCAGCAGGACGATAATGGTTCGCAGCCACAAGTCACGGGTGGCCCCCGCTTCCAGGCCCTCGGTGGACATAGTGAGAGCCAACCCGTGCAGGGTCTGTTTGGCGATCAAAGTTTGGAGCTCTTTCTCGTCCATCCCCCGCTGCCAGAAGGGACGCCGGGACCGGCCTCCGGGCTCGCGCGGCCGGCCCTCCCGCATGCCGGGAGGAGGTAGGTTGGTGGGCAGACCGGCTGGGGCGTTTGAAGAATCCATCTCGGGGGGCGGCGGCGGCCCCCGCCGCGGAAACTCCCGGCCCGACTCGCTGACGCGGTTGGTAAGCTCGCTCAACGGGATAATGATGGTGTTGGTGACCTCTTCGGTGCCCAGGCTGGCGCCCAGGTTGACGGGATTGACCAGGGTGACGCTCTTTTGGCCCCAGTGTTCGCCTTCTTGCAGGAGATCTTCCCGTTGCGGGTCGATGGGCCGGCCGGCGGAAGCGACGGATTGGTTGGCGGCATTGAGCAGGTCGATGGAAATCAACTCGCTCGACTTGACCAGTTCATTGGTGCGTCCGCCGATCAGTTCCTTGAGCACCGGTTCGAGGCGCTCCTTCGGAATCGCGCCGCGGAAACGCATGCCGCGGATGAGCGCGCTGAGCGTGTTGGCAATGTCTTTGGAACGATTGCGCAGGTCGGTCCGGGCCGCCTCCTTGACCCGCAGGTGCTCCTCGACCTGCCAGCCCAGCACCAGCACCCAGATGGCGCCAAGGAGCCCGTAAACCAAGAGGTTGCGGCGAGTCAATTTCATGGGTGATGCCGGGCTGTTTTTAACATGAACTCGACCGGGTCACGAGCCTTTGGGCGGCAATACGGGCGGCGGTTTGACTGGCTTCTGGGGCGCGTCCGGCGCGCTCTTTTGTTTCGGCAACTGGTCCAGGAACTTGTTGAGTTCCTTCTCCGTCAACCCCTTGGAAGCGTCCGAGTTCTGCCTCTCTTTGGCGCTCAGGGCGGCCAACTCCGTCGGCGCTGCCACAATATGCGGGGTCAGGAATATGATGAGCTCAGTCTTGGCATCACTCAGTTGCGTTCGCCTGAACAGATTTCCCAACAACGGGACATCGCCCAAAAAGGGTATCTTGGTGACGGTTTCCGTCTTGCTATTCTGCATCAGTCCGCCAATGACGACGGTCTGCCCGTCGGGCGTGACGGCGACGGTATCCGCCGAACGCATGTCGATGACCGGGGCATTGATAGTGCCCGAGCCATTCGCATTGGCGGAAATGGGAAAGGAGAGGGTCGGGTCGATCTGAGAGATCTGAGGCGACACTATCATCTCCACCAGTCCATCCTCCGTGATGAAAGGGGTGACCTTCAAAATGACGCCAACACTCGTATAGGTGATCGCATTATGGGAGTTGCCGAAACTGTCATAGGTGACGCCGGTGATCAAGGGGACCGACTGGCCAACGGTAATGGTGGCCGGCTGGTTATTGCGGGCGAGGATGGAGGGCCGCGACAATACTTTCGACTTGCCCGCCTGCGCAATGGCGTGGAGGGTCACGGTGTAATCCTGACCGAGGATTTGATAGAGACCGTTGGCACCGCCGAAGGGTGAAGATGTTCCCGGCTGGCCGAAAGAATTGGAGGCGGACGCGAAGGGAAGATTTTGGGCGGGAGTTACGCTGCTGGGGACAACGGCGTTGTTCACTATCGAGTAGTTGGTCACCAAACCGCTGCCCGGAGAACTGCCGATGCTCTTGCCGAATGTCCCCTCAATGCCGATGTCCGAAGCGTCATTAAGGGTGACCTCCAGAAACACGACTTTGATGAGCACCTGGGGTTTGGGACGGTCGAGGTTCGTGAGCACCTGGCTGATATACCGGGCGGTAGCCTCGTCCGCGATGTAAACCACCCGGCGCGTCTCCGGGTCAATGGAGAAGTAGGCATCCCCGATGGTCGTGTTGTTGGGGTATGTGCGCGAGGTACTGCCGGCGCTGCCGCTGGTGCTGCTGCGGCCGGTGCCGCCACCACCTCCGCCGAAACCGCCACCTCCGCCTCCGCCTCTTTGCTGGGCGTCGGCCTGAAGCGCCAGGCCCAGACAGAGCCCGAGGATGCCGGTGAAATACGTGTGCCAAGTTGTAGCTGGTTTAATCATATTTGCCTTGCCGTTTGGTTTAGCCAAGTTGCTGTTGATCCCGGATGCGCACACTTAGAAGCCGCCACCGGGAGCGCCGCTTCGAGAGGAGCCCGAGCCGAACGCGGAACTCGTTCCACTACTCAACGTTTGCGCATTGTTCTGCGCGCGCTTGTACAACGGACTGTTCTGCCCCATATTCGGGTTCACATTGTTGTTCTGCGACCGGACGTTGTTGCGTTGGAACAAATCCTGGAGGTTGTTATAGACATCCGAGGGGTCCGCGTTCTGCAGGTCAAAGTACCCCACGACTTCCTTCCGGCCCTTTTCGGAATCAAGCTCCTTGATCATGTCTTCGATCTGCGGCATCAAAGTCTTCGATGCCATCACAATGATTTTTGAGGTGCGCGGGTCGGGCACGGCCAGCACCCGGCCCAGCTTTTTCGCCCGGTCGCTGTTATTGGCCGTGGCGGCGGTGGCCCCTCCTCCCCGGCCGCCACCAAAGCCGCCGCGGAAGAATGAGAACGGCGTCATGCCATTCTGGCCGCCAGTGCTGGAAGTCGTGGGATCTGGGAATAGTGTGGCAAGCTGGTCCGCGATTTCCGACGCGTCCGCGTTGACCAGAGGAAACACCCGCAATTCAGTGACATCGGTCACCTCCTGGTCAATTTCTCTTACCATGGATTCAATCGTCGCCAACAGGTCAGCCGGGGCGCTGATGACCAGCGAATTGGAGCGGTCATCCCCCACCGCCACTACTTTCGCCGCCGCAGCGCCGGCGGTGGCGCCGCCACTGCCACCCCGGCCACCGGTGTTGCCACCGCCGCGCCCGAAGCCACCAGGGCCACCACCACCAAAAGGACCGCCGCCAGCTAACATGTTGAAGAGGCCGCCCCGGCCGCCCGTGTTGCCACCCTGGTAGATCGGAAGAGCGTCGTGTAGGGAAAGAGTGTAGATCTC
>OCZT010007230.1_pt1 | contig 10911 bp, 9 predicted proteins | sample 1539031 | NCBI WGS metagenome assembly OCZT01 (sample SAMEA3539308, study PRJEB22396) | soil metagenome | biome: tundra; feature: field; material: soil | place: USA | collected 2010-05 | depth 0.15 m
CGTCCGGCAATTCCATCGTGCTGGCCGCCCCCGACTGGATGCGGGCGAAATGCGCCACGATGCACCATCAATGTCTGTTATGGGGTGCAGATCGGACTCAGATTGGACTTGGCCTTATGAGTTTATGACCCAATTCGGACATAGGGCCTGATCGGCGTCGGAGGCCGGTTGTGTGCAATTTGTCACTCGCCGCCTGATCGCAAAGTGCTAGGCTATAGATATTGCACAAGGCGTATTCTCAGGAGAGGCACATGAAACGGCGCGATTTCATCACGCTTCTCGGCAGCACGGCGGCGTCGATTTCTTGGCCGCTCGCGGCACGCGCACAGCAGCCTTCGCGGATCGTCAAGATCGGGCACATTGAATCCGGCACGCCGTCCAGCAGCCCAAACCTTCTCGCGGCATTCCAACAGCGGCTTCGCGAGCTCGGCTACGTCGAAGGCCAAAACCTCTTCATTGAGCGGCGCTACGCGGAAGGCAGGGAGGAGCGTCTTCCTCAGCTCGCCGCGGAGCTCGTCCAATTTGGTGTGGATGTCATCTTCGCGATTGGTCCGCCGCAGGCGCTCGCCGCCGCGAAGGCGACGGATAAAATCCCGATCGTGTTTGTCGGCGGTGGCGACCCGGTCGAAATTGGCTTGGTCAAGAGCTTGGCCCGGCCCGGCGGCAATGTGACTGGACTGACCTTCGTAACCGTGGAACTGGCGCCGAAACGAGTCCAGCTGCTCAAGGAAGTTGTTTCTACAATGAAGCGCTTGGCCATCCTCTGGAACCCGAACAACGTCATCAACAAGCTAGAGCTTAAGGAAGCCACGACTACTGCCGGGACGCTCGGCCTGACACCACTGCCTGTCGAAATTCGGGTCCCCGATGACATTGAGCGCGCATTCATCGCGATGACGCACGAGCGCGCAGACGCCGTCTTGATTCTGTCGAGCCCTTTGACATTCCCGAACCGCCCGCGGATCGTGGAGGCCGCGTTAAGGGCACGCGTGCCGACAATGGGCGCACTCCGTGAGTACACGGAGTCTGGCGTGCTCATGTCCTATGGTCCGAGCTATGCGGACCATTGCGGGCGAGCCGCGACGTTCGTCGATAAGATCTTGAAAGGCGCGAAGCCGGCGGACCTCCCGGTCCAGTTGCCTATGGCATTCGAGTTGGTCGTTAATCTGAAGACTGCCAAGGCGCTCGGTCTCGAATTCCCGCATACGCTCATTACTCAAGCCGACGGGGTGATCGAGTAAGACTAGGCCGATGACAGCTAATGGCACGTCTCGGACTAGCGACGCGTTCTGACTTGAGTCCGTAAAGCGCTCCAACGCGGACGGTGCCCCCGTTTCTCACCAATCCTGATTTATAAGTTCACCGTCTAAAACGCCTCGTCGGGCAATTCCATCGTTGAGCCGGCGCCCGATTGGATGCGGGCGAAATGCGCCGCCGTCTCCGGCAGCATCCGCTCCATGAAAAAGCGCGCGGTGGTGAGCTTGGCGCTCATGCGCTGGCCCGCGCCGTTGGTTTTCGCATGGGCGATCGCGGCTTCCGCGATTCTGCACCACATGTAGCCGAGCGCCACCAGCCCGAACATGTGCATGTAGTCGGTGGCGCCGGCGCCGGCATTGTCGGGCTTGGCCATGGCGTTCTGCATGAACCACATCGAGGCCTGCTGCAGATGGCCGAGCGCAACGCCGAGCGGCGTCACGTAGGGCTTCATGCCATCGTCGGCGCTCTTTTCCTTGATGAATCCGCCGACCTCGTTGATGAACGCCATCAGCGCGCGGCCGCCGTCCTTGCCGAGCTTGCGGCCGACCAGATCGAGCGCCTGGATGCCGTTGGCGCCCTCGTAGATCATGGCGATGCGGGCGTCGCGCACGAACTGCTCCATGCCGTGCTCGGCGATGTAGCCGTGGCCGCCGAACACTTGCTGCGCCATCACCGTGTTGGCGAAGCCGCTGTCGGTGAGCACGCCTTTGACCACCGGTGTGAGAAGACCCATGTAATCGTCGGCGCTCTGGCGCTCCTTGCCATCCTCGGAGCGGCGGGCGATGTCGCCCTTGAGCGCGGTCCACAGCACCAGCGCGCGGCCCGCCTCGTTGAAGGCGCGAATGGTCATCAGCGTGCGGCGCACGTCCGGATGCACGATGATCGGATCGGCCGCTTTGTCGGGATATTTGGCGCCGCTGAGCGCGCGGCCTTGCAGGCGTTCCTTGGCGTAGATCGCGGCGTTCTGATAGGCGACCTCCGACAGCGCCAGGCCTTGCACGGCGACGCCGAGCCGCGCCTCGTTCATCATCGTGAACATGGCGTTGAGCCCGCGGTTCTCCTGGCCCACCAGCCAGCCGGTCGCGCCGTCGTAATTCATCACGCAGGTGGAATTGGCGTGGATGCCCATCTTCTCTTCGATCGAGCCACAGCTGACGCCGTTGGGCGCACCGAGCGAACCGTCGTCCTTGACCGTCAGCTTGGGCACCACGAACAGCGAGATGCCCTTGGTGCCGGCCGGCGCGCCTTCGATGCGCGCCAGCACCAGGTGGACGATGTTCGACGCCAGGTCGTGCTCGCCGGCGGAAATGAAGATCTTGGTGCCGGTGATCTGGTAGCTGCCGTCGGCCTGCTTCACCGCCTTGGTGCGCAACAGGCCCAAGTCGGTGCCGCAATGCGGCTCGGTCAGATTCATGGTGCCGGTCCATTCGCCGGTCACCATCTTGGGCAGATATTTCGTCTTCAGCTCCGGCGAAGCATGCGCGAGCAGCGCGGCGATGGCGCCCTGCGTGAGGCCCGGATACATGGCGAAGGCCATGTTGGCCGAGCAGAGCATTTCGTTGACCGCCACGGTCAGGGTCGCCGGCAGGTCTTGGCCGCCGAATTCGGCCGGCACCGAGATGCCGATCCAGCCGCCCTCGACCATTTGCTTGAAGGCGTCCTTGAAGCCGGTCGGCGTGGCGACGCTGCCGTCGGGATGGCGCGTGCAGCCTTCGCGGTCGCCGACGCGATTGAGCGGGGTGAGGACTTCTTCGCTGAACTTGGCCGCCTCGCGCAGCACGGCTTCCACCACGTCGGGCGAAGCGTCGCCGAAGCCGGGCAGATTGCCGTAGCGGTCGAGATGGAAGACGTCGTTCAACAGAAACAACGCATCGTCCACGGGGGCCTTGTAGGTCGGCATCAGTCCCTCCCGGCGTCCAGCGAGCGCCGTTAACGACTCGTTAACTGAGCAGTCTTTTCGAGATCGTTCGAGGTCGTAAACTAACGACCAAAAAGTGAAAAACTCGCACGTCGATCATTTACTTTCTGCTTCGCCGAAATTAAATCCCGTTCAGCGCAATTAGGCGTTGGGTTTTAGTTTGGCGTTAGTTCCAAAAACCCGCGTTTTGGTTTTGCGCGTTAACAAGAGTTTAACGCAGATGCCGAGAATAAATCGTAGCGACGGGACGCTAGCAGCGGCACCGAACAAGCGCAATCTGACAGAACTTTACATCAAGAAAACCGCGCCGCGTGCGCGCACGTTCCTCGTCTGGGACACCTTCCAGCGCGGCCTAGCGCTTCAGGTGCGACCAACCGGACACAAGGCGTGGAAGTGCGTCTACACGCACCACGGCCGCCCGCGCTGGTATCATCTAGGCAATGCCGCTGCGATTGATCTCTCAGACGCTCGCAAGCTGGCGCACCGTATTATGTTCGCGGTCGCCGAGGGCAAAGACCCCGCCGCGGAAAAAAAGGCCGAGCACAGCAAAGGCACGTTCGAGGAACTGGCGACGCGTTACGTCGAGGAACACGCCAAGCGTCGCAACCGATCTTGGAAGCAAGCCGATGCGCTGGTGCGCCGGCATCTATTGCCGCGTTGGGGAAAGCTGCAGCCCGCTTCAATCAACCGCAGCGACGTGAAGGCGGCTATGACCAGCATCACCGCGCCGATCGTCGCCAACCAGACGCTTGCAGCTGCGTCGGCGATGTTCACATGGGCAATCCGCGAGGGGATCGTGGCGGTAAACCCCTGTACGCGGGTAGAGCGAAACGAGACGAAAAGCCGCGAGCGGGTTCTCTCTGACGGCGAAATACCGACGTTCTGGAAGGCGTTCGATGACGCCGGTCTGGTGGCAAGCACCGCGCTCAAGCTGATCTTGCTCACCGGCCAGCGTCCTGGCGAGGTCGTGCACATGCGGCGCGAGCATATCGTTGACGGCTGGTGGGAACTACCCGGCAAACCCGTTCCGGCGCTCGACTGGCCGGGCACCAAAAATGGGCACAGCCATCGCGTCTGGCTGCCCGTCCCCGCGCAGACCTTGCTCGCCGAGATGCCAGAGACCGGAGCGGTGTTCGCTGGCCTGAAGCAGCCCGCCGATGCCATGCGAGCAGCCTGCGCCAAGCTTGGGGTCGAACGCGCAACACCACATGATTTGCGCAGAACACACGGCACCACTGTTACCGCGCTCGGCTTTGGCCGTGAGGCGATGAACAGGCTACAGAACCACGTCGAGGGCGGCATCGCGTCGGTCTATGACCGGCACGGCTACAGCGAAGAGAACAGGCGGATCATGGAAGCGGTCGCGCAGAAGATCATGATGCTGGTCGAGGGCGGCGGCCCGCCGGTGAACGTCCTGCCTTTTGTGAACCGTGTCGCCAACAGTTAGAAATTGTGCCATTAGGCATCCCACAACGATCGCGGTTGAAAGCCGAGAAAGTAAATTTACATGAAGAAAAACTCCAGGCGCGGCACTCCAGTCAACCTGTATCAGCTGTTCGGGGTATGCACGCTAGAGCAAGACAAAGCCATTTCGAAAATAAACGAACTCTTATTCGAACTGATCCTGCGTTCGCTTGACGCAAACGGCCAGATGGGCGTTACAAAATCCAAATCGGCCTTCGAAATGTTCGAATTGGATAAGGCAATTTGCGATACCCTCGGCTTGCCGATGAAAACTTGGATGATGGTTTACTTCGATGGTTCGCGCCCCGTCATTTCTTGGGAAGAAAATGATCTGCAGACGATACAGGGCAAGACGGCCATCGAGCTTCAAGACAACGCGGTTGAGCTTGAACGGTACCGCAGGCGGTCTGATTTGGTGAGATTGCTCTAAAGCCGATAACAGATTTTGAGGCGAGGTGGGGGACGGCGGAGTGATCGTGGTCGGGATCAAGGCTTTCGAGGCACGTGTCGCTCTGTTCTAAATGTAACAACCTCGCGCTGATTTATGAAGGCTTCATGCGCTTGGCTTGTAGTGCTTTTAATTTCTTCAGTCTGCCTTCCATCCACTTGATCATCGCTTTGTATTCTTTGTGCAATTTGACGAGCTCAAACTTTGGTCGATTCGGATCTTCCGGAAGCTCATCAAGACTGGGGAATTTCCCCCGAGCAGCATTCTCAGCAAGCAAATAAGCACGATGAAGATGGCGGCTTGTCGCTATCTCCATGTTCCTTCGCTTGTCTCTAGTATCTACATTTCGCTTTTTGTTCCCGTCAGTTTCGTATGCGCGGTGAAGTTTTGATTTGTTGCCAATAATAAACAATGGCACATCTGGAAGCTTCGCTCTTAAGTATAAAACGCGCATGGCCGCAACGAGGGTTGCCTGTCGCGTCTTATCCCGAATGACTTGATAGGGTGCGCTGCTCGCTTGATGGGCTTTGACATTATGAAAGTGATCCACCATCTCACCTACACGCTTCAATATTTTTCTGCGATCTCCTTCTATCGGTATCGCCAACACAACACTCGCTGGCAAACCCTCTTCTAAACGTTGCACTTTCCAGTAGTGCTCAAGAATGGCTTGCCCTTGTTGAATTTCATCGTCTTGAACATTCCGCCTGAGATCAGCATTCATAATTAAAGAGACTGCAGGTTCGTCTTGCATGCCGAACTGAAACTGTGCGTGCTTAAACCACCAGTCCTTATACTCGGTTTGCCTCGTATCGCCGAAGGCTTTGTACGTTTTCATTACATCCGCGAAGTCCTTGGGACGCGGGATTTTGGGATCTAGTTTGCCAAGGGACGCTAGTCGAGCCAGTTCGTAGCTTGGGCTCATCTGCAGAAAACTGAAGAATTGCGGAAAACGCCAATCATTTGAGAGCATTAACTTGAACGTCTCGCGACTGGTCGCCGCGAATTTCTTCATCAGCGCAGTGCGTTGAGGCGTAACCATGTTAGCTGGAATAACAGAAATAATCTAAGAAGACAACTTTTGAGATAACACGGTGTACGGTATTGGCATGCTTTGAACCGATCGGTTTGAAGCCTAACCCCCGCCGGCAGAGACCTCGGCAAATCGTAGGAGAATGCCGGCATAAAATGTGAGCACCACAGACCATGAATCAAATAAACGAAGATCTGCCAGTTGTCGAAAGTCCGTCGCTTCAGCCGTACCCGGTTTCCTTCCTCACCGATGACCAACTAAACAACCTCGAAAATAATTATTTTCGAAAAAAACGCCGAATCGGTGGCCGGTGGACCTTGCAAGAAGTCCTACAAGAAAAACAGCTTCGCCTTGCCGACGAAAATGATGCCGAAAGCGTCTTTCGCGTCATAATAGGTAACTGTCGTAGATCCCCGGACATCCGTACTAGTTATGCGGACGTCCATCGTTCGCTTCGCCCCAACAAAAAGTGGATAGGGCATTCGTCACAGCGCCTAGTAAAGTATGCTCTGGGAAATGTAATCCGCTTATGCGTCGCCAACAGTCTTCCGATCGTCACAGTGCTAGTCGTTCAAACAAAGACCAGGCGGCTCGACCAAGACGCGATAGACAACATCTACGAAACATGCCTAGCACTCGGCTGTAACGTAGGACCAAGTGCCTACAATTTTTGTGCGCAACAGATTGCGCCGTCGCGCCAGCTCGTTCGCATCCTCCACTAAATAAGCGATCTCTCCGGCCGCGTCGCTATGCGAGACGTGGCCGGGGTACTTGGTGCATTGGCCTTCTGCCTACGTCGACGCCTGCACTCATCGCTCACAGACCGATGCATCAATACAAATACCTGGTTTCTGCGTTCCTTAATCCATCCGACAGCGCCACCAGTGCTGCCGCGCAGAAGCGACAGCGCTCCAATGATGTGAGACCGCGAAAATGCTGACCACCATCTTGAAGACCAAAGACGGCGATGCCGCACAGGCCGAGCCCGACAAGGCGGCAGCAACAGCTGCCACAAACCCCGCCCGCTTCATCAACAAAAAGCAAATGCTTGCACGGGTCGGCGCGAGCTATCCGTCGATCTGGCAATGGATGCGCGAGGGTAAATTTCCACGCAGCCGCGAACTAGGAGGTAAGGCAGCATGGCTCGAAAGCGAAATTGAAGCGTGGATTGTGAACCGTCCAATTCGCCACCTGAAGGGCGATCGGTGACTGATCATGTCCATCACTAAACACTCCGCTGCGTCGCGCAGCGGTTGCACAGCACCACCCCGTACCGCCGCGCTGACCCGATGGTTTGCGCCTAACCCCAAGAAGGACATCCGATGACAACGACCATCCCTAATACCCGCGCTTCACAGTCGATCACTATTGATACGATCCAAGCCAACATCGACAAGGCCCAGCAAAGCTTCGTCTTGTCGAAGGACAGTTCCATCGAAGCCGCAGCCCATGTGTATATCGTCTGGGGCGACACCCAGTCGGAGCACGCCGATACGTACAGCAAGGCCTGGATGGAAAAGCAGATCGAAGACCGCAACACTGAAATCGACGAGCATAATGAGAAAGTCGCGTCGGACAGGAAGCGTGCGAAGGCTTTCAAAGCAGGCACGCTCAGCAAGGACGACTTGGTCAACACCCAACCCGCCAATGAAGCCAACCGCAAGGAAATCGAAGAAGAGCGCGCCAGGCTGACCGAGCTTGCCGAACTCACCGACGAGGATTGGGCGGCGCGCCGCAAGGTGCGCGTGGGTGCGCGAAAGAACACTGACGATTTTACTACGATCGTCAAACTCGTGTTGAACTTCGACCGTCGCGCCGATGCTTCAGTAACATCGCGTTTCGCGACCGTGCTGGAGTGGATTCACGCCCACTTCAATGGTGTGGAAATCCAGGATGTCTCCCAAATCGTCACCGCAATCAAAGACGCGGGGGGCTTCGAGGCGGTGCTCAACGAGCAGCGCAACAAGGGCGAGTCGGGCGATAGCGAAGATGCAGAAGAACGCGAGATTAATGCGAAAGAAATCGCCACGCAGGCCAAGGCAGCAGTGCAAACGGCAACGGCCATAGCCACGATCGATATGCAGATCACCAATGCGCCCGATGGGATCGTCCTGTTGATCGGTCGCTATGTCGGCGGGAAAGTCGAGGTTGTCGACGACATTCCACTGGAAGCCGGAGAAGTTGAATCGATGGTCTCCCGCGTCAGCGACGACCTGCTGCCTCCTATCAGTGAAAGCGCCGAGTTCGTTGCGCGTGTACTAGCGCTTGGAGACATCGTTGCTGAGGGCAAGGCAATTGACAAAACGCGTGACGACACTGTCGCGGGGGAAAAGCTGGTGGAGCAGCGCACGTTCTCTCTGCTGCCCGACGGCGAAGAGAATACCCAGTTGGTGATCTCCGCGCTCCACGCGGACTCTTCGGCCGTCATCAAGGCCACACCTGAACCGAGCCGAGTGAGCTTGGGCAAAACTCATGTTCCGATGATGATGGCGGGGAAGTCTTTCCGCAACCTAGAGAAAATGTTGCGCGACCGGACCAGCCGCCGGCTGACCGACATAGTTGCCGATGTCGAGCTGGTGGGAAGCGATGAAAAGCCCACTCTTGTGTCCTGGACCGCAAGCAATAGTGCTCTGATTGCCAAGGGCCACGCCAACGGACGCCGCAAGTTCTCGTGGGAGGACATGACACAGCACGAGGTCAGGCCGCTGGACGTCGATAACTTCAGTCCGCAGTTCACCGTCTCTGTCTCGGCTGCGGACATGATGAACCTGTACCAGGAGCGCCTCAAAATCTGGCGCGACAATGGGGGCAGCAAGAAGAACGACAAGTTACTGTCTCTCAGCTTCCGTGATGCCTCCATGATCTGCAAGGTCGCGGGGGAGCAGGACCTAGCAACGCCCTGCGTCGGGACGATTCCGGTACCCGCGGCCCTGTCGTTCCGGCCGCGCGATCTACACGATCTCGTGCTGAAGCTGAACGAGCAGCGTGCCCAGACCTTCGACCTGATTTGCGATGACCGTGGTCTCCTCTGCGTATCCTGGAGCGACCACCTGGGGTCGTACAGCGTATATCTACCGACCAGCACCAAGGGTGGCCGTCTGGAGACGCGCCGTATTGCGCCCATGCGCGTGTCGTCGTCTGGCGAAAAGCTGGCCGCATAAGAGACAGCAAAAACTGCGTGGGGAGGGAGCGCTTTTCTCTCCCCACCCCTCGATCCTATTCCAGATATTCAGGAGGTCGTCATGCACGATCTACGCCATAGCTCCTACTATCCCGCTGTCCATAACCACATCATCGATGACCCGACGCCCAAGGATCAGGCGATCTACGTGCCGTCAATTACACCCGGCTTCGCGATGGACGTCTTCGCGCAGAAGTGGGCGCGACCATTGCCAAACGGCATCAGCGCCAGCGACCTCAACTTCCTCGATCCCAATAACCGCCTGTTTCGGATCAGCCATGCGATGACTTCCGCTGGCCAGGCCCTAGGCCAGCCGCGGCGTTGCATCATCACTGAGCGCAATCGCGCTAGCACCATCGTCATTGGCGACAGTGGCGGCTATCAGATAGCAACCAAACAGCTGCGCATCTCGGGCAACAATGATCGACTGAGAATTCTGCGCTGGCTCGAAAAACACACAGATGTGGCTATGACGCTGGACGTGCCCACTGGTCCCGTGCGCAAACCTGGTTACGCCTTCAAAACCAGCCGCGACTGCCTCAATGCTACGCTGGTGCATTTGGATTTTTTTCAGAAGCATCGCATGCCTGGCAAGATTCGCCTGCTCAACGTGCTGCAGGGCAACAACCCGGCGGAGAGCGACGCTTGGTATGATGCCGTCAAGAAGTATGACTTCGAGGGATGGGCGTTCGCAGGTCTACTGCGCCACAACATTTTCTATTTCTGCCGCCGCATCATCATGATGGCCAACGAAAATAAAATCCAGAACAAGTGTTGGATTCACGTGCTTGGGACCTGCGAGCTTGATACGGCGGTTCTGCTAACCGCCCTCCAGCGCGCCATCAACCGTCACTTAAACCCAAATCTGCGTATTAGCTTCGATACGTCGACCCCGTTTCGGAACTTGAGGTGGGGCAACGTTTATACAATTCCGCAATTTGACCGGAAGCGCATGACCATGCCCACGCGGAAGGTTCTCGACGGCCATCAGTTCGTAGGCTTAGACATACGCTGGCCTTGGCCGAGCCCGCTGGGCGACCGCATGACACTTGGCGACTTCTGTGTGAAGAAGCCGCCTACTGCCAAGAGCAACCACGATACCCAGAGCAACCACTATCTCGCCCATCACAATCTTGCGGCGCTGTGCTGGGGAATTGCGCTGGCTAATCGCGTGTTTGATAGCGAGAGCATCAACCACAAGCACACCATCGCGCATCCCGTGGGTGCGGCGGTAGAAGCGATCGACAAGGTGTTTGCTTCTGGCAGCATGACCACGCTTGGCAAGTATAAGTTCACGTTCGAGCAGCTACGCCACGGGATCGCGCCAGACAGCGGCGACGACGAACGCGATTTTCTGACGCCGATGTTCTGAAATGATCTCAACAACAGCCGCATTCGCGGCTGTTGTCTTATTAGGCTGGCAACATGTTGAGTAACTCAACATGTTTTGACCCGTCAGCCCTGCACCACCGTCACATGCGTGCCGACTGGGACGCGGTTGTAGAGATCAATGATGTCTTGATTGAATAGGCGGATGCAGCCGCTGGAAACGGCTTGGCCGATGGTTTCCGGCTCGGTGGTGCCGTGCAGCCGGAAAAAGGTGTCGTGAC
>OCZT010007232.1_pt1 | contig 10910 bp, 8 predicted proteins | sample 1539031 | NCBI WGS metagenome assembly OCZT01 (sample SAMEA3539308, study PRJEB22396) | soil metagenome | biome: tundra; feature: field; material: soil | place: USA | collected 2010-05 | depth 0.15 m
GACAGGATTTTCAGAACCATACTTAATGGAAAGATAAGTGGTCAGGAAATAACATATGCTACATCACCTTCTATAATGGGACCTACGCTTTTAAGGGAATTTCCTGAAATTGAAGATTATTGCAGGATGACAAAAGATGGCCCGTCGGTAGTTGAGTATAAAAATCAGACTTTTACGGATGATCATATAATTGAAGCGGATTCCTCATTCTTTAATATCTTTTCAATACCAGTTTTAAAGGGTGATCCGAAAAATCTTCTGAATGCTCCGCACAGGGTGGTATTAGCCGAGTCAACTGCAAAAAAGATTTTCGGGAATGAGAATCCTATTGATAAAGCTGTTAAAATCGGTTCAGATACAGTAAGATATATCGTTACCGGTGTTATGGGCGATGTGCCGGGAAACTCCCATTTTGAAGCCAGTATGCTTACATCTTTTATGACAAATCCCAGAGCGAACAACCCCATCTGGATGAACAATAGTTTCAGTACCTACCTTCTTCTAAAGCCAAATGCAAATTATAAAAGTGTTGATAACAAGTTTCCTGAATTGATCATCAAGTACGTTGGACCGGAGGCCGAGAAATATATGGGGATCTCATTAACTGATTTTTCCAAGAATGGCAATAAATACAGATTTTTTCTTCAGAATATTCAAAAAGCCCATCTTGATCCGTCAATTCAACAGGAGTTTAAAGCTGCAAGCGATCCGAAATATCTGAAAATATTTGGTGCCATTGCAGTCCTGATTGTACTGATAGCATCTATAAACTTTATGAACCTTTCTACTGCCCAGGCAGCTAAAAGAGCCAAGGAAGTCGGAATAAAAAAGCTCGGAGGATCAACAAGAGGAATGCTTGTAGCTCAGTTCCTGACAGAGTCATTTATCCTTTCATTCACATCCCTGATACTCGCTCTTGTTTTCATAAAAGTTACTCTTCCTTATTTCAATAATCTGCTAGGGGCGTCCCTCACACTAGATCTTCTTACAAACTGGTACACAATTCCGGTCCTTCTGGTGTTTGCATTGGTAGTAGGCATTTTATCAGGAAGCTACCCTGCATTTTTTCTTTCATCGTTCAATCCTTATGAGGTTCTGAAAGGAAGCGTAAAGAACAGTATGAAAAATGGCAGGCTCAGAAGAGTGCTGGTTGTATTTCAGTTTACTGTTTCGATTCTGCTGATCGTTTGCACAATGGTTATGTACCGTCAGATTAATTATATGCTGAAGAAAGATGTTGGCTTCAACAAGGAACAGCTGATTGTAATCGACAGGGCCGATGCAATCGGGCAGAAGATGAAATCATTTAAAGAATCTGTTAAAAGAATTTCAGGAGTTGAAAATATCTCAAGTTCCACTGCTGTCCCGGGGCGCGTTAACAATAACAATGGTTATGGACTCGAAGGAAGAAAAGATCAATCCTTCCTGATGGTCACAAACTGGGTTGATTATGATTATCTCGATACTTATGGTATGAAACTGGCTTCGGGAAGACCATTCAGTGAATCATTTTCAACAGATAAGGAAGCCTGCCTGATTAACGAAAGTGTAGCAAAGAAATTTGATATTGCTGATCCTTTGAAAGCCAGGTTCATACAACCGGGAGACCCTAAAGACAGAAAGTACATTCCTGTTATAGGAGTGGTAAAAAATTTTAACTTTGAATCACTCAGGAATCCAATCGGCCCATGTATTCTGTGTTTCCAGTCAGAGAATTTTTTATGGGGTTATATTACGGTCAGACTTAATGCCAGGAATTATTCCCAAACCATAAATGATATTGAAAAAGTATGGAAAGATTATGCGGCAAACACGCCGTTGCAATACTATTTTGTTGATGCTGACTTTGAAAAGATGTACATCCAGGAAAAACAAAACGCAAAGATGGCTGTGATCTTTTCCATCCTGGCAATATTCATTGCTGCACTCGGATTATTCGGACTTACTTCATTTACAGTTGAGCAGAGAACCAAGGAGATCGGGGTAAGAAAAGCTATGGGTTCCTCAGTTGCGGGAATCTATGTTGAAATATCACGCGAGATTGTCATCCTTGTTTCAGTATCATCGCTTATAGCATGTCCTTTGATCTATTATATTGCTGAACATTGGTTACAGAACTTTTACTACAGAATAACACTTGGCGTATTCAGTTTTGTTGCAGGTCTCATTATCGCCCTGGGGATAGCCTTAATTACAATAAGTTACAGAATACTCAGGGCAGCCAGTGTGAATCCTGCACAATCGCTCAAATATGAGTAGACAGCAATATTTAAAATCTTAAACTTCAAATGAAGTTTTGCTGGCTTAACTTTTATACGTTCACTGTAACAACTCCAAACCCCATTGTGTCAAGAACCATCCCAGTCTGATACCTTTAATATTCAACTGCCAACTATTGAAGATATCAACCATATTGCATATAATTGCTTTTACTCTTAAAAAAAGAAAGATGCGATTGAAGTTTTAAAATGGGCTATTTCATTATATCCCAATGATACAAATTTGTACGATAGCATGGGAGAAATTGAGCAGGTGTCGGGAGATGAAAAAGAAGCATTAATATTCTATTCAAAAGGACTTGAAATTGTTGAGAAACAAAAGTCAAATGCATCACCTGAGACTTATGAGAGATTAACAAAGAGATTTGAAGATAGAATAAAATCTATAGGTATTCAAAAATAATTAAATACAACAAGGTTTGTAAGTAGCAGCCTTCGGACTTCGACCGAGACGCATGCTTCAACAACACAGCAAGATTGATTTGTTCATTATGGAATAAACCGGTAAATCTTTTTTTATTTGGTAATGCTTAGAATAGGCTTCCCAATGCTGGTATTTGGAGACATTATATTTAAAAATGAAGCTATGGTTGGAGCAATGTCTGTAATATCAACGGGTTCTGAAGTATAACCAGGCTTAATATCCCAACCGTACCAAAGTAAAGGAACATGAGTGTCATAGCTGTATGTAGTGCCGTGAGATGTACCTGTATGTGAATAATCATCAAGCCATTGCGGTTCGAGCAATAATGCAATGTCGCCAGAACGCTTGATATAAAATCCATGTTGCATCAGCTCAGCTGATCTATTGTTTAATGATTCACCATTTAGTTCATAGGAAGTATACGCATTAGCGACTCCTTTAAAAGTTAGTGCGAATGAAACTATGTCATCCTGAAGACTTTTGAGATTAATATCTTTTTGTTTTATCAAAGATCTGTTTAGATAAATCTGATCATTAATAATGCATGAAACCAAATTGCTATCGTTATACATTTTACTGAGGTAACCGTTTAAAGAATCAGAAAATATCTTATAACTGAAATAGCCTGCATTCATTTTAAGATCCATTAGTTCCTCAGGCACATATGCAACTGCGTGGTCCGCAGTTAAAAAGAGAAGAAAATTATCTTTGCCATAGTTTTTTTCCAGATAGGTTATAATCTCAGCCAGGTCGCGGTCTAAACGCAAATAGGTATCTTCTACTTCTATTGACTGTGGTCCCATTTTGTGGCCAATATAATCAGTAGAAGAAAAGCTGATGGCTAAAAAATCAGTATAATCGCTTTTCCCCAAATTTTCGCCTTTAAACGCGGCCAAGGCAATATCTTTGATAATTGTATTTCCAAATGGTGTTGAAAGCAAAACTTCGTAATCTGTTTTACTGAACATGGCAGGCAGGTTATGAGGGAAAACAGGTTTTGATTCGCCCTGGTAAAGTCCTTCGTAAGGGTTATCATCTTCAGCGCTTTCTGTATATTGTTCAATGGGAAATAAGGTATTCCATGGTTGTGATAAATATTTATCAGACAGATGCTGCGCATTAAAATCGGTTACCCATTGCGGTAATTTATTAGTGTAATAGGAAGAGGTAATAAAATTGCCTGATCCGGAATCAAACCAATACGATCCGTTAGATAAATGTCCTCCAGGCAAAATTGCTGCTCTGTCTTTTAATGATACCGAAATAACTTTTGATTTCATATTTGAATAAAGCCTTAACTCATCCCCAATCGTTGATGCAAGCATATTGTGGGGCGACATTTTACCTGCTTTTGCTGATTCGCTCCCGACAGTTTGTACAGTTGGATCATCAGTAACATATATAACTTTTCCCGAATCTCTTGCAAACCAATTATTTCCAATAATACCATGAAATGATGGCGTACTCCCTGTATATATCGATGCATGACCCGGTCCGGTATAGGTCGGAGCGTAATTATAATTAGTATTCTTACAGTTAAACCCCTGTGTGAGAAGTTTTTTAAATCCGTTTTGAGAAAACTTGTTATAATATTTAGCAAGATAATCATATCGCATCTGGTCAACAACGATGCCTACAACCAACCTGGGTTTAATATTCTCTTTTTGAGGTACCTGCTTCACATTTGTTTGCGCATTAAGCGAAAAAGAAAATATCCCGCAAAAAATAATTGTTATTAATTTCATCTGATAGTATTTTAAACTATGATAAACTACTCACCCATCTTTGACGGTGGGTTTTCAAATATAAGTTATTCTTATTAATAATTATTCTGTTCTAAATACTTCCTCTTGTTCCTCTTTCCAGAGTATTAAGGGAGAATATTATCTGCAAACCTCTTATTACGAAACATTTTATTATAGTTATACAGCTGTGGTTGAACCCGAAAGAGTAATCGATTAGAAAATCTGAGGAAAAGCATATAACCATAAAAAAAATTAACAAATGAACCCACTTGACATTTTTCAAAAAGAAGCGGCTGAAGTTGCAAAGGCTTTCGATGTTTTGATAGAAGCATTAAAAGGCACAACAGGACTTGATCCAAAAACAAAACAGCTGATTTATATAGGAATAAAGTCTGCTATGGGCGATACAACAGCCATTTTCTATCATGTCCAGATGGCGAAAAAACTTGGAGCAACAAGAGATGAGGTAAAGGATACGATTCTTATCACTCTCTCTGTTTGCGGATTAAAGGGAGTTACCGGGCCTAAAAAGAAAGAAATACTTACGCGTCAGTTAAATCATTTTTATAAGGCAGACAAAGAGCTTGCTCTTAAACTGGCAAAAGGGCTTGGAATCAAATTTATTGCAAGTACCAGTTTATAAACATATTTATAACCTATAAGATAATCAGTCAGCAGTAATATCAAGTATCCAATGCTGATAATGTTTTCCGGATTTTTAAACTTTTTTTGTAACTGACCTTATGTCATTCACGTCAAAACAGGTATCAGATACCATAATTTCCAGGAGCGGTTATTTTAATTGAATACAGGCTGTAGGAATTGTTCGCATGTTTGATGAGTACCTGCGAAATTAATTTCCAAAAATCCACTGACAACCAGGTGAATATAGGGCCATGCTATGGCATGGCCTAAAATAATCCGTGAGAATGGGAGGCGTAACTGATTGCTCTTGCATGGATTAAAATAATTTTTTAATTTTATTCACTGATTCTGCAAACCTTAAAATTATTATTATGAAAACTAAAATGTTCGCAGCTATTGTTAGCTTAACCGTCATTGTATTTACAGCATGTGCTCCTGTTCAATTTTACTCAAACAAGGGACTGACTGAAAAAACAGGATTGAAATATTATACGGTAAAACCATTCTTACATGTTGAGAGAGATTCTGAGACTGGCAAGATTGTCAAAGCAACAATCATTTATCTGCCCGATCTTGCTAATCCCCAGTATATGGTCATACATGACGGATTAAATTCAAGAAAAATCAATCTGAAATTCATAAATGGATCAATTGATACTTTCGGATATACCTCCACTGGAAAAGTTGGTGAATCAGTAGATGCTTTGGCGGCTTTGATTTCAAAAGGTACAGATGCATTAACAGATCTTAATGCACTCAAAAGCCTGCAGGCAGTAAAAAATCCTTCAAATACTGTTGAATTATATGAAATCATTTTCGGAGCCGATAAAACAACTCTGAGGGAAGTGACGATGGGAAAAGAGTGAGTCTAGTAGTATTGATGTCTTATAGTCGGGTGTGGAAATAAAATGATTACCTTTCTGGCATGAACTTTTTTCATCAATAAAGTTTAAACATGAAATAAAACCAACAGTAGGAACGCCTTGGACTGTAATTGTAACAAGAGAAATCATATATTTGTGAATTATAAGACATGATTTATGACAGCTACTACCTTTGAAAAGTATATTTCCATTTTTTCTTTGTGCTTCTTTAGTTTAGGAGCGATGGCTAATAACCCGCTTGCAACAAAACAGCAAATTGGGATGTTTAAAAACTCCAGGACCTGCGTTGTGATGGACGAAGGGATGAGTTTTTTTAATGCCCCTATTAAAGATGCAGTACAAAAATACTGGAAATCTACTGATTTTGAGTTTATCGACCAGAAAGAGTTTGGAAAACGTCGAACCGACCCGAAATACTCTTTTATAGTCATGATGGATGGCGCCTATGATAAAGATCCGGGTGGTGTAAGTTACAGTTATATAAGTCTGTTACTGGGAGATGGTTCAGGAAATCTGACGAAGATGCCTGAGTTTTGCAGCGTACCACTTTCATATTCAGGGGATCTCGAGACAGATTATGAATATGTAATTCCGGCGGTTATCAAATTCATGCAGATACACGTAAAAAATCTTGAGAAGGATCGTTTACCAATTTCATTAAACGGATTGAAATATTACAACAAAACAGGTTTTAAAGACAAGGTTTTGTTATTGAACAAAGATAAAATGGCGCCAAATGCTGATTCTCCTGAGAAGGTTCAAGCCGTTTACCCGAACAAAGTTAAACTGGTTACGACTTCTCAGATTCAGGAAGAGCTGGCCAATGGTGCAATAAATACATTATTCCATTTTCATGTAGGTCCGACTAAGGATGTCGGTGCAGGTAAATGTTTCGAAATGTTATTTGATCCTGAAGGAAATCTTTATTATTATAATTCCCGGAAGATCACCAACGACAATCCAGATGGTTTTAACCTGAATGATTTTAATAATATCAGGTAAAAAGATATATGTCCTTCAGCAGCTATTCAGAGAACTTATAGTTAGCGTTCTATACCCGTAAATGATGCAACTTTTTAATAAAGTTTTGCAACACTTCCTAAATTCATTTGTTTTACTTTTAAGTTATGATATTCAGTTTATACATATCATAATATTAAAATCAAATAGTTATTTAGAATTATTATCTGTTAATACCCAAATACAAAAGAATATGTTTAATAAAATGGTTGTGTATGAAGCACTTAAACGAAGCATGACATCGGAATCCAACCGGAGATTAACACCCGATAACCAAACAAAAGGTCAGGATAGTTTAATATCTCTTCTTATTCACGATATTTTCGGTGGAGAAATCCTAAAAACACACACTAAGAAATATTGGCATTTTTATAACCGTATTGACGGTGAGCGTGTCGATTTTACCAGTTCAAAAAATGGGAAATCAACTATAGCTAATAGTTTCGAAGATATACCTTCCACTCCTGATGAGACCCATGATTATTTTGATCAGGTGGATTATTCGACATTCCTTATGCGGTTTGTACGAGCATTCGAAGAAACTGTCGGTCTCGATAAATACAGGTCCGGTTTACCAGCCTGAAATTTTTTAAAATTTCTTACAATTACAGTTTATTATAGAACAAAATCTATGGTATATTGTAGCATTGTTACTTAATTAAGATAATATGAACAAAATGCTTAAACCCCAGTTAAAAATTACAGTGGCATAAAGTAGCGCTTACAAACAAACTGGAACGGTTATTGTACAATAATCAGATCACAAATTTATTATTCTTAAATTAAAAGCTTCTCTTTATGAAATTTAAACAACTTGGTAAAACAGGAGTGTTGGTATCAGAGCTTTGTCTCGGTACCATGACATTCGGAGGGAAAGGGTATTGGAAAGCTATCGGTCAACTTCCCGAGGATGAAGTAACTCTATTATTAAAAACGGCTATTGACCAGGGTATTAATTTTTTTGATACAGCTAATGCATATTCGGAAGGGTTAGCCGAATCTTTGTTAGGTAAAGCCTTAAAAAACCTTGGAATTTCACGTCAGACAGTGTTCATTGCGACCAAAGTGAGACTCAGGATGGGAGAGGGACCAAACCAGGTTGGATTGTCAAAGCTTCATATCCAGGATTCCGTTGATGATAGTTTGCAGCGTCTTGGGCTTTCACACATTGACATGTTATACATTCATGGTGTTGATCCCATCACCTCATTGGAAGAAACCATGAGGGGTCTTGAGGATGTAGTCAGGGCAGGTAAAGTTCGTTACCTTGGAGTAAGTAATCATCCTGCATGGATGGTTGTGAAAGCAAATAGTATTGCCGGAAACCTTGGCTGGTCAAAGTTTGTTGCCTCACAGAATTTCTACAGTATTGCCAGTCGCGATATTGAAAGGGAAATAGTACCGATGGCCCTGAGCGAAGGAATTAGTATTATGCCATGGAGCCCATTGGCTGGGGGATTTCTGTCAGGAAAATATACCAGGAATATAAAAACTGCCGGGAGCAGCAGGAGAGATAATTTTGATTTTCCACCAATAAATAAAGACAGGGCTTTTGATATAATTGATGTGATGAAAAAAATAGGCGCCAGGTATAAAGTGTCCGCGGCCAGGGTTGCTTTGTCGTGGACTAAAGACAAACCGGGCGTTGCAAGTGTTATTATAGGAGCAAAAAATCAGGAGCAGCTTCTTGATAACCTGGCATGTACACAGTTGCAGCTTACCGGGGACGATATAAAGGAACTGGATACGATAAGCGCTTTGACTCCTGAATATCCGGGATGGATGGTTGACAGACAATTAACGGGTCGGTTCCCGGAAAACAAATAATGGTAATCTATCCTCTAAGCCTCCCATTAATAGACCCCCCAACCCCCCAAATGGGGGGCTAAAAGTCCCATCCATAACCGGTAGCTATGTTATTAAAAGTCCCCCATATGGGGGATTTAGGGGGTAGATTTTTTAACTTTGCAGTTAATTGATTTTATTGTTTATTTTTGCACACTTTTCGTCAATAGTGGCAGTAAATATCTATTCTTTCAGATAATCTAAAACATGATTACAGCTTCAAATCTTAGTATCCAGTTTGGTAAACGCATTTTATTTCAGGATGTTAATCAAATTTTCATACCCGGCAACTGTTATGGAATAATAGGAGCCAACGGAGCAGGGAAATCAACCTTCCTGAAAATGCTTTACGGAGGGGTGGAATACCGCACAGGGTCAGTTTCATTTGGACAGGGAGAGCGCTTGTCTGTACTGAAACAGGACCATTTTGAATTTGACGAATGTATTGTCCTAGATACAGTTATGATGGGATATTCCAGGTTATGGAGTACAATGAAAGAAAAGGAACTACTTTATAATAAAACTGATTTTTCAGATCTTGATGGAATAAGGGCGTCAGAACTTGAGGAAAAATTCACTGAGATGGATGGCTGGAACGCGGAGAGTAATGCGTCCAGTTTGTTAAGTGGTTTGGGAATCAAAGAGGAAAATCATCACAGATTGCTAAAAGAGCTTTCAGGTAAAGAAAAGGTGAAAGTGCTGCTGGCACAAGCCCTGTTTGGGAAGCCTGATAATCTTTTACTCGATGAACCTACCAATGACCTTGATCTTGATACAGTGAACTGGCTTGAAAACTGGTTATCTGAATTTGAGAATACAGTATTGGTAGTATCGCATGACCGGCATTTTTTAGATTCTATATGTACTCACATAATAGACATTGATTTTAGCAGGGTACAACAATTTTCAGGTAATTATAGTTTCTGGTATGAGTCGAGCCAATTGGCTCTCAGACAGCAGCTTGCCCAGAATAAAAAAGCAGAGGAAAAGAAAAAGGAACTACAGGAGTTCATTGCCAGGTTCAGGGCAAATGTAAAAAAATCCAAGCAAACCACCAGTAGAAAAAAAATGATTGAAAAGCTTAATATTGAAGAAATTAAGCCATCAACGCGCAAGTATCCCGGAATTATCTTTACACCCGGACGAGAACCAGGGAATAATATTCTGACAGTAAAGGGGCTGACCAGGAGTGTTGAGGGCAGAACCCTGTTCAAAGATTTGAACTTTACTGTGAACAAAAATGACAAAATAGTATTTCTTTCAAGAGATTCCCGTGCTATGACCGCTCTTTTTGAAATTCTTAAGGGTCATGAAAAACCTGATCATGGATCATTCGAGTGGGGTCAGACAATTGTAAAAGCTTATCTTCCCCTTGAGAACGAGGAGTTTTTTAAAAAGGATATTAGTGTTATAGACTGGTTGTCGCAATATTCTGCTGTTACAAGTGAATTGTACCTGAGAGGTTTTCTGGGAAAAATGCTTTTTTCCGGAGAAGATATCTATAAGAAGGTGAATGTGCTTTCAGGTGGAGAAAGAGTAAGGTGTATGATCGCACGTATGATGATCAGGAACGCAAATGTAATGCTTCTCGATACTCCTACTAATCATCTCGACCTTGAATCAATCCAGGCATTTAATAATACTCTGATCAGATTTAAGGGAAATATTCTGATGTCTTCGCACGATCATGCTTTCATTCAAACTGTCTGTAACCGGGTTATTGAAATAGCACCCAAAGGAACGATTGACAAACAGATGGAATATGATGATTTTATCTCAGATGAGAAACTGACTGAAAAGAGGAAGCGTTTATATTAGGTATGCCTCGTTCTGTTGTTAAAATGTTTTAAGACTTTCAGTGTGGACCCGGAATTTTAACACTAACTGTAAGCAAGTTTCAGTTTTATTCTTGTTTTTGTAACTCCTGAAATGTTGGCATTTCTTTGATAACCATTGGCTCCATTTTCTCCCGACATCCGGTTACCTCCGTTCATTCCGCCACCGTTCATTCCGCCACCGTTCATTCCGCCACCGTTCATTCCGCCACCTCTCATTCCACCACCTCTCA
>OCZT010007233.1_pt1 | contig 10910 bp, 10 predicted proteins | sample 1539031 | NCBI WGS metagenome assembly OCZT01 (sample SAMEA3539308, study PRJEB22396) | soil metagenome | biome: tundra; feature: field; material: soil | place: USA | collected 2010-05 | depth 0.15 m
GGCTTTGGCCCAGCGCTCCGCCAGTCCAAGCGGCGACCGGTAACGCACATAGAGCGAGCCGGTCTCGCAATCCCCCCGCTCCTGTGGTTGCACGCGATACCGGACCCCGGCAGGGACGCGCGGGAACGCGGTGAGCCTGTGCGTTCCGGGCTCCGCCACCAGCGCAGGCGGCAGATCGTCCACCAACCGGCACTCCACAATTACGCGGCCCTGATTCTCGACGGTTAACTCAATCTCGGTGTCGCTGTCGAGCGCTGGGGCGTTCGACCAGGTGCGGGTGACTGTCAGCTGAGCCGCATGCGGCAGGCGGCCCCCGTCAATCAGCGCCGCCAGCAGCACCACCGCATCCCATACCAGCATGCCGTAGCTCAGGCGGCTATCCCAAAAGCCCGGAATCAGCAGCAGAAAGCCCGCCGTCAGCAGTCCAATCGCCCGTGGCGTCAGGCCGAAGCCCCACCGCCGCCTCCGTTCGCACTCAGCTCGCACCGGTCCGGGATGGAGAGAGGGAGCAATCATTGCCGCGGTACCGGCACCGCCGCAATCACGTCGGCCAGCGCGCGGTCGGCGTCAAAGCCCTCCAGTTCCGCCTCAGGCTTCAGCATCACGCGGTGCCGCAACACCGGCTGCACAGCCCGCTTCACGTCGTCCGGCACCAGGTAGTCGCGTCCATCGAAGGCCGCCGCAGCTTGCGCAACTCGCATCACGCTCAGGGCGGCGCGGGGGCTCGCGCCCAGCAACAACGTGGGCCACTCCCGCGTGCGCCGGGCCAGCGCCAATATATAGCTATAAAGCTCCGGCTCAATGCGGATCGTGCGCACTTCGGCCCTCGCAGCGTCCAGCAGGCCCTCGGGAATGGGCACAATCGAAGCGTCCTCCAGCAGTCCCGCGCCGGAGCCGCCGTGGTGCCGTTCCAGAATTTGCAACTCTTCGGCTTCGGAGGGATAGCCCATCCTGATCTTCAGCAGAAAACGGTCCAACTGCGCCTCGGGCAGCGGGTAGGTGCCCTCGAAGTCCACCGGGTTCTGCGTGGCAAACACTGTGAACCAGCCCGGCAGCGGGCGCCGCACGCCGTCGCTCGTTACCTGGCGCTCTTCCATGCACTCCAGCAGCGCCGCCTGCGTGCGCGGAGGCATGCGGTTGATCTCGTCCACGAGCAGCAGATCGGTAAACACCGGGCCGGCGTGGAAGGTAAACAAGTCGGTGCCGGGGCGCAGAATGGTGGTGCCCAGAATGTCGGCCGGCATCAGGTCCGGCGTGGCCTGTACACGCTGGAAGCCGAGGCCGAGCAGCCTTCCCAGCGTCTTCACGATCAGGGTTTTCGCGATGCCGGGAACGCCTTCGAGCAGGGCGTGACCCTGGCACAGCACGGCCATCAGCACTTCTTCGATCACCTCTCCCTGGCCGGCGATCACGCGGCCCAATTCGGTGCGCGAGTGGGCAATCAGCTGACTGGTCGCGCGCAGCGAGTGTGCCTGCGGCTCTGGATTGTTGTCTGGTCCTGACTTGGCAAACTCGATCGATTCCTGACTCATGAAACCCCTTCCTGCGGGTTGGGATGGATGTTTGTGGACTGCAAAATGGTTGGCGTTGCCAATGCGCCGGGCCTCGCCGCGGCGTTCAGCTTGTCCCGGTGGGCGGCCAGCAGTTGCACCAGGCGCAGTGCCTCGCGGGGCTTCAGGTTGTCGCTCCACGCGGCCTCTTCACACGCGGCAAGGTCGGCTTCGAGGCTGGGATCGGCTGCGGGAAACCTGCGACGCAATGCCGCTGCAAGCTCCGCTGCACCCATGCGCTGTCCCCGCATGCCGCAGAGCCGCAATGCGTGGCGCCGAAAGCGCTCCCAGGCGATGGACACTGCGGTCGAGGCGGCTCCGGCGTTGCGGTAGAGCGAGCCCAGCGCCTCAAGAAACTCGATGGGCGTGGTGCGTGGCGGCGGGGGCAGCTCCCGCACAGGGCCGCTGCGCCGGCTGAAACTCAGCAGCACCAGCAGCGCCAGCACCGGCAGTCCAATGCGCAGCAGCGTCAGCGCCGGGCCGCCGGCATAGCTCCACTCCGAGCGAATCTCCCCATGCAGCGACTCGTCCCAATAGAAACGGTGCCCCTCGCGCGGACCAAGAGAGTTCAACAGCAGGTCGAGATTCTGGGCGCGGGCCAGCGAGGCGTTCTCCAGCGGAGTGGAACTGGCCCACCACACCACGTGGCCCTTGCCCCAGTCGTACTCCACCACCGCGGGCTGGCCTGCGCAACTGTACTGGATGCGGTCCGCGGGGTTTCCCACCTGCCACGTCGCCTCGGGCACCATCCACACTTCGCCTGTTCCAGACATCGCATCCAGGCCCTCGGGCTCCAGCTTGCAGGCGGCAAAGCTGAACTCCTGAGGTGGGCCGCTGGCCTCGCCGGGCAGCAGATAGCCGCCCCAGAAACCCGTGGAAAGCACGCGCCCGCCGCGCTCAAGGATCTCTCGCACGGCCTTGATGTCGTCCGTCTCGCGCGTGAACGGTTGGGCAAAGATGACCACCGTCTCCGGCCCCGCGGTGGGAGCGAGTTCAGGTAATGGCCGTTCCCAGCGCTCCACCGGATATCCGGCGCGGACCAGCGTTTCATAGGCCGCCAGCGCACCGTGCCGGCCTGACAGGTAGGTCGAAGGCACACGGTTGTCGTTACTGTCGCCGCTGGGCAGCAGGAACCCGGTGGCCACAGCCAGCGCAATGGCGATGGTTAAGGACCAGAGCAGCAGCCTGCGGTCTTTGGCGTCGAGCGAAGAGAGAAACTTCATCCCCCACCGCCTTCCGATGCCTTGCGGCCGGCAATCAGCCCCGCGGCCAGCTCTTCCGCTGTCTGGTAATCGCCCTCGTGTGCCTCGCGGCCGCCGTACCATGTCCGCTCAAAGCTGCTGGTAAGCGACGCCAGGCCTGCCTTGCGCGGATCGTCGGGCGCCACCAGCGCAAGGTACTCGCGGGGCGTTCGGGCGCGGTCCGCGGGCCATAGCCGCTTCGATTCCAGGCGCGAAATGGCAGCCCAATACACAAAGTGGATGGCCTCGCGCCAAAGCCCGTCAGCGGCGACCCTGCGCGCGTCGGTCAGCCACAGTTGCCAGTCGCGGGCCGAGGCGGCTCCGGGGGCGGGAGCGTCGCTCTCGGGAACCAGCCGGATCCGCCAGCGGCGTTCAAGCTGCATCAGCCCCCACGCCAGCCCGATGCCCACTGCCAGCAGGAATCCCCACACCAGGGCGCGTCCCACCCACGCCGACCTGGCCCGCAGTTTGCCAAAGCTCGCGAAGAAATGGTTCAGCCAGTTGCCCAGCTTTTCCAGCGCCGTGTCGCGTTCGTCGGTTTGCTTCAGGTTGCGGAATTCGCTTCCAGCCAGCACCTGCTTCATGGTGCCGCGCTGTTGATTGTGATCGGGCAAGCTGTGGTTTGCGGCGTTGGCCTGCGCCAGGTCATGAGCCAGTCGCGCCTCCGCATCCTCGAGAAGCTGCGACGTGGTACGCGGAGTTGGGCGCGTGGTGTCCTTCGCGGGAGTTGCCGGTTTGTGCCCGGCGGCCGCTTTCCGCGCTTCGTCGGGCTCCTCGGCACGCGAAAACAGCACGCGCAGCCATCCGTAGCGCACCACGCGACGCTCCGCGGTTGCTCCCACGCCGAGAGGAACGCGGTCGTCCGGCCCCATCAGCGTCGGGTCGCAGGTCTTCAGGTTCCGAGCCTTGGCGCAGGCCTGAGTCAGGGTCGTCAGTGCCATCAAATGCTTGCGGTAGTCTTCCAGCGACGCATCCTGCCAGCGTCCGGTTGGCTGTGCCGTGGGTGTGGCAACGGCTTTCGCTTGGGCGTTCGCGGCGACGGGCAACGCGATGCACACGGCCACGATGGTATTCCGAATTGAGCGGGACAGGGACTGCAACGCCGTCATGCCTGCTGCTCCTTCGGTTGGGCGGCCGCGAGCTCCCCGGCGGATGCGGTCGCTGGCGGATTGAGTCCGGCGGCATTCATCATCCACTCGATGTCGTACCCCTCGTGCCGTATCCGCTGATCATAGTAGAAGAGGGTGATGGCGACCGGAAATAACGGACCCACGAGCGTTGAGACTGCTGCTGTCGACAGGAACGTTACGCCGGCTACGACATTTCCATAGTGGGACCACCAATGCGAACCTTGCTTCGTGAAGAAGAACAGCGTGAGCAACAGAACTTCCGAAAGTGTGAAAGTCAGAAGATATGAGATCACCGCAAGCATCATTCGCGAGAAGACGATGCGCCATTGGCTGCCCCTTGACAGAACCCAACCGCGCCGAAATGACTTGCCGACGGTCATACCCTCCAGTATCCATGTGGGAAAGGCGAGCACAAGTGCAGAACCAACCCGAAGCGCAGCCCACCAACCGAGCGCAGTGAAGCCGACAAGCAAAGGCATTACCACTGCATCCATGGTGGCTTCACCAACCTTGACGACCTCCGACAACAGGAAGAGGATTCCAAGCAAGAGGATCGCGCCCAGCAGCTCGGGCACGATAAGCGTTGCTCCCCAAAATAATGTCGTAATCCCGAGCCAACTCCGCCAACGTGCAGCGCACAGGCTAAATCCCGACGCACCCGTACGCGGTTCCCCAAGGTACGATTGCTTCGCTGCGTAGACAAAGCATGGCCACACGAACACACGGAACAACAGGCTCAAGTGAAAGGTAGCCAAAACAAAAACCATATTTCCGAGGCCGATTCCGAGGAATCGAAGCGGAGTCGGGGGCGGCCGCAACTTCCACCAATACTCGTTAACAAAGCGAATCCCCATCATCATCAGCGCAGGCAGCGCACCGATCCCCGCGAACGCGAAGAACTTCGCCTGGTAAATCTGAAACGTCCGATCGAGGATCTCGCCCAGCTTCATCGGGCGGAGTGGTTCCATCACGCGAGCTCTCCGGATTGCTTCGGAACCACCCATGGTCCATCCTGCCGCAGCCGCTGGTCGTGGTACAGCACTGCGAATGCGGCCGAGTAGGCAGCGTACATCATCGCCATCCACAGAAACATCACGCCAGACCCAAAGACTGCCAGGACGACGATCCCGACAATACTCCACGGCGGAGAGACCTGCAGGTGCATCGCCGATCCCGCCAGAATGCCCACGACGATCACAATCATGCAAGCAATCTCGAGCGCGAAAAAGGCAGCATAGCTCGCCGCATAAATCACCAGCAGCACCCCAAAGATGCGGCCCTTGGCGCCCCGTGTGAGTTGTCCGCTGCGTTTCAGAGCCGCCCGTACGGTCAATCCCTCCGCGATGCTGGCCGGCAAAGCCAGCGAAATGCGCATCGCCACGATGATTCCGTAGACAAACGCGCCAAGTATCAGCAGCATTCCTATGGGAATCAGAACGAACGTCCAGGTGGCGGGCGTCGATTTTCCCCCCAGGGTCGCCCAGATTCCCGCGCCGAACACCAACTCCACCACGAGCACCGGAAGAAACGCGATGAGGTATGAAACGACCAGCAACCCCATGTAGTGACCGGCGCGTTCCCACCCCTTGCGATACGCCTCGCGGAGGCTAACCTTGATTCCGGCATCGGCCTGCATCGCGGCGTAACACGCGGCGGGAAGATAGATGGCGAAGGCAGCCAAGTTGATCACGAGAGTGATCAGACCTGCGGGGATCATAAAGTAGAACATCTTTTCCGGATCGGGCTGACGCGGCAATTGCGCCATGATGGGGATAATCATCACGGCGATGGTCAAAATGAAGCCTGCCGCGGGCAGCGTCGCGATCCCGACAAACAGCCGAAAGTTCGTCCGCATGAGCTGGAAGACGCGGTCGAAAATCTGCCCCATCTTCATGGGACGCAGGTGCTCGGAATAAAGCGGCAACAGGGATGGAATCTGACTCATGCGGGCTCTCCGGTGTTCGACGCGAGCTGTTCTGGATTCGAGTCCGGCTCAGTGGGCACCGAAGGCTGCGCGACTATCAGAGAAACCTCTGCCGCTTCGGCGAGGACTGCATCGCTCTCCGCGGCAATTGGCGCCGGCATCGTCTCCGCAGGCCGCGGGGTTGCGGGCACAGCAGGCATCCACGGCGCGGCTTCGGGCTCCGGTGCGGGCGCCGCAACCATGCCGGCCTGCCGCATCATCCACTCGATATCGAACCCCTCATTACGAATGCGCTGATCGTAGTAAAACAGCATCAGCGCGATGCCGTACACCGGTTTGGTCAGCGCCTGCACAGCGAACGAGGCGCCGTAGAACGTGAACAAAAAGATCATGCCGACCGTCTGCTCATGCTGGGGACTATTGGCGCCCGGAAAAAGAAATACGATGAACATCACCGGCAGACTCAGCAGCATGGCGAGCAGCCAGCCCAGAATCGCTCCCAGAACATAGAGCAGCAGCATGCGCAGCCGTGTTCCTTTGCTTAGCGAGGAGGCGCGCTTCAGAGCAGGCCACACGGCGAGCTGTTCCACCACGCAGGCAGGGAAGGCGAGGCAGAGGCGAAGCAGCATCCACAGGCCATAGACGCCTGCCAAGCCCATAAACACAAACAGCAGGAAGGCGGAGGCGTTGCTGAAATCCCCGCCCGTTTGTTTGACGAATGCCACCAGAACGCCCAGGACGACCGTAGTCGCAATCAAGACCGCGAAGGGCGCGACGCCAATGATCAGAACCTCAAGAACGAAAAGCCAGATGTAGCGCCAGCCGCGCTTCCAGACTGCCTTGCATGCCTCGCGAATGGTGATGGTTTCACCCAGAAACGCCGCAGACGCGGCCTGGCTCAACGCAGCCATACCCAAAGCCGTTGCCCCAATGCAAAGCGGCAAAAAAAGCAGCACAGCGCACAGGAAGAATGCAATGCCGATTGCGGCCTGCGCCTCCGGACCCAGTGCCTTTGCCGCGCCCGAACCACTCCATGCAGAAAACAGAAAGACACCTGCGGCACACACCAGCACCACCCCCGCCGGGATGGCCGCTATACCGAAGAAGACCAGGAACCGCGAACGGTAAATCTGCGCGGTGCGGTCGAGTATCTCGCCCAGGCTTGACGGGCCCAGACCGGACGGGCGCAGCGATTCAATCATGCGGGCTCCCGTTCAGGCTCCCTGTCGGCCCCGCGGAGTTTGGCGTGGCGTTCAGTTCTGGCTGGCCATGATCAAGTGCCGCGCCTTCCAGTGGTGCCTCGAAATGCGCGTCAAGCGCCAGCCCCGGAGGCGTCAGTCCGGCCGCTTCCATCATCCATTCGATGTCGTAGCCTTCCTTCCGTATGCGCTGGTCATAGTAGAAGAGCGTGATTCCCGTGGCCCCTATGGGCCCGACGAAGGTATTGGTGAAGAAGGCGACGACCTGCGAAATCGCGCTGAGCCACGGCGGCACCTGGCCGTGACTCTTGAATATCCCGATGAAAAAGAATGACTGGGTAATCAGCAGCAGTCCCATCTTGATTACGCCGACCAGAAGGAAAAGAACGAAGATGCGTCCGCGCGCCCCCTTGCTTAACTCAATGCTGCGGCGGATAGCCTGGCGAGCATTCAGATTCTCCACCACGCATGCCGGCACCGCCAGGGCATAGCGCAGGCTCATTACAATGCCGTAGATAAGGGCCGGAAAAATCAGTAGAAAGAACGCGATAGATACCAGTCCGAAGATCATCGCCGCCTGCTGGTCGACAGTCCCGGCGTTCGGATGAGCCAGAATCCCCTTGGGGCGTACATAGATTAGTGTGAAGCCGATGTAACCGGCATAGAGGATCGCGACTGGCAGCCAGGCAATCACGGCGGTGATCGTCATCAGCCACACGTAGCGCCCAAATCGGGGCAAGGTGCTGGCGTATGCGTTCCGAATCGTGGCCGGCTCGCCCATGTGGGTCCACGCCACCGCGCGGTTGATGGCCGCCACGGTCGCCCCCACCAGGAGAACGAGAATAATCCATTCGACGCCTGCGACTGAATACACCAGCCAGAGGGCATGTCCTTTTGGCAGCATCACGCCCAGGCCGATCTGTAACAGGCCAAGTACCAGCGCCACACCGGCGTAAATTGAAAATATCCCCGCAAACACCAGAAAGTTTGATCGGTATAACTGTGCCGTGCGGTCGAGAATCTCACCCAGGGTGAGAGGACGAAGAGTGGTTTCCATTTTGGAGTTCCTTCCAAATGCTGGGGGTGTGCTTGCCGGGATACTAGCACAGCCTGAATAGCATCTGGCGGGCGAACATCACTGCTCCCATTGGCGGGCCACCTACCGCACTTTCTTCCTTGAAATGGGTAGATTTTACCCGTAGTTCAGCCGTGTCCAAACCCTAACCCACGCCATTTCAAATGGATCGAGTTTGGCCTTCCGGGTGCCACACTCTCAACCAGAGCGAGAGAACGGTCCGGAGGAGACGGATGCCCAATGAGGCAACGCACTCCAGCCCGATGGGTCCTTCGGAGGCACAACCATGAATGCGATGCTCAAACGCTGCATGTTCCTAGGCTTTTCGATATCAACGGGCGTGTCCACAGGACTTCGCTGGCGAAAGGCGCCCCAGGTCGACAACCAGGCATCGGGGAAAACTCCAGAAGAGGAGCGGGAGCTTCCGCCTGCATCTCAGCCGACCACAGTTGCTACCCTCAGGGGCACCGTGATTCGAAGCGGAGAGCGCTTCGCACTACGCGTCGCCGATGGCGCCCTCTACCCGCTCGACTCCACTGGTCGCGCCTGGCCCTTCGAGGGAGAGGACGTTCAGGTTACCGGGAACCTCGAGGGCGCGACCCGGATGATCCATATCATCGCGATCGAATCTGTAGACGATGCGCAGACAGGTAGTCTGATGACCGCATGACGCAAGTGCGTGTCACTGCAGTTGCTGAATCTTGGTGCCTTCTGGAATCTTGATGTGGAACTGGTCGTCGCTCAGGGGCATGTTCTCCGTGACCTTCTCAACGGTCAGCACCACCTGGTACTCCTCAAGCGGGCGCTTGATGGTCACAGTCGAGGGGTATTTGTTGTCTCCAAAGTCAGCATACCTGCCATAAAACACCTGGGTCTCCAGGTTCCCCTGGTCGTCGTACAGATCCTGTTGATACGGCAGCAGGTCGTCCCGGTGAAAGTGAATCACGCGTAATTGCCGCAGTTCCTGGCTTCCCGGAATGGGGCGCATCACGCTGAGAATGTACTCCTGAATCAGCAGCAGATGCTTCTTTGAAGCATCCTCCACGGTGTCGGAGTCCGCGCTCACCGTGTATTGTTCGTCGGGCGATAGGCCACGCACAATGATGGCGTCCAGAAAGAAGCCGGGACGCATGTTTTCCAGCGTGTTCGGCGACTTTTTTGTCAGCTTACTGGGTCCCTCATAAGCGGCGCCCTTCGACGGAATCAGAAGGGTGAAGTTCTCCCCGTCGCTGGCCATGTCGAACATCTTTGTACCCAGTACCGGGACCTGTCCGAGCACCCTCAGCTGCCCCGGCTTGCGCATCAGAATGTGGCCGGGGAACGACGTGTAGTCCGTTGCCACGCCCTTTTCGGTCTTCATCACGCTGGGCTGGATCTCGACCGTCGCCACCAGGGTCTGAATGGCATCCCAGCGCTTGTTGAGCCGCGCAACCAGTTCCTGCGGCGCCACCGTCTGCGTCACGGTGGGCGCCTTGGGCACAGGCAGCTTGCGCGTCGTCCACAAACATCCTGAAACAAGCAGCATCGGAAGAGCCAAAATTGCGGTCGCCGCACGGCGACATCCAGCCCTCACCGCTCGCCTGCCTTCTTCATCGCGTGTCGGTAGCCAGCCACGTTGCGGTTGTGTTCCTCAATCGTGCTGGCAAACAGCGAGTGTCCCTGAGGATTGGCTCCTGCCGCGACAAAGTAGAGGTAGTCGGTCTTGGCCGGCTCCATGGCCGCGCGCAGCGACCTCATCCCTGGATTGGCGATCGGCCCCGGCGGAAGGCCCGGGTGCACGTAGGTGTTGTAGGGTGTGTCGTGCTTCAGTTCAGTCTCGTAGAGTTGCCCGCGCCAAAGCCGTGAGAGTTCGAGCCCGTAAATCACTGAAGGATCGGTCATCAGCGGCATGTCTTTGGCCATGCGGTTCTCAAACACGCCGGCTACAACGGCGCGCTCGCCATCCACAGCCGTCTCTCGTTCCACAAGCGAAGCCATCGTCACCACAGCGTGCACATTTCCCTTGAGTCCAAGTTGAGCGGCCGCCAGCCGGAACCGGCGCACCATCGTCGCGGCAATCTGGGCGGCCGGCGTCTTAGGCGCCAGGCGATAGGTGTCTGGAAACAGGTAGCCTTCCAGGCTCGTCGCCTGGGGGTCGAGATCCGCGATGGTCTCCGCCTGCTTCACCGCGACTTTCAGAAAATCCTGCCGCGGTCCAAACCCGGCCTCTTCCAGCCGGGCTGCAATATCAAAAATGTTTGAGCCCTCCGGCACCGTCACCGCGATGGTATACACGTCGGAATGCTGAATGCGCTCATACACCTCGGCCACCGGAGCCGGATGGTCGAACCGGTATGTGCCCGCCTTCAGCGTTCCCCGCTTCCACCAGCGCATCAGGTCGAAAGCGTAGCTGCTGCGCACTATCCCAGCCGCCTGCAACTGGCGCCCCATGTGAATCGTGGAGGAGCCTGGAGGGATATCGACAAACGTTTCGCTCGTCGGTCCGAATGGCGCAAACACAAGCCAAGCCGCGGCCGCGCCCGCCGCGCACAACACCAGAAGAACGATCACCAGGAAGGTTCGGGCCGCGCCAACGCTGCTCTTTCGTCTGGTGGTTCGTTTGCGGCGCGACATTCTCCTGCTGTTTCCCCTTCTGGTCCTTGTATTAAGAGACGCGAAAAACCCGCCGGGGATTCTTCGACTTTATCGATTGTATCGGGCGGTGGCTCTCCGCGGTGCCCCTCGGCTCTATGTCGGCCCAGCGGCTCCCCGGTTTCGGAGGGCTGATTTGAAGCGCATTGACTCCTTTTCC
>OCZT010007235.1_pt1 | contig 10910 bp, 11 predicted proteins | sample 1539031 | NCBI WGS metagenome assembly OCZT01 (sample SAMEA3539308, study PRJEB22396) | soil metagenome | biome: tundra; feature: field; material: soil | place: USA | collected 2010-05 | depth 0.15 m
CTCTTTAGAGATGCATCACAACTCTTTAGAGATGCATCACAACTCTTTAGAGATGCATCACAACTCTTTAGAGATGAACAACAACTCTTTAGAGATGAATTACATCTCTTTAGTGATGAAAAGCATCTTTTTAGCAAACTACCATACATTTTTTCAATATAAGAACCTGTTTTCATATCAGGAAAATACCTTTGTCTGATAAGAAAACACATTGATTTTATTGAAAAAGACATTTACCTGGAGTAAACACATGTTTACTTGAGCTAAATGTTTGTTTAGGCAAGGTAAACATATATTTAGGCGAAGTAAACGTATGTTTAGGCAAGATAAATACATGTTTAGGCGAGGTAAACATCTGTTTAGGCGAGATAAATACATGTTTAGGCGAAGTAAACATATATTAAGGCAAGGTAAATATATGTTTAGGCGAAGTAAATGTATGTTTAGGCAAGGTAAATATATGTTTATACCAACTTAATGTCTTTTTCACTACAAAGATGGTGGATTTAGCTACTTATGGACCCGAAAGCGTCATGTTTTTCTATATGGTGAAGTAAAAGGTGCTTTTTTGGTTGAAGAGAGAAATCCCTCTCCGATTTATCGGAGGGGGATTTTTTTGTTTCCCATTATAGTTCTTTAATTATGTTAGATTTGCAGCCCCTGAAATGAGAAACGAAGCCCAGACAAGACGTGATTTGATTGACCCTAAACTTTTTGACAGAGGTTGGAAGAGTGATATGGTTAAGGTGGAGGTTATTCCAGGTGGTACTGATATTATTGATGGGAAGCCAAAAAGACGGAATGGTCGCAGTGATTATTTATTATGTGTTCAGGTTGAAGCCGGATTGCCTTATTTACCTATTGCTGTTTTGGAGGCAAAGAAAGAAAACGAATCACCAACAAAAGGATTACAGCAAGCACAAGGATATGCAAAAAAATTTCATGTTCCTTTTTCTTTTTCTACGAATGGAAAATTGTTTACAGAGTTTTCGGAAGATAGAAATACGATAGTCGAAAATACAGATCTGGATAGTTTTCCAACTCCTTCAGAACTAATAAAACGATTTGAGGATTTTAAGAAATTCAAATTGGCAAGTGCAGAAGCAAGGGCTATGTTAATGCGATATAAAACAGGGGAGGCAACCCGTTTTTATTACCAGGATGCTGCTATACGTGCTATTTTAGAAAAGATTGCTTTGGGAGAAAAGAAAGCATTGCTTTGTCTGGCTACAGGTACAGGAAAAACTTTTATTGCAAAGGAATTGCTTTGGAAACTTTCGCAGGCAGGGCAATTAAGCAGGGCATTATTCCTTATTGACAGAGATGAGTTGAGAACTCAAGCCATTACTGAACTTCAAGGTGTTTTTGGTGATGATGCACAGGAAGTAACGACAAGGAATCCTGCACGAAATGCCAAAATATTGATTGCCTCTTATCAAACATTAAATGTTGCAAATGATGAAGATGAGGCTCGCTTTTGGAAAGATAATTACCCGCCTGATTTCTTTAGTCATATAATAATTGATGAGTGCCATCGAAGTGCATGGGGAAAATGGAGCATCATATTAAAAGATAATCCAAATGCTGTTCATATTGGTTTGACTGCCACTCCCCGCATTCTTACAGGAAGCAACAAAGGCGAGGAAGGAACTAAAGATGAATTGATTACTGCCAACAACATCAATTATTTTGGCGATCCTGTTTATGAATACAGTATTGCCGATGGTCAGAATGATGGATTTTTAGCTGCATGTGAGGTAGTAAAACGAAAACCTAATATTGATAATAGGCTATTGGTAAGGGAATTGATTGAACAGAAAATCATTTCGGATGCTTATACAGGAGAAAGTATATCGAATGAAGAAATAGAAGATATTTATGCTGCCCCTGAATTTGAAAAATACTTATTGTTAGATGACCGTATCCATGAGATGTGTACTGATTTATTCAATTTATTATTAGCAACAGGAGGACCACACCAAAAATCAATTATCTTTTGTGCGAGTGAAATACATGCCGAAAAGGTATATATCAAACTTCATAATATCTATAATGAATGGTGCAGAAAAACAGGTGCTGCACCAAAGGAAAATTATTCTTTTAAGTGTACTTCAGAAAGCAAAAACCCTTCTGCAAAAGGTTTGATTGCTGAATTAAAGGGTTCGGCTGAATCTCATTTTATTGCCACTACTGTTGATTTATTGAGTACTGGTGTGGATATTCCTAACCTTAATAATGTTGTTTTCTTTAAATACATTAAAAGTCCGATTAGTTTTTTTCAGATGGTTGGAAGAGGGACACGGATAGGCAAACCAAGGGGAAGTAAAATGATGTTTCGCTTGTATGATTATACCAATGCTACCCGATTGTTTGGAAGCGATTTTATTTCTAAACCACAATCACCAAAGAAGGACGGACCCGAACCACCACCACCTATACCAAGAAAGATTATCAGGGTGGAACAGCAGCAGTTTGAAGTAGCGATAGAAGATGAGGGCAAAAGTATTTTGTGCAATGAAGATGGTGTGGATGTGTTGGTTCCGTATGAAGTATATAAAGAACGCCTTGCGGCTAAACTTACTGAAAGCATTAATAACATTGAAGAACTGCGCTATGTTTGGGTGAATCCTTTGAATAGAAAAGATTTATTGGATAATTTGCCGGGCGGTGCAGGAGCGGTTTATCTGGTGCGCGAATTAGAAGATGAGCAGGAATGTGATTTATATGATGTGCTGGCACAGCTTGGATTTGGGTATGAACCCAAAACAAGAACCGAACGCTCGGCAGGATTTAATTACCGCAATAAACAATGGCTGAAAGACTTCCCCGACAAAACACAAAAGGTTTTGACAGCAATAGCAGCCCAGTTTGCCAAAGGAGGCATAGAAGAATTAGAGATCGAATATTTATTTGATACCGACGATGTGAAAAGTAAAGGCGGCTTGGATGCTTTGATAAATTTACCCCTTGCGGCAGGCGCTTATATTAATGAAACGAAATTGAGGTTGCTGGCATGATGGAAAAGAATTTACCGAAAGGATGGACAGTTGGGAAAATAGGAGATAATGAATTTTGCACACTGATAATGGGGCAAAGTCCACCAGGAGAATCTTATAATGATCAAAAGATTGGATTGCCTTTTTATCAAGGCAAATCAGATTTCGGATTAACAAATCCTAAGGCAACAGTTTGGTGTAACAAACCAACAAGGATTGCAGAACCTAATGATATTTTGCTTTGTGTTAGAGCACCAGTTGGACCAACTAATATTGCTAATGAAAAATGTTGCATTGGAAGAGGATTAGCAATAGTAAGAAGTACTGATAAAACGGATTTTGATTATTTGAATTATGTTTTGCGGAAATTTGAAATTGATCTTGCTGCAACAGGTTCAGGTTCTGTTTTTGATTCGGTGGGTAAGGATGAATTAAAGGCTTTTAAATTCCCTATTCCAAAGGATAAAAAGGAACAAAAAAGAATTTCTAAGGACATCAAAGAAAAACTCACCACCATAGACCATATCCGTCTTTCTGCCCAAAAGCAAAAAGATGCAGTAGAATCCTTGCAGGGGGCATTGTTGCGGGAGGTATTTCCTTATAAAGAAGGAGATAAATTGCCGGAGGGATGGAGGCGGGAGAAGCTGGAAAAGATTTTTGAAGAAGTAAAAAATCAAGTTCAACCTTATGATGAAGAATTTAAAACTCTTCCATTTATTGGTTTAGAGAATGTTGTTTCGCATTCAAGAGAATATACAGATGAAGAATATAATCCACCTTCAAGCACATGTTTTCGTTTTGATGAATCAAATGTTCTATATGGAAAGTTACGACCTTATCTGAACAAGGTTTATTTACCAACTACTAAAGGCAAATCATCAATGGAACTTCTTCCATTAAAACCAAAGAATAATTACTCAAGGGAGTTTTTAGCTGCAATCTTACAAAGTAATGCGGTGATTGGAGATACAGTAAAATTCTCAACAGGTGGGAGAATGCCAAGAGCTGATTTGAAGAAACTAAAGAATCTTAAAGTTGCAATTCCAAAGGATGTATCTGAATGTAATAAACTTGGATTGGAGATTGAAAATAAGATAAGGAAGTTTATTAAATTAAGAAATCAATCCTCCACCCAACTCAAAGCCATTGAAGCTTTGCCAGCGGCGATATTAAGAGAGGTATTTGATTTTGCAAAGTAAGGGATGGATTGGAATCATTATTCAATTAAGGTAAATTAAAGTATCTTTGCACCCTAAAAAAACAGTAGCAAAATTTAAAAATGGGAAAAGCTAAAAAGAAAGAAATTGTAAAGAATGTTCCTCGATTAGAATCATTGAGGGTAAAGAATTACAGGGCTTTACACGATCTTGAATTAACGAATATCACTCCGCTTACTGTATTGCTTGGTCCTAATGGGAGCGGCAAATCCACAGTCTTTGATGTGTTCGCTTTTTTAAGCGAATGTTTTTCTGTTGGCTTAAGAAAAGCATGGGATAAAAGAGGACGATTTAAGGAATTAAGAACTAAGGGTTGTACAGGACCTATTGAATTTGAATTAAAATATCGTGAGAAGGAAGGTTCACCGATAATAACCTATTTATTAAAAATAGATGAGAATAATAAAGGTCCTTATGTAGCAAGTGAAAAGTTATTGTGGAAAAGAAGTCCAAAGGGAAGACCCTTTGCATTTCTTGAATTTGAAAGCGGGATAGGAAAGGTTATTACGGGCGAATCTCCTGATATTTCTGAAACTAAAATGGATGAATCATTAGACAGTCCTGAAATGTTGGCAGTAAATACATTGGGACAATTGTCAAAAAATCCAAGGGTTATTGCATTAAGAAGGTTTATTACAGGTTGGTATCTTTCTTATTTATCAGCCGACCAGACAAGAGGCATTCCCGAAGCAGGACCACAAGAAAGGTTATCGCCCACCGGGGACAACTTACCTAATGTGATACAATATTTGAAAGAACAATATCCTGATGTTTTAGATAAGATTTTAAAGAATTTAGCACGAAGAGTACCAAGATTAGAAAAGGTAGAAGCAGATTTGATGCAGGATGGAAGATTACTTTTGCAAATTAAGGATGCCCCTTTTGAGCAACCGATACTTTCAAAATTCGCTTCTGACGGAACATTGAAAATGCTTGCTTATTTAACGGTATTATATGACCCCAATCCTCCGCAGTTAATAGGAATTGAAGAACCTGAAAACCAACTTCATCCCAGGTTATTGCCTGAACTTTGTGAAGAATGCAGAGCATCAGCAGAACACTCCCAGTTAATGGTAACAACCCATTCACCCTATTTTGTAAATGGTTTAAAGGCAAATGAACTTTGGGTTTTGTATAGGGATGAACAAGGTTATACCAAAGCAATGTGTGCTGCGGATATGGAAGGAATTAATGATTTTATAGAAGATGGCTCAATGCTTGGAAACCTTTGGCTTGAAGGGCATTTTGCGGTAGGCGATCCATTAGTTAATTCCGGGAGCATCAAAATCAAACCTAAAGGCAAAAAATAAATTATGCATTTTGAATTTTTAGTCGAGGAACAATCGGCAGAAAAGGTATTGAATAATTTGCTTCCCAAAATTGTAACTGGCGAACATACTTTCAGGATAATTACTTTTCAAGGTAAACATGATATGCTTAAACGGCTTCCACTCGAATTGAAAGGATATTCCAGGTTTATTAAACCTTCTTATAAGATCGTAATTTTAATTGACAGGGATAGTGCCGATTGCAAGGAATTGAAACAAAAACTTGAAAAATTTGCTTCAGATGCCGGAATCAATACTAAAAGTGTCGTTCCAAAAGGTAAACAATTCTATGTATTAAATAGAATTGCAATTGAAGAATTAGAGGCATGGTTTTTCGGAGATGCAGAAGCAATCAGAACGGCATATCCACGAGTTTCATCAAGCTTTGAAAACAGAGCTCAATATAGAAATCCTGATTCTATAGCAGGAGGTACATGGGAAGCATTAGAAAGAGTGCTACAACATGGAGGATATTTTAAAAACGGCATACGAAAAAATGAAGTTGCTTATGAAATATCAAAACACATGAATCCATTAAATAATCGTTCAAAGAGTTTTCAGGTTTTTTGGGAAGGAATTACGGATTGCCTTTCATAGAAAGATTATTGTTTTAAAACAAATATTAAATCATGGCAAAAAATAAGGAAAACAATAAATCAATTACCTCCATTGCCGCAATGAATAAAGCGGTGAAAGGTATCTGTAATATCCTTCGGAGAGACCGTGCAAAGGGAGCAAGATTATATGTATCAGAATTAACATGGCTTTTCTTTTTGAGGTATATGGATTTGAAAGACCAACAAGGCGAACTGGCAGCATCGGCACTTGGAATAAGTTATGATAATTTGTTGCCATCGCCTTATCGTTGGAGTGATTGGGCTGCGCCTTATAGTCGAAGTAAATCGAAAGAAGTAATCATTGAAAATAAAGAACAAGGCTGGAAGCGATGTGAATTGGATAATAGCAGTACTGGGGCTTATCTTTCTTTTGTTAATGATGAATTATTTGGCGTCTTGAAAAAGTTGAAAGACATGCCAGGTGCAAGTGATTTGCAGAAAGTAGTTTCCGAAATATTCATTACAAAAGAAAAGACTGTTGTGGCAAGTGTTACCAATTTGCAAGATGTTATTGATAAGGTACATGAATTAAGTGATTCCAAGATAAGTGACCAACTCAGGTTCCCTAGTGCACAGGCATTTGAAGGATTGTTGCCAAGTTTAGGTGAAAAGAAAAATGACGGTGGACAGTTTTTTACACCAAGAGAGGTAATACGATTAATTGTTGAAGTTGCAAATCCTCATTTAGATAGTAAGGTTTATGATCCTTGCTGCGGCACTGGTGGTTTTTTGATTGAGGCATATAAACATTTGATAACACAAAATCCAACTCCTACACAAATTGCCTCCTTGAAGAATAATACATTTTTTGGTCGTGAAGATGCTGATGAAGCAATTCCTGTATTACTTGCAAACATGGCTTTACATGATATTGATTTACCAAGAATTTGGCATGGAAATACTTTAACAGGTGCAGTTACCTTTGGCGATTTGTATAAAGGTGCACCTTCTCAATATGATTTTATTTTGACGAATCCACCATTCGGTAGCAAGGAAGGTAAATCAGCACAAGCACAATTTGCATACAAAACAGGGAAAGCACAAATTTTATTTTTGCAACATATTATTGATAGTTTAGCTGATGGAGGTGTTTGCGGGATGGTAATAGATGAAGGTGTTTTGTTTCATACTAAAACGGCTGCATACAAACAAACAAAAAGAAAATTGATGAATGAATGCGATTTATTTTGTATTGTGAGTTTGCCGGGTGGTGTATTTGTAAATGCAGGAGCGGGTGTAAAAACAGATTTACTGTTTTTCAGAAAAGGAAAAAAGACAGAAAAGGTTTGGTATTATGATATGACATTGAATGAAGAATTCAAACCAAGAAAAGTGAATAAAGGAAATCCTATGGAGTTTAAACATTTCGATGATTTTCTTTATCGTTTGAAATTACCTGACGATTCAAAAGATAAAATAAGTGAAAGAAGTTGGTGGTCAAATCGTGAAGATATTGAAGCAAAACTTTATGACCTGAAAGCAGTGAATAATAATGCTCCTGATTTTTCTGATAAGAGAACTCCAATGGAATTATATAAAATAATAGATGATGCACAGAAGGAGATTATGAAGGGGTTAGGGGAGTTGATGGGAGTGGAATAGAAAAGATAATAATGTCCTCCGATGTGAAGAATTTGTTTTTATACGAAAGATTTGCATCCCAACAAAAATCAGGATTGGTATATCACTAAGGATTTTAAATTCCGTTCGCACGGAACAATAAACAAAAAAAGGTATAAAATCCCGCACGTGCTGGACTTTTTTCATTTATAACCCCAAGCCATTTAAATTCAGTATCTTTGCATAGTGAAAAAACAGAAACAAATATTAGTTGATATTGAAATTGATAAACTGACAAATTCTATTGAAAATGCAGTGTCGGGCGATATTTTTGATACTGAGGTATATAAAATGTTTGCCAAAGACAGCAATAGTATAAGCAAAACGGATTGGTTATTTAATTGGAAGGATCAATTAAAACTCAAGGACAGAGAAACATATAAACTGGTGATTAAGGACAATCCTAAAATCATTCAGGGTTTAATTAGTTTAAGCGACAGGGGCGACCATATTTATATGCACCTTATAGAAAGTGCAAAATTCAATAAAGGGAAACGTAAACTTTATGCAGGTGTTCCGGGAAACTTAGTGGCTTTTGCCTGTAAACAATCCTTTGAAAATGGTTATGATGGCTATCTTGCTTTTGATGCAAAGACAGCTTTGATTAAGCATTATCAGGAAACGCTATTCGCTACTCATTTCAAAGGAACGAAAATGATGATTGAAACACCGGCAGCAAACAGATTAATTAATCAGTATTTTAAAAAATAAAAAAATGGGACTAATCAGAGAACCGAAAAATGTTGACTTCTATGTTATGGATAAACCATGGACAAAGGAAGAACTTAAAGAGTTCAGTGCATTTATCAAGAGGCGGAAAGAACAGCGAAAAAAAAGGCATACTCTAAAATCAACAGAACGAAGAAGAGTTACAGCACACTGACAGGTTTTTCCCATATGTGAAGGATGTGTTTCAATACGAAAGATTTGCATCCCGACAAAAATCGGGATTGGAATATCACTAAGATTTTTTAATTTTTAAAATAAACAAAAAAAACGGTATAAAATCCCGCACGTGCTGGACTTTTTCCATTTATAACCCCAAGCCATTTAAATTCCGTATCTTTGCAGAAAGTAAATAAAATGAAAAGTTTAGAATTCAAAGCCTTTTTGCATAATGGTATAATAGAAATTCCAAAAGGAACTGTTGAAATAAAAGATGAGGAGGTAAAGATTATTATCGTATGGGATGAAAAACCTGTTGAAGAATCAAAAAAGAAAAAATTGAAGAGGTTTTATGAAATCATTGATGCGGGAACAGATATTTCATCCTTTGGAGATATAAAGGAATGGCAAAGAGTAACCCGCGCCGACAGAAATGTAAATTTCGGAGGTATATGATTTTGCTCGATAGTAATATTTTGATTTATTCAGCAATGGAAGAGCATAAATATTTACGCAAATTAATTAAGAAATCAAATGATGCCTGTTCTATAATTTCTAAATTGGAAGTATTGGGGGTATCATAAAATTACAAAAGAGCAGATTATTTATTTCGAGGCAATTTTTAATGTAATTACCATTTTACCCGTATCAGAAACTGTAATAAATCAAGCTATTAAATACAGGCAAAAGAGATCTATGTCTATTGGCGACTCTATTATAGCATCTTCTGCAAAAGTGTTTGGTGGCAATTTATACACTAACAACATTGAAGATTTTGGAAAAATTAAAGATCTGAAAATCATTAATCCTATTAAAAGGTAGTTGTGAAATTTACAACTTAGGGCAAAAAGTGGTACACAACATACCGCTTTTTTTTATTCCTAATCCCGATGAGAGGGACGTTCAGCACGATTGTTCGGATTTGCAATCCGGCTCCAAATCAAAAGGATTTTTTTAATATCCCCTCCTATTTAAAACAAAAGCTCTTAATAAAATGTTAAATGCATTCATCGTAGTTTACCTACGATGCCGTTGGGAATTTCTGTATTAATATACGCGCGGAAGGATTTATTGCCCGATAGTATATTTAATAAATTCGATATTATTAAATAAATATCTAACAAGTAAAATGTCGAACCTCGCCCTATAGAAATTTTAATTATCTTTGTGCCCCTTAATTATTAACAATAAAACTAAAACTATAAAACATGAAAAATATTATTTACAAATTTCGAAATGCAGGTCTTTTGTTATTTATACTGGTAAGCAGTATTTCTAATGCTACAAATTATTACTGGGTTGGAAATTCTGGTAACTGGTCGGATTTTGCAACTCATTGGGCTACCACATCAGGCGGAAATGTATTTCATGTGCAGGTGCCTCAATCAATAGATTCGGTGTATTTTGATGCTAATTCGTTTACCATTTCAGGACAAACGGTGACTGTTGACCAAACTATTGTTTCGTGTGCGGATATGAACTGGACAAACGTTACGAACATGCCGACTTTTGCGGGAACAAATGCCAATACATGGAGAATATATGGCTCTTTGACTTTTGTTTCGGGAATGACTGTGAACCTTGGTGGTCCTATAAGTTTTGAATCTACAACGATGAATAAAACTATTACCATGGCTGGAAAATCTTTCGGATATACGGTTACTTTTAATGGTATCGGAGGAGGTTGGATATTGCAGGATGCTTTTACAGCTTTAAACACAATTTATCTGAATAACGGTACTCTTACTTCAAATAATTATCCGGTAAGCTGCAGTAGTTTTTATTCAACTTCTTCGACCACAAGGGCACTTAATATGGGTTCCTCGGTTTTCACTGTTACAAATATCAGCACCATTTGGCAGGTTGTGTCAACAGGAATGACTGTAAATGCAGGTACTTCCACTATTAATGCAACCTGCAACCAGGGTGGATGGAATGTTGATTTTAATGGAGGAGGATTTACTTATTATGATTTAAACTTTACCGGACCAGCACTTGGACCATCGGGATATGGAGACATCAGTGATAATAATACTTTCCATAATATTTCCTTTGCATCGCCCGGGAAAATATATGGAAGTAACATATTTAATATGGCAACTTTCAATGCTGAAGGCACCATCATAAGTAATAATACTTATAATACATTAGTTTTTTCTCCCGGATATACTTATACACTTTCAGCAGGGGCGACTCAAACTGTAAATACGAATTTCTCGGCAACAGGTAACTGCGGAGCCCTGATAG
>OCZT010007238.1_pt1 | contig 10907 bp, 8 predicted proteins | sample 1539031 | NCBI WGS metagenome assembly OCZT01 (sample SAMEA3539308, study PRJEB22396) | soil metagenome | biome: tundra; feature: field; material: soil | place: USA | collected 2010-05 | depth 0.15 m
GGAACAGCAATAGGATTTCCCAACTGGTCAACGGCTACGAAAATATAGATTGCCTCACTGCATTTCTTCTTGGTTCCATTGGCATTATTCTCTACCCATACATCAATAAAAACTTCCATGGAAGAAGTAAAAGCGCGTGAAATCTTCGCCTGCAAAGTCACAATTTCCCCAAGTTTTATGGGTTGATTAAAAGAAACATTATTCACCGAAGCCGTCACCACCACGCGGTTGCAATGCCTGTGACAGCATATTGCCGAAGTAATATCCATCCAATGAAGCAATCGTCCGCCCATCAGGTTTCCAAGCACATTAGTATCATTCGGAAGGACAATCTCCGTAGTGATTGCCATAGATTCTTTTGGAGTTTTCTTTTTCATTTTCTATTTATTAAGGATGCAAAGATAGCTAATAAGTAAATCCCATGAGCGAAAAATGTAACTTTGCTCCTGTTAATAATATCGGACCCGTAGTTCAATTGGATAGAATGACAGATTCCGGTTCTGTTGGTTGGGAGTTCGAATCTCCCCGGGTTCACAAAAAGTGTTTAAGGTTTAAAATTGAGATGAAGTTTAACTGCAATCAACCGTATCATTTTCATCCCCATCCAAAAAAGCTACCTATATATAATAGTGTATCCCAACCTTCTTTTATCACCCAAAAACCTGAAAAAGGGAGTTTTAGCAAAATCATATAGTTTTTGCCGGCACAAGGTGAATTTCTTCCGCCACAAGGTGAATTTCTTCGGCTACAAGGTGAATTTCTTCCGCCACAAGGTGAATTTCTTCCGCTACAAGGTGAAATTCTTCCGCTACAAGTACTATTATGAATGAAAAAAGAAAAGATTTTAATGTAAAAGCCACTCTGATAATGTCAGGGTGGCTTTTTCTTTGGAGATAACCTTAATCAATTTCCTATCTCAGCAAAGTCACATATCCCTTCTGGCTGTAACTTTTTCCGGAGATTCCTTCTGCATTGAGGATGTAATAATAGGTACCATCGGCAACATCATTTCCTGCCTGGTCTTTTCCATCCCAACTGATATTTTTAGAGGTGGATTGAAATACCATCACTCCCCATCGGTCATAAATATTTACGGTAAATAAATCCAGTCCGCTGCCCTTTATCACGAAGAAATCATTGAATCCATCGCCATTCGGAGTAAAAACATTGTTTACAATCACGCCTTCGTCAACATTTATAAAATCATAAACAGTAGTATCGGTACAACCAAAACTATTGGTAACAATCAGCGTAACAGGGTAATCGCCGGGTAAATCCCATTGATGACTTGGGTATTCAAATGCGGAAGACGTGCTATCGCCAAACAACCAATTCCAGAATTCAGCACCCTGACTATGGTCAACAAAATTAATTACATCCCCCGCAAAAATGGGAGTGGTATAATTACTTGTGAAAGCCGCTGTCGGAGAAGGATTAATCACCACATTGAATGGTGCTGATGGAGGACCGACACATCCCGTAGGGGAGGTTTCGAAGATGGTCAATGAACCAGCTCCGCCTGTCCAATCAACAGTCACTGAATCGTTATTGTTTGCACTCACAAGAGTTCCTCCGGTGATAGTCCAGTTATAAGATCCGCCTTGCAATGAATCGACAAAATAGATGATATTGCTATCGGCATTGGAACAAAGGATTGATTTGCCATTAATATCAGGTTTTTGAGGAACTAAGTTGGCAAGAATAAATGGTTCAGATGAAAAATCATTATAGGCTTGAACCGTGACGTTATTCATTGGCACCGTGAGGTTTCTAACATCAGGCAATGCGCCATACCATTCCGGAATCGGGATAGTTTTCCATTGACCTATTCCATAAAAGATTCCATCTGCAGCCTGGTCATAATAAATAGCTATTGAAGCAGGATTTACTCCTGATGAACGCTGTATTTTATGGAAGTAATTTGGATTTAACTGACAAAGCGTGGTATCATCAAAAAGAGTTCTGTCATATCCGTCCGCTGTTGCATCATTATTAACAAAACAAACGGTGAAAGAATCGGAAACGGTGGTAGTAGGAGTTATCTCAACAGGTCTGTATCGAGCAGGAACAGAATCGGAACCTACCGGGAAAAGATAAGGACTAACCACATTGGTAGCCCTTCCCAGATATCCTGTTCCATAACTGCTCACAAAACCGGTAGTTCTTTGTATAGCATTTACATTCGGATTGCTGACCATCATATAATTGAGTCCTGTTGCCAGTTCTCGATCATTCAGATTTAAACTATGTTCAGAATAAGCGGTAATTGTTTGAGTTTTAATTCCCGCACCTGCGCAATTCAAATCATAAAAACGAGTTACCTCTGTTCCTGTAATTAATTGATTTGTGCCTAATAAAGACACAAGGTTTGTATCGGGAAGAAAGAAGCCGTTGTTAATCCAATTGCCATAAAGCAAATATTGTCCATCGCCTTCAACGGTACTTCCTGCATCATTCTGGATATTATCATTTATGGTTATAGTGCCATCAATTACTATATCGCCGCTTGTGGCATTTTCAACATCGCCATCAACAAAAATTGAAGAACCCTTATCAGCAAAAATCAATGCGCCATTATTATAAACCAATTGCGCTGATGAATTATTGAAACTGATTAAAAGAGCAAAAAAGAACATAGCTTTCACTATAGCTAAACCAGTTAAATTTTTGGAATTAGAAATGTGTAAAACTTTTTTCAAGCTATTGATATTTAGATAATGAAAGACAAAACTACGGAATATATTTGAAATAATTGCAATTTTACGCTAAAAATTATCATTTTACCCCTGCCAGTTTCATGAATTTGTCTCCAAAATCTCGGATTTCTTTAGCAACATCCTTTTCATCGGTTGCCCTTTGATAGGTTTCTGCCATTCCCATAAAAGTTTCATAAAAGAACCTTTTCATCTCCTCAACCGACATATCTTTTGTCCATAAATCAATGCGCATAGAGGTTTGCTCATTGCCATCCCAGAGGGAGATTAGAATCGCTTTACAGGGTTTTGTTCCTTCCAAGCCGCTGTCATCTGCCTTCCAGTCTATGGAAACCGGAATTTGTTTTTCATCCAATGCTACCGTGAATTTTATTTCGGATTGTTTTGCTATTGTTTCTGCCATGCTAAGTTTTAATTTTTAGAAGGGCAAAGATAGGGAATGTTTGACGATTGAAGATAATCAACAACCGTTAATAATCATTAGTGGAGGATGGCAATCTTCCCTTTATCCAAAATAATTTTATCAGAAACCAATTGCCAATAGTATAATCCATTACTTAAATCTGAAGTTGAAATGTTTTGAATACCCTCTGTTCCAGAAAAGGTAGTGTTATAAACTACTCTGCCTGTTATATCAATGATTTGAAAGATATTATTTGGATTGGATAGATGATAGGATAAAGTGAAGTTTCCATTATTTGGATTGGGATAAACTGATACATTCGTTTTTGGATTAAATTCTTTTATCCCGGTAGTCATACCGCATGGAGTAAGCGCAGGGCAAGCGGTATCAGGCACAAATCTCCACATATCATTATGGTAGTTGGTATTATAATCCCAGCCTCCGAATATCCATAAATATCCATTATTATCTTTCCATCCCATCGAACCCATTCTTGAGGAAGGGAAATTAGTACTGCTTGAAACCGTTATCGTTCCCCAATTCCCGCCATTGTTATAATAAGGATCTCCGGTTACCAATGTCCATTCATTGGCAGATACATTATAATCCCAAATATCATTATAGCAATAGTGACCTGTTTCGCCATTACTGCCTCCAAAAAACTCAAAATTTCCATCGCCTCTTGTCCAGCAAGCCCTGTTTTCATACCTTGCACCAGGAACAACGGTGTCATTGGTAACGCACCATGTACTGCCGCTTCCCATGTTATTCTGGTAATTAGATCCGCTCATCCAGGTCCATTTATTGGAGGCGATATTATATCTCCACAAATCATTGTAAACTTCATTTATATTGAAACTCGGTGAGCCGCCAAACAGCCAAAGATCATCGTTGCAATCTTTCCACTTGGCATAAACCGCCCTTGCGCCGGGAGTATTTGAGGAATCAGGGACACCTAATGTACCCCATGAAGGCATTTGACCAATTATAATCGGTCCGTTTATCCATGTCCAGTTATTGGTAGCGATGTTATATTTCCAAAGATCGCTAACCACCTGTGGAACTGCATCCTCACCACCAAAAATCCAGAGGTTGTTATTATTGTCTGTCCAGGTGGCATTCGTTTCTTCTCTCGACGGAGGCTGATTGGTAGAATCTTCAACGCCTTTTGTTCCATAATTACCTGCGGTGCTATTGATATCGCTTCCTTTCATCCAAGTCCATTCAGTATCGGCAATATTGAATTTCCATAAGTCCTCCATTGTGCCTGTGCTTCCATTTATATCATGTGCCCATCCACCAAAAAGCCAGAGATTTCCGGCAGTATCTACCCATGTAGAAACACCAAATCCTCTTGCACCGGGATTATTTGTGGGAGATGCAATTCCTCTTGTTCCATATACTCCCGGAGCACTGTTTGCACCCGGTCCTTTTATCCAGCACCATTGATTTAGGGAGGGTTTGAACTCCCAAAGGTCGGCATATTCATATTGAGTTATCGTATTCCAATAAACTCCGCCAAACAACCAGAAGTTTCCATTATGGTCAGTCCATTCGCAGGCTTCATAGAGGTTTTGAGGGGTGTTTGTTGAAGCAAATGTATCTTTTGAACCATAAACCGCATTTGTATTTGGTTGATTACTGCCATTCATCCATGTCCATTGACCTTGAGGTTGGGCAATGCAGTGAAAAGTGATGAGTGAAAAGTGAAGAGTGATGAGGATGTATATTTTTTTCATTTGGATATAGTTTGCTGTAAAATTAAACAATATTTTATAAATCACAAAAAATTAAGGAAAAGTGTAATTGCTTAAATTTTTTAAATAATAGCTTCAAAATATCTATCAATAGTGGGGTTTCCTTATAATAAATCATGAAAAAGAAGCCAAAAATGGCAAAAAAGGGAGGGAAAAATCGGTAGTGAATTTTCAAAAACTGGTAGTAAATTTGGAAAAATTGGTAGTAAAAAAAGTATTTTCGGTAGTAAATTTACAAAAAGTGCTTCCAGAATTATCATTTCTGGAAGCAAAAATTGAATTTTTACTACCGAATTTTACTTTTTCGGTAGCGAAAATCTAATTTTTGCCAGTAAGGTTTTTCAGCCATTTTTTAAAATTTTAACCTATAAACCATGATTTTAGCTTGTAAAATCATGGTTTGAAAGAATCAGACTAAGATATTGCAGGCTTATATTTCGCCCCATCAAGGATTTTTCGAGAATCATTATCCTCCAAAAGTTGTTTTAAATTGATTTCAGGATGCTCCTTCATATATTTTCGGACGATTTGCCATCCAACCCAACAACCAACATTTGCCGGAGATTCTTTCGGCATTCCTTGAGTGGTTGGTCCATCATTAATAAAGCGGGCATAAGTCAATTCATCGGTAGAAAACAATAATTTCTTCTCGATAAAAAATGTCCAGATGGAACCTTCGCTCAGTTTACACCATTCCAATTGATTTTTTGTAAATCCCATTTTTATTGTATCATCAATTTCAGGAAGAATTAAATCCAGGGCGTATAAAATCTTACCATTATAAATCATTTGGCTAATCAAATCCTTTTTCACTTTCGAATCATCGTAATCGCTTTTTATCCACTCTTCCATAGCATCGCGAACGATGTATTCGCGGCGGAGTTTTCGGGTTTTATAAATCGGAAATTGCAAAGCCGGATACATATCGCAATCGCTGCCAAGGAATAAATCAAGACCAATAGCAATGAGACTATCAGCGGCAATTGCAGAATAATTAAGGGCATTTACCATCGTATAAACCCTTGGAATAACCTTGCCGGGAAACAATTTGCGGTATTGGTCAAAGGCATCATTAAATCCCTTTTCAATATCATCAACATTTTTAAAACGGGCATTAACCAAACCATAAATGCGTTTAATATCTACATCCGTCAGAAAATCTTTCAGGTTGCGAACAAGGTTTTCATCCTTAGGAGTCCATAATCTCATTATCTGTTTGCAGAAAATCGTATCGAGGAAAGTTCCGTATTTTTTTCTTAATTGATGAAGAGAATTTAATGACGAATCATTCTCCAAAGCAAGAATATCCTGGTCGAAACGCTGAATTTTTATTTTCCCGTTTGCCTCGGGTTTTAGATTTGTTGTATCCTTATTTGTTGGTTTATTTTTATCGTCAGGATTATGACAACATGCCAAAAAGACGCAAAACAATGCGATGGAAATTCTCATGATAACAGGTTTGATTAGTTTCATAGTGATAAAAGACTTAATTTTGCGGAGGATTTATTAATTTTAACTCTTGCAATATTATGAAAAAGTTAGCTATCATTTGTATTTTGTTCCTCATTTTGCAAAATTCTTATGCTCAATATTTTCATTTTGGATTCAGGGCAGCCCCAACTTTTGGATGGTTTAAGCCCGATTACAATGAAACGATAGGAAACACAAATTATTCTATCCAGTCGAATGGATTGAAAGTTGGTTTTTCTTATGGATTGATGACAGAGTTTGGTTTTACTGAGAATTATTTGATTGCAACAGGCATTGATGTTGCCTATCGGAATGGAAATTTGAAATATCTTGCAAATTCCGATTCAGGATTTTCAAGCATTATGAATAAAAGCTATACAACGGAATATATTGAAATTCCTTTTTCGATTAAATTAATGACCAATGAAATAGGTTATATAAGATATTACGGTCAATTCGGACTCAGCCTTGATTTGAATATCCGTGCCCATGCCAATTTTGATTCGAGTTATACTTTTATGAATAAAACTTATAAAGGTTCCTCTTCCGGCAATAATGTTTTTGGAGATATTAATCCATTAACAATGTCATTAGTTATCGGAGCAGGAATTGAATATTCCTTGCAAGGACATATTCAGCTAACGGTTGGAATTACTTTTAATAATGGCTTTATAGATATTTTAAAGGATAAGGATTTTATTGACTCTTACGGAAGCACGCATACTTTAAGTTATAGTGCAATAACAAATTATATAGCCTTAAACTTCGGTATCTTTTTCTAATATGAAAATCGCATTAGCCCAACTTAATTACCACATAGGTAACTTTGAGCAAAACGTAGCAAAAATTAAAAAGAATATTGCTAAAGCTAAAGAAGCAGGTGCTGAATTAGTTGTCTTCGCTGAGCTTGGAGTTTGTGGTTATCCTCCACGAGATTTTTTAGAGTTCAATGATTTCATTACCCTTTGCGAAGATGCGGTTAAAGAAATCGCGGAAGAATGTAAAGGCATCGCTGCAATAGTTGGTTGCCCGAGTAAAAACCCTAATCTTGAAGGAAAGCATTTATACAACTCCGCATTTTTTCTTGCCGATGGAAAAGTAAAAACAATCTGTAATAAATCATTGCTCCCAAACTATGATGTTTTTGATGAATACCGATATTTTGAACCTGCAAATACTTTCAATACAATAGATTACAAAGGCTTCCGAATAGCTTTAACAATTTGCGAGGACCTTTGGAATGTTGATGATGATCCGATGTATCCAACCAGCCCTATGAATGTAATCATTCATCGCAAACCTCATTTCATTATCAACATTGCAGCATCCCCTTTCTCCTATGACCATCCCGAAATTCGCGAAAGTGTTTTATGTAAAAATGCTCTCCGATATAAGATTCCTGTCTTTTATGTAAACCATGTTGGAGCACAAACAGAATTGTTATTCGATGGAGGTTCAATGGTGATTAATAATAAAGGCGGCGTGGTTGATGAATTAAATTATTTTGAAGAAGATTTCAGAATATATAGTGCCGGTGAAGTGATAGATAATGATACCTTGCCAACCCACGATATTAATAAAGTCGAGCTAAGTGATGACATCAAATATCCTCGAATATACAAAGCATTGGTGATGGGGATTAAAAATTATTTCAATAAACTCGGTTTAAAGAAAGCCGTTTTAGGTTTATCCGGAGGAATTGATTCGGCTGTTGTTCTTGCTCTTGCTGTTGAAGCACTTGGAAATAAAAATGTCCGAGCTGTTTTATTACCTTCGGAATTTTCTTCTGAACATTCAATTGAGGATGCAAAGTTCCTTTCAGAAAACTTAGGAGTTCAATTTGATATAGTGCCAATAAATAATATTTACAATATTTCATTAGAAACTTTACGACCTTTGTTTGATGATAAACCTTTCGATGTTACAGAAGAAAATCTTCAGGCTCGGACAAGAGGAGTTTTGTTAATGGCTTTATCAAATAAATTCGGATACATATTATTGAATACTTCCAATAAAAGTGAATTAGCAGTTGGATACGGAACCCTTTATGGTGACATGTGTGGCGGGTTATCTGTTATCGGTGATGTATATAAAACGGAAGTCTTTGAGCTTGCAAAATTCATCAATCGAGAAAAAGAAATTATCCCTGCAAATACCATCACCAAGCCTCCTTCTGCCGAATTGCGTCATGAGCAAAAGGATACAGATTCTCTTCCCGAATATTCAATCCTTGATAAAATCCTTTTTGAATACATCGAAAACAGAAAAGGTCCAAAAGAAATTATTGCCTTAGGCTTTGAAGAAAAGTTAGTTCGAAGAATTTTGAAGATGGTCAATACCAATGAATACAAAAGATATCAGACTCCTCCTATATTACGTATTTCACCAAAAGCATTTGGCACAGGTAGAAGAATGCCTATAGTTGCCAAGTACCTCTCCTAAAATCGTAAATCCGTTATGGAACATCCTTCAGAATTAAAACGCTCACTTGGTCTAATTGATTCCACAATGATAGTTGCCGGTTCCATGATTGGTTCTGGTATTTTTATTGTCACTCCTGAAATTGCCCGGAATGTCGGAGGAAGTGGATGGGTGATGCTTGCTTGGATTATTGCCGGAATAGTAACCATTATAGCTGCTCTTAGCTACGGAGAGTTGGCAGGGATGATGCCCAAAGCTGGTGGACAATATATTTATCTACGAGAAGCATATAATTCACTAACTGGGTTTGTTTACGGTTGGACATTATTCATGGTTATTCAAACAGCTACTATTGCTGCTGTAGCTGTCGGATTTGCTAAATTCACGTCTGTTTTTATTCCTGCCTTAAGTTACGATAACATCATCTGGGAAAAAGGATTCTTCCATCTTCGAGCCGCACAATTATTTGCAATAGGTATGATTGCTTTATTAACTGCAATTAATCTTTGTGGTGTAAACATAGGTAAAACCATCCAGACATTTTTTACATCAACAAAACTCCTTGCATTATTTGGTTTGATAATCGCCGGATTTATTGTTGGCTCGAAGGGACATTTACTCTTCGATAATTTCAAAGACATGTGGACCGCCACCACAACTTCTGTTGATGAAAATAAAGTTGTAACAATTCAACAATTAACTGGAATCGGAATATTAGCAGCTATGGGAGTAGCTATGGTAGGTAGCCTTTTTTCCAGCGATGCATGGAACAATGTTACTTTCATTGCCGGTGAAATCAAAAACCCTCACAAAAACATCCCACTCTCTCTTTTCTTCGGAACACTCATAGTTACAATTGCTTATATCATGGCAAATATTGTTTACCTTTCTGTTTTGCCTGTTCATGGAAATCCAATAGCTTCAGATGTTTTTGGTCATGGAATTCAGTTTGCCCAATCTGATAGGGTTGGTACTGCAGCAGCTGAAATGATATTTGGAAATGGTGCTGTTATGCTTATGGCAGCTCTTATCATGGTCAGCACATTTGGCTGCAATAACGGCTTGATACTTTCCGGAGCAAGAGTTTATTACGCCATGGCAAAAGATAAATTATTTTTCAAACAAGCTGGTGTATTAAACAGCAAAGGTGTACCTGCAAATTCCCTTATCTATCAGGGCATCTGGACAAGTATTCTATGTCTTTCAGGAACTTATTATGATCTTATCACATATACTATATTCGCAGCCCTCATCTTTTATATCCTTACTATAGCAGGGGTATTTATCCTCCGCAAAAAACAACCTGATACACCTCGGCCTTACAAAGCATGGGGCTATCCTATCGTTCCGGCATTTTATATTTTAGTTGCACTTGCCATTTGTATAGACCTGCTAATTAGTAAACCTATGGAAGCCGTCCCCGGACTAATAATAGTATTGCTGGGAATTCCGGTTTATTATTTACAGAAAAGAGGGAAAGTTTAAATTTGGGATCTAAATAAAACTACTTTTGAAAACATTAAAATCAGATTTTTTCATTTATTTATTCTCTATCTCCATTTTATTTTATAACTTTCCCACGCAAAATTTAACGGATACCTTTTAATTTTTAATTTTTGAATATGAATAAGCGTTGGGTTGTAAGGGAGAATGGGCATGAGGATATCATTTCATCTCTTTCTAAAGAGTTGAATATTAATCCTATACTGACCAATCTGCTTGTACAAAGAGGCATTGGAACTTTTGAGGACTCCAGGAACTTTTTCCGCCCAAATGTATTGCATCTTCACGACCCCTTTCTAATGAAAGACATGGATAAAGCCGTGGACCGCATTACTGAAGCAATTATAAACCAGGAAAAGATTTTGGTTTATGGAGATTATGATGTTGACGGAACCACCTCTGTTGCATTGGTATATTCTTTTTTGAAAAGATTTTACAAGGATGTTGAATATTATCTTCCCTGCCGATATGCGGAGGGTTATGGAATTTCTTTTATGGGAATTGATTGGGCAAAAGAAAATGGCTGCACATTGATAATAGCTCTCGATTGTGGAATAAAAGCTAATGAAAAAGTTGATTATGCTACAGATCGGAAGAGCACACGTCTGAACTCCAGTCACGCCAATATCTCGTATGCCG
>OCZT010007239.1_pt1 | contig 10907 bp, 8 predicted proteins | sample 1539031 | NCBI WGS metagenome assembly OCZT01 (sample SAMEA3539308, study PRJEB22396) | soil metagenome | biome: tundra; feature: field; material: soil | place: USA | collected 2010-05 | depth 0.15 m
GCCGTCGAGAGCAGCAGCGAACGTGCGCGACAGCATGCGGCGCTGCTCGGCGTCCCCTTCGTTGCGCGCGCATTCGAATCGCTCACCGGTCCCGTCGTCCGAGCGCTGTGGCTCTGTGATCAGAGCGACGCCGAGGAGACTCTTCGCGAGCCGCATCCCGGACTCGAGCTCGGACCGGCCTCGTCGCCGGCCATGCCGGACACGGTATTCATCAACACCACCGCCGCCGGCGTGAACAAAGCCGTGGCGGTGAAGACCGTGGCGGCGGCGTACGGCGTATCCCTCGACCGGGTGATGTTCGTTGGCGACGGGCAGAACGACATCGGCGCGATGGAAGCGGTCGGGCTGTCGGTCGCCATGGGGAACGCCGCGCCCGAGGTGCGGGCGATCGCGCGCTACCAGGTGGCCGACGTCGACGAGGGAGGGCTCGTGGAAGCGCTGGATTTGGCCCTCCGCGCTTACGCTCGCGGCGGCGACCAGGCCAGTTCGCGCCGCACGACGTGAATTCCATGCCGCTCGAGGGCCGGGAACACGCTCGCGTACGAGACGTCGAGCGGTGTGAGGAGCCCGTGCTTGCCCAACTCGCCGCCGAGGATCAGCCGCGCGCCGCGCGCGAGTGTGAACCCCACGGTTCGCTGCATGGACGTGAATCCGGTGGCGAAGTCCCGCGTGTCCACCAAGTCGTAGATCACCTGCACGCCCCCACCTTTGTCCGCCCGCGTCCCGCGCACGTCCACGCGGATGAACGTCATGTCCTGCTCGTCATCGGCGTACTGGAACTGCGGCTGTGAGGCGAGGACCGACGCCGTGAAGCTCATGGGCGATACGTGAACGTCGCCCACCGGTACGGGAGCGCGATCGAGGAAGCCGCTCTTCACCATCACATTCCAGAATGCGCAATGCCCCGGCAGGCGGCCGGTGTAGCGCGCCATCTCTCGAACCTTGCCGCGGAGCCCGAACAACTCCGCGTAGTGCACGGCGTCGCCGTTCGGGTAGCATTCCAGCGGAGCGCCGATCGCCTCGACGTCGAGCAGGTGATGGCGGCCCGGCTCGAACAGCGTCGTCGGATCGATGTCCACCGCCTCGCCGCGGGAGATGATCCGCGCCGGCCGCCGGTAGGAGCGCATCACGCCCATCGGCGACCATGAGAACTTGTACTTGAGCGGGTTGTTCCGCGCGTTGGGTCCGGGAATTCCAGCGCCGTACGCGTGGAACTCGTGCACCTCGTCCACTTGGTCCAGCGCGGTGGCGCCGAGGATGAGGTCGAGTCCGAACTCGGTGAGAATCACCAGCCCCTTCGCCTTCGCCAGGCGATCCACCTCGCGAATCTCTCGCTCGGTCGCGGCGATCGTCTGTGCGTCCTGCTCTTGCGGGTCACGGTAGTACATGCTGCTCACGAGACTCACTCCGCACCGCGCCGCCAGCCGCCCCATGGGGAGCGCAAATGGTCCCGGGAGCGCTTCCACGACGACGCTCGCGCCGCGCATCAACGCGGCAACGGCCGTTTCGTCCATGGCATCGAGCGGGTGTGCCGAAACGCACTCGCGCGGATAGCGCTGGAGGTACGCCTCGAGCCGGGGATCGCTGTCCGCCACCGCGACATGCGTCGTAACGTCGCCGCTCACCAGATCGTGCAGCGCCGCTTTGCCCTGCGCGCCGAGTCCGAGCAGCAGTACGTGGCGGGTCATTGCTTCCGGTTACAGACCGGGCGGCTCGGGCGCCTCATGGCCGAAATGTACCCCCGGCAAACCGCCGGCGCTGCATATTGGGTAGCGACAAACTGGTGTCTGCGGTTCTATATTAGCGACCAGAGAACAAGCTCGCCCCATAGCAGTCCGCGCGCCCTTCAGGAGGACACAGATGACGCTTCACCGTGCCTTACGGTACACCATTGCTCTCGCACTGCTCGGAATGCCGGCAATGGCCGGCGCACAGGCCTTCGGCCTGAATGAGATTGGCTCGTGCGCGATCGCCCGTGGACTCGCCGTCACGGGGGCCGTTTGCGACGACCCGTCGACGATCTACTGGAATCCCGGCGCCATGCCCAAGAAGAACGGGCTCACCTTCCTCGGCGGCGCCGCGATCATCAAGATCGATGCATTGTTCACTCGCGACAGCTCGTTTCGTAGCTACCCGGCGACCGCGCCGACTGCGGTTGTGCCAAGCGTCTTCCTGAACTACCGCTCCGGCAAGGTCGCGTATGGTATCGGCATGTACGTGCCATACGGCCTCACGTCGCAGTGGGGCGATGACTTCCCCGGCCGTTTCTCGGCCAAGAAGGCGGCGCTTCAGACGATTTATGTGCAGCCGAACATCTCCTACCAGCTCACGGACAACTGGTCAGTTGGTGGCGGACCGGTTATCGGACATTCGACCGTCGAACTGATCCAGGCACTCGATCTGTCGAGCCAATTCGCGCAGGCCGGTGTGACGTTCGGCAACCTCGGCATTGCCAAGTATACCGAGTTCGGCCGGGCCACACTGAAGGGCTCGGCGATGGCCTACGGGTTCAACCTGGGCCTTCACGGCAAGCTCACGCCGACCTGGGAGATGGGAGTTCGCTTCCTCTCGCAGCTCTCATTCGACTACAACGGCGCCGACGCGACCTTTGCGCAGACGCCCACCGGACTGACCCTCGCCGCGGGTAACCCGCTCGGCGCTCCCGCCGGCACTCCGGTCGACGCGCTCGTCGCCTCGCAGTTCACCGGTTCCGGAGCGCTCACCGCCCAGAAGGTGAACACGCAGATCCGCAATCCCGCGCAGATCCAGCTCGGCTTCGGCTACACGGGCTTCGAGCACACGACCCTCAGCATGGACTACGCGTACGTGGGGTGGAAGTCCTTCAACCAGCTCCCGGTGAACTTTCAGGGGCCGGCGCCAAGCAAAGTCCTCCAGGAGGATTACAACAATACGTCCTCCATCCGCCTGGGGGCCGAGCATCGGTACTCGGGCGGTGCGGCGCTGCGGGCGGGGTATTCGGCGTCAACGTCGGCGGCTCCGCCGGAGACCGTGACCCCACTGCTCCCGGAAATGGATCGCCAGCTTGGGATGATCGGTGGCTATCTCCCGCTCACGGGTGGTCTCGGCATCGACGCGGCCTTCTCCCACGTCTTCGGGCCGGGCTCGCGCGGCCGCATCGACGAGCGCGCGGCCGGCTCCACATCGGCGCAGGCCCTCGCGCTGAACAGCGGTTGGTACGCTCTGAGCGCGAATATCTGGTCGTTCAGCCTCAAGTACTCCTTCTAACCCACGCCCGGAGAAATCAGGATGAATCGACTGAATCATCTCACCCGCGTGGCGGCGTTCGGTGCCCTCGTGGGTCTCGCCGCCTGCGAGAGCAAGAGCATCGTGCTCGGCCCCACGACCCCTGCCGGCGGTGACATTTTTACCAGCTATGTCGCGCTCGGTAACAGCATCACCGCCGGATATCAGAGCGCCGGCATCAACGACTCGACGCAGCGTCAGAGTTTTGCGCGGCTGCTCGCCATTCAGATGGGGACGCAGTACCACTACGCCTCGCTCCAGGGCCGAGGCTGCACGCCGCCCATTCAGAACGGCCTGACGGGCGAGCTCCTTGCCAAGGCGCCCACCGGAACCTGCGATCTGCGCGCCGGCGCGTCGGTGACGGACGTACTCAACAACGTCGCCGTGCCTGGCGCCCGCGTGCTGGATCCGACTTCCACGTCCACGGTGGCGTCGAACGCACTGACCACGTTCATTCTCGGCGGAAAGTCGCAGGTGGCGAAGGCGTTGGATGCTCAGCCGACCTTTGCCACCATCTGGATCGGCAACAACGACGTCTTGAATGCCGGCCTGAGCGGAATCCTCGTTCCGCTCTCCCCGTATTCGCCAGGCATCGTGAGCACGCTGGCCCAGTTCCAGACTAGTTATGATGCGATGATCGCCCAACTGATCGCAGGCGCCCCTGCCATCAAGGGCGTCCTGATCGGGGTCGTGCAGGTTTCGGGGCTTCCGTCCATGGTTTCGGGCGGCTTGATCTGGAGTTCGGCCACGATTAAGGCGACACTTTCTGCGGCGGCTGGTACAGCCGTCACAGTGCACCCGAATTGCACGAACTCGACATCGCTCATAGACGTCCCGCAACTCCTGCTGGCCATCAGGTCCGGCTCGCATCCGGCGTTGGTCGCATGTGCGGCGAACACAGTTCCTGGGACCGTTGTGGGCGATCTTTTCGTGCTGGATGCCACCGAACAGGCGACGCTGAGCGCGGCCATCAATGCGTACAATGGCTATATCTCGGCGAAGGCGGCCGCCATCGGCTTTGCGTATTACGATCCGAATCCGCTGTTCAAGGCGCAGCAGACGAGCGGCGTGATTCCGGCTTTCCCCAATTTTGCCAGCACTACCGCAACCTATGGAACGCTGATCTCACTGGATGGCGTGCACCCGACTGCAGCGGCGCACAAGCTCATCGCGAATGACCTGATTACCACCATCAACACGAAGTACGGGACCGCGCTCGCGCTCATTCCGTAACGAGCCGGAGGTTTCAGTGGAGGAGCGGGGGGGCGACGAAAGTCGCCCCCCCGCTCTTCTCAACTTCCCCGGGGAATCTCGGCGAAGGCGCACGGTGATGTCAGTCCGACCGTAGTTCAGCTCATGGCCGGAGTTGGCAGTCCCAGGGTCGCACCGTCTTGCGTGCCTGTGGCCTGCGGCAGAGGGCCAGTGGGAAGACCACGCCTCCCACTATCGGGTCCACTCTTGCGAGGTGATCCGCGACGGTTCAATCAGAGGATCGACGCGACAATCGGTACGTCGAACAGCAATAGCGCATAAATGTGATGCCAACGTAATCCATTGTTAACTAGAGACTTATATCATATCTAGTAATCTAGATCACCAAGATCATCTTACTAAACGCAGGCAGCTGCAGAGCATGGGGTTTGTCTTCGACTTTCTTGCTCTTTGAGGCGGAGATTTGCCCAAGATCCGCTGAACGATTCCGGCACCTTCTGTCTTCTAGTTTGCGAGCGGGGCGTTCGGCCCATGCTGCCAGGATGGCTCAAGTCCAGCGATCGCACCGAGCGCAGCACGCGGGCCTTCCCCCACCTCCACAGTGCCCTTGTGCCTGACCTGTGTGACTAGCGGTAGGGCCCGCCACCAGTCGAGGACGAACCGCCGGGACTGCTGCCGCCGCGCTTCCGACCGCCACCGGGACGCCGACCCGCGCTCGCGTCGGCGCCTGCCCCGGCCGAAGTCGAACGCTCTCCGCCCCCGGTTCGTGCGGAGCGCACCGGGCGAGCAGGCGCCGCAGACGAGCTCCGCGAGCCACCACCCCGATTGCCCGACGTTGCCGGGCCACCACCGTGCGCCGCGCGACGCTCGGCCTTCTCCTTCGCGCGCTTCCGCTCCTCCGCCTTTCGTGCACGAATCTCGGCGATGCGTTCGGCGATCGGCACCTCGAATCGCTGCTTCGGCTTGCTCGCGTAGTCGAAACCGGAGACGACGACGCGGGGCAGTCGCTTGCTGATCGACCGCTCGATTGCCGCGAGATCGCTCTCTTCCTCGGGCGAGACGAAGGTGAAGGCATCGCCCGTCGCGTCGGCGCGCGCGGTGCGGCCAACGCGATGGATGTAGTCGTCCGGCAGATGCGGGACGTCGAAGTTGACGACGTGCTCGAGCTGCTCGACGTCGATGCCGCGCGCCACGATGTCCGTTGCGACGAGGCAGCGATACCGCCCCGTCTTGAAACCATCGAGCGCCTCGGTACGCTGCGCCTGCGAGCGATTGCCGTGAATCTTCGCATTCGGAACGCCCTCGCTCACCAGATAGTCGGCAAGGCGATTCGCGCGGTGCTTGGTGCGCGTGAAGACGATGACGCTGCCGATGTCGCCGCGCCGCATCAGCTCGACGAACAGCGCGGGCTTGAGCTCTTCGCGAACGGCGTAGACGGCCTGCCGAATCCCGATCGCCGGCGCGGACTTTCGCTCGAGGTTGATCATCGCCGGATTGTGCAGCAGCTCCCGCGTGAGCGTCACGATCGGCGCAGGCATCGTCGCGGAGAAGAACAACGTCTGGCGCTTGACCGGCAGATGCTTGAGGACGCGCTTGATGTCGGGCAGAAAGCCCATGTCGAGCATGCGGTCCGCCTCATCGAGCACGAGCACCTCGAGACCGCTGAGCTTCGCGTACGGCTGCTTGAAGTGATCGAGCAAGCGTCCCGGTGTAGCGATGATGACATCGACACCGTTTCGGAACGCGTGCTCCTGCGGTCCCATTCCGACGCCGCCGAACACTGCCGCGCCCGAAAGCGGCGTGTGCACGGCGAGCTGCTTCAGATGCTCCTCGATCTGCGCCGCGAGCTCCCGGGTGGGGGTGATGACGAGCGCGCGTGTCGTTCCGCGCGGCTTGCCCATCAACCGATGCAGGATCGGGAGGAGGAATGCCGCCGTCTTTCCGCTCCCCGTCATCGCGCAGGCAAGCAGGTCTTTGCCCTCGAGCGCCGGCGGAATCGCCTGCTCCTGGATGGGCGTGGCATGCGTGAAGCCCAGCTCCTTGATGCCTCTGAGCAGGTCGGGGTGCAGCTTGAATCCGGCGAAAGGCATCTGACGGGGACGAGGACTTGTTGCAAAGATGATGATCCCTCGCAAGTTAGCCACCGGACGGGGGGCGTGGCACCGTGCGCGGCGAGTCTTCAGAGTTCGGTCACTGGTCCTGAAAAACCTCTCGACGCACGACCAACCGCTACAAGAGCACGGCGACATCGTACAGTGCGTGCGTCCATGCCGTAATCCCGAACCCTCGCAAAAGATACAGCGCACTGAACGCCATCCCGGCAAGTGCACGGAACACGAACGACTCGAGCCTCAGCGGCTCGCCGAGTGGTCCGATGTAGTGAAACGCCGAGAAGAGCAACGCGCCGAGTACGGTGGCAACGATGCCGGCCGCGACGCGGCCGATCCCGAGCAGGCGGAAGCCATTGGCGAGTAGCGCGACGATGACGACGCGAAAGAGCAGCTCCTCGTAGAGTCCCGCGCCAATGGAGAGTGTGAGTCGCTCGAGTACCGTTCCGCCAATTCCGCCCGTTCCGGCTCCTGCGGCGAGGGAACGCAACGGTCCGAGCAGGCGCATCGTCACCGTGCCGATGACCACGCCGAAGAGCAGCGCGAGGATGATCGACTCACCGAGCATCGCGGCAAATGTGCCGGCGCGCAGCGGGCCAGCGCTCCGGTCTCGGCGAATCAGCCAGAGCGACACGCCAATCACGAGGGCCATGAAAACGAGCGGCCCACGCGGTCCGAGCAGGAAGGTGAACAGGCTCGTGAGCACCACGTCGGCGCCATTGCGTATGACGCCGCCCTGTGAGCGCACTGGCGAGACGGCTTCCAGCAGCTCGTAGAACAGCAGAAGCGGCAGTGCGAAGAGCAGGCTGTATCGGTGCGAGCGGCTCAGCGCCCAGTATGTCCGCGCCTGGCCAGGGGCTTCACTGGCCATCAGCGAGGCGGCATGAGCGCGGCCGCGAGAGCGATGCAAGAGCGTGCGGGCATGTCAGGGACGTTGAGGCGCTTCGAAGGGGCACGCACATCGTGAGTTTCGGAAGTTGCTTCAGGGACAGTGACGCTCGCAAGGCGAGGTGAAACGGGGCGTTCTCACCGCTGACCCATCCGGCCCGCTTGCGTCGCGGAACCGTACGTATCAATTTGTGTAAGAGATTCTGTTCGCCCGCACGATGAACCCGAAAGGAAGGAGGTGATCAATTGTCTAGTTCGCCTAGAACCATGTTGATTGCCGTCAGCCGTTAGGCATCTACGGCTTACACGGACCGGCAGATCAGCGGTTCGGCAACGTTAGTTCGACGATCTCTCCTCATGGGCTGAGATCGACGGTAATGAGAGAGGGGTAGAGGCTCCGGCCACTACCCCTTTCGTCGTTTCTGGCCGCGCCCCGCAGTGTGACCGAAGAGGCCTACCCCCGCCCCGTACTCCCGAAGCCCCCTGCCCGCTCGGTCGTGCGCTGCACCTCGCCCTCGACGAGCACCAGCGGCAGATACCGCGAGAAAACCACCTGCGCGATGCGCTCGCCGTGCACGATGCGCCGCGGCACCGGCGCATCGTTACGCACGATCACCATCCATTCCTCGGCGTAGTCCGCGTCAACGGTGCCTGGCGCATTCGGGATCGTAAGCGCCTGCTTGAACGCCTGGCCGCTGCGAGGACGCACCTGGGCCTCCACTCCGGCGGGCAAACGCGTTCGAAAGCCGAGTGGAATGAGCGCCATCTCTCGCGGACGCAGCACTACGCCCCACTCGCCACCTTCCTCGTCGGCATCGAGCTGGCCCTGCACGGCCCCGTCGGAGAGACGCACGGTTCTCTGGCGCAGGTATGCACGAAGATCGTATCCGGCTGAGCCCGTCGTGGCTCGCGCAGGCACCACGGTGTCGTCATGCAAGCGCTCGAACAAGGCCTCGAGATCGAAAGAGATACTCGTGTCGCGTACGTCGGTCATTCAGGCGGGCCCCGTGGGAGAGTTGAAGGCGCAACTTACCCCAGCTACTCCCGCTCTGGCAGGCTGCCCGGCAGCGCATTTCAGCGGCCTGAGCCGGAGTAACCTTTCGTTCCCATCCGCGTATACTTTAGTGTCTCCGGCGCAGATGCCGGCGACCCTTCCGCCCTCCAGGAGTCTGACCCCACATGACCGTTCGCACTGCGCGTCTGTCCGCGGCGCTTCTCTTCGCTGCTCCCCTCGCCGCCGCGCCGCTCCACGCGCAGGGCGTGGAATACGCAACCGGCACGACCAAGTACCGCATATCCACCAACGCCAAGGGCTCTCAGACGAGCCCGATGGGGAACGCAGACTTCCAACTCGGCGTGCAGGAGCACATCACCGTCAACGTGATGAAGCACGCGAAGGACACCGTGATGGCCACCATGACGGTTGATTCGATCGCATTCCAGTCCTCCGCCGGCCCGGCGCCCGACGTCAGCAAGGTGACGGGAGCCCACTTCGTCACGCTCATGTCCCCCACGGGCAAGTTCTACTCGAGCAAGGCACCCGACGGCATCGATCCGGCTCTGGGGCAGATAACCGACGGCATTGGGCGCTTCCTTCCCGCGTTTCGAGGCAACGTCGCGAACGGCGTGACCTGGATGGACACCACAACGGGCAAGGTATCGGTGCAGGGAATGGACATGGATCGTACGAGCGTGTCGAACTACAAGGTGAACGGCGACACGACGATCAGTGGCGAAAAGGCTTTCCGGGTACAACGCATCACCACGTCGAAGGCGGCGGGCTCGGGCAGCATGCAGGGCACTCCGATGACGATGGAGACCTCCGGCACAGGCACCGGGGCCTTCTTCATCACGCCCAAGGGCGTCTTCCTCGGCAGCACGTCGACCGACGATGTGAATACCAAGATCACCGTGCTCGCGCAGAACGCGCAGAACGTGGAGATCAGCGTCAAGCAAAACGTGCAGACCAAAGTCGAAGCGATCAAATAAAGCAGAGGTTGCCGCACGAAGCACGAGGGGGCGCGGTCATCTCGACCGCGCCCCCTTTTTCTGTTCGCTGAGCAGGATCAGTTTCCGCCGCGTCCGCTGGAGCTGGTCAGCCAGTGTCCGAGCCGACTCGTGAACGGCGCGGTGCGCGGCGAGTCATGCGCACGATCGGTCGTCGCCGCGGGCACGGTGCTGGCGAGCGAAGCGCCGGGCATCGGCGGCGGCGCGGTGTCGCGCAGTGCCGCCCACAGGGGCAGCGCGACGCACTCGTGGAACGGTCGGCCTGAGCAGGTCTCACGCGCGCTCGTTTCCACGTGGCGCTGCACCTTGTTGGGATACGCGCGGCAGTCCTTCGTGTTCGAGCCGGTCACACACCCGTTGTAGTTGAGCAGGGCGACGCGGGTGACGTCGCCGGCGTCCAGCGTATCCGCCGTCCGCTTCGCAAAGTGCTTCAGGATGTAGACGCCATACCGGACGTTCGTCTCATCATCGCGAAGATTCTTGCCGAGGATGGGACCGAGATTCCGCGTCCACAGACGTGGCATGATCTGCATCAGCCCCAGCGCGCCGACGTTCGACCGAGCGCGCGACTTGAAGGCGTCGTTCTCCGTGAGCATGACGCCCAGGACGAGCGCCGGGGGAATGCGGCGGTGGTACGCTTCCCGCACCGCCACCCGCGCGATGGAGTCGGCACGGTCGCCATCGAGCTTGCCGGTCGCGCGAAGGTCCGCCGCGAAGGCATCCACGTCCTTCTGGAACTGCGGATGTTGCATCGCGAGCGGCTCGGGAAGGCTCAGCCAGGGCGCACGCACCGATGCGGAGTCGAGATACGCGGCAGCGAGCACGCGACCCGCGACTGGTGCCTGCCCAAGGAACACGGGATGCACCTGAGACGCAGTGAATACCACGGTGCAGGCTGCGGCCACGGCCACGGCAAGCTGACGAACGATCGGGACGATACGAATACGAGCCTCCGGTCGGGCAGAACAACGGGCCGAGGCAGGTGCTTCCGGGGAGGACGCACCAACGAGCGATCACGAAGCGTAACAAGGATTGCAGCCTATGACAAGCTCATCTGCAACGTTTGTTACTTCCTACGTGGTGGAAGCTTCGGCGGAATCGCGGCACTGTTCTTCCTCTACAGGCGGTAATTCCGGTAATTCTCGACCTCAAACCGAATGACGTGAGCGACGCACCCACTCCGATTCCCGCCGAAGGCGTTTTGACAGGCGATACCGCCGATTTGCCGAACTGGGACGCGATGCCGCGCCGCAACCGGCGGCGCCGGCGTCGCGGGGCGTATCCGATCTGGCTGAAATACCTGGCGTGGTGTGTCGGACTCGCGGCGTTCGTCACGACGGCGCAGATCGCCGTGCACGCCGTGCGCGCCGATCCGCGCGATTCGCGCGTCTATGCGGAGCGAGAGCTCCGACTGAGCGTGCTGCATCC
>OCZT010007241.1_pt1 | contig 10904 bp, 12 predicted proteins | sample 1539031 | NCBI WGS metagenome assembly OCZT01 (sample SAMEA3539308, study PRJEB22396) | soil metagenome | biome: tundra; feature: field; material: soil | place: USA | collected 2010-05 | depth 0.15 m
ACCGAGATCTACACTCTTTCCCTACACGACGCTCTTCCGATCTATGTAGAGCAGCCCCGGCGTTACTTCGTGCTGGGCCCAGATCTTATCTAACATCGTCAGCGGCATTGTCTTCCTCTAAAGTGAGGCGATCGCCGCCTCAATTTTATTTTGAGGAAGCGCACCTACTAATCGTTTCACCTCCGCGCCTTCCTTGAAGAGGATCATCGTGGGGATAGACATCACCTGGTACTCGCTTGAGAGCTGCTGGTTCTCGTCTACGTTCAGGCGGAGCACTCTAACCCCGTTGTTTTCTTGTGCGATCTTTTCCAGGATAGGCTCGATCATCCGGCATGGTCCGCACCACGGCGCCCAAAAATCTACAAGCACTGGCAGGTCGGATTGGAGTACGGCTGACGGGAAGTCGGCAGTAGTTACTTCTTTCATCGTTGCGGAGGTGTTATCGCCCATTTGTTTCCATTATAGCGAATAACGCGAAAAAATACCACTACTGGAGCTTATAGGTGCGCGCGGCCGTCTGAGCGGAGTACTTAGCGTCGCCGCTTTGGAAAGCCCGCGAGGTTACGCTTACACGGCAGCTCTCCCGCCCTGAGTAGGCAAGGCGGAAAGTCATCTTCTGCTGTTTAACGATGAAGCTAACCTTTTTCGTCTTACCCCGCGGCAGCGCCTTCTCTGTCATAGCCAGTTTATGCCGCATCAACGAGGCATCCGTAGTCACAGTGAAAACGAAGTAACGTCCGTGCCTCCGCACAGCAGAGAACTTAATCTCAGGTCTACCTGAGACTGCCGTGTTCTGGCAGCCATCCCAAACCATGAAGCTATCCACGAGGTCCTGGTCCTGGTGGACGCAGACACGCCAAACTCCAGGAATGAGACCTAGCGGTAAAGTATCACCGGGGCTGATCGTCTTACTCGTTTGCGCTCCCGTCGCGGGCCTCGTCGATGTCAGAGTTCCCGTTTGGGGAGAGTCGCTCTGGAAGGAGACGGTTCCCGCTTCGATCAGGATACTTCCGTTCGCTGGGCTTAATGGTGGTGGCGGTGGCGGCGCCGCCGTGTTGAAAGACCAGTCATAACTAAAAACCATCGCGCCGATCGTCGCCGTGACGTGTGCATAATAAGTAGAGCTGGGTAGGAGCGGACTAACGGGGATGATCTCCCCGCCGGACGGCAAATATCCCTGAAGCCCCGAAGTGAAGTTATCGACCGTAGCCACCGCCACCGCCCCAGCTGGCCCGGTAAGGGAAGCTGCCGTGAGATGAGCATAAGAACTCATACTAGTATGGACAACCGTCGGGCCGTCCAACATCACGTACAAATACGGGCCAGTGGCCGTGCCTGAGGGAATGCCCACCTGCTGACCGGGAGTATAAGGCAACTCGTTGGCAACCTCGGAAAAAGGCACTCCGGAGACCCCGTTTCCAGGGTAGGTGTAAGTAGTGTTTGTCGCTGGTGCCGGACCGTTCAACGAAGCGAGAGTGGTCGCGCACGTAAAGCCGTTCGTAGCTGCTACGCCCATCACGTCCAGACGCGGATTCATTAGCTGATTAAAGTGTATCGGTGCGGTCGCCCAGGGGCTTCCCGTGCCCCAATCGCTACCGCCATCGCCAGCAAGTACGCTCACGCTCGCAGCCCAATTTCCAGCGTCACTGTAGCCCTGAGCGGCCGGATCCTCATAGTGTTGCATAACTTGGTTTATCTGCTCGTAGTTATTGTGGGCGGCACAATCCGCCGACCAGGTAGGGTTTTCCGTGATCCCGGCGGGGATCCCATTGGCGGCCCGTTCCGCGTTGAAGACGGCGATCGCTTGCTGCGAGGATATTGCCTGAGCAGTGCTGGGAAGAGAAGAAACGAGAAGAAATGCGAGTGCCAGCCCAGCTCCCAGCCAATTTTTCTGGCGTGATATGTGAGCGGAGCTCATACGTAAACGTATCACACAATAATTATAGAGTATTTTCTAGCCTTGGACTAGTAGCCACTGGCTGCTATGACCGAAATAGTGCCATAAGCACTTGTCTGCCCAACCAAAGGCGCCTCTCTTAGCCTGAAAAACCCCTGCGTGTGTCCCAGCCTCCACTGCGCCTCTTGAAGCCGTAGGGTTGCGCTGAGACGCGCTTACGGCCCCTTTCAGGGCCTTCACCGGGTTTGCCCGCCTAGATTTTACATGAGAGCTGGTTATTGTGGGCCTCTCGCCAGTCTTCACCCTACTCCGCCGCCGCCTCATATGGAAGCTATTTCGTGACGGCGACTACTACCAGACTAAAGAGGCAATACCGGCGCTGACGGCAACCTCGTCCTTAGCCTGGATATCTTCGACGAGGTTGCCGAGGAGGCTACTCGCTCCGAAACGGAAAAGCTCGTTAGTCATCCAGTCATCGCCCATGTTTTTCTGCACCATGGTCAAGTATTGAAGTGCATCCTCACCCGTACGGATCCCACCGGCGGGCTTCATACCAACCTTCTTGCCCGTGAGCTGCTCGTAATCTTTGATCGTGTCCAGCATCACCAGGGTCACCGGAAGGGTTGCGTTCACAGCCGTCTTCCCCGTACTTGTCTTAATGAAGTCCGCACCAGCACGCATTGCCCGGAAACTCGCGCGGCGAATAAGGCCGTAATCTTTCAACTCCCCGGTTTCTAAGATGACTTTCAGGTGCGCTTCGCCGCAGGCAGCTTTCATTGCTCTGATCTCCGCCTCAGCTTCGTCTTCTTTGCCGTCAAGGAGCAGGTTGCGGCTATAAACGACGTCGATCTCATCCGCGCCGTCTGCGACCGCAGCCTCGATCTCCGCGACCCTCGCATTGAGTGGGGTTTGCCCGTGGGGGAAGCCCCCGGCGACACTCGCGACCTTGATACTTGTGCCCCCTAACTCCTCCACGGCCGTTTTCACCAGGTTAGGGTAAATGCAAACCGCAGCTGTCGTTGGGATGCTCTCATCGTTGGGGACGGGCTGCTTCGCCTTCCGGCAAAGTTCCCTTACCTTCTCTGGCGTGTCGCTGCCCTCCAAGGTAGTCAAGTCAACCATCGTCACCGCCTTCATCAGAAGCGCTTTCTTCTCCGAAGCGCTCAGGCTAGCAGCTGCCTTCACGGCGGCAGCTACGCGCGCATCAATGGCGTCCTCATCTACGTTCGCGTACATCGCCTCGCCCACGTTATGATACAGCTCTACGGGGCTCGCGGAGGTAAGGCGCGTCTGCACCCGTTTTTGCCGACCTTTTCCTGACCCCATGCCTCTTATACTAGCAGCCAAAATTGAGAAAAGCAAACGCCTTTGCCTGATGTGATACATTAAAAGAATGCAAGGACAAGCGCAAATCCCCTTCTGGCTGAACACCTACGTCTTCTTTGAGGTGGACGACCCGAGTGTAGGTATCGCGACCATCAACGCCCAAACAGCGGAGCTCTCGGTCTTGTTGAAAGGCCTCACCGAGGAAGGCTGGGAGGTCAGCTTAGAGGAAGTAGAGAAAGGTGACTTTCGTTTCATGGCGAGGCAGGAATTCCCTAGCCAAGAAGCTGCGCTCGCCAGCCGTGCGAAAGCAAACGCTGATGGTCGGGAGATGTTTTGGTGGCCCGGAGGAGATTACCAGAAGGAGGAGTCTTTCCCCGCAAGCCCTCGTCTTTAAGCCGGGACAGGAACGAAACTGGTCGTGCGAGGTTTAAGCAACGCTGCGGCCTCCCTTGCTGCGCGAATCTCTTCCAGCATCGGCTGAACCTCGCGCAGCGCCTCCAAAGTCTCCTGGTACTCCTGCACCGACTTCCATGCATTCTCGAGCTGTGCGAACCTCTCGTCTTTCACGACTCTTCCCGGATCTGCGGGGTCGAGCGTAAGGATTCCGCTCTTCAGGAACAGGCGAAGCCAGGCAATCCCGCAACCAATTTTTCTCGCCGCTGTTCTCTGCGTGACTGTCTTTTTCCCTTTCAACATAGCCTCGTTACAGTATACCACGCAGGCCCACGTTTGCTCAAGTAACAAAAGCTCGACAGGCACGTGGTCAAGCGAGCTGCTGTTTCCGCTGCGCATAAACCGCGTCTATCTTATCGCGGTTCCCGCGACGCAGGGTCCGCTGCCAAGTCAGCTGGTAGTACTTCTCCAAAGTCTCATCGTCTGTTACGCTTCCGAGCACAGTCACGATCTTCTCACAAAGCCGTGCCTCGTTTTCCTTACTGGCGTCCGCTAAACGGTGATGACTAGCGTGTTTTTTATCTACCAAGTCGGTCAGCTGGTGCGCGTACTCTAAATTCTTCCCCTTAGTGTCTAGATCCACTTGAAGGGAGCGGGCAAGTTGGGGGAGCACGGCGACGTCCAAAGCCGCGTACTTCAGCTGTTTCTCTGTAAGTGGCGAGCGCGACCAGTCACTCATCTGTTCTTCCTTGCTCAGGGGCAGCCCCAGGCGACGTTGAACCAAAGCGACGAGGTTCGCTGGCTTTTCCTTCAAAGCCCACGAGGCAACACACGTATCGAAAACTTTCTCCAAATCGAACCCCCAGCCGTAATGGAAGTGGAGCCATTCAGCCTCAAAAGTGGCGTACTGAATCAAGACCTTAGGAACCCTCGCGAAAAGGTCCACGAGCGGCGCCGCGTTTACCTGGAAGCAGTCCACAACGTATTGTGTCTGCACATCCGGCGCACTCTCTATCCCTACCTGGATCAAACGCACACAGCCTCTTGTCGCTTGGAGGTTCGTCGTCTCAATATCTAAGCTGATCTCCGCAGCGGCAGCGGTTCTCTCCAACACGGGCTGCAAAGCCTCTGCAGTCTCAATGTATTCCAGGTTCAGCTGTTTCTCTAAAAGGGGGTGCATGGTGCTGCATCTATTGTACCCCTAAAAGGAAGATCGCGCAAAAGGCTCTAAAAAGCCCCCTTGTCAAATGGAAATTTTTCCTTAGGTAAGTCCTTGACAATACCCTATAGGTAGGACATAATGAAAGTACAGATGTTATCACTATACGTCAAAGCAAGCGTCGCCCTTTCCGAGTTCGCCGAGAAGTTCCAACAGCGGGCCAGTGAAGATGAAGGTCTGGAAACCACAGAGTACGTCCTGATCGCCGTGGCTGTCGCCATCGGAGCTTTTGCCGCATACAAGTTCCTGGGAACCTCGATCAGCAAATACATCACCGGCCTAGTCAGCAGCACCGGCCTCTAAGCCTCTCTTGAAGTTCCAAAAGCACCGTGTGCCCGTGCACTCTAAGTCAAGCACGTCCATAGCTAATTACCTGCCTAGCCTATCGTCCTCTGCTAGCGCCTGCAAGAGAATGACTAAAAGTTTTTGTAGAGCTTGCGGAAATGATCTTCCCCGTGGTATGTTAAGTTAGATGGCCGACGAGAGTCTAATTTTTGCAGGAGAGGCAGAAACGCCAGTGGCGGCCGGTAAGAACGCCGCGCCTATTGCCTCAGACGAAGAGATCCTTTCCATAGACCTCAGCGAAGAAGCACTTGAGCAAGAAGACGAGGATCGTGAAGCCACACCTGAAGAGATCCTCCTAGAAGAAGAAGCAGGAGAGGCAGAGGGCGACGCCACGTTACAAGACCTGCCCAGCGAAGAGCCCTCCGAACCAGGAGTACAAGCTTCGAGCCCGAGCCCCGCCGTGAAGCCAGCGGTTGCCGCCGAGACGCTAACTCCGGAGGCAAGCTTCGCACCAGCAACGACAGCCGCAAGCGAAGCTGTAGGCGCTGAGCAGACCGAGATGAACCGTAAGCTACTCGCCTACGCCGCCGAGGTCTCGCGTATCTTCGCCCAGATAGAGAAACTGAAGAGCTCTGCTGCCTCCCGTGAAGATTGGGAGACGATCCTGATCTTCATCGCCGTGCAAAAATCCCGCGTCACCCACATGCGCGCCGCCGCTAAAGGAATCTACGTAAAGCTATACGGTGATCGTTTTGAGGAACTCAGCAGAGAAAAAATGGGCTTAGAGAAAGTAAAAACGCTCGCCGCCAGGGATGTCTACGCCGAATACATGCTCTACCGGAGGATCGAAATCAGTTGGCAAGACATGCAGGACCTACTCTGGACGGTAAAGATGGTCGCAGATAACATCACCGATGACTCAACCGCGCCTAAGTTTGACGAGATCCCCGAAGAGCTTTTCAACCGCCCCGTAGACGAGCTATAGCCTTAATATTTAGAGGAGAATTGTGCCCCGCCTTATCCTGAAGAACTATTTACCTGATCGGGTAGCTATAACGACTCCAGGCTCACGTGAGAGTACATGAACTCCTGGCTGCTTCAAAATATACCGGTAATCGAGATTACTGGTATCAAGCATTAGAAGCCCATACCCGTCAAGTGTACTAGGAGTACCAGGAGCTGACACACCGTCCGCCTCGAGTCTGACAATCGCACGGAGCTGTTCAGACGTAAGCAATTCAAGCCGTGAGTCGTACGCGATACGGCCCGCTAAAGAAGGCTCCTCCCACAACAGCCAGTCCGAGAATCGCCCTTCGGCGTAAACCCGAACGTCAGGCCGTTGCTGAACCGCGACCTTCACCTGATTAAGCAAATGAGGGCTATAGCCGCCTTGGAACCAGGCGCTCGGCTGAGAAAGAACGACCATTAGAGAGAGGAGGAGAAAAACAGCGGAGGCTCCGAGTAACGCCAGGTCAAGTCGGCGATGAGGCAGCGTTGGGCGAGGCTTAAAAATCGTGCTCAGATAAGGAGGGAAGAGAACGACGAGAGCTAAAGAAAACCAGATCAAGTTGCGAGCGACTGAGACAGTTGCGGCGATTAGCGTAACCAACACCAGGATCGTAAATATGCCGGAGCGCAAATTTTGACTTAGCGCTACCTTCGCGTTACCATAACCGAACAACCATACGACTACGAAGGCAGTTAAGAAGAAAGGCGCTGCGATAATCAGCCCGAACGAGAGAATTGGATGCCACTCGATGATGAGCTGCTTAAACAACGGATTAGTCAGAGTCTCGTGATAGTACGTTAACATAGAGAGGCCATAAGGCGTGCACAACAAGCAGAGAGGTCCGCCTATGACGAACACAAAGATCCGAGGGTTTATGCGCCAGCGATGTGAGAGACCTGGAATTTCCTGGCAGACCAGACTTAGCCCGTAAAACACCGCCAGCCCGGCGCCGATAACTGCTGAACCGTGCAGGTTAGCCCAGAGAATAAGGAGCGGGAAAACCCAATATACCACTTTTCGGCGGGGATCTCGAATAGAAGCAGCTAACAGCCAAAGAACGCCAACAAATAAAGGATAAGCAAAGCCCTGAGTGCGGATATTAAATGAGCCGGCGGAGTAAAAAAATACCACTATTGGGAGCACCCAGATAATATGTGCGTCAGCGGCTCCTAGCCGGTGAGCCCCGGCAATTGCCATGCCGAGAGCTCCAACCGTTAGGAAAATGTACATAATACTGTACAGTGGCAGCCCTCCTAACTGTTGGGCCTCATAACTAGCAAGTTGCGAGAGCCACTGTTGATCCACCCAGCTCGCACCGTGCGCAAAAACAGTCAAGGTGTCGCTATGAGGGAGGCCGTGCTGGGTTATGTAGCGTCCGCTTACGAGCGAGAGCCAGCCGTCCTGGCTTAGACGCGTAGGTAACGTATTTAACATGACGCTAAGGAAGACGCCCATCCCCGCCAAAAAGAGCGCTCTCTGCCCCAACCATAAAATTATGTTTTGTCTCCAACGGCCTCCTATAGCTCGCATAACTTCTTAGAATATACCATGATATCGACACCGCCGACTTCCGCCTCTCTACAAATTTCCCCCTACTCTGAAGGTGGTCTCTGACCGCTAAGGACGTCTATGCTGAATGCATGCTCTACCGAAGAATTAAGATCAGCTGGCAAGACATGCAAGGCCTGCTCTGGCCAGTAAAAACGATGATGAAAAACATCACCGATGGCTCAACCGCGCCTAAGTTCGACAAGATCCCGAAGAGCTTTTCAACCGCCCCGTAGACGAGCTATAAGAACGCCAAGAAAAGCCTGCGTTAGCCACCTGATCGCGTGGCCACAACCACCCCACGTCCTCTTAAAACGACATGGACTCTTGGTGGATCGATAAATAGTTCAGGAGATGCTCTAGCCGTGTCTAACACTAAAAGCCCGTACTTTGAGAGGGGATCAGGGATACCAGCCGGGCGTATTTCGGTTAAAGTCATGAGCTGCAACATCTGCGCTGATGTGAGTACCTCAGAGCGCGAGTCATAAGCTACGTGCCCCGCAAGGTCCGGATCGTGCCATAAGAGCCAATCCGGAAAATTCCCGTTAGCAAAAACGAGGGTATCTGGTTGCCGCCGGAGGGTATCTCTCACTTGCTGGAGAGCTCGCGTATCGAAGCGCTGTTCGAACCAGGAGTTATATTCAGTAGCAACCACAGCCAGGGAAGTAAGAAGGAGAATGGTTCCCACCCCAAGCAAGGCAAAGTCGAACCTGCGGTGCGATGTTGACGGATGAGAGGGGACGACAGTACCTAACATCTGCGGGACCAAGATGAGAGCAGCCAGGGCGAACCATACGATATTACGGACGGCCCAGATAGAAGCTACGGTTAGAGCTAGCATCGCCAGAGCCTCAAACAGGCACGTACGACCACGGGCAAGTCCGAATATCCAAACTATCGCGAAAGCGCATACGAAGAAGGGGACCGCTAAGGTAAGAACTGAAGTGATAGGCTCCCACTCAGTAATAAACGTTTTGAAGGCTGGATTCATGATGGTGGCGTAATAGTATGACAACCCATGGATCCCATACGGGGTGGCGAGAAGGCACAGCGGGGTGGCGAGAACAAACACGATACCGCGCAGGCGTACACGCCATCGCCTTCCAGCGCGAAAGTCCTCAGCCAGTAGCACCAATCCGTAAAGCGCAGCGAGGGCCACGCCTATAATCACAGAACCATGCGCGTTAGCCCATAGGAGCAACAAAGGGAAGACGAAATATACGCGCTTCTGACTTGGATGCCGGACTGCCGCAGTTAGGAGCCAGAGAACGCCGACGAACAGCGGATAAGCAAAACATTGAGTAGGGAATGGGAAAGCACCGGAGAAATGTAAGAAGATCGTCGCTGCGAGCACCCAAACAATATGGGAGTCTGAACCTCCCAGCTTATGCGCAGCAACAACTGCGGCTCCCAGGCTTCCTACTATCAGCGCTACGCACACGATGGTATACAATGGCCAACCTCCCAGCTGATAAAGCCCGTATATCGTAAGCTGAGCAAGCCACTGTTAGTCGACCCAATTAGCGCCGTGCGCGATGACGGTAAAAATGTCATGATGAGGGATACCATAATGAGCTACGTATCGCCCGTCCACTAAAGCTAAGAACGTGTCCTGCTGAATACGTGCAGGTATTTGAAGAATAATAATTACGGCAACAAAAAAGAGGGCAGCAAAAAGGGGCGCTCGCCGCTCCAGCCATAAAAGAGCACCGGCGGGATTTTTTACCTCTAGGCATAGCTGTTTAGAACATACCACATTGATGGCAAGGGGAGAAAGTTGTTATTATCCGGCCCCAGAGTAACGGGCCAACAAATGCAATTACCTTCTGCTAAAATATGGACATGGGAGCGGGTAAAGGAAAAAGCAATAGAGTCAGCACATCCACTGGCGCTACCGTGTCGGCGGCCCTGCTTAACTGGGCAAGATGGGAAGAGTTCGCCAGTGACAGCGACACGGCGAACGTGTTCCTCTACGAGTATTACCTAGGCAACTACCCCAGAAAGGCCACGCATGTCCTAAACAGAAAATACACGCGAGCGCAAGAAGAGGAAGTAGTTGCTGAACTATTCGCGGATGCCGCCAGCGTCGGAGCGGTCCTCCTCCCCTCACCTTACACTCCGGAAGACTTCGAGTTTAAGATGATCCAGGATCAGATTCGCCAGAACCAGCAAGTTAGCGTGATCTTAAAAAGCAAGCCGAAACTAAAAGCGTATTGGAGCGACGTCCCGTTCACATTAGACAAGACTAGTTTAATGGGCATGCACAGAACGCGAACATTCCTACAAGGGATCGTTAAAGGTATCAACTCGTTAATTTTAGAAGCAGGGAACAAACCCTAAGCTTTTATTCTCTCTGCTATAATCCTCTTATGGGCGCAGGTAAAGGAAAGACGCGGAGGACGCAGAGCGTCAAAGGCTTAGATGGTGTTAGCTTCAAAGGTAGGATATTCTCCGACGGCAAGCTCATCTTCATGCGCGGCCCCGGCTTCAATACGGCAAGTTTAGCGAAAACACTAGACGGGTATGCGCTCCTAGGCGATAACGTCATCATGCGCGCGTCGCTAGTAAAGAACCCGGACGTTAAGCTTACGCTCGAAGGCCGATTGAAAGTAAGTGGCACAGGCCACCTTTGCGTGGACGACAAAGTAGTCGTCGACTATCTAGACCCTTTCCTCGGCCAGGACTCACGCTTCAGCGTGGATAGAAAAGCTTAACCAACGACATCTTGTCTTTCCTTAGTAGCGTTCAGCTCCGCGCCGAGGAGCAACGCAAGGTTAGAGATCCAAAGCCAAATGAGGAAGATGATGATACTCGCCAGCGCCCCATAAGTCCGGTTATACTCGCCGATGTTCGCGATGTAAATGGAGAACAGAGCGGAGGAAATAACCCAGACAAGACTAGCGAAAACACCGCCGGAACTAACGAGACGGAAGCTACCACGTTGAGGCCCCGCCGAAGCCCAATAGATCAGGGAAATAAAAGAGCTGATCAGTACGAACAAGAACGGCCATTTTGCGAGCGCAAAAGCGAACCTTGCAGCGTTGCCCAGGCCGGCGAGATCAGCAACGTGCTTTGCGAGCGGGCCCGTGAGGATCACGAGAAATATAATCAAGGAAAGAAGGAGAAGGACCGCGCCGGCGATCAGAATCTGCTGCCCCCTGGTCTTGAAGAAGCTGGTCTTCGGCGCCAGGCGATGGATCCTATTATAGGCGCGCGTGAACACACTC
>OCZT010007242.1_pt1 | contig 10903 bp, 10 predicted proteins | sample 1539031 | NCBI WGS metagenome assembly OCZT01 (sample SAMEA3539308, study PRJEB22396) | soil metagenome | biome: tundra; feature: field; material: soil | place: USA | collected 2010-05 | depth 0.15 m
ATCGCGAACTTCACAGTAATATCCTGAGTAAATCACGCCAAGGCGCCAAGCTCGCAAAGGAACACAAAGAAAATCTTGGCGAGCTTGGCGCCTTGGCGTGAACTTCATCTGCGTCGAACACTAGCCGCGGCCGGTGCGGGATGCTTTGGCCAGGCCACGGGCCGTGGGCTTGGGGGCCGGCCGGCTGACCGGTTCGTAGGAAAACCAACTGGAAATATAATCATCTTTCGCGCGGCGCCGGCGCATGATTTCCTTGCGCTTGGCCAGCACGCTCTTAAAATGCTTGGCCAGATACCAAAACGCGCGGAGCGAAGAATGTTCCCGCACCAGGCACGCGCAAATGACCACCAGATCGCGCGAAGTGATGGAAACCCAGTTGCGGCGGTACAGATCCGGCGTCATGTTTTTAATGCGCATGAGGAACCGGTTCTTCACCGAGTGCATGTTGATTTCCGGCGGCAGCGCGCGGCGATTTCCGGGCAGTACGGCGCGGACATGATACCCGCGCGCCATCGGCGTATAAAGACAGCGCCAGTTCATCAACTGGGCGCGCCATGCGACGTCGGCGTCTTCACGATACACGAAAAAGTCGGGATCGAAGAATTCGCCGAGGATGGAAATGTCGGCGATCATTTCGCGGCGATAGAGCGCTGCGGCGGCCGTGGCGCCGAACACGTATTCGAAATTTAGGTAGTGGCCGTTATCCACTTCCTGGCTGCCCCGGTCGAGATGGCGCAGCATGGGGGTGAAATAAATGCCGGTGGAATCGACGAGCTGTTTATCGGGAAGATCGAAGGTGGCGCGGATGGTGAGCAGTTTGCCGCACACCGTGCCGACCTTCGGGTCGATCTGACCGGCATCGACCAGGGCCTGAATAAAATTCGGCAGCAGCAGTACGTCGGGGTTTAGGGTGAGCACCCATTCACCGCTTGAGAGTCCGATGGCCTGGTTTTGCGCGGCGGCAAAACCGATGTTCTCGTCGTTGTAATGGATCTGGCAACTGTCGGCGAACTGTTCGAGAAGATCCACGGTACCGTCGGTCGAAGCGTTATCGATGATAATGACTTCGAGATTCGGGTACTTTTGTTCGAGGACGGATTCAAGGCAGCGCTTGATGAATCGGCCGCTATTGTAGGTCACCAGGGTGACGGAGACTAAGTCGTTGTAGGCCATGCGATATCAGAGATTAAGAATTTCTACCGCCCCGCGCCGCGGTTCTCCCGAAAGAGAAGAGGCACAGACCTGCAAACCGGACAATCTTTCTATAAGTGGCAACCGACTGAAGGCTTCGGTCTTGAATCATCCGCGCGACCATCCGCGGGAAGGAACTGAGCACGACCGCCAGGCAAACGGCTCGGTACCCGGCTGAGTGGAAGTGCTTCGCTGCATACCTTGTAAGGCTAACACACCAATAGAGGGCACGGCATCCCGGGGGTATCTTGTTGACAGAATGCCCGCCGCAGTGGACTGCCTGAACCGACGGAACGTATTGAATGCGATAACCGGAATCCAGTGCTCTTTTACAATAATCGACATCTTCGAACCAGACGGGATGAAAGCTCTCGTCGAAGCCCTGAAGAGTTTTCCACACGTCGCGGCGCGTCATGAGAAATGCGCCGGCGGGCTGTTCCACGGGACCGCTTTCGTCCAAATCACGATCATGATAGCGGTAGCGGCGGTTGACCGGATTGGAAGGCCATAACCGATTGATGCCGAAGAGTTCGAAGATCAGGGAGGCAGGCGTGGGCAGGCGGCGAATCGTAAATCCGGATTGTGCTTTGCCAGCTCCGTCGACAAGTTTTCCGGCGGCGAGGCCGTATTGTTTGCTCGCGTCGACCAGCGCGTCAACCGCGGTGAGCAGATTCACGTCTGGATTCAGCAGCAGAAGAAAATCTGCCTCGCAGGCGGAAATGCCTTGATTGACAGCGGCAGCGAATCCGCGATTTTCGCGATTCGCGATAAGGCGGACGTGTGTCCGCTCGCGAGCCAGTTCCAGCGTTCGATCGCTCGAAGCGTTGTCTACGACGATGGGTGTCACGTTAGGAGCCATCTTAGCAAGAGAATCGAGGCAAGGCAGGATGACGGCTTCCGAGTTGAACGTGACGATTATCGCGGCGACAGCCAGAAGTAGACCCTCCAATACCATTCGAAGCCGGTCTGTTGCTGAAGCAAGAAGATCTCACGCTCGCTGATGGTGGCGACAGTGGAGATTCGATGTTTCGTTGCATTTCGATTGTTACGATAAAGGGCACGAGCCGTTTTGCAGCCTGAAATCTTGCCGCGCAGATAGGAGAAGCCTCGCAAATGGCGAAGCGCTACCAATCCCCAGAGCATTTGACCGACCACAATGGGCCAACGTGGTTCGCCGTTGAAATGCTTGACTGCAAGCAAGATTTGGTTACGGGAGATTTGTTTCACTGTGTCGTTATTCCACGTACCCCTCGTTGCGCTGCCTCGATGATAGGCGATGGCCGTGGGAATATACCTGCCTTCGAACCCGGCCAGGGCGCAGCGGATTCCGAAATCAACGTCCTCTAAATAGGATCCGAAGTTTTCGTCGAGAGGTCCGATTTCCTGGAGCAGCGAGCGGCGGAAAATTGCGGCTGTCATGGGGGCGAACTGCATCGGGCGCGGCACATTCCAAGTGGGAGAATCCGGTTGGCCGGAGCCGCAGCGCCAGGCGCACGCTCCGCGGGAGATTTCGTCAAAGGTGCCGTCGATGAGCGAATGGTCGGCGGCGTTGAGAATTTTTCCAGTCACGAAAGGGGCATCGGTTTTGATCAGTTGCTCCAGCCAGTCGGGGGCGAGCGTGACGTCGTTGTTGAGAATCGCGATCCAGTCCGCGTGAGTGGATGCGATGCCGCGATTGACGGCGGCGGCGAAGCCGAGATTTTCTTCGAGGCGGAGAATGGTCGCATGGCGCTCGGCCAGTTCGGCCGAACCGTCGGTCGAGCCGTTGTCGACGAGAATGATTTCGTCGAAAGGGTGCGTTTGAGCGCGGAGGCTTGAGAACAGTGGTTCGAGAAGGTCGCGGCGGTTCCAGTGAGGGATGACGGCGGCGACGGTTAGCAAGAGATCGCTCCCTGCGGTCGCGGCTCGGATGGCGTATTCTGGAGGCAGCGATGACCGATCAAACCGTGCAAGTCGCCCTTTCGGTTGGGGTTCCGACACTGGCGGTACTTGTGGGCATCCTCATCAATAACTCCCGCCTTAGCGATCTGTGGTCCCATATGGATTCGCGATTCGACGCCGTCAACAAAAGGTTCGACGACGCTAAGGACATGTGGCGCGCCGAACTGCACCGCGTGGAAGAAGTGATTGACGCCCGGCTGAAGCATCTTGAAGAGCGGTAGGGCCGTCATGAAAAGCGCTTTTTTAGCAGGAACCACAGGTTATAAAAGCCGTCGCGCCACGGATTCAGCTTGATTTCCCCCAGCCGCGAAGTGTACATGATGGAGAGCTCTGCGAAACGGTGGCGGTTTCGTTTGAGGGCTTCGATTTTGATTTCTTCCGAAAATGCCATGCCGTCGGATTCGAGCTTCATGTCCTTGAGGATGGAGCGGCGAAAAATCCACATGCCGGATTGCGAGTCGCGCATCCAGCGCAAGTAGAGAATGGACATGGCGAGGGACAAAATCAAGTTGCCCATTTTATGTTTCAGACTCATGGCCTGGCGATCGCGCACCGGGAACCGCGAGGCGTTGAGAAAATCCACATCCAGATGGAGGAACGCTTCGATTAAGTACGAAATGGCATCGGGCGGATAGCTTTGATCGCCGTCGAGCGTGACGATGAGATCGGAAGTCGCGGCGGCGAATCCGGTTTTGTAGGCGCGTCCGTAGCCCCTGGCGTCTTCCTGAATGACTTTGGCGCCGTAACGCTGGGCGACATCGGCGGTGCGGTCCGTGGAACCGTTGTCGACGACGATGACTTCGTCGACGAACTCCGGCATACGCTTCATGACTCCTTCGATGCCCTGCTCTTCGTTGAGACACGGAATGATGACCGTGATCGACTGTTGCTTATACATTCTACGAACCACCAGAATAGCGTGCAAGGCTATGATTGATCTATGAAATTGTTTTTGCTGGTTGCTGCTTTAAGCGCGGCGCAAGCGGGTGAGCCGCGTCCGGAGCTGGCTGAAATCAAAACTGTGTATCTGCTGCCGATGGGGTATTCTCTGGATCAGTTTCTGGCGATCCGGCTGACCAAGGGCGGCGTTCTGCAGGTGGTGACGGATCCGAAAAAGGCCGACGCGGTTATCAGCGACCACATTGGAACGGCCTTGGAAGAAAAAATGAATTCTCTGTACGGCGAGCAGAAGGCCGCCGAAGCCGTCGACGACAAGGACAAAGACAAAGACAAGGATAAGGACAAGAACAAGAGCTCCTACGGCGGCGCTCCGATGGCCGGCGGAACGCGGAGCAAGGGCGCGGTTTTCCTGGTGGATCGCAAAACGCGCAACGTGCTGTGGAGCGATTACGTTCGTCCGAAAAGCGCGCAGCCGGATGAGTTGAGTCACGTGGCGGATAAGATCGCAGCGCAGCTCGAAAAAGACAAAAAGGGCAAGTGAGTGCTGACGGAGCGCTTTGAACGGGCGCTGATTTATGCCACACGCCTGCATGGCGAACAGAGGCGCAAAGGCTCCGGTGTGCCGTACATTTCGCATCTGATCGCGGTATGCGCGCTGACGATTGAATACGGGGGCGATGAGGACGAGGCGATCGCGGCGCTGTTGCACGATGCGATTGAGGATCAGGGCGGCGAGGCGGCGCGCGCGGAAATCCTTCGACACTTTGGGTCGCGTGTCACGGAAATTGTGGAGGGCTGCACCGATACGGACGAATCGCCCAAGCCTCCGTGGCGCGCGCGGAAGGAAGCGTACGTGCGGCACGTGGCGGAGGCGACGGCATCGGTAAGGCTGGTTTCGGCGTGCGACAAAATTCACAACGCGCGATCGCTGGTGATGGATTATCGAGTCTGCGGCGAGGAGTTGTGGGGCCGGTTCACGGGAGGGCGCAGAGGGACGCTTTGGTATTATCGCGCGATGGTGAATGCGCTGCGCGCGGCGGGAGTTTCGCCGGTGGTAGAGGAGTTGGACCGAGTGGTTAGCGAGTTAGAGAACCTCGCATCTTCTTAACTTCGTCGCGATAGCATTCGACCAGTTGTTCGGTCATGACGCGCATGTCGCGCTTGGAGACGACTTCGGCGCGGGCGCGTTCGGCCATTTGCGCGGCGGTCTCGGGGTCGCGCAGAAGTTTTACGATGTGGGCGGCGAAGGAAGGCGCGTCGTCGGCCAGCGCGCAGAGGTCATCATCTTTATCGGCGAGTCCCTCCGCGCCCAGGCGCGTCGAGACAACCGGAATTCCGGCGGCAAAGGCTTCAAGAAGTTTCACGCGCACGCCGGAGCCGCTGAGGATGGGGCACACGAACAAGGAATAGCGTTTGAGAGGTTCGCGGACGTCGTCGACGAATCCGACCAGCTCAATCGCTTCCGCTTCAGGCAAAGAATGCCGCGCCGGCGGATCGGACCCGATGATCACCACGCGCGCCCGCGGCTCCTCGGCGCGGACATTCGGAAAAACTTCGCGCAGAAACCAGGTGAGCGCCTCCTGATTCGGCAGATGGCGAAAGCTGCCCAGGAACAGCAGCGTGAACGGCTCACGCCCGCGCGGCTGAAAATCGTAAAGCGAGGTTTCGATGCCGGCGCGGTAGCCGTCGTCGATGCGGTCCTTCAGCGCAGGCAGGAACGACGCGATGTAGTCGCGATTGTCGCGGCTGCAAACCTGGATGCGGTCGGGCGTGCGGAGCATGCGCAGTTCATAGCGGAGCGCGCGCAGATATTCCCAGCGGGCTTGCAATTTCTCGACGGTGTTGGTGATGAACGGCAGGCGGCGCGCGATGGACTGGAAATAAATGTCGTGTTCGAACAGGATGCTGGGGATTCGTTTGAATTTTCCCGCGTATTGTCCAAGCACGGTGTATTCGAGTTGCAGGACGTCGATTTGGCGGGTGAGAATCTGGCGGTGAATGAGCCATGCGAGGTCGGCATTGCGAAATTCGCGGACGGCGTGAGGCTCGGTAGATCCGAACGCTTTCTGGCGTCCCTCCATGCGGACTATATACTCCGACGACGCGCACATGGCGTCCAGCTCGTTGTGCGCGTCGCGTTGATGCGCATAATCCAGCAGCACGATGACGTGCAGTTCGCACAAGCGGGCGAGCTCGCGCACGGTTTGATACATGAAGACCGCGCCGCCGTGCACCGGCGGGCAGATCGGGTAGGGAGAGACGAACAGGACTCTTAGTTTGTCCCCCTGCATAGGCGCGAACGCGTCGCGAAAATGCCCGCCGAGAGGCCGCCGGAACGCCTCTGTATCCGAGATGACTGCAAGTTGATGCGCACGTGCTCGCGAGACGAACGTTTCCGGGAGCTGGAACGTCGCGCGCGCGATGCCGGCGAAGTTAGCGCGCTCAGGCGAATCGCCGAAGAGCCAGCTTATGAAGGCGCTGGACCACGCGTACGCGAAATGCTCCAGCAGGCGTCGCCACTCATGGATGTTTTTCCATGTGAAGAGAAGAAAGTTTTTTTTGAGCACGCCCTGGATGTAGGCGTCGCTGAATCTTTTGCCAATGGTGCCGCGATGTTCGTGGTAGACGGCGCTCGCCGGCTGATACATCGTCTTCCAGCCGCGTTTCCATGCCAGGTAGCCGAGGTCGGTGTCTTCCAGATAAAACGGCGCGAGGATTTCGTCGAATCCGCCGAGTTCCAGAAATTTTTGGCGATCGTATGCGCTGGAGCCGCCGCCGCCGTAGGCGCAGGGATAGAGGCCGCGAATCTTTTCGTCGTTGCGATGGCGTACGCGCAGGCTGCCCTGCTGCCACCAGGATTCGGTGAGGCCGGTTTCTTCGCGGATCTTGTCAGGGTCGGAGAAAAATATCTGGCAGGAGACGGAGAAGACTTTTTCGTCGGTGAAGCCGTCGAGCAGAGGCTGCAGAAAATTGGGTTCGACGCGCATGTCGCTGTTGAGCAGGACCACGATGTCGTTATGCGCGGCGTGGAATCCCGCGTTCGATCCTCCGCCGAAGCCGAGATTTGCTTTGAGCGGCAGAACGCGGACATCGGAAAATGTTTCTTCGATGAACGCGACGCTCCCGTCGGTGGATCCGTTGTCGACGACGATCACTTCGCTATCGTGATGATTTTCGATGGACGCGACGACCGACGGCAGATACTTGGCGAGAAGGTCGCGGCCGTTCCAATTGGGAATGACGATGCTCGCTTTGGTGGTGTCGGGAAGAGTCTCGGCGCGCAGTTTTCGTTTCGGCGTAACGGCGGTGGCGAGGTCGGCAAGAAAAAGTACAATCGCGGCAGTGAAAAGAAAAATCGGCGATAGCAGCGCCAGAGGCAATCCCCGGATCAGGCGCCACGCGACGCCCAGCGATTTGCGCATCAGCCGGCGTCTCCCTTGAGATCCGGTCCAATTCCAGCGGCGCGGCCGAGCTTGACCCAGCGCGAATCGGCGATCGTCCGGAGCTTGGTGTTGGCTTCTTGCAACCCACGGTCCAGATCCTGCGCCCATGCGGTGCGTTCCACGACGGTTGCTTCGGCTCGATCGAGAAGCCGCACGGTTTCCGCCAGCTCATCGCACTTAGCCGCGAGCGCGGCGGAGAGACGCTTCTCGGTCTCAATTGCCCATTCGGTTTTGCTGCGATTTTCCTGCTCGAGCGAGTCGACGGTGCGCTGATAAGCGGCGGCCATCTCCATGGCCTTCGCCTGCTCGGCCTGCATCAGATCCTGAAGTTCGGAAATGCGCGCGCGCGCGGCGTTATAGTCCTGATCGAGCTGCAACGCCCAGCGGTTGTGCTCTTCGAGATGAGCCTTCAATTCATCTTGCGATTCGATGAGCTTCTGCCGGTCGGACATGACGCCTGCGAGCCACGTTTTGGTTTTTGCCAGCTCATCCTGCAAAAGGAAAATGTGCTGTTCGCGCTCGCGCAGAAGGTTGGCGGCGCGCGGAACGTATATAAAGGACCGGGTCTCAGGCACGCAATCAATCGAACAGAGAGCAAGGAAGAAATGCGCTTCGGCAGGCGAGCCTCTGGAGGTGTCTAGTTTCGCGTCAACCGGCGGAAACGTCGCGTGCGGATAAAATGCCTGAGATTCCAGCCGGTTTTGCAGCAGGATGGTAACACGAGGAAACACGGCGGCCAGCGCAGTGCGAAATTCGGCGAACTCGAATTCGTGGCGGTGAAAGGGATTTGGGCCCTCCTTTGCGCGCGACTCGGCGTAATAGAGCTTGTTCGGCGTCGACACGAGAAAAATTCCGTTGGGATGGAGCAGGCGTCGGGCCTCGATCAGAAGGTCGTGCCAGTTCTCCAGGTGTTCGATGACTTCGAATGCCGTGATGAGATCGAAGGAGGCAGTCGGGAATGGAATCGCCGTCGCGGATGCGGCGAGAAATCTCGCGTTCGGGATCGGATAGTGCTCCGTTGCGTAGACGATGGCGTCAGCGGAAATGTCGATGCCGGTTGCTGATCGGGCGTGCTGCGCCAGCTCTGCGGTGCCGTAACCGGTTCCGCATCCGATATCCAGAACGCGGGCCCCATCGGCAAACCGCGCGGCGAAGGCATAGCGGGCGATGTGCTCCGCCCATAGATCGTCGTCGACCTGGCCGGGGATGACTCTTTCGCCCGTAAATTCGCTCACAGCGTCGGAACTCCGGCACCCATTCTTGCGTTTACTTCCACCCGGCAGGGGAAATGAAACTGGCCGTAGATGGGTCCTTCGGACGGGTCCATGTGAAGAGCGACGGCATTGTCGATCCAATCGCAGATGGCGTAGTGTTCGAGGGACCCGTTGGCGATGGCGGGCGAGAAAGAAAACGACGACGGATAGAGCGCGGGCAGGTCGAGATGAAAATCGACCGTGCACAAGTCGCCCGAAGCCAACGGCGGCAGTTGCTGGCCCTCCCGCGCGGTGTTGGTGCCGGCGAAATCGACGCCCAGATGGTTGCGGAACATGAACCCGGCGATGGGATGATCCAGGTTCGCTTTGGCCAGAAAACTTATTCTAACTATAATTGTAGTATTTGGCTGGAGCGTCTGGATCTTCACGCCCGTCGCGTCATGGATTGCGATGCCCAGGATCTCGGCGCGGCCATCTCCGAAGCGATGGTCGATGTTCGGAATGTGGTCCTCAATCTCCTCTGGTCCATGGTACAGGTGCTGCGGATGGAGTTGAGTGTCGCTTGCCAGATACCGGGCGTCTTTTTCAGCCATCGCCGCAAGATATTGCATAACAATGAGATCCGCCTTTCCGATGGCGCGGACATTGCCGTGATCGAGCCAGACGGCGCGGTCGCCGAGCGCTTTGATGTCTCCGGTGGCGTGAGAAACGAATAAAATAGTAATTCCGCGCGCTCGAAGCTCGTGAACCTTCCGCATGCAGCGCTGGCGGAAGTAAACGTCGCCGACCGCAAGGGCCTCGTCGACGAGCAGGATCTCCGGATCGACGTGAATGGCCACCGAAAATGCGAGCCGGACGACCATGCCGCTGGAGTAGGTTTTGACCGGTTGATTGATGAAGTCTCCGATCTCGGCGAACTCCTCGATTTCAGCGAAGCGCCGGTCCATTTCCTTGTTGGAAAAGCCGAGGATCGCGCCGTTGAGGTAAACATTGTCGCGGCCGGAAAATTCCGGATTGAAACCCGAGCCCAGTTCCAGCAGAGCCGAGACGCGGCCGTTCACGGAGGTGGTCCCGGAGGTCGGTTCCAGCACACCGGCGCAGATTTGCAGAAGCGTGCTCTTACCGGAGCCGTTCTCGCCGACGACGCAAAAGGTTTCTCCTCGCTGTACTTCGAAGCTGATATCGCGGAGGGCCCAGTAGTCGGTATGGAACCGGCGCTGATTGAGCGTCATCAGTTCCTTGAGGCGGTCGCCTGGCGCGGCATAGATGGAGTAGCTTTTCGAGACGTGCGAGAATTCGACGGCTGTTGCGGGCACTATAGAGAATTGTAGACCAGAGCGGGATAGACGGCCAGTTGTATTGGAAAACTTGACAGGCGGCGCGTTCGCTTCATACGCTGGTAGATGCGCCGGCGTAGCTCAGTTGGTTAGAGCGACGGTCTCATAATCCGTAGGTAGCAGGTTCGAATCCCGCCGCCGGCACCATTTTTAACTCGACCCGGTAATGTGTTGAAATAGGCGGTCGAGTTCCGCTTGCGAATAGTATTCGATCTCGATCCGGCCGCGCTGCTCACTCAGTTCTACAATGCGGACCCTGGTGCCGAGGGCTCGTTCCAGTTCCTCAATCGCCGCCTTGACGTTGGGATCGAGCGTCTGCTCCTTGCGATGCCCGGAGCCTTCCCTGGGTCTGTCTGCCGTCAATTCCTGAACCAGAGCCTCCACCTGCCGGACGGAAAGGTTCTGGGCCGCCGCCTTTTCGGCGATCTGGATCTGGGTGGTGGCGTCCGGGAGTCCGAGAATGGCGCGGGCGTGGCCCATGGTGAGGCGGTGCTCGGCGACAAGGAGTTGTACTTCCTTGGGGAGCTTCAGTAGCCGTACGATGTTGGTGATAGAGGTACGGTCTTTTCCGGTACGGCGTCCGATTTCCTCGTGTGAGAGGCCTAGTTCGCGGCTGAGACGTTCGTAGGCGTGCGCAGTCTCGATGGGATTGAGGTCTTCGCGCTGGATGTTCTCGATCAGGGCGAGTTCGAGCATTCTGGGGTCGGCGACGTCCTGGACCACTACCGGGACTTCGGTGATGCCAGCGAGTTTTGCCGCGCGCCAGCGGCGTTCCCCGGCCACGATCTGGTAGCCATCCTGATATTGGCGGACGACGATGGGGTGGATAATGCCGTTAGCGCGAATGGATGCAGCGAGTTCCTCCAGCCTGTCGGCC
>OCZT010007244.1_pt1 | contig 10902 bp, 6 predicted proteins | sample 1539031 | NCBI WGS metagenome assembly OCZT01 (sample SAMEA3539308, study PRJEB22396) | soil metagenome | biome: tundra; feature: field; material: soil | place: USA | collected 2010-05 | depth 0.15 m
GCGCGCCTTGCGCAGGGCATTCAGGTAGCCGGTCCAGGTCGAGGTGTCTTCGCCGGCCAGCTCGCCCAACTTGGCGATGCCCTCTGCGAATCCGGCAAACTCCGGATCGACCACCGGGTCGGGCCGGAAGGCTGGCACAATCCGCGCCTTCCAACTCGAATCGCGAATGGCCTGATGGTCGGCCAGCGAATCCAACGGCGAATCAGTCGTGCTCATCACCTCGATGTTGAAGCGCTCGAAAAGGGCGCGGGGCAGAAACTCCGGCGTCGCGAGCTTCTCTGAGATGGTATCGAAGTAGAGGTCGGCGGTCTTTTCCGAGAGCCGCTCCTCCATGCCGAATAGCTTCTGGAAGGCGAAATCCAGCCACATGCGCGTGGGCGTTCCGCGGAACAGAGAATAGTGCTTGGCGAAGATGTGCCACACGCTGCGCGGGTCCTTGATTTTCGGCTGACCAATCCCCAGATCATCCAGCGAGACGCCCTGGCTATAGAGCATGCGAAAGACATAATGGTCGGGCTGCACAAACAATGTGGCGGGGTCGGGGAACGGGTCGTTCTTCACAAACCACGAAGCCTGGGTATGCCCGTGCGGGCTGACGATGGGCAGGTCTTTTACTTCTGCATAGAGCGCCTTGGCAATCGTACGCGTGCCGGGCTCGGCGGGAAACAGGCGGTCTTCATGAATCAACATGGTGGGGGACCTCTCGAGTACTGCGGCGACGATGTCTACTCGCTGCCACGGTTTGACCACAAATGCATCGGATACTGGAACGCTCGAAGCGCAGAGCCGACTCAGGGCACACTGCTTCCGCAGGGCTTGCGTCCTTGTTTTCAGAACAAGTCTCTACGACGCGCAGACGTGGTTGATTGAAATGCAGCAGCCGCAGTTCTTACGCTGCGGCTGCTTGAACACTGCACGGCTCAGGCAAGGTTGGCATATCCCATGCCCGCCAGTACGCCGCGCATATAGGCGAAGCTGGCGATGACGCCGGGCATTGGATCGTCCCCATGGATCTCATATTCAAGGTCCACGAATCCCTTGTACTTGATTGCGATGAGAGCGTCGAAAATCTCTCGGATCGGCATGATTCCCTCGCCGACTGCTACCTGACTCTCCTTGCTTTGGAAACTGGTCAGGTCCTTGGCGTGAACGTTGAACAGCCGCGGTCCGATTTCGTGAATCGCCTTGACGACGTCGGTATTGGCGCGCACGGTGTGGCCGATGTCAATGCAGCAGCCGATGCGAGGATCCGTGCCCTTCAGCGACTTGAACACATCGAGCGGCGACGGCCACAACTTGTCCTCAGGGCCGTGATTGTGGATGGCGATCCGGATGTCGTATTCCTTGACGAACTTCTCGATACGAGGAAGAGTTTCGGGCGTTGGGTCGCCGGCGACGATTACCGGGATGCCGGCCCGCTTGCAGTATTCAAACTTGCCGCGAATGTCGGCGTCATCGTCCTTCGCAAAGTATATGGCGCCCGCCGCATGGAGTTTGACGCCCGCCGCGGCATAGTCTTCCAGCGCCTTGGCCTCCAACTGCGGATCTGAAGGGAGATGATCCTTGATGTCTTTGACATTCAGCGCAGTGACTTTGAGCTGCTTCAGGTTCGCGATCATCTGCGCGCGCGTGAAACTCCTGAATGTGTAACTCGCCAACCCCAACTGGATTGGTGAAGCCTTCGTGGAGGCTCCAGTCAACTTAGGCCCTTGCGCAAAGGAAGGAATCGCCTTCGATGCGGCACATGCCGCCGCAAAGGCCGCACTGTACTGAACAAAATTACGACGAGAGAAAGTCGTTTTCATGATTACATAACTCCCCGAAATGCAACACACTCTTCTGCCTATCATGGATAGCCGCTACTTATCCAGACGATAACGGAGCGGAAATTGTCGCAGAATTCTGCGGGCAGCAACTGGCTCGCTGCCCGCATGGAGAAAATCCGTTTACAGATGCGGCGCCCAGCCTTTTTCGTATTCGCGTCCCCACAGCTTCATGGCTTCCGGATCGCCCTTGATGTGCCCGTTGCTTGGATCGAGCTGCAGTTCGCGCTTAACTTCCCACGCAATGTTGGACAGCTGCAACATGGTGACGGCAACATTGCCAATAGAGACGGGAGCGTTGAGCTTATCTCCCTTGCGAATGGCCGCGATGAAATTCGCAAAGTGCGCATCGGTCATGGAGTCGAAACCGCGAAGGTCGCCGGACGAAGATGCCTTTCCGACCTTGCTTTCACTGGTCTTTACGCCCTTCAGGTCGTAAACTTCGTAGCCGCCCGGATCGATGATGACCGAACCGGTAGTCCCCATGATGACCGATCCGCGATCACGATCATAGACCTTCATCCCCTCGCAGCTTCTGCCTTCCCAACTGATCATCTTGTCGCCGAAGTCAAAGTTGGCTGAAAGGGTATCGTAGAATTCCCAGTCATCCTTGAAGTGATATCTGCCGCCGGTGGAGGTAACGCGCTCCGGGAGATCAACGCCCAGCGCCCAACGGCAAACATCCACTTCATGCGTACCGTTGTTCAGAGTTTCCCCGGTGCCGTAGATCTTGAACCAGTGCCAGTTATACGGCTGCAGATTGTCTCTGTAGGGTCTGCGCGGAGCCGGTCCCTGCCAAAGGTCCCAGTCAAGCTGCGCCGGTACAGGCGCTTCCTTCCCAACCCCGATCGACTTTCTGACGTTGGCGTACCAGGCTCTCGCAAAGTACGGTTTGCCGATGAGGCCGTTGTGAATCTTGTCGACTGCTTCAATGATCTTGGGATCCGAGCGCCTCTGGCTGCCCATCTGCGCGAGCTTCCCGTACTTCTTTTGAGCCTGCACCAGCATCTCGCCCTCGGCCGGATTGTGGCTGCAGGGCTTCTCAACGTAGACGTGTTTTCCGGCTTCAAGACCGGCTATGGCCATGGGGGCGTGCCAATGATCGGGTGTGGCAATCGTAATGGCATCCACATCCTTCTGTTGCAAGACCGTGCGGAAGTCTTTGTCCATGGCGGGGGCATAGCCCAGCTCTTTCTCGACCGTTGCGGCGAACTTCTTCAGAGTCACGCTGTCCACATCACAAACATGCGTGATGCGGGCAGCATCCTTGTTCGCCTTGAGCGAAGACAGATGCGCATACGCGCGGCCATTGAGGCCGATCACGGCAAAGTTGACCCGGTCATTGGCGCCCAGTATCTGCCCATAGCTCTTTGCCGTCGAGCTAATGGCCATTCCAGCCGCTCCTACAGCGAGCGTATCGAGGAATTCACGTCGAGTAATCATCTTGTATCTCCGTCGAACCAAGGAAAGTGTGTGTTCTTCAACCGTTGTTGCAAAATGCCAGGGCGTGCTTCACCCTGGCTAGTAGGTTCCCGAATCCTGGAGGACCTTTTTCATACCTGCCCAACTGATGCGCGTGGACTGTTCGGGTGTGCCGCCTCCATGCCAGTGAGTCTCCAAGCTGACCACTTCGCGATAGCCCATTTGCTTCAATGCGCGGAACTGCGCAACCCAGTCAATATATCCCTTGTCGACCGGCGCCCACTCGATTTTTCCGTCGGCGGCCTTCACGGCATTCTTGCAATGGCAGTGGTGAATTCGATCTTTCGGGATCATCTCCCAGGCGGTTGGGAAGGCGTCGAGTTCGCCGCGCATGACTGCATTTCCCGGATCCCAATTCAGCGCCAGATGCGGCGTAGGGATGGCTTTCATCGCACGGGCAGACTCGCGCCCGGTCGCGGTGTTGCAGGCAAACTCGTTTTCAAGCAGGAGAAGGATGCCCTGCTTGCCCGCGGTCTCCGCAGCCGAGCGGAGCTTCTCATCGATGGCCGCGCGATAGAGGGCAACATCATCGAGCCGCCAGAAGTCGAAGCAGCGGACCTTGCCCGTTTTGAATTGCTTGGCAAGAGAGACCGACCGCTCCAGGATCTCATCCTGTTTTTTAAACTCGGCCTCGGCGGCTCCGTGCATATCTTCTTTGGAGCTATACGAGGACTTGGGCGCGCCCGGCCAGTCGGTCTTGAAGAGCGGACTGGCTATATCCGTGACTCCCAGGTTGTACTTTGCCAGGATCTTCTGTGCTTCATCGATCTGGGCTTGGCTCAGCTCCAAGACGTTCTTGCCCCACATGGAACGAAGCTCGATCCAACTCATCCCGAAATCGTGCGAAGCAACATAACAGGCGTGATCGAAGTCTTGCGAAATCTCATCGTTAATGACGGCAATCTTGAATGGCGACGTGGATCCACCCGCCATACCGAAGAGTGGACGTGCGGCGAAGGCGGCAGTGGCCAATCCTGCTGTCGCAACAAAGCTCCGTCTGGAGAACCCTCTCATATTGCTCCTTATGCTCAAGCTAGACTACTGTTCCTGATTTAATGCGACTTGCTCTTGGGACCGGCCGCGCGCTGGATGTGCGCGGCCGGCTGGTTGAGATGCAAATGGTTCCTACAAAGTCACGCCTGTTCATTCCGTAGTCCTTCTCTTTCTTCTCGACTTTGTGTGCTACGCCAGTGTTCCCGCCGTCTGTAAAGCGGCCTTCATCCCTGTCCAGCTTTGCCGCGTCGAATCCTCTGGTGAGCTACCACCATGCCAATGCGTTTCAAGGCTCACCGTGAGATGGTATTGCATTTGTTTGAGCGCTTTGAATTGGCCAACCCAGTCGATAACGCCCTTGCCGACGGGAGCCCACTCATACCCGCCTCCAGACTTCATCACCGTATCTTTGCAGTGACAGTGGCCGATTCGATTCTTTGGAAGCAATGCCCAACCATTGGGAAACGGTATTTCGCCGAGCGCAGCCGCGTTGCCAGGATCCCAATTCAGCATCAGGTTTGGTGTAGGAACGGCAGCAAGGACCTTTGCCGACTCGGCGCCTGTGCCCGTGTTGCAGGCCATTTCATTTTCGAGGATGAACGTGATACCCTGCTTGCCCATCTTGTCCGCAGCTTCAGCGAGCTTTGCATTGATCGCTTGGCGGTAAGGAGCTTGATCGTCTAGTCGCCAGAAATCGAAACCACGAACTCTGTCTGTTCTGAAGGTCTTGGCGAGTTCAATGCTCTTTTCCAGAACCTCGTCCTGCTCTTTGAAAGTGAAGTCGGCGCTGTGTTTGTCGCGGCCTTCCCTCGACTTCGGCAACGGCGCATCCGGCCAATCGACCTTGAAAAGCGGACTCCCAATATCGGTCACGCGCAAATCATATTTCGCAAGAATCCTGCGCGCCTCCTCTATCTCGGCAGAGGAGAGCGATAGAAGGCTCTTGTTCCAAAGCGCTCGTAGCTCCACCCACTGCATTCCAAACTCGACTGCGGCTACGGAGCACGCGTGATCGAAGTCCTGAGAAATCTCATCGGTAATGACAGCCACGCGAAATGGCGATTTCAACCGCTTGGCTGCATCCATGGCTTTCAGGCAGCGCGGCAGCGCCCCAATAGCGAAAGCTGCTCCTGCGCTTGCCACAAAAGTGCGACGTGTTACTTGGTCCATTCCACTTCTCCTCAATTCCTGGGGTTCTCATCCAAGCAAGCTGCACCAAATTGCCTATAGCCAGTTCGCTCGATGAACCGAGGAACTGGCTATGGGCAGTTTTAACGAAACTCAGAACGTGATCTTGCCAGCTAGCTCCATTTGGCGACTGTTGGATGCTCCGCCACTGCTGCCGTTGATTTGGCCGAAGTCTCCGTTTGCGATGCTGCTGCTCGGGTTGCCAAACCATGGTGTATTGGTGATGCCGAATCCCTCTGCACGAAGCTCAAGATTGGCCTTTTCTGTCAAGACGAAATGCCGAATCAGAGACGCATCCCAACCGAACAACCCAGGGCCGACAAATGCGTTGAGACTTGTATTTCCTAATGCAGCTGTTGTGGGCTGGCTAAAGACCGATGTATCAAACCACGTATTCGTTTTGCCAATTCCCTTCAGCTTCCGGAAGGCGCCGTTGATGTTTGCCAGCTGTGTATTGCTGGGAGCATTTAGGCTGTTACTGCTGGCAGTAATGCTGAACGGAGAGCCCGACTCGATAGAGAGTACGCCGCTCGTCTGCCATCCGCCAATGATCCAACTGGAGATGCCGGAGTTTATCCACTTCTTGCCTTTGCCAAACGGCAGTTCGTAAATGTAACTCTGCACAAAGGTATGTGCGCGGTTGTTGCCAAGGGTCGAGTAGTTGCGGTGGAAGTCGATGTAGATGGAGGTTCCACCGACTCCGGAGCCGTTAGAGGTTACAAAACCAAGGCCTTTCTGGAAGGTATAGGAACTGGTGCTGGAGAAGCCACCTTGGAAGTGATGGTCGAGCTTCACCTGCAATGCATTGTAGTTGGAGTTGGCTTGCTTATACTCATAGTTGACAGAAGCTGTTTTACGCCACGCTGTATACAGAGGTTGGCCATTTGCGCCAGCACCTGCTACAAAGCCAGCGTTCATGTTGTAGCCTTGCGGCTGTCCGATGCCCACGTTCCCGACATAGGCAACATCCAGCACAAATCCGCGAGGCAATGAACGCTGTACAGCGCCGTTCCAGGACTCGATGTACGGCTCTTTCCAGTGGAGATTGACAACGTTGTAGGACGATGCGAGCGGCGCATTGGTGATAAGGCCGTCTGAGGGTGTAGGCACAATGAGCGGAGCAGCGAAGCCCTTTTGCATAGATGCAGGGGTACCATCCGGCATGACTGCCTGCAGGTAGCTGCTCGTTGCGCCATATACGTTGTTCTGCTTGAGCGGATAGTTGGTTGCGTAATTATTCAAGTTATCAGGCCACGGCTCGTAGCTAATTCCAAATCCAACTCTCAACACAGTCTTTTCATCTGCGCGGAATGCAACACCAAAACGCGGTGCGAAGTTCGTGTAGCGAGTATCCATGCCGAGATTCATCGGGTTCTTACCGATACCGGCAACAACCAAAGAATTCGTAGTGGGATCATAGTTGGAGTAGTCGCCAGCGCGCTGCGGGCTTGGTGGTACATAGAGCTCCCAGCGCAATCCGGCAGTTACAGTCAGCCTGGGAGTCGCCTGCCACGCGTCCTGAGCGTATGTAAAGACTTGCGACTCTCTCCAGGATGCGTCGTGGACACCTACGTCGCGACCCATCTGATTGGGGTCATCCAGCAAGAAGCTGGCAAAATCATTGGCTTGACCAGTGTTGTTGGATCCGCCCTCCAAAGCCGTCTGCCCATCACGGAATTGGATAACGCCACGCGGACCGTATACCTGCCCCTGGAACAAATCATCACGAATGCGACGGATATCCACACCAAACTTGCTACTGTGATTGCCCTTAATCTTTGTCCAGTTGTTCACAACATCAATATTGGTTTCTCCGCGACTCCAGGGATACGAAGAGCCGGACCCAATCAGAGAGGCGGAGTAGCCTCCAAGATCGATGGTGGTGATGCCGCTCGTAAACATGTCCAGATTGACTCCGGGAATACCGAGCGTCTCTGTGGCCTTCGTGCCGTAGTCAAGCGGATTTGCTATGTTCTTATAGTGGTTCAGGCCAAGACGCAGCTCAGTGAGCAGGGTTGGCGAAAAGACGTGTGTGTAATTTAGAGCTGTGTTGTATGCACGCTGTGTGCCCTTGGCTCCGTTATTCGGACCACCTGCCAAGCCAAAAATGTTGCTCTGAAACTGATCCACCTTCTGCCAACTATAGCGATAGGAGACATGATCGTTGCCGCGAAGGGTATCATCGGCCTTTACATCAAATGAGTTGGCGTCACGCGTGGAATTTGTGGGGCCGACATAGTTACTGGTCAAACCAGCTCCCACTACATTCGGCAGCGGAACAAGGGCGAGAATGTTATTGGCAACCGCGCTGATGCGTGCCGGGTTCATCATGTTCAACACACCGTTGTAGGAAATTCGTGAGCGGCCAGTGCCATCCGGGTTTCCGGTTGCAGGGTCGTAGACTACGGTACTTCCCGACGCAGTAAAATCGCCATTACGATAAGCAGCGGTTGGCACGGTGTCAGTGTTGACCTGCCCCTGATGGTCACTGATGCGTAGATAATCGCCGAAGATAAAGAGTTTATTGTGGATAATTGGGCCGCCTGCGTTTGCACCGTAGTAGTTATAGGTGCTTCCCGGCATGTGCTCAGGGTGGAAATAGTTCTTCGCATACAGAGCGCTGACGCGATTAAATTCGTACAGACCACCATGGAAGTCGTTTGTCCCGGACTTAAGAATGACGTCTGTTACAGCTCCACCAACTCGTCCAAATTCTGCCTGATAGTCGCTGGTTGAAACGCTCACAGTCTGGATAGCTTCACTAGGTGGAATGAGCACTTGCAAAAGGCCGGAACGCTCGTTGTCGTCGACGCCTTCAATTTCTGTGTTGTTCGCAAGGCGAGATTGACCGTTTACTTCTGTGGAGAGAGAGGCTGCTGCGTTAAAGAATGTTGAGTGAACAAAGTGCGGACGCGTTGCACCCGGAACAAGAGCAATCACTCCCTGAAAATTTCGATTTGTTCCTAAAGGAAGATCCTCCGTCTGCACGGATTCAATGTCGATTCCCACGTCGGCACGATCCGTCTTCAGCTCGGGAGGCGCGCCCGTGACGGTAACGGTCTCTGTAACGGAACCAGCCTGCAGCGTTAAGTCGACACGAACGGTGCTGTTTACTACAACGCCCACGTGCTCGCTAACAGCCCGTTTAAAGTCAGTCTGTTCCGCAGACACTCGATACGTCCCCGGCTGAATGGCTTCAAAATCAAAGTTGCCACTTGCATTTGTTTTTGTTGTCTTGCTGATACCAGTTGTAGCCTCAGTAATGGTTACCGTGGCTCCCGGAATGGCTGCATTTGTCTGATCTGTTACCGTTCCCAGAAGGTTTGCATTCACAGCTTGTCCTAAAAGTGCATGCGAGAACACAAGCACAAAGAGAGCGAACAAGGACCCCATGATGGGTCTCAATATTCTACGTGGAAACATTGTGAAGCCTCCAAGACTACATCGATTCTCCGCTTCGAAGAGCCGATAGTTTTAACCACGAACGAAAAGTACTGCTCGGCGAAGATCGTTGTCAAGAAGAAAATTCGGAGTATGAAGTAAATATTCTTGACAACTTCAGAGGCGCGTGAGCAAGTTTAAACGTAATGGAGAATAACGTTCACTCCCGTGGTCTGGAGGTGCGTGAAGCATCCCCTATAACCTATTTGCACAGAGCAAGTTAAACGAGATCAGGTGCTGGCCTTCTGGTATCCATTTGCAGGAGCCCGCAGGCGCTCCTTCTTGCGGAACAAAGTTCGAAGTGCGGCTTATATAGCCACACCGAAAATCTCAGACACCATAGCTCTCACGGCGCGGATTTGCCACGCCTTGGTTTCTTACACAAGATCGTCTGGAGGAGAGAACTCCGTGGTGGCGGCTAGTGCCGCCCCCCGGGCGTCACATCAGGCTTGCTGTTCGTCACTGATTTCTGGTCATCGCGTGGCTGGAACAGCCCGCGTTCGTGGGGATCGGGATTGTGATGAGAGCTGCCGCAAGGCAAAAAAACAGGACTCCAGAACGGAGTCCATTAATAGGATGACGAGGAATCAACCGGCACGATGCGCAAAAAAAGCCTGCAAGCTGTGGCAGGCGCCGAACTTCAAATCAGGTTTTCATTCATGACCAGAGCGACAGCACTGCGCAGCCGCGCCCGGTTGCCCTCGTGGGCAGGTCGGAGTTTGGGAACCCTCACCAGGGGAGTTCTGCGCATTTCCGCCTCCACGAGGGGGCCGACCATATACCAGATGTTCGCAATGTCGCCGACGACAACGATCTCACTCGGCGCCAGGGCCGTTGCGATCGTATGCATGCCGCGGCCGAGCGCAACCGACATCTTATCGATGGCCTGGCGTGCGGCAGGATCCTCCGCCTGAGCCATCTTGAGAAGGACCTCAAAAGTTGGCGAAGGCTGGCCTGTAATCTCCGAGTAGTAACGCATCCCGGCGCGATTGGAGGCTACGGTTTCCCAGCATCCTCTGCTTCCACAACCACAGGGCAATCCGTTCGGGTCCACCTGCACATGGCCGAACTCGCCGGCAGAGCCGCCTTCTCCGCGCAAGATGCGACCGTTCGCGAAGATGCCGGTGCCTATTCCCTCAGACACGTTGACGACAACCAGGTCATGCATCCCGTTGCTATGGCCGAACCAGACCTCGGACAGGGCGCAAGCATTGGCGACGTTGTCGACCACGACCGGCAGGCCGACTGCCTGCTCAACGCGTGACTTGATGCGCCCGATGGGCCAGTCAACGTTCGGCGCAAAGATCGATTTCTCATGCTGATAGTCAAAGCGGCCGGGCAGACTCATGCCAATTCCGTCAAACGACCGGTCACTATTGGCGGCGATCATCTTTCGGATTGCGTCCACTATGGCAGGGATGACCTTTTGAGGATTTGCGGGGAGCTCGATCAGGTTGACGGAAAGGATCTTTCCGCCCAGGTCGGTGACGGCCAGGGTGGTCTGCGACGGATGAATATCCAACGCAAGCACGCCGCGCTGGCCGTTCAGATGGAGGAAGGTTGGTTTTCGGCCACGGGGAATCTGGCCCATCGATCCCTCAATGATCCATTTTTCGGCGAGCAATTCCTCGACGATGAGCGAGACGGTACTTCTCTGCAATCCCGAAACACGCGCCAAATCCGCACGGGAGATCGGTTGCCGTGTGCGGATCTGATTGAAGATAAGATTCCGGTTGATATGCCGGGGCATCTTGTTGGATGCGCTCTGCTTGTTGGTGAAAATGTAGCGCGCCGACGCTGTCTGGGGTCTATCCATCTCGATTCAGCCTGGGATCTCAGAACTTACGGTCACATTTCGTAGTTCTGCTTGACAGTGTGGAACAATCGCGATTCATAGTAACAGAACTTGATCGTTTGTAGTTGCTTCGAACAAGATAAGTGATTTTCTGACCCCCGACTTCTTGCCGCACTCGAG
>OCZT010007245.1_pt1 | contig 10902 bp, 5 predicted proteins | sample 1539031 | NCBI WGS metagenome assembly OCZT01 (sample SAMEA3539308, study PRJEB22396) | soil metagenome | biome: tundra; feature: field; material: soil | place: USA | collected 2010-05 | depth 0.15 m
CCGAGATCTACACTCTTTCCCTACACGACGCTCTTCCGATCTGGAAACGCTGCCCCCACCATAAGGCGGCGATCACTGCCAGCGTGGCAATCACCCTGGTCGCAGCCGAGCTTTGAGCAACTTCGCCGGCGCGGGCAGGCTCAGTGTTGTTCATGTCGTGCTGCTACAAAAGAAAGCGCCCCGTGGTTCGCAGACGAACACGAGGCACTTACAGCGAATCGCCGCTTCAGATCAGACCGGCCAGGCTCAAGGGCGCACAGCGATCTCATTCTTGACCGACTTCACGCCGTTCACGCCACGCGCAATGTTCTCGGCCGTGCTGCGTTCGGTGCTGCTCTTGGCAAAGCCTGACAGCATGACGGTGCCATTGAGCGTTTCGACTTTGATACTGGCAGCATCAACGTCCTTGTTTTCGACGAAGCGCGCCTTGATGCGGGTGGTGAGGGCGGCGTCATCAATGTAGGCGCCAGTGGTTTCCTGGCCACGGGTGACTGCGCAGCCGGGTGTAGTGAGTAGAACGACGGCCGTCATGGCGGCGACGAGAGTGGTGCGGATGTACATAATGAATCTCCAGTTAAGGTTGATATGTGATTGAAATTAGCTTGATGCTGGCTGATGCGCTAAAGCGCTGCACCGGCAGTGCGACTTTAGAAACTTCAAGAACTGGTGTCCGTGCGCTAGCGCACTAAGAACTTGTCCGGGCCGACGCCGCACTCTCAACCTCAGCCAGCAACGGAATCACGAAGCAGGCGTCGCTCGCCAGATCGGGCCAACGCAGCGCAGCGCCGGGACGCAGCAACTGGGCGCCCCATTGCGCGGTCGCTGCCAGCGCTGCATTCGTACTGGCACGTAGCAGGATGAAGCGCATCTTGCGGCCATCGCGCCTGAGCGTCAGTTCGGCCTGCTGCCAATGCGGTGGCAGGCAGGGTGTGAATGACAAATCCTGCGCACCTTGGCGCAAACCGAAAATCGACTCGATCGCAGCGCGATGCAGCCAGGCTGCGGCACCGGTGTACCAACTCCAGCCGCCACGCCCGGTATAGGGCGGCTGGCTGTACACGTCGCCGGCCATCACGTAGGGCTCAAGGCCATACACTGCGCCACGCACGGGGTGCTTTGCGCGATGCGCCGGACTCAGGTAGGTGAAGTAACGGTAGGCGGTATCAAAGCCCTCGTCTGAGCCCGGCTGGCCCGTGGCAAATTGTGCTTGCGCCATCAGCGCCCAGACGCCGGCGTGCGAATACTGGCTGCCGTTTTCGCGTACGCCCGGTGGGTAGGCCTGGATGTAACCGGCGCTCGGGCTGGCATGCACCAGCGGCGGGTCAAGCAGCCGGATCAGCCCGGCCTCATGATCCACCAGATGGTCTTCTATCGCTGCCAGCGCCATACGTTGCAGGTGCGGCGCTGCCACCTTGGACAACACGCCCCAAGCCTGCGCAATCAAGTCGATACGGGCTTCGGGGTTAACCTGTGAGCCGAGCGCCTGCCCGTCGTCGAAGAAGGCGCGTTTGAACCACTGCCCGTCCCATGCCGGGCCATTCAAGGCCGTTCTCCAGCCCCGCGCGGCATTCTTCCAGCGCTGCGAGCGCGCCTGGTCGCCACGCGCGCGTGCCAACGGTGCAAAGTCAGCCACCAATTGGCACAGAAACCAGCCCAGCCAGACCGATTCGCCGCGCCCCTCGTGCCCAACCCGGTTCATGCCGTCGTTCCAGTCGCCGCCGCCCATCAGGGGCAAGCCGTGCGCGCCGACACGCAAGCTGTGATCGATGGCCCGTGCACCATGCTCGTAAACCGACGCCTCCTGGCTACTGACAGTGGGAACGTAATACGCATCTTCGGCACCCTGGGCAATGGCCGGCCCTTCAATAAACGCAACCTGCTGATCGAGCAGCGTGGCGTCACCGGTGGCACGCAGGTAATGCATACAGGCGTAGGGTAGCCACAGCAGGTCATCAGAAAAATGGGTGCGTACCCCGGCACCGGTGGGCGCGTGCCACCAGTGCTGCACATCGCCCTGGGCGAACTGGCGTGACGCTGCCAGCACGATCTGCTGGCGCAGCAGCGCGGGCTCGGCCCAGGCCAGTGCCATCGCATCCTGCAACTGATCGCGAAAACCGGTGGCACCGCCGGCCTGGTAGAAGCCGGCCTTGGCCCACAAGCGGCACGACACCGTCTGGTACAGCAGCCAGCGGTTGACCAGCACGTCAAACAAGGGGTCGGGCGTCTGCACCGTGGTGGCACCCAACAATTGATCCCACCTGGTGCGCGCTTGCGCCAGGCGCTGCGCTGGCGGCAGCGCGGCGGCCAGGGTGGCGAGCTGCCGCGCTGCATCCGGGCTGTTCGCATAACCCAGCAGGAACACCCGCTCCAGCGTTTCGCCGCCGATCAATTGCACGCGGCTTGAGAGCGCCGCGCACGGGTCGAGCCCGTCACCCTGGCTTTTGCCAAAGTAGTCGGGCAGCACCAGACGGCCGCGCGCATCAAAAAGTTCGCGCCGGTCGCAGGTCCAGTCTTCATCCTCTGCTGGTGGGCCGGCCAGGCCGAGAAATGCGGTACCGCCGCCAAAACCTGCTGCTTGTTCGCGCTGCGTACACATCAAGGCGGTGAGTTTTTGCTCGGGTAGGCGCTGACGAAACAGGGCCGTGTGCACCGTGCTGCGGTCAGAACGGTTGGCACCCATCATCCATTCGGCGACGGCGATGATGCGCAACTGTAGTGTGCGGTGACCACGGTTGACTACTTTCAAACACACCTGCTTGCAGGAGGTGTGTGCATCCACGCACCAGGAAGCACGCACCTCCAAATCGCCGCGCCGGTGGCTGATGCTGCTCAAGCCTTGTCCGTGTGACACGCGGTAAAGCACCTGATCGTCGCCCAAAGCGCCAGGCGCCACATTCCAGATCTCTTGGGTTTTCATGTCCTGTAGCAAGAACCATTCAGCCGCCCGGTCGGCCACCGGGTCATTGGACCAGGCAGTGAGCTGCATCAAACGGCTGTTCAAGGCCCAGCTGTAACCGCCACCCGCTTCCGAGAGCAGGGCGCCGAATTCCGGGTTGGACAGCACGTTGATCCAGGGCCGAACCGGGCGCATCCTGGTGGAAACTTCAAACTCGAACTCGCCCGAGGCCGCGTCAAATTCACCTAGCGGTGCAGGTACTACAGATGACCCGCCGGAAGCAATTGCTACGGCGTGCGTCGACGTTTCATGCCGTTCCTCAAAAGCCTGTTCGTGCTGCGCTGCCCATTCCTGCACATGATGCACCAGCGGGCGGCCATCGGCATGGAGCCGCACCCGTGCCAGGCTTTGCAGCGTGCTCAGTTCCTCGCTTGAGAGTTCGTCGGCGCGCAGCAGATAGAAGCCGGTGCACGCCGGGTTGGCGGGGCTGGACTGGGAGGCGCTGTCGGCATTATGGCGTTCCCGCAGTGCGGCAATCTCGCGTTGCAGCGCCATGAGATACGAGGCCGGTTCGGTATTCACCACCACCAGGTCGCAGCCGATACCGCCCCAGGACCACAGGCTCAAGCCCTGCGCCAGCGAGCGCAGCAAGCCCAAACCCTGGGGCACGCCGACCGACACCAGGATGAGCGGGCGATCGCCTGAAATGCCAAAACGCCAAAGCAGCCGCCGGTCGCAGACCACGGTCGCCTCGCCTGTAGTCTGGGTCGCCCTGGTCTGTGGGCGTGTCAGACTGAGCACCAGCGCTGTGCTGAGCGTCTGCATGGCGGCAAAGTTCTCGACGCTGATACGCAAGGCACGCAGACGAATGCCGGTCAGGGTGGCCGACATCAACGAGGCACGTTGCACGTGACTGGCTTGCCGGTACTTGTCAATCACTGCGTGCAGGGTGCCGCTGTTGTCGCCGGCGGCAGTGGCGAAGGTTAGGCGCGCGTTGGTATGCGGTGCAATGCGAAGATGCACCGCCAGGGCGCATACCGGGTCCAGGCCGGTATCGAGCGGCAAAGACGCAGGTGCTGCTGCGCCGCCCCCCGGGTCGATTACGACAGTCGGCAAAGGGTCGAGTGCGGCAAGCGGCTGGCTCACATCATGATTGCGGCCCAGCCAGCGCTGACGATCAGCTTGACAATGAACGCTCAGCACTTGCGGGCCGGTCTCGGTCAAAAAGTGGGCCGCCAGCAAGCCTCGCTCAGTCGGCAAGCGCGGCCTGCGCTCGACCACCAGCGCCTGGTGCTCGCCCTGCCACTGGGCGCGCACAAAGAGACCCGTGAACACGGGGTGTGCTTCATCGGCAAGCGCTTCGCTCAGGCTTACTTCAAAGGCCGACAACAGTTCGAAGTCAAGCGTGCGCGCGCTCAGGTTGCGCAGCTCAAGCTGCCGAAACTCAATGTCGTCCTCGGGGCTGACCCAGACCGTGATGTGGGCCTGCAACTCGTTCCAGGTGGCCTCGAAACAAACGCGGTCGGCATGATAAACACTCCGGTAGTACGCCGCCGGGTCGGGCGCTGGGTGCTGGGTCAAAGAGACCAGCGGCGCAGGCGGCCGCTCTGACCCCGATGCGTGCGGTGGCGCCAGCCAGCGCAAGTAGAAGAAGCTGCCATAGGCATCGCGCAGCGCATCGTCACGCCAGCGTGTGATACCGGTCTGGCTCCAGCGGCTCCAGCCGGCGCCGTTGGCGCGCAGCGAAACCCGGTAACGTCCGTTTGACAATACATGGGTGGGCTCGATGGCGGACTGACCCGGCAGCACGTCGCGCAGCAGCCCCGGCACGCGCCTTCGTTCCAGCGCTTGCGGTGGCGGCCCCGAAGGCGGTGCGTACAGCATCGACACCTCGCGTGGCACACGCTCATGCAGCAGCGAGACCACCGCCTCGATGTGCGCATTGGCCATGCCCCAGCGCTGTGCCACTCCGCCCAGCAGCACGTTGGCCAGCGCTACGATGCTCATACCCTGGTGGTGCGCCATGAAGGTGCTCACCGGCGTGAACAGCTCGTCACCGGTCTGCCGCGCCGGCGAAAAGTCAAGCGCTTCGATGAAGCCATAGCGTCCGCGTGCGGCCAGCTTCTCCAGCGCCGCGAAGTTGACAGACGCATGCTGCGGTGCGATCTGCGCCGCCAATGCCGTGGCGTAGGGTGCGATCACCAGTTCATCGGGCGGCGTACGGCGCAGCGCCAGCCTCGGTACCCCTTGTGGCGCGTACTGGTAGGCCAGCGTGTAATCGCGGCCGGCATAGGCTGACTCGGAGATGCCCCATGGCACGTTCTGCGCCCTGGCAAACTTGATCTGCTCGCGCAATGCGGCATGGCAGGCTTCACGCAACACGCTGCCGCGCGGTTCATCGAGCACCAGACTTGGCATCAGGTATTCGAACATCGAGCCCGACCAGGAGCGCAGACCCGCCTGCGCTCCGACGGCGAAGAACAGCCGGCCGAGAGTTTCCCAATGGGTCACCGGTACATCGCCCTTGGCGACTGCCAACAGGCTGGTCAGGCATGATTCCGACGCCAGCAAATCATAAAACCCGGCGTCGAGTTCTTGCTCCGCGACGCGGTAGCCGATGTGCAACAGATGGCGTTTGCGGTGGTAAAGAAAGCTGAAGTCGGCTGCTCCAGCCAGTTGTTCGCAGTTGTGGGCCAGCACCTGCAAGCGCCGCGCCGCCTCAGTCGCCCCATCTGAGGCCTGCGCCTGCGCGTCCAAAGCTGCCGAACTTTGTGTCGAGCGGTGATCGGCCAGGCGCCATCTCAATTCGTCGCGCAGCGCTGGTGTCAGCCTGGAGCGCCGCGCCAACAGAGGCGCGAGCCGTCGTCTCGAAGCATGGAGCGCCCGCTGCGCGGCGGTGCCGTCATACGGCGCGCCGGCCAGCTCGAGGCAGGCCTGGGCCACCGCCAGCAGGTGGCCACTGAGGTTGCCGCTGTCCACGGTGGACACATACATCGACAGCAGCGGCGCGCACGTCTGCGTGTCGTACCAGTTCAGAAAGTGGCCACGGTAGCGCTGCAAGGTCGCCAGCGTCGCCAGCGTGGCCTCCATCCTGGTGAGCAACTCCTGCGTGCCGATCCAGCCGAATTGGCGGGCGCAAGCGATGCTCAGCAGGTACAGGCCGATGTTGGTAGGTGAGGTGCGGTGCGCCACCATGTCGTGCGGCATGGTCTGCAAATTGTCGGGCGGCAGGTGGTTGTCCTGTGCGCCTACGCAGCGCTCGAAGAAGCGCCAGGTGTCGCGCGCAATGCCGGCCAGATAGACCTGGTCCGGCAGCGCCAGGACAGCGTCCCAGTGCGCCGAGCGCGGCCGGCTGACCCACCAGATCCATACCGGTGACGCGGCCCACAACAGGCACAGCATCAGGGCCAGTAGCGGGTAAGGTGTGGCCGCCGCGAGCAGCGCGCCGAACAGCAACAGTGCCACCACCGGCAAGCTCCAATGCGCACGCAACAGCGCTTTGAGGCCGATCTTGGCCGACGCCTGTGCGGCCGCAGCCGTGGTCCATTGCAGCAAGTGGCGCCGGCTGATGGTCATGCGGTAGAGCGCGCGCACGATCGCGTCGACGGCCATCAGCGCCTGCTGTAGCAACTGCGCCAGCAGCCACAGCCCGCCCCACAGGGCGCGTGCCAGTTCGATCACAGCCTGACTGTAGAAATGACGTTTGGCGACGCTCTCGCGGCTGGGCAGGAAGCCCGCCATGGCGCCCATCAGCGGCCCGGCTGAGAACGCCGCCAGCACCAGCGCCAGCGCCGCCCAGGGCGACAAGTCGGCGCCGGTTAGCGTCAGCAGCAGCAAAGCCAAGGACATCGGCGCCACCAGCGAGCGGCGCAGGTTGTCAAACATCTTCCAGCGGTTGATGATGCGCAAGCGATAGCGCTGGGGGCGGATCAGAAACGGCAGCAGTTGCCAGTCGCCGCGCGTCCAGCGGTGCACGCGCGCGGCGGCCACATCGGCGTGAAACGGCGCGTCCTCGATCACGGTGATGTCGGTCACCGCGGCGCAGCGTGCCATTGAGCCTTCAAGCAAATCGTGACTCAGCACCTGGCCGTCGGGCAGACGGCCGGACAACACGGCATGCATCGCCCGCACGTTGAGCAGCCCCTTGCCGCTAAAGCTGCCCTCAGAAAACAGGTCCTGATAGACCTCGGAGGTGGCGGCGCTGTAGGGGTCGATGCCGCACTGCCCGGCAAACAGCCAGTGGTAGAGCGTGAAATCCTTGGGTGCGGGCAGCGGTGTCACCACGCGCGGCTGCAAGATGCCGTAGCCGCTCACTACCGTGCGCCCGTCGGCGTCGAGCTGCGGCTGGTTGTGGGGATGCGCGGCCACGCCCACCAGCTCGCGCAACCGGCCGGGGGGCAACTCGGTGTCGCTGTCGAGCGTGACGATGTACCGGGTGTCAGCAGCGATGCGGGATTCATCACCCAAGTCCAGGAATGCGGTGCTCGTTCCCTGCGCCAGGGCGGCGACCAGCAGTTCGAGTTTGCCGCGCTTGCGCTCCCAGCCGATCCAGCGCTGTTCCGTCGCGCTGAAGAGGCGCTCCCGGTGCAGCAAGATGAAGCGCGGCGCCGTATCGGACATCTCGGCCGTGTCGGGATCGCGCACGTTGAGCGCGCGGATTTGCTGCCTCGCGCCGGCCAGCAAGGCGTCATCCGAAGCCACCTGTGCGGTATCGGCATCGGCCCAATCGGTCAACAGTGCAAACTGGGCATGGCGTTCCGGGTTGGCAAGGTGGTGCAGTTGTAGCCGGTGTACCAGGTCGTGGATCGAGTCAAGGCTGGTCAGCATGGCCGGGATCACCACCAGCACCCGGTGCTCAGCCGGTATGCCATTGGCCAGGGCCAGGCGCGGCAGATGCTGCGGTCGGGCCGACTCGCTGATCAGCCGGTTGACCAGCGCCACCACCGCTTCGGACGCCGGGAACAGCATCAGCGCCGCGCCCAGCAGGGTCAACCCGGTGTCAGCAACTGGGCCGCCGGTCAGTCCGGCACCGTGGAGCAGCAGCAGCCACCCCACCAGGCCCAAAGTGCCCAGCAGCAGCGAACTCAGATAGACCGGCAAGGTCATGCGGCGCGCGACGGCGCGCCAGAAAAAAGTCACACGCTCGTGCAGGCCGAGCATCTGCTGCAATGCCGGGCAGCCCGCACCGCGCAGCCAGTGGCTGGCCACTGCGCTAACGCTATTGACGTCCTCGGCCGAGTGCATCAAATCGAGCAGTGTTTGCGCTACCGATACTTCGCTGCGGCCACTGCGTCTGGCCAACAACTCGATGTCATGCAGCGTCTGGTTGCGCGTGATGGCATGCTCCGCCTCAAACATCGCCGAAGTCAGCATCAGCCGCATCAACGGACTGGTGTGGGCGACGATCTCAGGCCAGTCGGCGGCGCCGATCTCGCGCAGCGACGTGACGGCGTTGCTCACGCTCAGGTTGTCAGCGGCCTGGTCGACGCTTTGCTGCGTCTGCATCGCGGCCAGATCGGGCAGCGCACTGTGCAGCCAGTCGCGATAGTCATCCGGGTAGCGGGCCTGCTCGCTGGCAACAGCGGTGGTTCGGCGGTCTTGCAGGCGTTGCGCCATCTGCGCCAGAAAGACCCGGCCGACGCCGCGCTGATTGAGCAGGACGAGCAACTGGTCGAGCGCCTGCACGCTGTAGGTTTCGATCTGATCGCAGCACAGGTTGGCCACCTCGCGGGCCGCTTTGTTGGTGGCCACGCGTTCGGCCAGACGGCGCAGGTTTTCGATCAGCACGACGCGCAACGTGGTGGGCAGCGCCCACATCTCGCTCAGGTTGAGTTCGCGGGTTTCCTGGTAGGCGCCCAAAAACTTCATCAGCAGGTCGTCGTCGAACGCACCGTCGGTGTGCGCGACGAAGGCCCAGGCCACGCCGTAGACGCGCGGCAGGCCGGCCAGTGGCGGGTCTTGCAGCACTGGCAAGGTGCGAAAATAGCTGCGTGGCAGGCCCTCGTGAATTTCCTTGAGCTGCGCTTCGATCAGGTGAAAGTTGTCGAGCAGCCATTCGGCCGCCGGACTGACGTCGTAACCCGTGCTGACCTGCTCGCCAATGTAATGTTGCGCCTCGCGTAGCGCGTGGATGTTGCTGCGCAGGCGCGGAAAAAAGGTCGCAGCGCGCCAACTCGCCCTGGCCGCACGGTGGGTTTCACCGAGGCTGCGGCCATGCTGTGCAAAACGCTGCGGACCAAAGATCTCGGAGCGTATCGGTGGCTGCACGGTGCCACGCGAGGCGTCGAGTATCTCGAGCAACGCTTGCGACGCGCCCGGCAGCAGGTGCTCGAGCTTGCGCTGCGCCATGGACTACCAGAACAGCGACGCCACAACCAGCAGCAGCGTAAGCACTACCAGGGTTGTCAAAAAGCGCGATGCGACAAATCCGTGCAAGCTCTGCGCCAGGCTTTGCAGCGCAAGCAGGTGTCCGTGCGATTGCCTGCACAACGTCAGATGCGCTTGCAGCGCAGACAATTCCAGCGGCGAGGTCTCGGCGTTGTCGCCGAAAGATGCTGTGCTCCAGCGGGGCTGGACGAAGGCTTGAGTGTTCATAAAGACTCAGGCTTCGTGGACGGTATTCTTAACCGCTTGCCCGACTTGCTTGACGGCGGCTTTGGCATCCCCCAACAGCTCCTGCGCTCGCCCGGAAATTTGTTTATGCAAACCTTTTGCCTGCTGCTCTTGGTTGCCAACAATGGCCCCGGTTTGCTCTTGAATCTGGCCCGTGATGTTCTTTACGGCGCCCTTGATTTGATCTTTGTTCATGATGATTTCTCCCAAAACATTTTTTAGAACGACTGCTTTTGTGACTCAATAACTGGCTCACGGGGTCATGGTATGAAACTATCAATCATTCATCTGTGCGCTGGCGAACACAGGCATATTGATTCGGATCAATGACCCCTAAATTCCACTTTGTGCGCAAGCGCACAGACCGTCGACCTTGACTTGACTTACGGTATGGCCAACTAGCCCTTACCGCTTTGGAGATCCCATGCAAAACGTTCTCGCACCCAGCTCGGTTGCAACGCCCGTCAGGCCTGTGATAAGACGCGCTGGCGCGGCAACAAACTTTCTACAGCAACGCTTGCTGGAGTGCCGCACTGACTATCAATTCATCGCCATGCTCGACGCCTATCGAGGCAATGGCGGTCTGGCACGCGCGCAAGAAGTGGTCGCCTTGTTCAAGCGCTGCCGCGGCGCCGATGGCGCCAGGCTGGCGAGTCAGATTGTGAGAAGAAAAGTGATTTGTTTCGAATGGGAGTCGAACCTGTGGCTGCCCTTGTTCCAGTTCAACCGGGTTGACATGACGCTGCGTCCGGGACTGAGCCAGGTTTTGACGGAATTGACCGCTGTTTATGATCCCTGGGAGTTGGCTCTCTGGTTTGCACAGCCTAACCCATGGCTGTCTGAGCGCACCCCGGCGGACATGCTTGGCTCCGATCTGTGCGGCGTGCTGCGCGCTGCGCGAGCAGACCAATTCAGCGCTGAAGGACGAACCGATCAGGTCGCTTGAATTGACTGGCGTCAACCACTGACACTGACGCGACGCCATTCCAAGCTGGCCGCACAGCAGAACCCGGGGCTACGGACCCAGCAGGGGCCTGGGGCTGGTAGTCTTTATTGCTCTCATACTGCTTTTGACCGGGCAAGTTCTTAGCCGCGAGCACGCGAGTAGCTGATCAGCGCCATCAACGCAGCGCCGGTGGCGGCAGCGATCAGGATGTCTTTGTCGAGCGCTTTGCGCTTTCCTGGCCGCATGGCTATATGCCAGGTGACATCGGTTTTGGCATCCGCTCGCTTGTCGATTCCTTGATATCCAGCGTCGTCAAATGCGATGGCCTCTTGCGCATGTAGCAGTGTGTTGCCTTCGGCGATATCACTGGCATGACCGGATGCACCACGTGCCGTGTGCACCAAGCCAGACTCTGCATCGGCGCCAATGTGGGCCTTCATGCCAAAGT
>OCZT010007246.1_pt1 | contig 10902 bp, 12 predicted proteins | sample 1539031 | NCBI WGS metagenome assembly OCZT01 (sample SAMEA3539308, study PRJEB22396) | soil metagenome | biome: tundra; feature: field; material: soil | place: USA | collected 2010-05 | depth 0.15 m
GGGTCAGGTCGACCCAGAAGTTGCCGATCGTCGTGGCCGACTTGCGGACCAGGCCGCGCGTCAGGGCGATGGCGATCGCGATGCCGGTCGCCGCCGAGACGAAGTTGCGGACCGCCAGCCCGGCCATCTGGGTCAGGTAGGTCATCGTGGTCTCGCCCAGGTAGTTCTGCCAGTTCGTGTTCGTGTCGAAGCTGACGGCGGTGTTGTAGGCGAGATCTGGGTTCACGTTGCCCACGCCCGAGGCCCCGGTCTGACTGAGCGGCAGGTAGGTCTGGAGCCGCTGCTGCAGGTAGAGGGCCAGGATGCAGACGAACGAGAAGACGATGACCGAGACGGCATATGCCGGCCAGCGCTGCTCGACGGTCTCGTCGACGCGCATGACCTTGTAGACGCCGCGCTCGACCGGTCGAAGGATCGGCGAGAGGAACACCCGCTCGCCCTCCATGACCTTGCGCATGTAGCTGCCGAGGGGCCGGGCGAGCAGGATCGCGACGGCGAAGAGGCTGACGGCCTGGAGCAGGCCTAGAGGCGAGGGGAACATCTAGAACTTCTCCGCTCGCAAGAGGGTGAAGAGGAGGTAGACACCGAGAAACAGGACGATCACGCCACCCAACAGGTCCTGGGGGTTCATCGGGCCAACCGGCTGCACAGCCAGATCAGCCCCATGAAGAAGGCCAGACAGACGGCCATCAGGGCGATCATCGCCAGATCAAAGAGCATCGAATCCTCCCTGGGGGGTGGAGGCCTCGGCCTCCTGGGCCTCGCTGTGGTGGCGTTCCACGATCTCTATCAGCGTCGGAACGGCAAAGGGCTTGGGAAGGTAGCCGGCGCAGTTGAACTCGCGCAGTCGCGAGGGCGGTACGGCTGTGGCGCTGACCACGAAGACAGGCGGGTTGCCGGCCGCGGCCAGGCTGCCCGAACGGAGGAAGCTCCAGCCGGAGTCGCCGGGTAGATTGATGTCGAGCAGGACGATGGTCGGCCGGTAGCCGGCGCGGATCATTCGCGTGGCTTCCTCTGCCGAGTCGGCGACCCGGGCGTCGTGGCCGCGCGCTTTCAGGTGCTTCGAGATCGCGCTCGCCAACGGCAGGTCGTCCTCGACCAGAAGTACCCGGGCCGGCGCCGTTCCGCTACTCATCGATCCTCCGTATCGTCAGGTCGCAGCCCACGTCCTCGGGCCAGAGGAGAGGCTCGAGGTTGATGCCGCTGGCCTGTGCTTCGGCATGGAAGCGACGAGACAGCTGCTCGCCGAACTTGAGGCCGCTGAGCGTGATGCGCGAGGCGGCGCCCGAGGCCACCAGCGCAATGGCGCTCTCGACCTCGGCAACCTCAGACGCGAGCCGGCTTCGGGTCTCGTCTGGATCCGGTGTCGAGGTTGGGCGGGTCGCGTCGCGTTCCATGCCCCCACGATCGTCGCCACCCCCAAGAGGCGGGTGGCGTCTGCGGCGCCGGAACGCTAAACACGGCCTAAACGATCGGCTCCAGGAGCGAGTCGTGGTCGGCGATGCGGTAGCCGATGCCGGGCTCCGTCTCGATGAGGCCGTCCAGCGCGGCGGCCGGCACGGCGGCCGAGAGCTTCCGGCGAAGCCGATTGACGTAGACGTGGATGTAGGCGCTCTCGTCGGTGTAGGCCAGGCCCCAGACGGCGCGCAGCAGACGGGCCTTGGTCAAGACGCGGCCCTGGTTCGACAGCATGACCTTGAGCAGTTCGTACTCGCGGGGCGTGAGCCGGACGAGTTCGCCCGCGACGTGGACCTCGCGCCGAACGGTATCGAGCTCGATCGGGCCGAGTCGGAGGCAGCCCTGGGCGTCGGCGTCCGGACCCCCGGCTCGCCGCAGCACGGCTCGGATCCGGGCGTTCAGCTCGTCCGTGGCGAAGGGCTTGGTCAGGTAATCGTCCGCACCCGCTTCGAGGCCCGCGATCTTGTCGCGTTCGTCGCCCCGGGCCGACAGGATGATGATCGGCGTGGTGGCCTCGCGGCGGATGCGCCGGATGACGTCCACGCCGTCGAGGTCGGGCAGCCCGAGGTCGAGCAGGACGAGATCGGCACGATGGGCGTCCCACTGGCGCATGGCCTCATGAGCGGTCGCCGCCTCGAAAACGGCGTAGCCGCGACGACCCAGGTAGTCGGCCAGAGCGCGACGCGCGGGTTCCTCGTCCTCGACGATCAGGATCACGGGGCCGCTCACGTGGCGGCCCGGGCTTGAGCGGGCGCGGCGCCCGGGTCCAACTCCGGCACACGCGCCGTCATCAAGCGCACATCGACCCGCAGGCCGCCGAGCTCGCTGCGGCCCGCCTCGACCTCGCCGTTCATGGCCCGCGTCAGGCCCTCGACGACCGTCATGCCGATGCCCATGCCGCGTCTCTTGCCCTCACTCGGCGGCCCGGCCTGATAGAACTTCTCGAAGAGATGCGGCAATGCGGCCTTCGGCACGCCAGACCCGTCGTCCTCGACGCTGACCTGCACGCGCCCGTCCGGTCGCTCCGAGCCGCGGACGCGGATCGTGTCGCCGCCGTGGCGGATCGCATTCTCGAGAAGGTTGGCCAGCACCTGGCTCAAGTAGAGCTCATCGGCAAGGACGGGCGGTAGGGAGTCGGGCAACTCCACCCGGATGTGCTTGCTCGTGGTGGCGCCGGCGCGCCTGACCATCTGCCCCAGCAGATCGTCGAGATCGCAGGGTTCGAGCTCCGGCTTGAGGGCACCGCCTTCGATCCGGCTGAGGTCGAGCAGGTTGCGCACGAGCCGGCCCATCCGTTCGGCTTCGGAGTCGATCGCCTGGAAGGCCTCCCGCTGGTCCTGCGGCGTCCACGCGACCGATTCGTCGAGCATGCTGCCGGCCGCGGCCCGAATCGTGGCCAGCGGCGTCCGCAGGTCGTGCGAGACCGAGTCCAGCAGGGCCGTCTTGAGCGCCTCGCTTCGGCGCGCGACCTCGGCATTGGTACGCTCCAACGCCGCGCGGTCGCGGACCACGGCCTGGCCGAGTTGATCGGCCGCAGCCGAAAGGATGCGCGTCTCCGCCCGGTCCGGCTCGCGTTCGTCGCGGGCCCTGAGCGCCCAAACGGAGCCGAGCGCCTCGCCCGATGCCTCGACGCGGACGCGGTGGACCGTGGCGCGGTCGGCCTTGCGGCGGACCATGGCCGTTGCCACGTGCACACGGACCCAGCGCGGCGGCTCGTCGCCGGTCGAACGCTGCAATACGACCTGCCAGGCCGGAACGGGGAGCGGCTCACCTGGAGCCGTGTCGGCGATCGTCTTCTCCTCGGCCGGTGTCGCTCCCAATCCGAACCAGATGCGGTCCATCGCCGCGGCGGCCGCCAGTCGCTCCAGCACCATCGGCGCCGCCTCCTCCACGGTCCGCGTTTCGGCCAGAGCCCGACTGATGCCGAAGAGCGCCTGCGCTTCGAGTGCCTGCTGGGCCACCTGGGCCGCGTGTTCAGCCTGGATGGCCACGAGCCGGCCGATCGCGACGGCCACGGCCAGCAGGAGCAGCAGATTGAGCCACTCCTCGGGGCTGCTGATGGTGAAGGTGTAGAGCGGCTGGACGAAGAAGAAGTCGTAGGCGAGGAATGCGGCCACGGACGTGGCGACGGCCGGGATCGTGCCCCAGCGCATGCCGACAGCGACGACCGCCAGCAGATAGACCGGCGCGGCGTGGGTGACGCCCAACTGGTCGAGCAGCGCGATAGCCGCGCTCGCCGCAACCAGCGCGCCCAGAATGGTCGCCGCCATCAGCGTCGTGCGTGTCATGGCGGGTAGTCGGTCGCGGGTTCGCGCGATTGTCACGATCAGATCGTAGCCCCGCCGGACCGCCCTGAAGCCCCTCCGGTCCTACTCTGTTGAGCGGTTGTTGAGGCTCCTCAGCCCGCGGGCGGGTACAGCACCACCTGGCAGCCGCCGATGAGGAGCTCGCCGGAGCGCAGGCCGAGCTCGGCCGCGACCGGCTGGGCCCGGCCGGTGGGGTCGAGGAGCATGACCGGGTTGGCGGCGTCGAGGCTGGTCACGAGCCAGCCGGGTCCACTTCGCTCGATCAGGGCGTGGTTGGGGCTGACCTGCGGATCGCTCACGACGAGGTTCGCCCCGGCGTCGCGCCCGACGATCAGGCGCTGACCGGGTTGGACGGCGAGGGTCGTCGAATGGCCGGCTTCGACGAGGACGAGCGACCCCGGTGCCAAAGGGCTGGGGCGCGCACGCCTGAGTCGACCGAGGAAGTTCACGCTGGATCCTCTGCCTCCGCGCTGAGTGGCGTCGTTCGACTCGATCAGGTTAGGCCGCCACCGACGGCCGCGGGCTCGACCGGAATCGGCGGAGGGCTGATCCAGGACGAGGAGACCTCCGTCCGGAACGTGGCGATCGTGCGGGTCACGGCCGACGCGGCGTAGAGCACGGTGTAGGCGGCCCATGCCGCCGGCGGCGCTACGGTCAGGACGGCCGCACAGATGACGGAGCCCGCACCGGCGGCCGCGGCCGTCGAACCGACGAACCGGCTCTGGCAGTGGACCCGGGAATGCGGCGGAGCAAGGCGATAGAGGCGCTCGTTGGTCGCCAGGCCGCCGGCGTTCCCCGCCCCGTTGAAGAGCGCCGCCCCGACCAGGAGCAACACCGGCGCGAATGGATTCCACGGTATCGCCGCGGCGCAGCAGAGACCCGCCACGCCTCGAAACAGGAAGCTGACCCGCAGCACGCGGCTGGACGAGCCGCCGAGGAGGAACGAGCCGGCCAGCAGCGAGCCCGCCAGAGCACCGGCGGCCCCAACCCCGGAGAGAGCCACGGCGAACCCGGCCGACATCCCGAGAACTCGGAGCGCATACAGCGACAGGGACGGGATGAGCCCCTGGCCGACGGCCCCGATGACACTCACGGCGGTGAAGCGCCTGAACACCGGCGGCACGTCATCGTCGCCCACCGGTTGTACCGCCACGAGCACGCGCCCCGGACGAGGCAGCCGCGACACCGCCAGCGGCGTCAGCGTGGAGGCGATGCCGCTCACGACGAAGAAGGCGAAGTAGGCCCACAGCCCGATTGCCCTCGTCCCGGCGTCGAGGGCGGACCCCGCAGGCAGAAGGAGCACCGTCGAGAGGGCCATGGCCAGCGCCGTCATCCGCGGGCTGACGAGACGGCGCTCGGCGTCCGGCAGCACCACCGCGGTCCAGAGGCCGATGTTCGAGGCCGAGAGGATGCCGACCGTCTGGCCGATAGCGACGGTCACCGATATGAGCGCGATGCCAACAACGCCGTCGATTGCCCCCGAAGCGATACCGGCCACGATCGCCGCGAGCACGAAGCCGCGGAGCTCGGCGAGGGCCAGGACCAGCGTCAGGCGGCGCAGGTTGCCCTTCAGGCGGCGCAGCATCTGGGGCGCGAAGACCTGCAGTGCCGTGCCTCCGACCGGAGCCGCGCCGACGACCACGACCAGCGCCGCGGGCGCGCCGAGGAACAACAGGAGCGGTACGAAGAGCGCGTCCGAGGCGTATGACGCGGTGAAGGCCTGGCCGATTGCGATCGCCTGAAAGGGGCGGTATTGCGCCGAAGCGAACGCCCGCCAACGTGTGGGCCTGGGCAAATGCATCGCCGCCTAGAGTACGCCGACTCCGGGTCTCCCGGGGCAGACGCTCCGGGAGGCGCCACGGGGCTGCAAGACTGCGGGCCTCCGGACTTCGCCCGGGGGCCCGTTCCATTTGCGGACCCGAGCCCAGAGTTGAGCCTAGCGGGGCGCCGGGGCGAAGATCTCGCAGACCGCGGTCACATGCGCCGCCAGTGCGTCCAGGGCCCCACTCGCCATGAGAACCCGGCCGTCCGGGAGGGCCTGGATGGCCGGCCACATGACCGGCGCAGCCAGGTTGCCCATTGGCTGCCAGAAGCCGGACACCGGGTCGTACAGTTCGCTGCCGGCCTGCACTTTGTAGGCGGGGTCGTCGCCTCCGGCAGCCAGCACACGGCCGTCGGGCAGCTTGACCAGGCCGAATTCGGCTCGTCCGTCCGCCATCGACGCCGTGGCCGACCACCTGTCCGTGGCCGGGTCGTAGATCTCCGCTGTCTCGTGGCTGGGATCGGTGTTGCTGGTCGCGTACCAGCCACCCGCAACGAGGACACGACCGTCGGTCAGGAGCGCCGCGCCGTGAACGTAGCGTGGCGTGGACATCGATGCGGCATGCCGCCACGAGTTCGACTTGGGGTCGTACAGCTCGGCGGTAGCCGTAACTGATCCCACATCGCCCTGGTAGGTCGTGGCTCCGCCCGTGACGAGGACCCTGCCGTCCGGCAGGAGGGTGGCGGTGTGGCGGGCTCGCTCCACCTCCATCGGAGCCCCAATCGACCAGGCCCCGGTCTTCGGGTCGAAGACTTCGGTCGATGAGGTAGAGGTCCACCCTGGTGTGCCCTCGACGCCGCCTCCGGCCGCCAGGACGCGCCCGTCCTGGAGCACCGTCAGGGTGCCCTGGGTCCGAGGCAGATTGAGCCGGCCGGCCGCCACCCAACTCCCGTTGCCGGGGTAGTAGCGCTCGGCCGTGTCCAGTGGCTGCCCGTTGCGCGAACCGCCGGCCACGAGGACGGAGCCATCGGCCAGCGTCACGGCCATGGCATACGCGCGGGGCTGAAGCATCGCGGTCGCGGGGCTCCAGCGGTTTGTGGCCGGGTCGAACATCGTGGCCGAGGCGACGGCGTCGAAGCTCGATTCGCCGGTGGCCCCACCGATCACCATGATCCGGCCGTCACGCAGCGACGCGCTGGCGGTTGCCCACAGCGCCTGAGGCAGCGGATCGACCTGGGCCCAGGTGCCGTTGCCGACGACCAGCTTTGGGGATTGGCCGGCGGCGGCCGAGCCCGAGGATCTCGCTGGCTGCGAGGCCCCCGGTACCGAGCTGGCGCCGACTCCGGGGGTGCCTCCAGGAGCGGCGGTCGGGCTGGACTGCGCCCCGGGCGGCGCCGTGGCGACAATCGGGCTTGGGTGCGAGGAATCCAGATACAGAAACGCAGCGGGCCCCGATGCGACGACCAGCAGCAGGGCCAGGGCGTCGATCAATAGGATGGGGAGGGTGCCGCTCTCGAAAGTGCGCCCGCGGCGACGCGAGACGGGATCCGGCCGCTCCACTACGCGGCCCTCACTCGCGCCCGAGCACGGCCACGATGCCGCCCGCGACCACGGCCGTGCCGCCCATCAGGCAGGCCACCGCGGCACCCATCACGCCGCCATGAGTCGCGTGGCCGACGCGGCCGAGCGCGCCCGCGATCGAGAACACGATGACAAGCCCCAGGACCATGAGTTCCATCGAGGCGGCCGATGCCTGCAGCCGGCGAAGCCCCAGCAGGCCCGCCACAATGACGACCAGCGCCGCCGCGATGGCCGCCGACACTATCGGGGCTATCTGCCCGAAGCGCTGTACCAGATCCTCCGGTCCCGTCACCGGCGCGAGATCGTGGGCGGCGGCCGGCTGGCCGACGAGGATCGAGGCGACGCCGCCGAGGACCACGACCGCGCCCCCGACCGAAAAGGCGACTCCGCTGATCCGCGCCGCTCGTGTGTTCGGCGCCCCTGCCCGTCGCTGTGCTGCCATTGCGAGCCCTCGATCACGTCAGATCGCCGGAGGTCCTGGCGAAGCGGTCACCCCCGCAGCCATCGCCACGTTGTGGCGGGCCGGGGCTGACTATACCGCCGGGCAAACGGCGTCACCACGCCGACGAGCCCTGGCCGCCGGAGGGAGAGTTTTCGTGGCGCCGCGCGGCTCGGGACAAGGCTGGAGGCGGCCGAACCGACCGCCTCCAGCGCGTGGTGTCCCTTGGCCGCTCACCGGGCGTCGCCGGTGGCGGGTCTGATCAGCTTGGCAGCTGGCCGAGGGTCACGGATACCGTGGCCGTGGTGCCGTCCTGATGCTGGACCTTGATCTTCACTGAGTCGCCGGGATGATGCGCTGCGACAGCCTCGATGAGGGTCGCGCTGTCGGGCGTCAGGGTTCCGTCGACAGAGAGGACGAGGTCGCCGACGACGAGCCCGGCCTTGTCCGCCGGTCCGCCCGACTGGACGAGGACGATGACCGGCCCGTTGGTGCCGTCATTCAGTTGCACGCCCATGTAGGCGCGGCCGGAGGCGGTCACCTTGCCGCTGGCGATCAGCTGGTCCGCGATCAGCTTGGCGCGGTTGCTGGAGATGGCGAAGCCGATACCTGGGGCGCTGCCGCCGATCTGCGGATCGGTGGCCTCCAGGGTCGGGATGCCGACGACCTGGCCATTCAGGTCGACCAGGGCGCCGCCGCTGTTGCCGGGGTTGATTGCCGCGCTGGTCTGGATGGCGTCGGGCAGGGCGTTGCCGGTCGGCTCGCTCACCTGCCGGCCGAGGGCGCTGACGATGCCTTCGGTAACGCTCGCCTGGAGTCCGAGCGGGTTGCCCATGGCCAGAACGAAGTCACCGACCGAAAGCTGCGACGAGTCGCCAAACGTCGCCGGCGTCAGGCCTGTAGCGGTGACCTTGATCACGGCGATGTCGTCGGGAGCGTAGCTGCCGACCAGCGTCGCGGGGTAGGTGTGACCGTTGGACAGGGTGACGGTGAAGGTCGTCGATGTCCCAACGACGTGGGCGTTGGTGACGATGTCGCCGTGCGAATCGTAGATGATGCCAGAGCCGAGACCAGAGTCGGTCTGGATCTCCACGACCGAGGGGCCGACCTGCTTGATGACGGCGACCATCTGCTCCTGCAGTGACAGGGCAGACCCATTTGCCGCAGCCAGAGTTGTTGCGGGAGCTGTCGTTGTCGCCGGGAGCACCGCCGGAACGTTGGCCGCCAGGGTCGGGGTGGCCGAGGCCTGAGCGCCGGCGATCACCCGAGCGATCGTCCCATTGGTAGCGGACGAGGCACAGGCCGCCACTACAATCACCAGGACCAGGGACGCGACCGGAGCGGCGATGCGCCGGCCGAGTCGCCGCTTGTCGGACACCATGAGAAACCTCCTGCGAGCCGCTTCTTCGAAGCCTTGCGGATACGAACCGGGGCTCATGGTTGGCCTGCGAACTGAAACGACTCTGAAGCCGGCGAGGTGCGGGTCGGTCGTTGCGATTGGAGACCGATGGCGACCAAGGGCGGCCATCGGCGGCCGACGAATCAGCCGATCGTCGGCTCGGTCGCCAGATCGGCCTCGGCGAAGCAGGTCGACTCAAAGACGTAGAGTCGGGTCGACGCGTCCCGCCAGGCGTCCCCGGGCAGATTCGCCTTGCGGCACACGGCCTCGAGCATCCGCGTCTCGTCCCAGCCCATCTCGGTCGCGACCTGGGGCAGCAGCAGGGCCCGGCGCAGTCCGCTCTCGACGACGATGCCATGGCGCCCGGCCACGAAGCCGGCCGGATCGGGCAGCTCGACGGGCGGGTCCAGCACCGAAACCTCGAGTTCGAGAGCCGGCAGCTCCGATTCATCGACGGGCAGGAAGCGGGGGTCATCGAGCGCCGCGGCCGCGGCAGCATCTCGGACGTTGATCCAGAGCGGGACTTCGAAGCGCAACAGGCCGATGCAACCCCGCAGTTCGCCGCGCTCGTGAATGGTTACAAACGCCGCCGCCGGCTCGATCAGGCCGGCTGAGAGGGGAACCGTCACGGGACCTGCGGGCACATCACGGCGGATCGCCGCTTCGATCGACCGACGGGCGATGACGAGGAGCTGACGCTGGTCCGACTTGTCGAGCGGCTTCACTCTGTGCCTCGTTGCTGGCGGGCTACGAGCCTACGCCGGTGACGGCTTCACGCCAGAGTCCAATGGCGCCTTCTTGGACCGCCTCGTCCGGGGAGGCACCTCGGGACGTTCGGCCCTGTGCCTGACTCACTCCGAGGGCGAGCATGAAGGGCGAGGAGCCGTCCCCCGTGCGATCGTTCGAGCCCCATCACGACCCGTCTCGCGACTCCGCCACGCCCGCCATGCTGGCAGTGGCGGAGGCCGATGACGCCGTTCGATGCATCGCCTGCGCCCATCGCTGCCTGATCAGACCCGGCCGGGCCGGCATCTGCCGCGTCCGCGAGAACCGCGGCGGCAAGCTCGTCACGCTGGTGTTCGGGCGGGTAGTTGCGGCCAATGCCGACCCGATCGAGAAGAAGCCGCTGTTCCACGTCTACCCGGGCAGCGTGGCCTACTCGATCGCAACGCGAGGCTGCAACTTCCACTGCCAGCACTGCCAGAACTGGGAGATCGCCCAGGGAGAGCGCGACGGCCTGGCGGTTCGATCCTTCGCCATGACGCCCGCCCACGTCGTCGCAACCGCGCTGGCGGCAGGATCGCGCAGCATCGCCTACACCTACACCGAGCCGACCATCTTCATCGAGTTCGTTCTCGCGACTGCCCGGCTCGCCCGCGAGGCCGGCCTGGCCAACGTCCTGGTGACCAACGGCTATCAGACGCCCGAGGCGCTCGATCTCCTGGGGCCGCTCGTCGCCGCCGCAAACGTCGACCTCAAGTCCTTCGACGATCGGTTCTACCGGCGCACCTGCGGCGCTCGACTCGCGCCGGTGCTCGCCGCCCTGGTGGGGATGCGAGAGCGCGGCATCTGGGTCGAGGTGACGACTCTCCTGATCCCGGGGCTCAACGACGACCCCGACGATTTGACAGCCCTGGCGCGCTGGATCGCCGCCGAACTGGGACCCGAGACGCCCTGGCACGTGAGTCGCTTCTTCCCCGCGTACCGCCTGACCGACCTCGACCCCACCCCGGTTTCCACCATCGAACGGGCCGTCGAGATAGGCCGTGGCGCGGGCCTTGGCCACGTGTATTCGGGCAATCTCGTCGACGGAGACGAGGACACCCGTTGCGCCGGCTGCGGCGAGCGGCTGATCCGGCGTCGCGGCTTTACGGCCAGACCCGAAGCGACTCTGGTCGGCGGCCGCTGCGCGCGTTGCGGGCACGCTCTGGCGGGGGTTGGGCTGGCGGACTTCGGG
>OCZT010007247.1_pt1 | contig 10901 bp, 8 predicted proteins | sample 1539031 | NCBI WGS metagenome assembly OCZT01 (sample SAMEA3539308, study PRJEB22396) | soil metagenome | biome: tundra; feature: field; material: soil | place: USA | collected 2010-05 | depth 0.15 m
TGGCAAAAGCTGAAAGGCGGAAAGCTGAAAGCTGAAACCAAAAAGGGCGACGGGCCGCGCAATTGGCCATTTGCCATCGGCTATTTGCAATCCCCAGGCACCGCCACGCCAAGCCACCCTGAGGCGAGGGCAGAATGAAGAATGCAGAGTGAAGAATGGCCGGACGAAGCCACCCAATGCGACCTCAAAGCCACCTCAAAGCGTGTTGATAGGCAACCGATTGCGACTCCAAAGCTACCCCAAAGCCTCCCCAATGCGACCCTAAAGCCACCCTAAAGCTCCTACAATGCTCCCACAAAGCCACCCCAAAGCCTGGAACAAGCTCTTCGCTTATGCGGGGCCAAGTGCTTGATTCCCGGGTGGGATGGGCCTGTTTCAGCGCCGTCTTGGGCGAAGAATCGCGTCTTTGCTGCGGGCGGGGCGGGCGCCGGTGAACAGCACGGCAGGTTTTTCATGGCTTTAGCCTCAACGGGTCGCGAAAGCGGCGGGTGCCGCTTCCGTTTTGTGCGGTTGGGGCCTATGGTCATTTCATGCGTGTTTTGATTGTCGGGTGCGGTTATGTGGGGCTGCCACTGGGGGCGGAATTGGTCAAGCAGGGACACGAGGTCTTCGGCCTGCGCCGGGGCACGGGGGCGGAGGCTGATTTCAAAGCGGCGGGGATTACTCCGCTCACGGCTGACATTACTAAGGCTGAGCAGTTGGCCCAATTACCCCGGGGGTATGATTGGGTGGTCAACTGCGTGTCGGCGTCCGGCGGGGGCGCGGAGGAGTATCGGGAGGTCTATTTGCGGGGGACACGGAACCTGATCGAGTGGCTGGAGGCCGCGCCGCCGAAGAAGTTCGTCTATACCAGCAGCACCAGCGTCTTTGGCCAGGACGATGGCTCGCTGGTCAAGGAGAGCAGCTCCACGGAACCGGCGGTCGAGACGGGGAAGATTCTGGTCGAGACCGAACGGGTGCTGCTCGCAGCGGCGCGGGAGAGGAAGTTTCCGGCGGTGATCCTGCGCCTGGCGGGCATTTATGGCCCGGACCGCGGTTACTGGTTTAAGCAGTACCTAAGCAACGAGGCGCGGATCGAGGGCAACGGCTCCCGCATCCTGAACATGATTCACCGCGACGACGTGGTCGGCGTGATCATCGCGGCGCTGAAGAGCGGCCGGCCTGGTGAGGTGTACAACGCGGTGGATAACGAGCCCGTCAGTCAGCTTGGTTTCTTCCAGTGGTTATCCGGGCCGCTGGGCAAGGAGTTGCCGCCGGCGGCGCCCGAGGATGCGGAGGGGGTGAGCAAACGGGGCGTCACGAATAAGAAAGTCTCCAATCGCCGGCTTAAGATGGAATTGGGTTACCAGTTCAAATATCCCACCTTTCGCCAGGGTTACACGGCGGAACTGATACGGTTGGATCGGTCGGGAGAACTGGCCGCGAAGAACCTCTATTAGTTACTCTTGCCGGCGTATTTCCGCGACTCGGTGTCCACGCGGATCATTTCGCCCTTGGCGATGAACAGGGGCACCATGATCTCGAGGCCGGTCTCAAGCTGGGCGGCCTTCCAGGCGGTGTCAACGCCGCCGCGGATCGGGGGCGCCGTATCCACTATCTGCAGGACCACTTGCGGGGCCAGGACAATGTCGATGAAGTTATCTTCGAGGAACAGGGCCTTGTATTCCTCATTCTCCTTGAGGAACCAGCGGCGCTCGCCGGCTTGCTCCGCAGTAAGGTTCAGCTCCTCGAAGGTCCTGGTGTCCAGGAACGCGTAGGTGTCGCCCTGCTTGTAACTGAACTGCACGGTGCGATTCTCAAGCTGGCCGACGGGCACCCGCTCGTTCTCGGCAAAGGTGCGGTCGGTGACGTGGCCGGACTTGAGATTGCGCACGCGGACGTGGAGCCTGTGCCGCGTTTGAGCGGTGCCGGAGGTGTGAAAGTCCTCGAGGTAATACGGCACGTTGTCGAGCAACAGCAGCATCCCACGTTTGAATTCTTCAGGCAGAACAGTTTGCATAGCGCTTTCCTCCGGCCCGGGGCCGGCGTTGTTGCGACACGACAAGCGCCGCAGTTTAATGCGATGGTTGTACCCCCAATCCTGGGGTCCGTCAACTGCGCATGCTGAGCGGGGAATGAGGCTTGGCCAGGCGGGGCGGCTTGTGCCAGCCTGTCGGGATGCGATTGATACACGCCCGGTGTGCACAGCAGCTTTGGTTCGGACTGTTGGGTTTGCTTCCGTTTGCGGTGGTGCACAGCGCCTTGGCCGCGCCGGCCGTGGATGCGCTGCTCACGACCAATGTCGCGCCGACCGGCTATCTGGAGGTAACCGGCGTGGAAGCCGGCGAGTTCAATCCGCTGATTTGGCAGCATGGCACGCTCAACTTCGTGCCTGACTTGCGGTCGCCGTTATTGGCGCCGCGAAGTGGAACGTTCCGCAATATCTATGCGCCATCCGCGGTCGCGACGCCTGGGGGCTATCGTCTCTTTTACGGTGCCTGGGACGGCGTGCCGACTGGCAACGACCGCATTTATAGCGCTAAGACCGACCTCCGGTTTCAGGACTTCGTTGATCGGCACGCGGTCATTGTGCCGGGCAGCTACACCCATGTGTGCAACGTCAACGCGCTGGGTTTTGATGACGGATCGTTCGCCCTGTTCGCGACACTCTACCCGGTCAGGGACCTGAACAAGCCCGCGTTCTTCAAGTGCGATGCCACGGGCACGAATTGGAACGGTCTCTCGGGCGAGCCGTACACCGTGCAGGCGCGGGACGTGGTGGACATTAGCGGCTACGCTTACACCAACGCGGACATCAACGGCATGAACGTGATGCTCCGCGAGAGCGGGGTGTATCGGCTTTACTTTGGTGACTTCAACCAACCGGGCGGCACGTTCCGCGCCACGAGCACGGACGGCAAACACTACACTTTCGAGGCGAAGGTGCTCGATGAACCTGGCTTCGTTAATGACGTGAAGAAGTTCAGCGTCGGTGGGACTACCTATTACCTGATGGGCCTGCACCAGAATGGAGCGCGTTTGTGGCAAACGGTTTCTACCAACGGCGCGGCGTTTTCTCCAGCGCAAACGTTACTCACGCATCTTGACAATGCCGATGCCTATATCGTCGCGCTGGGTTGGGTGGTGCGCGGTCCGCAGGATGCGCCCGGGCGGAAGCTGCTTGGCGTCTTGTATGGCGCGGGACCGGTCTCGGCGCTCAACCAGAACAGCATCTACGCGCGCTGGCTGCAAAGGAAGGTTGTGTTCGTAGCTGATAACGGGACGCACTATCCGGGAACCAAGGCTGTTGGCCCGGACCGGCAGCTCCTGCCTCTCCCCAGCGCCAGCCCGGTCACCGGCAGGTTCGAGGTCTATGCCGAGGATGGCGTGATATTGGTTGGCGCGTCGGAGCCGCGAACGGTGCGGGGCGGACAGACTTATCAAGTCCGGTGATCAAGTGGCTCGCCCGAACGTGTGCCAGGGCTTGACCGTAAGGTCATCCAGTTGCAGGCTGGCGTTCGCATGAGCACCTGCTCCAGGATAGGAGCCATCATCTTTTCTATGATCACAACTAGCGCGTTCGCTGCCGAGCCGACAGGCATACCGATACCAGATGCCGCCACCCTGGCGGAAGTTCGCCAACTGCTGCGCGAAGTTCCGCTCATTGACGGCCACAACGACCTGCCGTGGCAATATCGCAAGCGCGGCAATGATTTCAGCGCCATCGACCTGGCGCACGACACCAGCAAACTTACGCCGCTGGTGGTCACGGACATTCCGCGCTTGCGGCTCGGGGGCGTCGGGGCTCAGTTTTGGTCGGTCTATGTTCCGCCCATCCCGTCCGGCCCGCCCGCCGTGCAGGCGGTGTTGGAACAGATCGACGTCGTGCACCGCTTGGCGGCGCAGTATCCCGACACCTTCGAGCTCGCCCTGACGGCTGCCGACATCGAGCGGATTCATCGCCAGGGGAAGATTGCTTCCCTCATCGGCATGGAGGGCGGCCACTCGATCGACAATTCACTGGCCGTGCTGCGCATGACGTACGCGCTCGGCGCGCGCTACATGACGCTGACGCACACCAAGAATACTGATTGGGCTGATGCCGCCGGCGACCGGCCCAAACACCACGGCCTAACCCCGCTCGGCGAAGATGTGGTGCGCGAGATGAATCGCCTGGGCATGCTGGTGGACCTTTCGCACGTCACCGACGAGACCATGCGCGCGGCGTTGAAGGTCAGCCAGGCCCCGGTGATCTTCTCGCACTCGTCGGTGCGCGCGTTGTGCGATTCGCCGCGCAACGTCCCCGACGACGTGCTGGCGGCGACGGCTCGCAACGGCGGCGTGGTGATGGTTTGTTTCCTGCCCGGATATCTCACCGAGCGGGGACGCGTCGCCATGGCGGCGTCCGACGCCGAAAAGGCGCGCCTGCACAAGCTCTACCCGGACAACTCGCCGCGCTTCAAGAACGAGATGACCGCCTGGCACCGGAAACATCCCGCCCTGCATGTTGCCAGCCTGGGAGACGTGGCGGATCATATCGATTACGTGCGCAAAGTCGCCGGCATCGATCACGTCGGCATCGGCTCGGACTTTGATGGCTTTGACGGCGCGACGGACGGATTGGAAGATGTCTCCTGCTACCCCGCGCTGCTTGCGGAGTTGATGCGCCGCGGTTATACGCGCGAGGAGATTAAGCAACTGGCTGGGCTCAACCTGCTGCGCGTATTTCGCGAGGTGGAAAAGGTCTCAGCCCAGTTGAAGCACGCTCTTTGAGCTTGGCCCCGGCGGCGGCGTGCTCGAAAGTGCCTCCGTGGAATCCACAGCCGGATATAGAATAGTCAAACTGGCGAACGGGGCGTGCAGCGTCCATTCGCTGGCCCATCGCGAGACCTTTCATCCGGTGATCGGCCCGGTGGCCGAGGCGGAGGCGTTGTATGTCCGGCAACTGCGGCTGGTGGAACGGCTCCAGCATCACACGGGCGAGTTTGTCCTGTGGGATGTCGGTCTCGGGGCGGCGGCCAATGCCCTCACCGCGCTGCGCGCGGCCCGCGATATCCCGTGCTCGATCCACCTGCTGAGCTTCGATCACACACTCGAACCGCTGGACTTCGCGCTCCAACACCGTGAGGCACTGGGTTACCTGGCGGGCTATGAGCCGCACCTGGAGCGCCTCCTGCACGAACAGCACTGCGCCTTCCAGGACGGCGCGTTAACAGTGAACTGGGACATGCACCTGGCGGACTTCCCGGCGTTGCTGGCACAACCGTCCGCGCTGAAGCTCGCCCAACCCCACGCGATCATGTTCGATGCATTCTCGCCCGCCAAGAACCCGGCGATGTGGACGCAGCCGCTTTTCGCCAATCTCTACCGCCTCCTGGCCCCGGATCGTCCTTGCTCGCTGCCGACCTACTCGCGCAGCACGATGCTTCGCGTGACGCTCTTGCTCGCCGGATTCTTTGTCGGGGTTGGCCACGCCACCGGGGAGAAAGAGGAAACCACCATCGCCGCGAACACGCCCGACCTTCTCGCCGAGCCGCTCGACCGCCGGTGGCTGGAGCGAGCACGCCGATCCAGCAGCGCCGAGCCTATGTGGGAGCCAGTCTATCGCCAAGCCCCTCTCTCCCCGGCCACCTTGGATAAGCTGCTGGTACACAATCAGTTTCGTTGACTCGCGTCGGCGCCAGCCGCCCGAAAAAGGCGGGATTGCGCCTATTACCTGGCTGGAATAGACCTCGAATTGTAAGGAAACCGCCCCCTATCCACTCCCAATATACGCGCTAGTACCTTAATAGTACCTTAACTGTACCTTGATAGTACCTTAGCTGTACCTTGATAGTACCTTGATATTCCCTTGGTAGTACTTTGATAGGTTCTTGGTAGTTACCTGGCATTGGTTCGCTATGCGTAGGCTTGTGGCGCCGGGCCGTCGCGGGATAGCCGGAAACGAGCGACTCTGGCGCTGGCGGCTCGGTGTTCGTTAGTTTCTAACGCTTGGTGCCGTTGTGCAAGGATCTGGGGCCGCGTCCAGGGATATGCCTATATCGTCTGGGAACCAGCGAGTTCTGCAGCCCCGGCCTGGGCTGGATGACAAAACTGCGTCTGCATGAGGTCGGGCCAGGGCAACCCCCAAGACGAGCGGCTGTTCCATTGCCTCCGGTATCGGGCTTAAGTTCAAGTTTCGGGTTCCGGTGGAGCTCTGCCCGGCTTGTGCTTCCGGTCAAGCGCGCATCTGAAATTGACGTTTTCTTCGCTTGACATTGAGCCTGCATATCGCAATTATGGTACGGGCTCGAACCTGCATATGGTTGGCTGCGCGTTGATTGAACTCTCTGCGCGTGGCGACGAGCCGGCAGGTGCGCCCGGATTAGGCCACTGCTGCGCAGCGAAAAACCGGAGTTCTGGAAAGGACAGTGACGTATGGCAAGGCAAATGAAAACCTCCACCAAGCAGACCTTTCGTTTCACCTCACCGGCGGCGATGAGCGTTTTGTTGGTCGGTGATTTCACTCAATGGCAACAACGCGGCATCCCCATGCAGAAAGGCAAGGACGGCATCTGGACGGCCACGGTCTCCCTGCCGCCCGGGAAGCATACCTATCGGTTCCTCGTGGACGGTGACTGGCAGGATGATCCGGAGTGCAAGCTGCGCGTCCCCAACCCTTACGGCAGCCAAGACATGGTTCGCCAGGTGGGCTGATCCCAGGTTTCACCGGTGACGCAAGGGGTCCTTTTCCCCGCCCAGCGGGAGAAAGGGTCCCTGCCCAGGATTCTGCAACAGCACGGCAGCCGAGGGCAGACTGGCTTCGACCGCTGCTTGGATTTTGCTATCGATCCGCGCGGCTCCTGGGATTTCTGGTCTTCCGACCCCTGCGGGTTTCTGCGCGCTACGGTCCGGGACGGTTCGCGGTTTGATCCAGAGCTTTATCCAAGCAGGAGTTGGCGTAAGCCGCTCAATGTTGCTGTTTCATTCACCGCCAGCGTATGATAGAGTCTTACCCGTCAGCATTCAATGCAGAGTAGTTAATATATAAATAAGCACTACTTATGTTTGTACGATTATGGTATTAATCGTTGAATTAGACCGAGAACCAGGCAATATGTGGCAGTCGTTAACGTTAACGAACACCTGTTATTGAATGCTCGTTTCATGGTTGCGCATAGCTAGATGTTCATTTACCCCAAGAATTATGATGTGATCGTCCTCGGAGCCGGCCACGCGGGAATCGAGGCTGCTCTGGCGGCTGCCAGGATGGGGTGCCAGACGTTGTTGCTGACGATTAACGCCGATACGGTCGGTCAGATGTCCTGCAACCCGGCGATTGGTGGGCTTGCAAAGGGGCATCTCGCCCGGGAGATCGACGCGTTAGGGGGAGAGATCGCCAAGACCACAGACCTGACGGGCCTGCAATTCCGGATGCTTAACCTTAAGAAGGGTCCTGCGGTATGGGCACCGCGTGCTCAATGCGATAAGAAGGCCTACCAGTTCAGAATGAAATGGGTCTGCGAGCGGGAGCCGAACCTGGACTTGAGGCAAGCTCAATGCTCGAAGCTCCTCCACAGGGATGGTGAGGTCTATGGGGTGGAAACCACTTTGGAGGTCCAGTACCACGGGAAGACGATCATCGTTACAACCGGCACATTCCTTAAAGGCTTAATCCACATCGGGTCGAATCAACAAGCGGGCGGTCGCTCAGGCGAGGTGGCATCCCTCGGCCTGTCAGGCTCGTTGCTGGAGATTGGTTTGGAGCTCGGCCGGCTCAAGACCGGGACGCCACCTCGGCTGCTGCGCCGGTCCATTGATTTCTCGAAGACGGAAGTTCAGCCTGGGGACGACCCGATTCCCTACTTCACACACTGGACGGATGATTTGTTCCACGTGGAACATTCGGATTTGACCAATGCACGGACTGGGAGTGCCAGTGCGTCGAATGGGAAGTTCCACGTGGAACATCAACTGCGGTATCCCATCGGATCAATCCTCGAACGTCTCAATGGTCAACTGCCTTGCCATATAACATACACGACGAATGCCACGGCGCAAATAATTCGGGCCAACCTGCACAAGTCGCCTCTGTATTCGGGTATGATCAAGGGCATTGGACCAAGGTATTGTCCGTCCATCGAGGACAAGATCGTCAGGTTCGCGGAGAAGGAACGGCACCAGATCTTCCTGGAACCGGAGGGAATTGAGACCGACGAGATATACGTGAACGGCTTTTCGACCTCCCTACCATTCGAGGTCCAGGTGGAGTTGGTTAGAACGATTATTGGATGTGAGAACGCTGAGATCCTACGCCCCGCCTACGCGATCGAATACGATTTCAGCTTTCCTGCGCAACTGCAACCGTCGCTGGAAACCAAGATTTGCAGGAATCTCTACCTAGCAGGACAGATCAATGGCACCTCGGGATATGAGGAAGCTGCGGCGCAGGGGCTCATGGCGGGTATCAACGCCGCACGCCGGGTGCGAGGACTCGAACCAGTAATTCTGCAACGAAACCAAGCCTACATCGGCGTGCTGATCGATGATCTCGTGACCAAAGGCACGGCTGAGCCGTATCGGATGTTCACCTCTCGTGCTGAATACCGTCTCCTATTGCGCCAGGATAATGCGGATTCCAGGTTGTCTGAATTAGGATTCAAGATCGGGCTCTTGCCAAAGCGGCATTACCTCCAGTTCGAGGCCAGGCAGAAGGCTATGGAGGCGGAGATGGCGCGATTGGATCGGACCCGAAGCGGGACTGAGACGCTAACACAGTTGCTGCGCCAACCAGGAGTGACGTATAAGGACGTTGTGTCTGATAATACTGCATTATCAGATATAGTAATAACAAAGCTTGAGATCGCTATTAAGTATGCTGGCTATATCGCTCGCCAGGAAAACGAGGTGGCTAGATTCAAGAGCTTGGAAGACAAACAAATTCCGGAGGCGTTTGATTACGCGGCCGTCCCGAGTCTGCGGAGCGAGGCGCGGCAGAAGCTAGGGAAGATCCGACCGGCAACGCTCGGTCAGGCTTCACGCATCTCGGGGGTGTCGCCGGCGGATGTTGGGATTCTGATGGTGTGGCTGAAACGGGGCGGCGCGGGGCAACGCGTGGGAAAGCGTTGAAATTGAAATTGGGGTCGCGTGCTTTGCGGCCCTTGACCCGCCCTGAGGCGGCGCCTACACTGCGGGCGATTTCCGATGAGAGCACTAATTGTCACGCTGATCGCCGGGGCTGTTTTGGCTTCGGCGCCGCGCCTGCGCGCCGAGTCGCATTTGGTGAATGGCATCGACGCGGTGGTGCACGATTCCATCGTCACGTATTCCGAAGTGGAGGTGATGACGCTGCCGGCGGAAACGCTGCTCTACCGTCAATACCGCGACCAGGCGACGGTGTTTCAGCAGAGATTGAATACCGCCCGGGGTGACAGCCTGGAGCAGTTGATCGAGCGGCAGTTGATCCTCCGTGATTTCAAGAACACGATCACCCAGCCCGAGCAGCAGACGATGGTGGACAAGCTGATTAGCAAGGATGTCGATCAGGAGATCGCCGCGGAGATTAAATCGCGTTACGCCGGCGACCGAATGTCGATGATCCAGACCTTGCAGGCGGATGGCTTCACCATGGAACGGCATCGTCAGCAGATTCGCGACCGGTTAATCGTTACCTGGCTGCGCCAGAAGAATATTACGTCCGAGATCATCGTCTCGCCGCACCGGGTCGAGGCGTACTACCTCGCGCATCGCGACCAGTTCAAGGTGAAGGACGAGGTCAAGCTGCGGATGATCGTGCTGAAGTGTCCTGGGGAGAGTGAGGCGCCCAAAACTGAGAGGCTGGCGGAGGACATTCTGGCGGAGATCAACAGCGGGGCCACCTTTGCGGAGATGGCGACAATCCATTCCGAGGGATCGCAGCGCAGCCAGGGGGGGGACTTGGGCTGGCTCGAAGTCTCACAACTCAGCAAGGGCCTGGCGGATACCGCCGCCTCGCTGCAAGCCGGGCAGCATAGCGGCGTGTTGAGCCGTTCGGCGGGGTATGACTATTGGGTCTGCCAACACGAGAAGGGCGTTCCGACCGTTGGCCGTCATTACGTGGCGGATTCGGTTACTAAAACGGAAACCATGACCGAGGAGCGCCGGTTCGAGAGCGCCTCGGCGGCCACCAACCTGCCGCCGCCGGTAGAGTTTTACCTGATGCTGGTGGAGGACAAGCGCCCGGCACGGTTCAAGCCGCTGGTCGAAGTGCGGGACCAGATCGAAACCGACATGAAGGCGGAGGAGCGAACGCGCCTTGAAAAGCAGTGGGTTGATAAGTTGAAGAAGAAAACCTTCGTGCGGGTCTTTTGAGGGGTTGAGAGTTGAAGGTTGAGGGTTGAGGTTCAACCTCGGGGAACCCTCAACCCTCAACCTTCAACCCTCAACTCTTACATCAGAATGACAGGCTGGATTGGCATCTCGCTCGGCGACATCACCGGCATCGGCCCAGAGGTTACGCTCAAGGCCCTCGCGCTCGAAGCGCAGGCCGACCGCACGCGTTACCTGCTCATAGGCGATGCGCAGCACCTGCGCCGCCTCAATGAACAATTCGGGCTGAAGTTGCCGCTGCAAACGTATTCCGGCAGAGACGAGCCGGGCCGGTTCTTTCTGTGTCAGCCACTACCCGACCCTTTGCCGGCAGATCTCATGGAAGGCTCGCCTGCAGCAGCGCGAGCGGCGGTCGCCTGGGTCAGGGACGGCGCGGAGCGCTGTTTGCGCGAAGAACTCGACGCGCTGGTAACAGCGCCGGTAAACAAGGAAGCCATCGTGCGGTCCGGGCAGGCCTTCGTCGGGCAGACTGAGATGCTCTCACAGCTCGCCGGCACTGACCGCACCGCGATGATGTTGCTCGGCCAGGATGACCGCGGCCGTTGGCTGCGCGTGGCGCTGGCGACAACGCATCT
>OCZT010007248.1_pt1 | contig 10900 bp, 5 predicted proteins | sample 1539031 | NCBI WGS metagenome assembly OCZT01 (sample SAMEA3539308, study PRJEB22396) | soil metagenome | biome: tundra; feature: field; material: soil | place: USA | collected 2010-05 | depth 0.15 m
CCGAGGACGGGGAGGGAAACAAAAACACTTGGACAGATTTTCTAGCCAAGACTCCCCTCCCCCGGGAAGTTCAGCGGGACATTGCGCGGATCCAGCACGCCAAAGTCGACTACATGCCCGGGCTTTCCTCCGCAGAGAAGAAATCACGGCTTTCGAAACTCAGCTATCGCGACTTTCTGCTGAATGTCGTCAAAGCAAATCCTGGAGTCATCCCTTTCTATCAGCGAAGAACGGAGGGTGAGTGGGGCGTCGGAATTGACGCGGAGCCCGCCCTCGATTGCTGGGCTCTCGGCCTCCCTGGATTTCAAGGCATGAATCTGGAACCTGGACCCGCGCCAAACATGAGCTATTCCGCCGCCGGATACGCGAGCGGGGGGTCTTACCGCTTTCATTTTCCCGATGGGAACGCCTCGATTGCGCGATTGCTTGTGCGGGCGCTGATTCCAGACGCTGTCCCAGGCCATAGCGCAGAGGATGTGGTCACCACGCAAGTCGATTACAGCCGCCTAGATCGAGAAAACGCTTCCGTCAGGCTTCGTCTCAACACTACGGCTGTGAACGTGCGGAATGTAGGGAATGCGTCTGGCAGGGAGGTTGAAGTCACATGCGCCAGCGGACAGCAGGTTTACAGGGTGTCTGCCAAAGGATGCGTGCTCGCCTGTTGGAATATGGTCATTCCATATTTGTGTCCCGAGCTCCCGGAGACACAAAAGGAGGCTTTGCATTACCTGGTTAAAATCCCTTTGGTCTACGCTAGCGTGGGGATTCGGAACTGGAAAGCATTCCAAAAGCTGGGAGTCAGCAACGTTTCAGCACCGGGCTCGTACTGGTCGGACGTAAGTCTTAACGCTGCAGTTAATATGGGCCAGTATCGAAGTCCCACAGACCCCGAAGAACCCATCCTTCTTCACTTGAGCCGCGCTCCCAATAAGCCTGGGTTGCCAGCTCGCGAGCAGCACAAAATCGGCAGATATGAACTGTTGACCACAACTTTCGAAACCTTCGAGCGCAGCATTCGCGACCAGCTTGCCCGCACGCTCGGTTCAGGCGGATTCGATCCGGCACGTGACATCGCAGCGATCACGGTGAATCGCTGGCCACACGGTTATGGCTATGAGTACAACCCCCTGTTTGACCCGGATTGGCCCGAGGACAAACGTCCCAATGTGATCGGTCGTAAGCCCTTTGGCAGAATTACGATCGCAAACACTGACTCGGCAGCCACAGCGTATACGGATACGGCGATCGATCAGGCTCATCGCGCCGTAGACGAACTGCTGGGAGCATGATCGTCAGCCCCAGTTCTTCGACGACCGCAAGGAGAGGTTCAGAACGTCTGGAGCAACGGAGTCGAACGCTCTCGATGCGCAATCGAGCCGCTCACTTTACTTGGAGAGTCTCAATGTACGTCGTAAGATTGCTAATTCTTTGCTGAACTTCGCTTTCGTGTCCACCGCTGACCGACCGGAACAAAGGCCCCCATACCGGCATCTCCTTGGAGCCGTGGGCGGACAGTTCGGCGTCACCTCGAAGTATCGAGGCGATCCTCATTGCTGGATAATTGCCTCCATTCTTTTGACTGAGAACCGTCAGATTTGCAGGAAGTATTCTTAGTGCCGCTGCCGCGGGGCCGTTCCCTTTGCCGTCCGCACCGTGGCATGAAGCGCAGTAGTTCGCGAACATGTCTTTGCCGGAGGTGGGTGAAACGGATTTTAACGGGACATGCTTGACGGTTGTTGCAGGCTTTTCTTGTCCAGTGACCCCGATTGACACTGTCAGCACTGCAAGCAGCGCGAAGACCAGTTTTCGAACCAGCATAGTCCTCCTTACTTGTGAGCACAAATGCTCTCGCCCCGGTTACCTGACAATTGCTTGTTTTGTTGGGCCGAGATCCAGGCATCCAACTTTCTTCTTGACGACCGGGAAGAATGTCTCTAACCTTGCACAACTATAGTAAGGTTTGCAAGCAATTTGTCTTGGGCTACCGTTCCGTTCTGCAAGTGGGGTCGGCGTACATTCATTCGCTCGCAATTGTTGGAATTGGCTGTGCAGGAGACCGCCATGAATCACCGCAACTGGTTGTTGTTGATTTTGGCCTTCCCAATTCTTGCGTGGTCGCAGACGGGCATGACTTCACTCCGCGGCACTGTGACCGATCCGTCGGGCGCCCTACTCGCAGGCGCAGAAGTTACTATCGAGGCGCCGGCTACTGGCTTCCATGCTACCCATAGCACGGACCCGAGCGGCGCCTACGAGTTTCCCCAGATCCCGCCGGGCAAGTACACCATTACCGCAACCAAAGCTGGATTCGGAAAGCTCGTGAAGGCTGCTGAGCTTCTTGTCAGCCAGCCTGCCACCATCAACTTTTCCCTGTCGGTTCAGGCCATCAACGAGACGGTCGAGGTCAGCGACATTGCGCAAACCGTCAACACCACGGACGCGACTATCGGCAATGCCGTGAACAATTCGACCATTCAGGCGCTCCCCATTGAAGGGCGAAATGTTCCGGATCTGCTCAGCTTACAACCGGGCGTCGTGTACCTGAATTCCCGCGTGACCAATCCCGACGAAGATAGCAGAAGCGGCGCGGTGAATGGCGCTCGTTCCGACCAGGGCAACATCACGCTCGACGGAGTAGACAACAACGACCAGAGACAGGGTTACGCGTTCACCGGCGCGCTGCGATCGACGCTGGATTCGGTGGAAGAGTTTCGTGTCAGCACAACGAACTCCAACGCAGACAGCGGCCGTTCTTCGGGCGCACAGGTCACGCTTGTCACCAAGAGCGGGACCAATACTCTTCACGGTAGCCTGTATGAATACAACCGCACTAATTTTGGGAATGCCAACAACTGGTTCAACAAGGCGGCGGAGATCTCCGCGGGACTTCCGAATAAGCCTGGCCAGTTGATTCGTAACACTTTTGGCGGCACCTTCGGTGGGCCGATCAAGAAAGATCGGTTGTTCTTCTTCATAAACTACGAGGGCCAGAAGACGCAGGAAAACCAGCAACAGAGCCTGACTGTGCCGACTGCTTCATTCGTGGCTGGTAATGTCAGCTATAACTGCTCTGGGAGTACGGGGTGCCCGGCAAGTGGGGTTGAGATTCTGACACCGGCTCAGATCGCCACTATGGACCCGATCTGTACAACTACTTGTCCGTGGGGTCCTGGTGACGACCCAAACGCACTAGCCACGTTTAGCGCCTACCCTGGACCCAATAGTCCTGGAGGAGACGGGCTGAATACGGGCGGCTTCACGTGGTCGGCTCCAAACCCGATCAGACTCAATACCTACATTGCGAAGCTCGACTATCAACTCAGCGATCGCCAACGTCTGTTCGTGCGCGGCAACCTGCAGGGCGACCGAAGTTCTGCAGCACCCCGGTTCCCGGGCAGTCCCCCCAGCGCGTCTATCGTGGACACCGCGAAAGGAATTGCCATCGGGCACACTTGGACCATCAGCAACACCCTGATTAACAACTTCCGCTATGGCTATATCCGCCAAGCAGTGAACAACGTTGGGGCGGGGAACAACTCCTTCTCCGATTTTGCGGGAATCAGCCCGCTAACCGCCGAAAACAGTACCACCATCCTGGAAGTCCCGGTACATAACCTTATCGATGACTTTACCTGGGTCAAGGGCAAACACACGCTGCAGTTTGGGGCAAACTACCGATTGATCCACAACAACACGTCGTCGAATAACGTCTCGTTCGGCTCGGCTTCGACTGGGGCAGCCAACATCAGCCAGGCTGCCATTGCAGGAACCGGCCAGAACTTTGATCCCGAGGCGTTTGGTTTCCCAGCAGTGTCTGGGGCCTTTTCCACCAGCTACGACAATGCAATTACCTCCATCGCGGGTTTGTTAAGCACCATTAACGTGCATAACAATTACCAAGTGACGAACTCAACCACCGCTATACTATTGCCGACCGGCTCGACGATCGTTCGTGATTTCAAAGCCAACGAATTCGAGTGGTACGTGCAGGATTCCTGGCGTGTGAAGCCCAATCTGACGGTCACGGTAGGTCTGCGGCATACCCTCTTGCAGACTCCGTACGAAGTGCACGGGCAGCAGGTAGCCCCCACGATAGACCTTCACCAATGGTTCATCAATCGCTCCATTGCGGCTTCTCAAGGACTGGGGAATCAACCGGAAATCGCCTTTGCTCCCTCGGGCCAGAGCCGCGGAGGCAGCGCTTATTGGAGCATGAACAAACTGAACTTTGCTCCACGCTTCGCCGTCGCCTACTCTCCCAATCCCAAAACCTCGATTCGTGCGGGCTTGGGCATGTACTATGACCATTTTGGCCAAGGGATTGTTGACGGTTTCAGCCAGTTCGGCTCGTTCGGCTTGACCAGCACGCAGGCAGCCCCGTCGAACATCTTCACGCCGAACGATGCGCCGCGTTATACGGGGAGAAACATTGTGCCAGCATTGCCCGGCGGCGCTCCACAACAAACAGTCACATACCCCGCGTTCCCTCCTGACAATCCCAATACGACCGGATTTACCTTCAACTCGAATGGGATCGATGGCCGAATTAAGACACCTTACTCGATGGCCGCAGATTTCTCGATCCAGGGGCAGGTAGGCAGGGGGTGGACATTTGAAGCTGCTTACGTGGGCCGATTCGGCCGGCATCTCCTGCAGCAGCGCGATCTGGCCGCTGCTACCGATCTTGTGGATCCAAAGTCGGGCATGGATTACTACACTGCGGCAACCTTGATCTCAAAATTTGCGCTGGCGAACGGCGAAGATCCGGGCGCCACAATTTCTCCAATTCCTTACTTTGAAAACCTGTTTCCGACTGCGGCGGCAGGCGGCTTTAGCGCCACCCAGAACATTTACACGGGTTCCGGCGGCACCAATGCTTGTCCTTCGGGTTTCAGTTGGGCGAACCGTCCGGGAAGAGAAGTCGGCGCGCCATTCCGCCTGGGCCTGATTGCGACGGGTCTTGCCAACGGAGGTGAGTCCCCCGTTTGCGCTGGGTTGCCGCCGGTACCTTATTGGGATCCTCAGTTTTCGTCTCTTTTCGCCTGGTCCTCTCTCGGCACCAGCAGTTACAACGCGGGCCAACTTATGTTGCGTCATCCTATGAGTCATGGCCTGCAGGTCGACTTCAGCTATACCTATTCAAAGTCGCTCGATTTGGGTTCGGACGCCGAACGCACGAATTCGCAGGGTACGACGTCAACGACCACTCCGGTCGGCCAGGGCGTCAGCACAGTCCTCAGCTACATTGCGAATCCCTGGAAACCAGGTTTGAACCGTGCGCCATCCGATTTCGATTTACGCCATGTGATAACCGCTGACTGGGTTTACGAATTGCCCTTCGGGAAAGGGAAAAGATTCGCCGGCGACTCAGGAAGCTGGCTCAACGCCATTATCGGAGGCTGGCAGCTCTCCGGGTTGAATCGCTGGACCAGTGGGTTTCCGTTTAGCGCCATCGATTCACGAGGCTTCACCCAGAACTTCCTTTTCGAGAGCAACATGGTGCAAACTGGCCCGGTCAGCTCGGGCGTATTCATGATCGGCGGAGCCCCGTATGCCTTTCCCAATCCAAGCGCCGTGGTGGCCGGGGTACAAATAACACCCGACGTTCCAGCTACCCTAACCCCGATGCGCTTTGCATATCCAGGGGAAGCCGGAGGCCGCAACAACTTCCGCGGCCCGGGCTACTTCGGGATTGACATGGGTTTGGCGAAGAGTTGGAAAGTCCGAGAGCGCATGGACTTGAAGTTCGCCTGGGAGGTCTTCAACATGACGAACTCTGTGCGCTTCGATACGAATACGAACACTTCGCTTGACAACGGTTCCGACGACGGCTCGTTCGGTCTATACCGCGCGACCCTGACGGTCGAACGGGTTCAACAGTTCTCGTTGAGGTTCGGTTTTTAAGTTGAGGGTGAGACGAGCTCAGAATGTTGGCGGAGTATTTACCCAGAGAACAGCAGCTTGCTTATTGGTCGGGTTAAACCAGCGATGACCGCGGTTGCTCTCGAACCAGAAGCTGTCACCTTGCTGCAACAGGTGACATTGGACTTCATCAAGCCAGACTTCGAGCGTGCCTTCAAGCATGTAAAGGAAGTCTTCACCTTGGTGCATGTAAGCGCCGTCGCTGCCGGTTCCGGGTGGAACTCGAATCAGCATGGATTCGAGCATCTTCGTGCCGGTAGAAAGCAGTTCCATGCGAACGCCGGATTTTGTTTCCAGGCTTTTGCGGTTGCGCGGCCGAAGTACTCGATTCGATTGAACCGGCAAATCATAAAGCTCCAGTACCGTGGTGCCGTAGGCCGCCGCCAACCGGTAAATGGTGGCGACAGAAGGGTTCGCACGAGACAATTCGATGGCGCTGAGAAATCCCGCGGAAATGTGGGCTTGCCGAGATGCCTCTGTGATGGTTAACTCTCTTTTCCTTCGGAGTCGGCGAAGCTTGTTACCCAAATCCGGAGTGGGCTTGGGCGCAGGCGTTGATTGGTCGGCACGCAATTTGCCTCCCAGAGCCTCCTTGATCCCAGGCACGTTTAACCTTTTAACGTCTCGCAGGTACTTGATGCGTTTCAGAACATCGAGCAATTCTGGGGTATACAGACGATAACTGCCTGCGCTTCGTGCCGGGGTTACGAGGCCGACGCTTTCCCATAAGCGCAAGGTTGAAGAACTGATTCCCAGGATACGCGCGGTCTGCCCCACGGTCAGAAAGCGGGCACTTTTCGAACTCGGAGTAACCCTTGATTTGGTCGATTTTGTGCGTCGCAAGCAAGTAATAGTAGCGCGGAATCTCGCGAAATGTGAAATTTGGGAGTTTAGCTCACTGACAGGCGAGGACAAGAGAATGAAATCCAGTAGCACGAATGGCAAAGGTAAGATATCCCGCCGCACATTCTTGGCGAATTCAACCGCGCTGGCGACGGCAGTCGGTGCTCTCTCCGGTGTTACAGTGGCTCAGGACGGCCGGCAGAACGCAGGGAGAATAACTGACAAAAGCAAGAGCGATCCAGGCCCGACAAATGCCGCACTAGACGCCCAAAACCCGAGTTCAGTCGCGCCGCCCGTCACCGACGCGGGATCGGTTCCGGCATTCAAGTACCCGTTCTCGCTCTCGCACAAGAGGCTTCACCAGGGAGGATGGTCTCGCGAGGTGACGGTGCGCGAATTGCCGGTTTCCAAATCGATCGCGGGTGTTGATATGCGACTTACGGCTGGTGGTATTCGAGAATTGCATTGGCACGCAGCTGCGGAATGGGCATTCATGCTGTATGGGAGCGTGCGAATCACCGCAATCGACGCGAACGGCAAGAGCTTCGTAGCAGACCTGAGCGAAGGGGACCTGTGGTATTTTCCCACCGGCATTCCGCATTCCATTCAAGGGTTAGCTCCGGATGGTGCCGAGTTCCTACTGGTATTCGATGACGGCAATTTTTCCGAATACGCCACAGTGTTGCTTTCAGACTGGATGGCACACACACCCAGGGAGGTATTGGCCAAGAACTTCGGAACTAACTCGCGAGCTCTGGAAAAGATGCGGACCGAGGAACTGTTCATCTTTCAGTCCGAAGTCCCTCCGCCTCTGGCGGAGGACCAGCGCGCAGCGGCAGGCACATTAGGTCCGTCCGCTCTGGATTTTGCTTTTCGCGTCAAGCAGCAGCCGATAACCCAGCGCACCAAGGGAGGGGAAGTACGCATCGTCGATTCGAGTCTCTTTAAAGTGTCGACAACGATCGCGGCGGCGATTGTAACCGTACGCCCGGGAGGTATGCGTGAACTCCACTGGCATCCAAACGCCGACGAATGGCAGTACTACATCAGCGGCAAGGGAAGAATGACGGTATTCGCAACTGGAGCCCGTGCACGGACCGCGGATTTTGAAGTTGGCGATGTGGGCTACGTGCAGCAGACTCTCCCTCATTACATCGAGAATACGGGCGATACAGATTTGCGTTTTCTCGAGATGTTCAAGAGCAGCTTCTATCAGGATCTGGCCCTCTCGCAATGGTTGTCGCACACACCGCCCGAACTTGTCATGGCTCACCTGAACATTGACAAGGCAACGCTGGAGGCGCTGCCAAAAGACAAGTTAGTAATTGTGCCGTGATAGGTTCAGTATGCTTCACAATTCTTGTGAAGACAATTAATCCGGAGACTGGCGTCCCGGTTGTCCTTCTAGGGAATATGGAGATGCAGCCGCAACAATGGTGATTTCACAGTTTCCGGCGAGCTACAACTCGTGAGGGACTGATTATCGGGTCTAGGTTTAACGAACAAAGTCTCCGTTCGTGTTTGTGCTTGTGCAAACGAAGTAAAACATAACTGAGTTGAGGGCTAGCCATGTTGCTCCGTGCATCTTCAATCGTACTCACGACTGTGATGTTACTGGCAGTGGTTCCCGCACATAAGCAAGGTGCGACCGCGCGGAATGTGGGCTCTGACCCGCGCTTGATTAACGGTGCAGCAGACCTCGTTCTGCTGGATGGCAAAGTGATAACAGTGGTCTCCGACACGTCTGTTGCAGAGGCGGTCCCAATTAAGGGCGGGCGCATCCTGGAAGTAGGCGACAACAGCACCATACAGCGGCTAATTGGGCCCACCACTCACATCATCGACCTTCATGGCAAGCCTGTTCTTCCAGGATTCATCGATGCCCACACCCATATTGAAGGTATTGCAGACTATCACCGGATGCTCGATCTGCACGTCCCTCCGCTGAAGGACGTTGACGAGATGCTCCAGAAGATAAAAGAGCGCGTCAACCAGACGCGCGCAGGGGATTGGATTCTGGGGGCCGGCGGTTGGGGTCAGCCAATGCCGACCCGACAACAGCTGGACTTGGTGGCTCCCAATCATCCTGTGATTGTGAGGGAAAGCGCTCACGAGATCGTTGTGAATAGCAAAGCGCTAGAGCTCGCTCACATCGACAAGGACACTCCTGATCCGCAAGGATCGAAGATTTGGCGGGACTCAAAGACCGGAGAGCCGACGGGTCGATTGAGTGAAATGTTTGGCCGGATGCTCTCCCTGATGCCCAAGCGATCCTTTGACATACGTGAGCAAGGCGTTAGAGAGGTGCTGAAAGGATTCGTCGGTAACGGCGTCACCACGGTCTACGATTTTCCCAGCCCTGATGGGCTTCGTATTTACCAAGATTTGTTGGCCAAAGGCGAATTGCCCCTAAGGCTGCGCTGTCAGCTCATTCTGAACATTGCACATGATCGAGATCCTGATACCACCTTTGACGAGGATTTCCTGAAGTATGGGCTTGGCAATGATTGGCTCAGAATTGGTGGAGTGAAGCTTTTTATCGATGGTGAGAGCCAGACCGGGCTTCGATACGACCCACCGGGACAGAAGGACAAATGGGTAGGGGTGCAGAAGATGACGCAAGAGACACTCAACCGCGTGGTCGTCGCTGCCCAGAAGAATGGATTTCAAATCTGGATTCACGCACTCGGGAACAGAGCCCAGGACATGGCGCTTGATGCCTACGAATTAGCCCAGCGTCAATATCCGCGTGCTGATGCGCGCAATCGCATCGAGCATGCGGGTAACCAAGAAGCCGGCGCGACAAGCCAGGAGCAACTTGACCGTATGAAGAGGCTTGGCATCATTCCTGTCCCGACGGGTGCATGGATTTATCTGGGGCGCGCATTCAAGGGAGCTCAAGCGGAAGTGCCTTTTATCTACCGGACCCTGCTGGACGAAGGATTCCGGCCACCGGGGAATTCCGATTCCCTCGGATCTATGCCAGAGTCGATGAATCCGTTCTTTTCGATATGGGCCATGGTCACGCGGAAAACACGGTCGGGCGAGCTCCTTGCACCGCAACAAGCGATTACTCCATTCGAAGCCATTCGTATTTACACAATTTTCGGAGCCTATTCAGGATTTGAAGAAAAGATAAAAGGCTCGATAGAAAAGGGCAAACTCGCCGACCTTATTGTTGTGTCAGACGATCCTTTAACCGTATCTCTGGATAAACTCAAGGACATCAAAGTGCAGACTGCAATCATCGACGGCAGAATTGTGAAAGAGACTGATAGAGACTAATTGAGTTCTTGTAGCACAGCTTACTCAGGCTGCCGGAGCTGGACATATTGATGAAGAGCGACCTAGCGGCTGGATACTTCGATTCAGAGAGTCAACCTCTTTGATGGCCACTGCCGAGTGAAAGCAAACCGAATTCATGGTCCAATCAAGGTCCACGAATCGTCGCCGACCACAACTGAAAGCGCTTTTGGGAGCCACCCGCGTCGCGTATTTTCAATCAGTTACGAGTGAACCGGGTTCTTTCACGGCGGTGACAGCGAGACAGTACTTCTCAACGTTCAACGTTCTCCGCCGAGGTGTGCCGCAGAATGTGCCGTACGCCTCGAGCCGGTATGCGCCAATACGGGCCTTTTCGCTACTTCGACAGAGCGCTTCCGTGCGGGCTAGGCTGTGGGTAAGTGATTGAATTAGAAGTGAGATTCCACCTACTGTGCTGATGAGAATGCGTTAACTCTTAATCAGTAGATGACCGGCACCGCCAAGCACCACCCCAGCCTGGTCAAAAAGGCTGTAGCAGCCTACGAAACAGGCGAGACGGACAGACATATCGGAATGCGCGGAGTAACCCTGCCAGTGGGCTACATCTATCGCATCCGAGGATACCAATCGGTGCTGGGGGTGTTCGGCAACGAGTTCGCTTTTCGGTGCGAACGACACAGAAAATCCATGCCGGCGCGGAAGAGGCTCTCTTTCCACACGCCCGATGTTGCTGTGGACTAATCGTGGTCTCACAGTCCTCACTACGAGAAGAGAGAATTCTGAATCTGGGCGAGTTCCACGGGTGCGGAGTATTCTTCGTCGTTCGCCACGTGGTTGATCCGGGCGCTGATGGGGTAGCACCGCATCTGCC
>OCZT010007249.1_pt1 | contig 10899 bp, 6 predicted proteins | sample 1539031 | NCBI WGS metagenome assembly OCZT01 (sample SAMEA3539308, study PRJEB22396) | soil metagenome | biome: tundra; feature: field; material: soil | place: USA | collected 2010-05 | depth 0.15 m
CGGCGACAGGTCGGGCCACCCGCCCATCATGCGGCCCACCCCGTCCACCAGAAGCCGCACCCGCACCCCGGAGCGCGCCTTCGCGGCCAAATGCGAGATCACCGCCGCGCCGACTGCGTCCCGCCCGAGCATGAAGCAGCACACATCGATGCTGTGGCGCGCAGCGTCGATCAGTTCGAGCAGTGCACGCAGCGACTCAACGCCATCGGCGTGGACGCACAAGGCACGGTAGTTGGCGGCGCGCGGCTGCCCCAGTGCAGCCGCCACCTCGGCCGGCCAGCTGGCCAGCCCGGCCCGGGAGATGGTCGTGTTGGTCGCGATGATCCCGTCCAGCCCGAGCTCGAGCGCCAGGTCCGCGACCGCGTCCACGTCGGTGTCGGCGAGGTCGGGCGCGATCTTCACCAGCAGCGGCACGCGCCGTCCGGGGACGGCGGCGTCCAGCGCCTCCCGCACCGCCACCAGTATCGGCGCAAGCCGCCCGACCGCCTGCAGGTCGCGCAGTCCTGGCGTGTTCGGCGAGCTGACGTTGACCACCACGTAGTCGGCGACCCCGGCCACCGCCCGCGCGCTGGCCGCGTAGTCGGCGGCCGCCCCGTGCTCCGGCACCACCTTGGTCTTGCCGATGTTGACCCCGACGATCACCCCGCCCCTGCGGCCGCGCAGCCGCGCCGCAGCGGCCGCCGCCCCCTCGTTGTTGAACCCCATCCGGTTCACCAGCGCCCGGTCCGCCGTCAGCCGGAACATCCGCGGCCGGTCGTTGCCCGGCTGGGCCCGCGCGGTCACCGTGCCGACCTCCACGAACCCGAACCCGAGCGCCCCCAGCCCGGGCACCGCCCGTGCGTCCTTGTCGAACCCGGCCGCCAGCCCGACCGGCCCGGGAAACTCCAGCCCGAGCGCCCGCACCCGCAGCACCGGATCGCGCGGCCCGAGCCACCGCCCGAGCACCGACGCCACCCCCGGCACCGCCGTCACCGCCCCGAACACCCGGATCAGCCCGAACCCGCCCCGGTGCGCCGCCTCGGCCGGCACCCGCCGCAGCACCACCCGGTAAAGGAACCGGTACATCGCCTCACCCCCGAGCATTATCCCGAACGGCCCGTGGTGCTTCCCCCACCACCCTCTCCGCACCAAGGGGCCGCAACGACCCGGACCCCGACTGTTGTGACATACAGTGATGAGAAGACTACATTAGGTGATGCCTGGGGGGTCGATGAGATCACGCGAAGCGAGGTCAGCGCCGCCGGGGGCGGACCAGGCCCACGGGCTCCGGCAATGGTGGCTTAACCAGTCCCTGCGGACGAAGGGCATGATCGTGGTCGCGGTGCCGCTGATCGTCCTGATGGGCCTCACCTCGGCGAACCTGCTGCTCCAGCACAATGAAAGCCATGAACGCGACATCAGCACCAACGCCCGTAGCCTGGCTGCCGCGGCCAGCCAGGTTCTTGCCGACGCGGCGAACGCGGAAACGGGTATCCGCGGCTACGCCGCGACCCGCTACCCGCTCTTCCTCGCCCCTTACACTCTCACGCTGACGCGGATCGGCGCCGAGCGCAAAGCGTTGCGGGAAGCAGCCGTCATAGAAGGGACCGGCCGCCAGCAGCGGGCGGTGGACGCTACCACGGGCAAGGTGCTGTTCCAGCTAGCGCAGCTAAAATCCGCTGTCAGCCCGGGTATCTCAGCGGAGAGCCTCATTCGGGCGCTGGAGAACGAGAAGGCGACCATGGACCTGCTGCGCCGCCAGGTCGCCGATCTCACCGCCGGTCCCACAGCCCTGGTCGCCGCCCAGGACACTAAGGTCATCACGCTGCAGACGAGGACTGAGCTGCTCGACATCGCCGGCCTGGTGGTTGGGCTGCTCGCCGGGATGGCCGGTATCGCCCTGTTCACCTCTAGCATCGCCCGCCGGGTCAGCATGAACGCGGACAACGCGGGTCGGCTGGGCGATGGACTGCCGCTCGAGCCGATTCATTACGCGGGCGACGAAATCGGCCGCGTCGCCGAGTCGCACCTCAGGGCCGAAGCGCTGCTGGCCAGCCGGGCTGCTGAGCTGACGGCGGCCAGGGATGCGGCCATGAAGGCCAACCGGGCGAAGAACTCGTTCCTGTCGAGCACGAGCCACGAGCTGCGGACCCCGCTGAACTCCGTTCTCGGCTTCGCGCAGCTCCTCCAGATGTCCGAGCTCAGCGAGGAAGACAGAGACGGCGTCGAGCGAATACTCGGTGCCGGGCGCCATCTGCTCGCGCTCATCAACGAGCTCATCGACATCGCCCGGATCGAATCGAGTGACCTGAGCCTGTCTCTCGAGCCGGTCTTGGTCTGCCCGGTCATCGAGGAGTCCGGTAAGCTCATGGCTCCGATCGCAGCCGAGCGCTCGATCCGGATCATCAGGCACTGCGCGCAGCCGGCCTTGGCGGTCCGTGCCGACCGGCAGCGGCTCTCCCAGGTGCTGGTCAACCTGATCTCCAATGCCGTCAAGTACAACCACCGGGACGGTATCATCACCCTCTCCTGCCAGGAAGAGGGCACCGACCAGGTCATCGTCGTGGTCTCCGACACCGGACCGGGTCTGTCGCCAGACGACCTCGATCGCATTTTCGTCCCGTTCGAGCGCCTCGGTGCCGAACGGACGGAGATCGAGGGCACCGGGATCGGCCTGCCCCTGGCCAGAGCCCTCACCGAGGCCATGCACGGTCGGCTGACCGCATCGAGCGTGCTCGGTCAGGGAGCGGCTTTCACCGTCAGCCTCCCGCGCGCCCCGGACCTGGTGCCCGTCCCGATCCCCAGCCCCGCGTCGTCGGGACTGGCGGCCAGGCCGCAAGCCCCGGCCGGAGTCAGCATCAGCATTCTCTACATCGAGGACAACCCGGCGAACGTCGAGGTGGTATCCCGGTTCGTGCAGGGCAGGCCGGACGCCAGGCTCAGGTCCGAGGCATCTGGCCGGGCAGGCATCGAGCGCGCCGCCCGGGACCTGCCTGACGTCATCCTGCTCGACCTGCACCTGCCCGACCTGCACGGAGAGGAGGTACTCAACGAACTCAAGGCCGAACCGGCCACCGCCGCCATTCCCGTGGTCGTCCTTTCCGCCGACGCCTCCCGCGGCGTCATCCACCGCCTGCTCGCCGACAGCGCGTTCGCCTACCTCACCAAGCCCATCGAGCTCGCCGAGCTCGGCGAGCTGCTCGACACCTGCGCCGTCGCCAAAGGCCGGGGCCAGCGGGCGCAGCCGGTTAGCCGGATCACGCCAGCATGAGCGCCTTGCTCTATATCGAGGATAACGATGACAACATCAGCCTGGTTAAAGCGCTGCTCAAGCGCCGCCCTCAAATCGAGCTGCACGTGGCCACGAACGGCCGTGACGGCGTCCAGGCCGCCATCGACAAGCGGCCGGACCTCATCCTGCTCGACAATCGCCTCCCCGACGCGACGGGCAGCGAAATCCTGCGAGAGCTCGTCTCCAGGCCGGCCACTGCGGCGATCCCCGTGGTGGTCCTCAGCAGCGACTCAGACGAGCTCATAGCTCACATGCTCGCCAACGGAGCCGCTGAGTCCGTCCCGAAGCCGTTCGATATTCACCAGTTCATCGCCATGATCGATCGCTACATTCCGCTCCACCCGGCCGCGCCCGGATGACCCCTGTTTACGCCGTGGATCGAGACTTAGGCGACGAGCTCGGATTCGCCGGTGAAGGCAGCCCACAGGGCGGCGTAGGTGCTCCTCGCGGCGAGCAGTTCGGCGTGGGTCCCGGCTTCGGCGATGCCGCCTTGGTCCAGGACTACGATGCGGTCCGCGCGGGCGGCGGTGGTCAGGCGGTGCGCGACTACGATGGTGGTGCGCGCCGCGGTCAGCTCGCTGATGGCGTGGTTCACCGCCGCCTCGGCGGCCAGGTCGAGCGCGGCGGTGGCCTCGTCGAGCAGCAAGATGGCGGGGTCAGCCAGCTGCGCCCGGGCCAGCGCGATGAGCTGGCGCTGGCCTGCGGACAGGTTGCGGCCGCGCTCGGAGATCTCGTGATCGTAACCGCCGGACAGCCCCATGATCATGTCGTGCGCGCCGGTCGCCCGCGCCGCGGCCTCCACGTCGGCGTCGCTGGCGTCCGGCCTGGCGTACGCGATCGAGTCCCTGACCGTCCCCGCGAACAGGTACGACTCTTGCGGGACGACGCCGAGCCGGTGCCGGTAGCTGGCCAGATCGTAGGCCCGGACGTCTACGCCGTCGACCAGGACCGTTCCGCTGGTCACGTCGTAGAAGCGGGCGATGAGCTTGACCAGCGTGGACTTACCGGCGCCGGTCTGGCCGACCAGGGCGACGGTCTCGCCGGGCTCGATGGTCAGGCTGACGCCGGCCAGCGCGTTGGCGTCGGTGCTGGTGTAGCTGAAGTCCACGTCGCGCAGCTCGATGCGGCCGCGCAGCCGGCCCGCTGTGACCGGCTGGCTGGCCGGCGGCGTGGAGGTGCCGAGCCGGAGCAGGTCGGTGATCCGGCGGAGCCCGACCATGGCCTGCTGGTAGCCGTCGAAGACCTGGGAAAGCTGCTGGACCGGGGAGAAGAAAAGGTCGATGTAGAGCAGGTAGGCGATCAGCGCGCCCGCCTTGAGCGTGCCGTTGCGCATCTCGCTGGTGGCTAGGACCAGGACGATCGCGCCCGCGGCGGTGGACAGGGTCTGCACGAACGGGAAGTAGATCGCGATGTAGCGCTGGGCGCGCAGCCGGGACACCCGGAACGCGTCGCTGAGCGCGGCGAACCGGTCCCGGTTGACCGGCTCACGGCGGAACGACTGCGTCACCCGCAGCCCGGCCACGTTCTCGGCGAAGTCGGCGTTGACGGCGGCGACCTTTTCCCGCGCTTCGCCGTACGCCTTCGCCGACTTCTTCCTGAACACCAGCGTCGCTACCACCAGCACCGGGAAGATGCACAGCACCGCGAGGCCGAGCTCGAGGTTGATGATGAGCAGCGCGGCGAGCACGCCGAAGAAGGTGAGCACCGAGCTGACCATGGTGATCAGCCCGGTCTGCAGGAACGAGGACAGCGCGTCCACGTCGGTGGTCATCCTGGTCATGATCCGGCCGGACTGCTCGCGTTCGTAGAAGTCCAGGCCGAGGCGCTGCAGCTGGGCGAAGAGCTTGACCCGCAGGGTAAACAGCAGCCGCTCGCCGGTACGTCCGACCACCATCGTCTCGGCGATGTTGATCACCCAGTCGGCCAGCACGATAGCCAGCCCGATCAGCGAGACGACACCGATCGCGTGGAAGAACTTGGTCTCCACCCCGTTGTCGATGCCGTTCCTGACCAGCGCGGGCAGCGCCAGTCCGGCGACCGCGTCCAGGCCATCCAGGACCAGCCCGATGATCAGCGCGACCGCCAGCGGCCGCAGCAGCCGGCGCAGCGAGAACTGCCGGTCCGCGGCCCGCGCCGGGCCTAGCTCCACGTCCGGCACGTCCTTGGCCGGCGGTAGCTCACCGACCTGGGCGAGCAGTGCGGGCGAAGGTGGCAGGCTGGCGAAGGTCCCGGTGATGTTGCCCGGGCCGGCCCCGCGGCTGCGCCCCATGGCGCCCCGGCCGCCAGCCCCGCCGAGACGGCCGAGTACGTCTTCCACCGTGTGGCCCGTCCGCGGCCGGATCAACGGAGCCTTGGCATCGAGCCCGGCCCTCGGCGCAAGCCCGGTTGCTGGCCCGGGTCCGGTGGCCGGCTCTTCGTCCGGGCCGATGATGAGCTGCCGGTACAGCGGGCAGCGCTCGGTCAGCTCCTCGTGGGTGCCGGTGTCGGCGACCCGGCCCTGATCCAGCACGACGATCCGGTCGGCCAGGTTCAGCGTCGACCGGCGGTGCGCGATGATCAGCGTGGTCCGTCCCCGCATCACCTCACGCAGCGCGGCGTGGATCTCTGCCTCCAGCCGCGGGTCGATGGCCGAGGTCGCGTCGTCGAGCAGCAGCAGCCGGGGGTCGGTCACCAGCGCCCGGGCCAGGGCCACTCGCTGTCGTTGCCCGCCGGAGAGCGTGAGTCCCTGCTCGCCGACCATGGTGTCGTAGCCCTTGGGCAGCCTGACGATGAATTCATGCGCCTGCGCCGCCTGGGCCGCGGCGACGATCTGTTCCTGGGTGGCGTCGGGCCGGCCGTAGGCGATGTTGGCCCCCACCGTGGCGGAGAACAGGAAGCTGTCCTCCATGACCAGGCCGATGGCGGCGCGCAGCGAGTCCTCGGTCACGTCCGCCACGTCGTACCCGCCGATGCGGACCGAACCGCTCTGCGGATCGTAGAAGCGGGGCAGCAGCAGCGCGAGGGTGGACTTGCCTGACCCGGAGGCGCCGACCACGGCGACCGTCTCGCCCGGTTCGACGCGCAGGGACAGATCGCGCAGCACCGGCTCGGCGGGCAGGTAGCCGAAGTGGACGTGGTCGAAGCTGATACCGGTGGCCGTGGGCGGCAGCTCGATCGCGCCGGGCTTGTCGGCAATGGCCGGATGCGAGTCGATGATGTCGAACACGCGGACCACGCTGGCCCGGGCTTCCTGGCCGATGGTAACCATCATGGTGAGCGTCCGGACCGGACCGCTCATCTGAGCCAGGTAAGCCGAGAACGCCAGAAACGTGCCGAGCGACAGGGAACCGTGAATGGCGAGCCAGCCGCCGAGCGCGAGCACTCCGACCATGCCAAGGGACGGGATGGCGGTGAGCGCGGGGTTGTACCTGGCGGTCAGCCGGATCATCCGCAGCCGGGACGCGAACAGCCCCGAGCTCGCCTCTTCCAGCCGCTCCTGCTCCTGTTCCTCCTGCCCGAAGCCCTTGACCACCCGCACCCCGCCGATGGACTCGTCGACGATGCCGGCCACGTCACCCGACTGCTGCTGCGCATGCCAGCTCGCGGGGAACAGCCTGCGCCGGGACGCGAGCGCGATCAGCCAAAGCGCCGGTGCCACCGCCACGGTCACGATGGTGAGGACGGGGGACAGCACCACCATGATGCCGATCGACAAGATGAACAGCGCGAGGTTGCCGAGCGTGATCGGCACCATGGACAGGATGCTCTGCACCATGTTCAGGTCCGAGATGGACCGGCCGACCAGCTGCCCGGTATAGATCTCGTCCTGGCGCGCGCCGTCCAGCCGGGACAGGGCGGCAAAGAGCTCGGTCCGCATCTCGTGCTGGACGTCAAGAGAAAGCCGCCCGCCGTAGTAGCGACGCAGGTAGATGCCGCCGAAGTTGACGCCGGCCGCGACCAAGAGCAGGGCGGCCAGCGGCCAGATCGACTGCTGGTGGGTCACGATCACGTGGTCGATGATCTGCCGCTGCAGCAGGGGTATCGCCGCGGTGGCCACCGTCGCCACCAGGGCTCCGCCGAGCGAGATCAGCACGCTTCGCCGGTGTCGCCAGCAGTACTCAGCTAGTCGCCGTAGCCACCGCAAAACCGCCCCACCTCGCCGCTCGTCTTCGCGAAGACGTTAACAGCCCGTGCCGCAGTTTCATTTCCCAGACTAACCATCGAACGGGCGGCCAGGACAGGGCGGTGCGCGATCAGGCGAGGGGTCAGTTGTACCCGTCACCCGGCGTCCGCGACGGCGGGTTGGTGGGCTCGGTGTAACGCCGCCTGACCACCCGGCGTCGCAGCGCGCGCGTCGAGACCCCGCCGATCAGCGACCCGATGGCGATACCGAGCACCAGGTTGACCAGCGCGGTGGCGGCCTTCTGGGACACCGGAGCCGTGGTGCTGAACGGGAACACCACCGCGATGACCGTGCCCAGCCCGATGATCCAGTTGAAGAACATCCGCGGCCGCGGTGTGGAGAGCAGCAGAAGGTGCATGATCGCCGTCGCGAACAGGGCGACGGCGGCGGCCGCGAACACGTATCCCACCGTGGACGCGTTACCCCAGGCACCCTCCCGCCGCGGGGCCAGGATCGGGATCGTGAAGAGCCACCGGCATACCAGGATGCCGACCAGCGCGATCAGCGCCGCGACGACCGCGGTCGCTGCCCCGCCGGACCACAGGGTCCTGGCGTCTACCCGGCGCTGGACCTCCGGTTCAGGTCCAGGTTCATCACTGCTCATCGGAATTGTCATGGCTCGCCTTATGTTGAAAGCGCGTCCCATTTCGAGCGGCGCGTCTCATCACAGACTTAACCCCGTACGGCCGCGCGAAACGCTCAAGCGGCAGCCAAACCAGCTGAGAGGTACATGGCTCCGGGCCAGCTAGCCCGTTAGGCGACCGCCACCTGCACCATCGGGTAACCGCTGGCTCCGTTCGGCTCCGGCTGAGCGTCCAGGTGAGTCTGGGTGTAACCGGTCGCGTCGGTCGCCCGCGCCTCGATCAGGTGGTTCCCGCGGGGAGCGTCCCATTCCCACACCCACTGCCGCCAGGTGTCGATGCCGGGGACGACGGCCAGCGTGGCCTGCTGCCACGGTCCGCTGTCGACGCGGACGTGGACCGCGTCGATGCCCTTGTGCTGGGCCCAGGCCACCCCGGCGATCGCCGTGCGGCCCGCCGGGACCTGGTTCGAGCCGCTCGGCACGTCGATGCGGCATTCGGTCTTGATCGGCGCCTGCTGGGACCAGCCGCGCTGAGCCCAGTAGGCGTAGTTCCCCGCGAACGTGGTCACGTTGATGTCCGTCACCCACTTGGTCGCCGACACGTACCCGTACAGGCCGGGTACGACCATCCGGGCCGGAAAGCCGTGCGCGACCGGCAGCGCCGTGCCGTTCATCGCCACCGCGAGCAGGGCATCCCGGCCGTCCATGACGGTCTGGACCGGAGTGCCTGAGGTAAACCCGTCCACCGACGTGCACATCAGCTGGTCCGCCCCGGCCCGGATCCCGGCCTCGCGGAGCAGGCTGGACAGCTTGGTACCCAGCCAGAGGGCGTTGCCGATGTACGGGCCGCCGATCGGCTCCGACACGCAGCACAAGGTCACGTAGTCCTCGATCAGCGGGCGCTTGATCAGCTCGTCGAAGCTGATCGTGATCTCCCGTTCGACCATGCCGTGGATCCGGAGCTGCCAGCTGGCGGGATCGACCTGCGGCAAGACGATCGCGGTGTCTACGCGGTAGAAATTCGCGTTGGACGTGATGAACGGGGAAATGCCCGGCACATTCAGGTTCACCTCGGCCGGCAGTGCCGCCGGGGTCACCGTCGGCTGGGGGATGCGCAGAGCCTTCCGCGCGCTCGCCACGCTGCCCCGCTCGGCCAGCAGGCGCCCCGCCAGCCCGGCCCCGGCCGCGATGCCCACAGTCGCCGCGCTGGCGGTCAGGAAGCTCCTGCGCCGCGGTCCGGCCTCCTCCACCGAGCCGTCCGCCCCCTCGGCCTCCACAGACTCCTCAGTCTCCCCAGACGCGGCCGGCCGGTCCGGCACGGCGGGCAGGTCGGGCACGGCGGGCAGGCCGGAGGCATCCGAAGGGCCCGCGCTGTGCGAGCCGCCCAGCCACGGGGCCGTCGTCCAGGTGCTCGGATCGCTCCGGACCGCGGCCGGGCTGGCCAGCGGGATGAGGATGCGCATGACGGCCGCCGCCGCCGCCGTCGCGCCCAGGGTCGGCAGCAAGCTAGTGAAGCTCGCGGTGGGACGGGTAGCGGCGGCGGTCAGCCCGATGACCGCGAACACCGCCAGCCCGGCCATGCCGTAGGACAGCCGGCGGGTAGCCGCCGCCCCGATCATGGCGGCGAAGATCGCGAGCACCACGAGGATGCCGCCGATCAGGACCTGCTTGTCGTTCGAACCAAAGTTGGTGATAGCGAAGTTCTTCAGCCACGGCGGCGTGAAGTCGATCTGCAGCTGGCCGACCGCGACCACGGGTGATCCGTCGGCGCCGGTAAGGCCGGCCACGAACTGCCCGACGCCCAGCGCGGCGCCCCCCGCCAGCAGGCCGGCGACAGCACCCAGCCTCTCCCGCCGCCGATCCCCGCGACCCGTTCCGCTCGCGATCATCTTCATGTCCTTTATTCGGTGCGGGCGCGGCGCGGGTTTGCCGGTCGCGCCGATTATTCGCGGCCGGGACGCCCAGGATTGTCCCTGGGCGCCAAACCCTAGCGGTTCCTGCTACGAATATCAGTCGTGACCACTGCTAGTCCGGGCGGACGAACCCCTAAGCCCCCCGGGACCCCCCGCGTCCGGGAGGAAGCCATCCCCCTGGACCCCGTCGGCCTCGACGGGCAGATCGGGCTGGTGGCGCGCGGTGACACGGCGGCTTTCGACGCCGTGTACGAGCAGATCGCCTCGTCGGTGTTCGGCATCGTCCGGCGGGTGATCCGTGATCCAGCCCAGTCCGAGGAGGTCACCCAGGACGTCCTGCTGGAAATCTGGCGGAACGCGTCGAAGTTCGACGCCGAGCGAGGCAGCGCGACGGCCTGGGTGATGACGCTGGCGCACCGCCGGGCCGTGGACCGGGTCAGGTCCGTGCAGAAGGAAGCAGAACGCGAGCGCCGGGTGGCCACGTCCGACATTCCCTACGACGAGGTGGCCGAGGCCGTCGAGTCGAACTTCGAGCGCGAGCGCGTCCGGCGCTGCCTGGGTTCGCTCACCGAGCTGCAGCGCGAGTCGGTCACCTTGGCCTACTACGGCGGCTGCACCTACGGCCAGGTCGCCGGGCTGCTCGGCGTGCCGACGGGGACGATCAAGACCAGGATGCGGGACGCGCTGATCCGGCTGCGGGATTGTCTGGGGGTGACCTGATGAAGCCGCCGCGGCTGAAGCTGCCTGTTCCCCTGACCCGCCGCCGCGAACCGCACACCCTGGCCGGCGCGTACGCGATGGACGCGATCTCCGCGCCGGACCGGACCCGGTTCGAGCGGCACCTGGCCCGGTGCGAGGAGTGCGCACAGGAGATCGCCAGCCTGCGCGAGGCCACCGCGAGGCTGGCCACCGCCAGCGCGGTGACCCCGCCGCAGGACCTGAAGGAGCGGGTCATGGCGGCCGCCGTCAT
>OCZT010007251.1_pt1 | contig 10896 bp, 8 predicted proteins | sample 1539031 | NCBI WGS metagenome assembly OCZT01 (sample SAMEA3539308, study PRJEB22396) | soil metagenome | biome: tundra; feature: field; material: soil | place: USA | collected 2010-05 | depth 0.15 m
ATTTAGTCGGTTCACGGAGAGCCTTGAAAGGGCACGGCTTCAGCCGTGCCGCTAGAGCCCGCCAAATATGCGGCTTTAGCCGCTGAGGGCCGACTTCCCGAAGCAGCCCAAGTCGCCATCAAGAACTTAATCAGAGTCTCCCTAGCGAAAAGCCTCGCCGAGTAGAGCGCTCACAGGGTGTAAACCGGAATGTGTCTCTTGCGCGGGAGAATGCAGCTCGTATCCCAAATAAGTCATCAGGTGTCCCCATTGAGCTTCCAGTTGCAAAATGGCCGGTTCCGGCACCTCGGTGCGCCAGCCTCCAGACTTGGCGGCCCGCACAAAAGGAATGTCCTGGCGCGTCTCCCGGGTCGAACTCCACAACAGGGCCTGCGATTTCTCCAGCTTCCGCATGGTGCTGGCGTCGCTCCGGCGTACTGCGGTTGCGATCCGCTCCGGATCTGGTTCGATTCCCAGGAAAACGGCCACCCTAGCCAATTCCTGCGCGGTGTCGGCCAGCATGTCCTCGTAGCGCAGCAAAAGGAACCCGGGGTGGTTGTGCCGGGTTACCAGCCAGGATGCTACATTGTCTCCCCACGAGCCGTACGGGTTGAAATCTCCCGCCATGAACCGGGCTGCGTATTTTTCGAACGGATATTGGTCGTCGATCAGGCGGCGCTTGCGTTGAAAGTAGTATCCCGACAGCAGCACATCCCTCGGGTCCCGCACGATGTAGATGATTCGTGGGTAGCGCGGATCGAAATACTGGTGGCTCTTTAGGACCCGGGGCCGCGGCATTTTTGCTAATTCGCGTTTCGAGAGCGCCTCCGGGTCCGGCGTCAGCCGATTGATGTTGGAAAAATCCGCCGGGGTTTCCGGATACACCAGGTTGGCAATCAGAAACCGTGTCCAGGTGTTGCCCGACTTTATGTAAGAAACGATAAAAACATCGTCTGGAAAAACGTCCAGATTGCGTCCTGGGTGGTGCAAGCCCAGCGCCCGCCGCGTCCCGCGGATCAGCCATTGCATCATAGGTCGAACCTCTCGCTGTTTCTGACGACTACCTCCAGGGACATTCGGGGGAGACGCGGCTTGTATCCGGGGGTGACCGCGCCGGTTGGGGGCGTCCTACTACTTCAAGCTTGCTTTGTTCCCAACTTCTTGATTATAGATTATAGCTGAACGATCCCGTCCTTAGTTGGCAAGTTCCCGCTAGAACCCGCTCTCTGCCTGCCTTTTCGCGCCAACCGCGCCTCCTGCAAGCTTAGAAAACGGCGGGCTGCCCAAGGCGCAATCTGCACCGCCAGCGCTACTCGCCGGCTCTTCCGGTCCTGCAACAGTGCTGCCGCTTTGCCCGCCGCGAGACGCGCTTCAGGGTATCGACGCTCCCGCAAGTAGCGCTTCACCAGATCCATTTGGCAGAGCCCCTCAACCCGCTCAATCAGTTCCTGGATCAGCCTCTTCTGCTTTGCCGAAACCGGCAAAGTCGCCAGCACCTTCTTGTAGACCTCAATCTGCGCTTGCTTGAGGAGATAGCCGTCGGATGCGAGCCCGTCGGGAAGCAGCCGGTGTTCAATCCCCACCTGCCGCAGAAGATCCATCTTCGCCCCGCGAAAGGCCATGCGCAGCCAGAGGTCGAAGTCTTCCGAGCGCCGATAACGTTCGTCGAACAGTCCGGCGTCGATCATTGCCTGCCGCGAGGCCACCACGGCCGAAGTCGTCACCGCGCATTCTTCCGTCAGCAGCTTCTCGAACGTCACCGGTGGACTCTGCGGTTGCCGCTCGAAGGACCGGCCTACAAAAGACCGGCCCACAGAAGACCGGCCGACATGCACTCCATCCTTCATAAAGTAGGAATCGCAATAAACCAGATCCAGCGCCTGTTCCTCAAGCAGCGGAACCAGACGGGAGAGATGCTCGGGCAAATAGATGTCGTCGCTATCGAGGCAGGCGATGTACTTGCCTCGCGCCGTGCGGATCGCCGTGTTGCGCGCCCCCGATGGTCCCCGGTTTTCCTGCCGGATGTAGATCAGCCTATCGCCGTAGCTCCGGATCGCCTGTTCCAGCGCCTCCGTGTCTGGCGAGCCGTCATTCACCAGCAAGACCTCAAAGTTCGGATACGTCTGCGCGAACACGGAATCCAGCGTTTCCCGGATACGTTCCGCAGCCTGATACGCAGGAATGATGACGCTCACCAGAGGTTGTTGCCGCTCGTCCAAGATGCACACCCCTCCCGCGACCCTGATCCAGCAAACCGAAGTCCAACACGGCTCCAGTATCCCAGTCTAACTGTTTGATTTTAATGGATGTTTACAGTCGGTAGGAAGCGGCACTGAAATCTCTTGGGCAAGCGACCATCTATTGTGGGTAATTTGTTTCCCTTTCTTGCCCCGGCCGCTTACCGACCACGCTTCAGGGCCCGGGTAAACTCCGCTACAGGCAAGGTATTCAGCACATCTTCCTTCTTGAGCCAGGCCCGCCGCGCCTGCAGAATTCCGTAGCGCATTTTCTCCATGTGCGAGGTGTGGTGGGAATCGGTGTTGATGACAATTTTCACGCCATGCTCTTTCGCCAGGCGCAGATGAACGTCGCTAAGGTCGAGCCGGTCGGGGTAGGAGTTCAGTTCCATCCCTACTTTGTGTTTGGCCGCCGCTTTGAGCACGGCGTCAAGATCGAACTGGTAGGCCTCGCGGCGCAGCAGCAGGCGTCCGGTGGGATGCCCGATCAGCGAGGTATTGGGATTGGCGACGGCCTTGAGCAGCCGCTCGGTCATGGTGGCGCGATCCTGGTTGAACTGCGAATGCACGCTGGCGATGACGATGTCCATTTGCTCGAGCACCGAGTCGGAGAGATCGAGCGCGCCATCGCCCAGAATGTCCACTTCGATTCCCGCGAAAATCCTGATGCCCTTCATCTTCTTTTCGACCGCGCGAATCCTTTCGATGTGCGCCAGTGCGCGTTCGTCGGTGAGGCCGTTGGCGAAAGCAAGATTTTTCGAGTGGTCGGTGATCGCCATGTACTCGTAGCCGCGTTCCCGTGCCGCCTCCGCCATCTCTTCAATGGTGTTGCGTCCGTCGGTTTCGACGGTGTGCATATGCACGTCTCCGCGGATGTCGGATAGTTCGATCAGCACGGGCAGCGTGTGTCCGGCGGCGGCTTCGATCTCTCCAAGATTCTCGCGCAATTCGGGAGGAATGAAGTCGAGCTTGAGCTTGGCGTAGATTTCTTCTTCGGTCTTGCGCGCGACCGGCTTCGCGTCTTCGACTTTAGCGAGGCTATATTCGTTGAGCGTGAAGCCCATCTTGAGCGCGCGCTGGCGCAAGGCCACGTTGTGCGCCTTGGAGCCGGTGAAATATTGCATGGCCGCTCCGAAGGATTCGGGAGGCAGCAGGCGCACGTCTACCTGCATGCCGTTGCGGTGCCGGAAGCTGACCTTATTTTCTCCTTGTGCGATCACGTCCATCAGCCCAGGGAAGCGGAGTAGATGTTCGATGATCTTCTGCCGCGGTTCTGCCTCTATGCAGGCCTTGCCCGTGACCAGGATGTCGAGGTCGCCGACGGTTTCGCGTCCACGGCGCAGCGATCCGGCGGGCGTAACTTTTTCGATTCCCAGATCGCCCAATGAAGCAGCCAGCAGATGCTCCACCAGTTTTTCGGCCAGTTCTTCGGCGGTATCGAGCAGGAATCGTCCCGCGATGCGGCGATAGTCTTCAATCGCCTTAAGCAGCTTCAGTTCGTGTTTTTCGCCCATGCGCGGCAGCGTGCGGATCTTGCCCTCGCGCGCCAGTTTCTCTACGCCCTCGAGGTCGCTGACCTGGTAGGCGCTCCAGATCAAGGCAATCGTCTTCGGCCCCAGACCCTGAATCTTGAGCAGTTCGAGCATCGAGGGGCGGTATTTTTTCAGGAGTTCGGCGTGCGCTTCGATGCGGCCATCTTTGAAAAGCATCTGCAGATTGGCCAGCATGCCTTTGCCAATGCCCTGTATTTCGAGAAGTTTCTTCGGCTCCTGAATCAGGTCGGCCACCTGTTGCGGCAGCGCTTCAATGGCCTGCGCGGCGTTGCGATAAGAGCGCACCCGAAACGAGTCCTGCCCGTCGATCTCCAGCAGATCGGCAGTCTCGTAGAGAATTCCGGCGATGGCTTTGTTGTCCATCCAAAGCTGTCGGGTTTCGGCCCAGGACGATGGTTGTAACGAGAATGATTGTAACGCCGATGAATGGTCGCAGCGGGAGTTAGCAGGGACCGGAGGACACAGCCAGCCCGCGCGTCGAGCGCACATACAGCTTGATCCGCAAAACCGGCCTGAGTAATGCGACCTCAGGGGACCTTGGTCACATTGGCCGCTTGCGGCCCTTTCTGTCCCTGGACGATCTCAAACTCCACCTTGTCGCCCTCCTGCAGGCTCTTGTACCCTTCGGTGGTGATTGAGCTGTAGTGAATGAATACATCCGGTCCATCGTCTCGGCCGAGGAAGCCGTATCCCTTGGCGTTGTTGAACCACTTGACGGTGCCTTTGAAACGTTCCACGTGCGCCCCTCTTTCTTGCGGATTTCCCCGAAAAGGCGCGATTTCAGGGCCCGCAAAAAAATGTGTAGGAATTGTGCTGCTCACCGGGGGTGCTGTCAAGGCTCAGCGTCACACATCCGTGTTCGTGGGCAAGAGCCGCTCGTGTAGGGCCCAAGCCGAGCGCAGCTCGGCCTCGCATCAAAGGGCGGTATTGGCACCACATTCCGCCGTGCCGTTATGACCGCGGAAATGCTCGCGCTGCAGCGACTGGGGTCGGCTTCTTGCGCCTCCAATTAGCTTCTTCGCAGGCCGGCCCTCTAGCGCGCTGGTCGCGCCGTCTGAGCCAGCCACAAGATCCCCGAGATAGTCTTGGCGTCGCGGATGCGTCCATTGAGCGCCATCCGTTTCGCCTCCGATAAAGCGAAAAACCTGATTGCGATCTTCTCGTCCGGCTCGGGCTGGGCTTCGCCAGCCCGGAGACCGCGGGCCAGGTAGATGGTCATGGTTTCGTCGAGGAAACCGGGGCTCACGTAAAAATGCAGGATTCTCTTCCACTGGCGAGCGCTGTAGCCGGTTTCTTCAAATAACTCGCGCTTGGCGGCGGTGAGCGATGTTTCGCCATCGTCAATGCGTCCGGCGGGCAGCTCCCACATCATCGACTGCGCGGCGTGGCGATACTGGCGCTCGAGAAGGATGCGCGGCTCGGCTTTGCGGGGCGCCTTCGCCGAGTTATCGAGGGCCAGATCATCGACGACCGCATCATCGACGGCCAGAACAACGATGGAGCCGGAATGCCGTATGACATCGCGGCGGGCGCGCACGCCTCCCGGCTCTTCCACTTCATCAGTGGTGACGCTGAACACCGGGCCCTGGAAACGGATGCGGGAAGAGAGGACGCGCCCTTGCTTTAATTTCGTTCCTGCTGATTTCGCCATGACAACAATATTAAGGTATGCTGCGCCGGTGAGCCGAAAACCCATTACCGAAAAGATGACCGGAAGAACAAAGATGACCAGGGAAACGATGACCGGAAAGCCCTCCATAGCCATCGTCGGGGCCGGGAGCTTGGCGACTTTTCTGGCCGTAGCGCTGCACAACGCCGGTTTCCCAATTACCGAGATCATAGCGCGCGACTCGCCGCGATCGCGCCAGCGCGCTCGCGCGCTCGCCGCGAAGGTGGGCGCGCAGATGGTCACCGCAAGTTCCGCCGCGCTGGACGCAACCTTGCTGTGGCTCTGCGTTCCAGATCGTGAGATTCGCGGCGCGGCTGGGGTTTTGTCAGATCATCTGGTTGCTCGCGCGCTGCTTCAGCAGAATATTGTTCAGCAGAAAGTTAACGCCCGTTTCGCCCTGCACTCCAGCGGAGCGCTCTCCAGCCGCGAACTCGATCCTCTGCGCAAAGCAGGCGCCGCGGTCGCGTCGGTGCATCCGCTGATGACCTTCGTTGCCGGCGCGCATCCTTCAGAGCATCCTTCCATGACAGGTGTGCCTTTTGCCATCGAAGGCGATGACGAGGCTACGCGCGTTGCCAGGCGGATCGTCCGCGCGCTGGGAGGCGAGAGCTTTTCATTGCCCGCGGCGCGCAAAGCCGCATACCACGCGTGGGCCACGATGACTTCGCCGCTGCTGCTAGCGTTCCTGGTGACACTCGAAGAAGCCGCCCGCGCCGCCGGACTAACGCGGCAGGATGCGCGCCATAAGAGCCTGCCTATCATCCGCCAGACTTTGGCCAACTATTCGCGCCTCGGTCCGGCGCACTCATTCAGTGGCCCGCTGGTTCGCGGAGACGCGGAGACGGTGGCGAAACACCTGGCGGTGCTGAAGAAGCATCCCGGAGCGCGCGAGGTTTATGTGGCGCTGGCGCGAGCCGCAATGCGCGATCTCCCGGTGAAGAACCAGGATGAACTAAAACAGGTGCTGCGTGCGCTGTAATTCTGATCCTTTACCGTGACCGCGAGATCAGTCATATAGTGGAGGGACGGGCGTCTCGCCCGTCCAGCCGGGAGGGGACGCCCGGCTCTCCATCAGGATGCTTGGATCGACAGCAGTAACAATCACGCGGTCGTGGCACTAATGCTGAACTCGGCGACTGCTGAACAGATGTCCAAGCTTCTCTTGCTTCGTCCTTAAATATTCTTCGGTATGTTCCGTGGGCGCGACTTCGCACGGCACGCGCTCGGTCACTTGTATACCGGCGTTTTCGAGCGCAGCGACTTTATCGGGATTATTCGACAGCAAGCGCACCCGCTTGATGTCCAACGCCTTCAGGATCGCGACCGGCATCTGGAACTCGCGCTGGTCGGCTTTAAAACCAAGGCGCTCGTTGGCTTCCACTGTGTCAAATCCGCTGTCCTGGAGCGCATAGGCCTGCAGTTTCGCCATCAGCCCAATGCCGCGGCCCTCCTGCTGCTCATAGATAAGGACGCCCGCCCCCAGTTGGGCGATCATCGAGAGCGCCATTTCCAGTTGCTGGCGGCAATCGCAGCGCAGCGAGCCAAATACGTCGCCGGTCAGACACTGCGAGTGGATGCGCACCAGCGGCGACCCGGAGTGCACCTCGCCCATCACCAGCGCCACCGCCTCTTCCGTCCTGGCGCCGTCGCCCGATGCAGATGCTCTAGTCGCAAACCCGTGGATCAGGAAGTGTCCCCAGCGCGTCGGGAAGTCCGCGGACGCCACCTGTTTTACCTTTAAAGAACTCACCGCTAAATTATAGTCTTCGATTTCAGGTACACACCGCTGCGAGTGCTCAATGTCCCGATGGTCGATGCTTTGAGTGTTCCACTGCGCGCTGCGGACACAGTCTGCAAAATCACGTGTGGATAGGCGAAATGGAGTGACGGCTGCTAAAATCAAAAAAGTAAACTCGCCGCCAAATGGGGCTATAGCTCAGCTGGGAGAGCGCATCGTTCGCAACGATGAGGTCGTCGGTTCGAGCCCGACTAGCTCCACCAATCTTCAAATTGGGTTACTATGCAAAATCAAACCGGAGCAGAGTACTCTCACGGTCCCATGCCCGGAAGGAGCACGCTTCGATGAAAAGCTCTGCATGTATTTCCCTGGCGATCTTCATGTTGACCTTGACCGCTCTCGCACAGATGCCATCCAACCCCGCGCCGCCCAACACCCCCAAGCGTCCGGTCACCGACGAATATCACGGCGTAACCGTAACCGACGACTACCGCTGGCTGGAGAACTGGAACGATCCCGAAGTCAAACAGTGGAGCGCCGCCCAGAACGTCCACGCTCGCGGGTATCTGGACAATCTGCCGGACCGCGCCGCCATTAAACAGCGTTTCCAGCAGCTTATCAGCGCCGGTTCGGTCAGCTACTTCTCCCTGCAATTCCGAGGCGGAACTCTGTTCGCTATGAAAAGCCAGCCGCCCAAGCAGCAGCCCCTGCTCGTTGCTCTAGGTTCGGCGGCAGATCCCGCCAGCGAGAAAGTCGTCTTCGATCCCAACGCGGCCAGCGCAAAAGGGTCGCTGGCCGTGGATTTTTACGTTCCTTCCCTCGACGGCAAGCTCGTCGCCGTCGCGCTCTCCGAAAACGGCTCGGAAGACAGTGCAGCCCACGTCTTCGAAGTCGCCACCGGGAAGGAACTTCCAGATCGCGTGCCGCGCGTCAACTTCGCAACTGCCGGAGGCAGCCTCGACTGGAAAGCCGATAGCTCCGGCTTTTATTACACGCGCTATCCACAAGGCAACGAGCGGCCACCGGAAGACGCCAATTTCTATCAGCAAGTTTACTTTCATAAACTCGGCGCCGACCCCCGCCAGGACACCTACGTCATCGGCAAGGATTTCCCGCGTATCGCTGAAATTCATTTGCGCACCAGCGACGACGGCCGCTGGCTGATCGCAACCGTGGGGAACGGTGACGGCGGCCAGTTTGCTCACTATCTCATGGACGCAGCCGGACACTGGACCCAGCTCACCCGTTTCGAAGACGAAGTTGTCTCCGTCAAAGTGGCGCCCGATGACAGTCTCGACCTGCTCTCCTACAAGAACTCTCCACGTGGCCAGATTTTGCGTATGCCCCTTTCCCCCCGCGATCTTGCCAAAGCGGATCTGGCGCAAGCCCAGGTCATCGTTCCCCAAAGCTCCGGCGCTGGCCTCGACGAGAACGCACACGCCTCCATCGAAGGCTTCCTGCCGGTTCCCGGACGCCTTTACGTAACCGACATCATCGGCGGTCCCTCCCGCGTACGCGTCTTTGATCCTCAGGGCCACCCGCTACCGGCTCCATCACTGCCGCCGATCTCGGCCGTCGATGCTGTGGTGTCCATCGGCGACGGCAATGTGCTGTTCCACGCCGCCACCTATCTCCAGCCCGCCACCTGGTATCGTTTTGACGCTGCCAGCGGAAAATCCATCCGCACCGCTATCTCCCAGGTTTCCCCCTACAACTTCGACGACGCCGAAGTCGTGCGCGAATTCGCCGTTTCCAAAGACGGCACGCGCGTGCCGCTCAACATCATCCGCCGCAAAGGCACGAAGCTTGACGGCAGCAATCCCACGCTGCTCTACGGCTACGGCGGCTACGGCGCCAGCCAGAAGCCGTTCCTCGCGGGATCGAACGCACGCATCTGGCTTGACCAGGGCGGCGTTTACGCGTTCACCAACCTTCGTGGCGGCGGCGAATACGGCCAGGAATGGCACAAAGCCGGCAACCTCACCCACAAGCAGAACGTCTTCGACGATTTCATCGCCTGCGCTCAATACCTCATCGAGCAGAAATACACCTCGCCCAGTCATCTCGCCATCCTCGGCGGCAGCAACGGCGGCCTTTTGATGGGCGCAGCGTTCACCCAACGTCCCGACCTGTTTCGCGCGGTCGTCTCCCATGTCGGAATCTACGACATGCTGCGCGTTGAACTCGACCCAAACGGCGCATTCAATACGACGGAGTTTGGCACCGTGAAAAATCGGGACCAGTTCGAGGCGCTTTATGCCTACTCCCCCTATCACCATGTAAAAGACGGCACCACCTATCCGGCAGTTCTCTTTCTGACGGGCGAAAATGACCACCGCGTCAATCCGCTTAACTCGCGCAAGATGACGGCGCGATTGCAAGCCGCCAATGGCTCGAACCATCCCATTTTGCTTCGCACCTCGTCGAACACCGGCCACGGCATCGGCACCGCGCTCAACGAACGTATCGAACAGGGAGCTGATGTCTTCAGCTTCCTGTTTGATCAGTTGGGAATCAAGTACGTGCCGGTAGCGAAGTAAAAGGGATAGGCAATCCCTAAAGCGTGAGAGGCCGTAGTCTCCCAGTCCATCGGGGTGAACGCGTTAGCGCCACTGGCTCGCCGCCCCTGCTAAGCTCATTCCTGCGTGAATCGGAAATGCGACGTCATCATTCTCGGAGCCGGCGCGGCTGGCCTGATGTGTGCCATTGAAGCCGGCAAGCGGGGCCGCAGTGTTTTGGTGCTCGAACGCGCGGATCGAATCGGCAAGAAAATCCTGATCTCCGGCGGCGGCCGCTGCAATTTCACCAACCTCCACACCGGCCCGGAGAACTTTCTTTCGTCCAATCGACACTTCGCCAAGTCGGCGCTCGCCCGCTACACTCCGGCGGACTTCGTGCGCCTCGTCGAAAAACATCGCATTCCATACCACGAGAAGAAGCTCGGCCAGTTATTCTGCGATCGAGCGGCGAGCGACATCACGGCAATGCTCGAGAAGGAATGCCGCGACGCTGGAGTTGAAATCCGGTGCGACACGAAAGTGAGTGCGCTGCTGAAGAACGAGTTGCTGAAGAACGAGCCGCACAAGAATGACCAGTTCACCGTGCAAGCCGAGGACGCCAGTTTCGCCGCGCCCCGCCTGGTGGTCGCCACCGGAGGCTTATCCATCGCGAAAATCGGCGCCACCTCATTTGGTTACGATCTGGCCCGGCAATTCGGCCTGAAGATCGAGCCCCCACGCGCCGCCCTCGTCCCTCTCACCTTTAGCGAACGGGACCGCAAGCGCTGGTGCGATTTGGCGGGAGTCTCCACCGAAGTGGTTGCTTCCACTCGTAGCACGAAGCGCAGCACGAAACAAGCGTTCCGCGAAAACATGCTCTTCACTCATCACGGCATCAGCGGGCCCGCTATTCTCCAAATCTCTTCTTACTGGGACGGCAAGACGCCGATCCATCTCGACCTTGCGCCCGACCGCAATCTCACCGCCGATTTGCGCAGGCGGGGAAATCGCGACCAGTCGAGTTGGAAATCGCTGCTGAGAGAAGTCCTGCCTCGCCGCTTCGCGGATCGCTGGCTCGAAACCTATCCTTTAGACGGCAACTCCGATCGCGCCCTGGCTGACGCCGAACATCGACTGCATGCGTGGGATGTCAAGCCGGAAGCAACCGAGGGTTACGGAAAAGCGGAAGTCACCGCGGGCGGCGTCGATACCGGCGAACTTT
>OCZT010007253.1_pt1 | contig 10894 bp, 8 predicted proteins | sample 1539031 | NCBI WGS metagenome assembly OCZT01 (sample SAMEA3539308, study PRJEB22396) | soil metagenome | biome: tundra; feature: field; material: soil | place: USA | collected 2010-05 | depth 0.15 m
GTGGGACAATGACTACCTCCTGCATTTGCTGGGGAATTAAGATGCGTTTGCCCTGGCAGGAAGGTGAATGCATTGGGAGTCGGGAGCCTACGGGGGACGTGAGCGGATCGGGAACCAGCACACCGAGAGTCGATCGCTTGCGCCTCTCATCAGGGGATTGGTAGCAAAAAGATCACATGCAGACGAATGGGTGTATCATGGTGCCGATTTCGGGGTCCAAAGGAAATCGCTGTTTCCGGAAGGCAGGTAAGACTCGAATGAAGAGGATGCATCGCTACCTTGCAGTCGCTTTGATCTCAGCCGGAGTGCTCTGGGCCGGGAGGTCGCTTGCCCAAAGCCCGTTTGACGGAGCATGGCGAATCGACCCGTCCAAAACCGTACATGACTCCAAGCCGATTTCGGCCTACATCGCGCAGGGATGGTACCACTGCGAAAGCTGCGTTCCACCGTACACAGCCAAGGCCGATGGCAGCGATCAGCCGGTCAACCTTGGGGTCATCGACACCATCAGCGTGAAGGACGTAGACGCCAGGACCGTTGCCGTCGTCGGGAAAAAAGAAGGACTCAACGTCTTTAAAGCGCTTCTTAGCGTATCGGCAGACGGCAAGACCCTGATCATGACGGGCCATAACTATCCGCCCAATGGTCAAAAGTCCGTGGATTGGAAGAGTACTCTCAAGCGCATTGGCACGCTGCCTCCCGGTGTTCACGCAACTTCAGGCCAGTGGCAGATGATCAAAGACGACGTGAGCGATAACGCACTGCTGGTCACCTACGAGACCGATGGCGCTGAACTGACCATGACGATGCTGACCGGCGCCACCTATACAGCAAAGTTTGACGGAAATGAGTACCCTTTCAAGGGTTCCTATCGCTTTGACACAGTCAGCCTGAAGCGCCTGGGGGAACGCTCCTTTGAAGAGACCGACAAGGTGAAAGGCGTTCTCCTTGAAGTCGACACATGGACGGTTTCACCCGACGGCAAGACGATGACCCTGGTTTCAACTCAGACGGGAGGTCGCAAGTCCACCTTCGTTCTGACCAAGGCGCAGGAAAAGAAGTAAGCCAGCGCCGATGCCATCTGAGGCTTTGATCCCGCCGCATTCATTTCGGGGAGGCCAAATGCTCGAAGCACGGCCGATTGATTCGCCACTGCTTCTGAAAAGCCCGAGCCACCTGCACGGCGGCTCAACGCTGCAAACGGCATAAACCGCCGATCCATGTGGAAGGTCGAGTGGAAAAGCCTGCACGCGGGCGGTCAAGTTCGAGAAGACGCAGAGACGCTAACGGGCGCCCCGGACATCACGTTCAGGCTCCGGAACTCCCGGCTCCTTTACAGCCTATTTCAATCGATTGGGATCACGGCTCACATTTCTGTTGCGTCGAGCGCCCGTTTGCGTGACAATTGCGTTCAAATTTCGCATTCACAATCCAGATCATCCGCGCGAAACAGGTTTGCGGGGAACCGGTCCGCGTGGAACGGAGCGCATCCCGGCAGACTTTTCTGTTTCGGGAGTTTGCATGCCCATAGGTGGAATTGGCATATATCCACAAAAGAATTCTTCCCGGAATGGCGGGTCATGCCAGACGGCTACAACAATGAACTCATCCATGACATGGCGGAACCATGCCAGATGGATGAGTGTTCGATCGAGGTGCCGACGTGAAACGATTTTCATTGAAGTGGGTGCTGTTGTGCCTCTTGGTTCCCGCATCTCTTGCCATCGCGCAGACCGCGACCACATCTCTTCGCGGCTCGATCAAGGACCCCAGTGGGGCTCTTGTGCCGCATGCGAAGGTCACCATCACGGACAAGTCGACCAGCGCATCTTTTGCCGCCATGACGAGCGACTCCGGTGAATACATCTTTGTCCAGATTCCGCCCGCGAAGTACACCATCACGGTGTTCGCGACCGGCTTCGGCGATCAGTCAAAATATGCTGAGTTGCTGGTGAATCAGCCTGCCACAATCGATTTCGCCCTCGCGATTCAGGCCAGCTCGGTGACGGTGGACGTATCCGCCACCGCACAGACGCTCAATACGGTCGACGCCTCGCTGGGAAACTCCGTCGCTCATTTCCTGATCGAAGCGATTCCGACGGAAACCCGCAATGTACCCGATCTACTGGCCCTTCAGCCCGGAGTATTCTATCTGCCGCCGACCCTCCTGGATGGCCGAAGCGGTGCTGTGAACGGCGGGCGTTCCGACCAGGGCAACATCACGATTGATGGAATCGACGATAACGACCAGGTGAACGGCTACGCATTCACTGGAGTACTTCGCCAAACGCAGGACTCGATTGAGGAATTTCGCGTTACTACGAGCAACGCGAATGCCGATGCAGGCCGTTCTTCCGGGGCGCAAATCAGCATGGTCACCAAGTCGGGCACCAACAAGTTCCATGGCGCGGCATACGAATACCACCGCCCCACTTTTACAGTCGCCAACAACTGGTTCAACAAGCAGGCACAATTCAACAGCGGCCGGCCCAACATTCCAGGCAAGCTTATTCGAAACATCTTCGGCGCCGATGTGGGCGGGCCGATCATGAAGAACAAGCTTTTCTTCTTCGTCAACTACGAAGGAAAGCGCCAGGCCGAGAATGCACAGGTGACGCAGATTGTGCCCACTGCCACCTACCAGCAGGGCCTAATCACTTTCCCCAGCAAGACGGGTGGAGGTCTTACCACGCTGAGCGCTTCCGACATCGCGGCACTCGACGCGGGCTGCAAGATCTGCAACACGACGGAGTATCCCCAACCCGCGGGCGCCAACCCCAACGTGCTTGCCATGTTCAAGTCCATGCCCACTGCAAACGGTACGACTCAAGCGGATGGCTACAACGAAGGTTCCTACTCGTTTTCGTCGCACAATCCGGTGGACTGGGACACCTACATCGCCAAGTTGGATTATGTTCCGTCAGACAAACAGCGAATATTCGCGCGTGGCGAGAATCAGAAGGATGTAACTTCGGCCACCGAGCAGTTCCCCGGCCAGGGGCCCTCCAGCATCAATTCCAGTAACAACAAAGGCATCATTGGAGGCCACACCTGGACCATCAGGACGAACCTCGTGAATGACCTCCGCGCCGGATATATCCGCGGGGGCTCCAGTGTTCGCGGCATCGGCAAGGGCGACTACGTTACATTCCGGTTCCTCTCCGCACCCACCTCCCAAACGCGTACCACCATGGCCAGTACCCCGGTCACCAACGTCGTGGACAACCTGAGTTGGATCGAGGGAAATCACACACTCCAATTCGGCGCGAACTGGCGCTTGATTCACCAGGATCACTCCACCGACACGAATTCTTATAACGGGGCGACTGCAAACCCCCTTCTGGCTCTTTCCCGATGTGCCGGGTTCAAGTGCGGTTGCGACTAGCTTTTCGACTTCGTACCAGGCCGCGCTGGCGAACCTGCTGGGCACGGTTCCCGAGCGTACCGACGTCTTTAACTATCATCTCGAAAGCCCCACCTCCGGAACGATGCTGGCGGACGGCACTGCAGTGGAGCGCCACTTCAAGGCAAACGAATGGGAGGGATATGCCCAGGATGCGTGGCGCATCAAGCCGAATCTTACGATGACGTTCGGGGTTCGTTACACGATTCTTGAAACACCCTGGGAAACAAAGGGTCAGCAGGTGATACCAACCATCGACATGCACGATTGGTATCTCAAACGCGAAGCCGCAGCGCAGGCCGGACAGATCTACGAAGAGCATCTGCAGTTTGCGCCCTCCGGTCCCTACTACGGCAAACCGGGTTACTCCACATGAAACGCTCTCTCTATGTTTCCCACTGTCCCGGTAAATTGAACGTAGACGCGCCCCTTGCCCACCTCGTAGATTTGCAAGCCGTAATTCTGAAGCCAGTTGGTGACGGCGGCAATGTCGGCGTCGGACGGACCGTAGAGTTTGCCGAACTCCTCGGCATTCAGCCAATGATGGAAGTCCGGCGACGTGGGATCATATTGCCGCTCGTTGAACGCGGCCAGCGCCGCTTCCTGCTCCGGGCTGCGCTTCAGCACCATCACCACGCGCTCCAGCAGCTTGTTGGAGTCCACACGGCCCATGTCAAGCTCCGCGCGCGCCATCGGGTGCACATTGCCGGTCAAACTCACGCGCCGGGAATCATCCACAGCATCCACCACGCGATCCATAACGCGCGGTTGAACCGCCCTCGTCTCCGCGGCATCGCCGGCGAGGTTCGCCTCCTGCGCCGTGGCGGGAATCGCAATCCCGATTCCTACGAACAGACCAACCAAGACCTGAGTGAATAGTCTAATCCGCATTGCTTTCTCTCTCTTTGGATGGCCGCGGATCTTTTCGATTCCGGCAGCTCGGTTGGGTGGACGGGTCCACGTTTGAACCATTGGCTGGCGCTCCAGGGCCTTGGCCCATCGCGGCAACCGGAAATGACAAAACCTGCTTTGCTTTGCCGCTCAATTCGCGGCTGATGAATGACCGGGGAAGCCGAACCTCATCAAATTCGCCTTCGAAAAGGCGTCCTTACTTGTAGCTGCGTAAACCCCTCGCAAAATGACTCAAAAGGTGAGGCGCATCGATTTTGCAGGCCGTTTTGCGAGTCATCTGCCTTCCCCACCTTTTTGAGCCCTTTTGGGGTTCACTTGAGACGGCGCAAAGTCCGCGCAAAATGACTCATTTATTCTTATGGTGTTGATTCAAGGGCTGGGAAACCCGACAGATTCCGGCATCCGACGAGCAGAAAAGCGAAAGGGCAGGAGTCAATTTCCCCCAGGTTCCCCCGGAAGATCGGAGAAAGTTTGCAAGCGGAAACCGGAGAGATTACTTTGCTTCTGGCAAAGTGGCGAGACGGCGAAGACGCAGTCTTCGAGCAGCTCATGCCGCTTGTCTATCCCCATTTGCGCCAGGTCGCCGCGGCCTACATGCGCAGGGAGCGGAACCCCGATCTCCTCCAGGCCACAGCCCTGGTCCATGAGCTCTACTTCAAGCTGTTGGACCAGAAGAGGGTCGCGTACGAAGACCGGCGGCATTTCTATACCTTCGCAGCCAAGGTAATGCGCAGGATCCTCATCGACCACGCTCGCGGGAATCAGGCGCAAATACGCGGAGGCGGAGCCGTTCACGTGCCTCTCAGCGACGACCTGCCGTGGGTGGATGTCGGCAGCGAGGACCTCCTTGAACTCAATCGAGCTCTGGATGAACTGAATGCCATCGATCCCAACAAGGTCCAGCTGGTGGAACTGCGATACTTCCTTGGCTGCACCGCCGAGGAAACCGCGGCACTGGTCGGGTCTTCAAAGGCAACCGTCGATCGGGAGTTGAGATTCATCAAGAGTTGGCTATTCCGGCGCCCGCATTCTGAATCCGCCGAAAAAACCAGCTGATTCCTGATTCATTTGGTTGGCGGTTTCCGCATTCCCAGGTAGAGTGCATTCCACACCAACATCGAGCAAGGTAGGTCATCCATTGAGCGATTTGTCCCAGACGCTGCCGCGCATTGAAGCCATCTTCAACGAAGCGCTGGCGCTGCCGGAGGGCGATCGGGAGGCCTTCATTGAGGCAAGTTGCCGGGGTGACGTCGCCCTGATAGCCGAGGTGCGTTCGCTGCTGGATGCGTGCGCCGCGGAAGAATTGCTTGCCGGCGTCCGTCTTCGGCAATCGCGCATTGACGCGTTCTCAGACCATGCAAAGAAACGCGTCGGTGCATATGAAATCGACCGGCTGATTGGACGCGGCGGTATGGGCGCCGTGTACCTGGCCCATCGCGCGGATGGCAACTTCGAGCAGCAGGTAGCCATCAAGCTGATTGATCTGCCCCTGGCCACGGACCTGTTCCGGGAGCGGTTCCGGTTCGAGCGCCAGGTGCTTGCCGGGCTCAACCACCCATTGATTGCCCGGCTGCTGGACGGCGGCGTAACCAGCGAAGGGGAACCATTCCTGGTGATGGAGTACGTCGATGGAGTTCCCATCCATCGATTTTGCGAGAACAATCATCTTTCCGTTTCAGAGCGCCTTATGCTCTTCAAGCAGGTGTGCGAGGCCGTCTAGTTTGCCCATCAGAATCTTGTGGTCCATCGCGATCTCAAGCCGGACAACATCCTGGTAACGGAAGATGGCACACCCCGCTTGCTCGACTTTGGCACGGCCAAGCTGCTCTCTCCCTCGGCGGACGGACCGGGAAGCGAGTTCACCCGTCAAGGATTCCAATCGTTCACGCCGCAATACGCAAGCCCGGAACAGGTGCTGGGCAACCCCATCACTACGGCGTCGGACACTTACTCGCTCGGAGTGCTCCTCTATCTGTTGTTAACTGACGTTCTGCCTTACGAGCTGAAAGAATTCACAACCGCCGAAATGGTGCGGGTGATCTGCGAACAGCAGCCGAACAGGCCCCAGAAACGTCTTGATGCCGATCTCGAGGCCATCGTGCTCAAGGCCCTCCGAAAAGAGCCGGCAGAGCGCTATATGACAGCCGTGCAGCTGGCAGCCGATGTCCAGGCATATCTCGACGGGCGCACTGTGACTGCACGCCGCGGCACCTTCCGGTATCGTGCAAGTAAATTCATCCGCCGGCACAGGATTGCACTGCTTGGGGCAGGCCTGGTCCTCGCCAGCATGACGGCCGGCGTGGCGGGTGTGCTCTGGCAGTCAAGGCTGGCCAACCTGGAACGGCGCAAGGCCGAGTCCAGCGCAGCGGATTTGCGGCAATTGAGCAACAGTCTCCTGTCTGAGCTCGACGAAGCCATCAAGGAACTTCCTGGTTCCACCGGTGTGCAACGCCTCCTGGTTACGCGCGTGCTCGAACATCTCGATCGCATGTCAAAGGACTCTTCCGGCGACCGCCTAACTCAACTTGATTTGGTCAACGCCTATACCAGGCTGGGAAATATCCAGGGAAACCCCTACGACCAGAATCTTGGTGACCGGGACGGCGCACTTGTGAGTCTTGACAAAGCGCTTGCTATCGCAAAGTCGCTCTCAGCTTCGGCAACTTTCGACCGCGATTCCGTGCATGCGATGGCGTCGGTGCTCCAGGCCCGCAGCGAAGTCCTGTGGGGAATGGAAAGAACACCGGAGGCTGTGGCATCCCTGCAGGCCTCCACGCAGGCCTTCGACAAATTGGTTGCGGAGCGCGATGCCACTCCCGCGCTGCTCTCCGAGGTTGCCGCGGCCTACGGCACCCTTGGCGATGAACTGGGCCAGCCCGGCACCCCGAACCTGGGCGATGCTGCGGGAGCCCTTGTTGCGTATCGCAGAGACATCGAGCTTCAGGAGCGCGCGCTCCGCATTGACCCCAACTTCCCTCGCGCACGGCGGGGACTCGCCATTGCTCAGCTGAAGATCGGCAATATCGAGATTGACACCGATCCCGCCCAGGCCCTCAAGGATTACGAACTTGCCGAGAAGCGATTCGATGCCCTGCCTGAGTCGAGACAGAACGGAATGTCGTCCCAGCGCATGCGCGCCAATATTCTGCGCAAAAAAGCCATTGCCATGCGGGAACTGGGAGAGTACAACCAGGCAGTCCCATTCTTCGAGCAGGCTCTGAGCATACAGAAACAGATTGCGGCCGCCGATCCCAAGGACACGCGCTCGCGCTTCGACGTTTATATGGACCTGACCCAGGCTGCCTGCGACTACGAGGACGCCGCCGACCCGGTGTACGCGCCTGATCCGCGCATCCGCCGGCGCTATGTGGCTTTGGCGGTGCCGCTCTTGAAAGAGGCTGAATCGCTTGCCATCCAATTATTGAAAGACAATCCATCCAACGACGACTGGAAGGCGCAACTGGCTGACGTTCAGGTGCGCCTGGGCACCGCGGAACAGAACCTGGGTGCTTCAGACGATTCATCACAGCTGTCAGCGACGGGCCTTGCCACTCTCAAGGAATTGGCGGCCAGGCACTCGGATTCCGTACTGATACTCGATACGGCAGTTTCCGATCTGCTGAATGCAAAACCGTTGACGCTCCGAGACCCTCTCCTGGCCGTCGCGTCCGCCGAGCGGGAAGCATTTTTGACCAAGCGACAGAAGCCGGGTGTGCTGCTCTCTCTGGCTCAGGCATATCGTTCCGCCGGTCAGTTGGAGAAGGCCCGCGCTTTTGCATACGAAGGGTTGGCACTACTCCCCCTGGTTGCCGCGGGAACTCCAATGCCGCGCGCGCGAAAGCTCATGGAGGCGGAAGCAGAGACGAAACGCACCCCGAGATGAACTGAAAACCAGGGCCGGGCCAAGGGCACTTTGCGACCGGCTGCGCGGGATTGGAAACCACTGTAATCAAACTCACCACAGAAGTTAATAAGTCTGTAATCTCCACCTCCTATATTCAGCCCGGATAGAGAATTCCCCAGATTGCCCTCTCGGCTGAGGGCGTCAACTTCTCTGTCCGCAAGGCAAACACTCAAGGGGCTATAAAGTGCACGGTCCGCCCAACGTGCCCGCTTCCCCGCGGCGCCCCTCTTACGTGAACGGAATTTTGCCACCCAGGAGGAACTGATTAACATGAAGCTTTTGAAAGCCGCGCTAGTGCTGTGTCTCGTCGCGTTTGCCGCCCGCCCCGTTCTAGCCCAGGAAGATGGTGGCAGGGTCCCGCATCTCGATCACGTATTCGTGATCATGATGGAAAACCACTTCTACGGTCAGATCGTCGGCAACACCAACGCACCCTTCATCAACAGCTATGCCGCTACCGCAAACCTGGCCAGCAACTACTGGGCCGTGGGACACCCCAGCCTGACCAACTACCTTGAGATCGTTGGCGGATCGAACTTCGGGATCGTCAACGATATCTCGCCGGATTGGCACAGTTCGAGCTGCGTCTCAACCCTGTCAGCGCCCGTCAACGAGTCGACAACTCCTGCGGTTGATTGCCCGATCGCCGGCAGCGGCATCGATGCGGCGACGCCGGCGGTTGACACCACCAACGAAGGCACGCCGACCGAGCCCATTTACAACACGCCCATCGCTCCGGCAAAGACCGTGGGCGCGAGCATTGGCGACCAGCTGGTGGAAGCCGGCATGAGCTGGAAGAGCTACCAGGAGAATCTGCCCCCATCCGGAGCGGACGGCGTCAACAACAGCGACGGGCTCATCTCTAATCTCACTGAAGCCGCGCCGGGCGTGCCGAACCTGTACGCGGTGAAGCACAATCCTTTCGTTTACTTTGCCAGCGTGCAGTCCGGCACGAACTCTGAGAACAGCCTGAAGAACGTTGTTGGCTTTGAAAGCTTGTATGTCGATCTGGCGAGCGGCCACGTTCCCAACCTGGCCTTCATCGCGCCCAACCAGTGCCACGACCAACATAGCCGCAGCAGCAGCGAAGTTGGGCCCGGATGCTCGATTGACCAGAATGACATTGCCCAGGGAGACGCCGCACTGAAAGCACTGATCACCGGCATCAAGGGCTCCGCTATGTGGAAAGAAGGGAATAACGTGATCGTCACTGTATGGGACGAAAACGACTACAGCAGCCTGCCCAACCAAGTGCTCACCATTGTCGATACCAGCTACGCTGCTACGGGCCACCCCAGCAACGTGAAGTACAACCACTTCTCGCTGCTCAAGACGCTGGAATCGGGCTTTGGGCTCCACTACCTCAACCATGCAGCCGACCACAACGTCAGAGTGATGTCGGACCTATTCGGCGGCCGAGACTAAGCGCCCTGTTCAAAGCTCGAGGCCGGTCGCGCCATAACAGCGCGACCGGCGTTCTTTTCATAACCATGCTTAGTGGGTTCACAGCTGCACGATAACGTAGTAGACTTCCTCAGTCACGAGCGGGAAGCGGAACGAATCTCCCCGACGTACGTAGTTCCGCGGATGACGGAATACCTGCACGCGTTCCCCAACTATTCCCAAGCTGAGAGGTCACCCATGCGAGTAACACAACCAGCCAAGTCTCTCCCTGTCTTCGCCCAGGTTCTTTTGCACGATCCTCTGGCGCCAGCCAAATCAACAAGATCAGCCGCACACCGGCCCCGCCTCGTCCTCACTCTCTTCTCCGCGCTCCTGCTTACCTTCAGTTCAGTTGCGGCCCATTCTCAGAGCGCCGCCGCGGCACCGAACTACACCACCATCGTCGTCTTCGGCGACTCGCTCTCCGACACCGGCAACGTGGCAAACCTTACGCAGGCCAAGTACGGGGTGCGGATCCCAAGCCCGTATGTGGACTATACGGATGGCCGCTTCACGGATGGCGCCGACACGCTGCCCGCCTCCCAAAACTACTTCGGGGTGTGGATTGAGCAGTTCGCCGCGTCGCTGCCCGCCAAGCCCGCGATCAAGGACTCGCTGGATGGTGGGACAGACTACGCGTATGGCTTTGCCACCACGGGCGCCGGCACCGGGGCATTTACCTTTGGCCCTTCAAACGCGCTATCGGTGAACGTGAACAACATAGGCCAGCAGATTACCGACTACCTCGCCACTCACCCCAAGATCACCAATAAGACCCTTTTTGTGGTTTGGGGTGGCGCTATCGATGTGCTCTACGCCACCTCGGAGGCGAATGTCATCGACGCGGGGATCAATCAGACCCTGAACATTCAGCGTCTGATCGATGCCGGGGCCACGCAGTTCATCGTGCCCAACCTGCCTCCGCTGGGGTCGGTTCCGCGGCTCAACGGTTCTGCCGCCACGTCGATTCCAGCCACCCAGGCGAGCGCACTCTACAACGGGGTTCTGGGTTCGGGCCTGTCGCTGTTGCGCGAGTTCAATTTCCGCAAGCACGTCAGCCTGTCGGAGCTTGATGTCTTCACCCTGTTCAACCAGGTCATCGCCGCACCGGCAAACTACTCGCTGGCGAATGTGACCTCGAGTTCCCAGGGGGTCGCGGTCGATCCCGACACCTATTTGTTTTGGGACGATCTCCATCCCACGACCAGGGGACATAACATTCTTGCCGCCAC
>OCZT010007254.1_pt1 | contig 10893 bp, 15 predicted proteins | sample 1539031 | NCBI WGS metagenome assembly OCZT01 (sample SAMEA3539308, study PRJEB22396) | soil metagenome | biome: tundra; feature: field; material: soil | place: USA | collected 2010-05 | depth 0.15 m
ATATCGACGGTGCGCCACAACGACGATCCGAATTTCCAGCCCCTGTTCAAGACCGACAAGATCACGCTCTCGCTCAAAGGCAGGCAGCAGGGCGAGCAATATTTCTTCGAAGGCGGCACGACGCAATTGCCCGGCATTGCCTTCAACTCAGTGATGACCCCCATTAGCGAAGAGGCCGCGCCGCCGGTACCTTCGGCCGGAAAGGGCGGCATCGGGAACGGACTTTATTCGATTCATATCCGGATGCTTGACGGCATCGACGGCGGCAACACCGGCGTCATGGTGCTGCACGATGGCCGGATCCGCGGCGGCGATGCGTTTTTCGATTATCTCGGCTCCTACACCAGCGCGAACGGCAGGTGGAAGGGCGAACTCGTCAATCACGAGCACACGCCGAGCCAGGGCGAGCGGCCGGTGTTCGGCGGCTACGAGGTCGGCATCGGCTTTTCGGGCACCTACACCGATGAGGGAGCGGTCGCGGAAGCGACCGCTCTGGCCGGCAAGCGCAGCATTCGCTTCAGCGCGGTGCTGAAGAAGCTGGCGGAGGCGTGAGACCTGATCGCTCAGCTTCTTCTTGACTTGTACCTATTATATAGGTATAAATATAGTTACTATACATATTGCGGATGACTGGAGTGTTCCATGTCGAAGTATGATGCTCTCGGTGCATTTCTGAAAAATCAGCGCCATGACCGTGTGCCGATGTCGTTTGCGGACGTCGAGCGCGTCACCGGCGGAAAGCTTCCGCCATCGGCGGCGAAGCATCGGCCGTGGTGGAGTAATAATCCCGACAACAGCGTCATGACCCGTGTGTGGCTCGACGCCGGTTTCGAAAGCGAACAGGTCGACATGGCCGGCCGCAAGCTGGTATTCCGGCGCGTGCGTAAACCTGTTGATTCATCGGGCGAAGAAAATAGCGGCGGACGGGAAGGGAAGTATCACCCGCTGTTGGGTGCATTGAAGGGATTGATGCGGATTGCGCCCGGCACGGATTTGACAAAGCCGGCTGACCCCGATTGGGGCAAGGAATAGGGTGCGGCCGCTTTTACTCGATACTTGCGCCGTAATCTGGCTGTCCGAAGGCGAAAAGCTCGCAGGCTCAGCGATCGAACTGCTGAAGGCCGCCGATGACGCCGGGCAATTTACCTACATCTCACCGATAAGCGCATGGGAGATCGGCCAGCTCGCGTCGCGCGGGCGAGTACAGCTTTTGATTACGCCGCAGCGCTGGTTCGCGCGGCTGTTCGAATCGCGAGGCGTACAGCTTGCAGAAATGTCGCCGGATATCTTGATCGCTTCGTCGTTCTTGCCGGGCAAACCGCCGCGCGATCCGGCCGACCGTATCATCGCGGCGACCGCGCGTGACCTCGGCGCAACGCTGATCACCCGCGACCGAGCGTTGCTGGGCTACGGCAACCAAGGACACCTGAGCGTAACGGGATGTTGAGCAAGGGCGGCCCGCCTAAACCCGTCCGCTCACCGGGAGTAACGCGCCGGTGACGGCGCTGGCGGCATCGCTGGTGAGAAACAGGATCACATCAGCCAGTTCTTGCGGCGTCACCCATTTTTCGAAATCCGCCTTCGGCATGCTGGCGCGATTGGCCGGCGTGTCGATGGTCGACGGCAGCACCGCGTTGACGGTGATCCTGCCTTTCCATTCGGCGGCGAGCGCCTCGGTGAGGCGATGCACGCCGGCCTTGGACGCGGCGTAGGCGCCCATGCCGGCGCCCGCCTGCAGCGCGCCCATCGCGCCGACATTGACGATCCGCCCGGCGGGAGAAGCGGCCAGATGCGGGATCGCCGATCGCGACGCATTCAGTGCGGTGAGTACGTTGAGCGCATACATGCGCTGCCAGGTTTTCGGGTCGCCCTCGGCGACCGTCTCGAACGCAAAGCCGCCGGCGATATTGATCAGTGCATCGAGCCTGCCAAAATGTGCCACAACGGCGTCGATGGCTTTTTTGGCCTGCGCCGGATCCGAAAGATCGACGCCGCGAAGCTCGATCCGGTTCCCGGTCACCGGGATCTGCGACGTCGCGTGATCCACGCCGGCCACCCCTGCGCCCCGCGCAAGCGCAGCCTCCGCGACCACCTTGCCGAGCGCGCCCGAGGCGCCGGTCACGATAACGACTTTTCCGTCCACGATGGGTCTCCGGCCTGAGGGGGAGGGGGCTCACACTACCGCCATGCGAAATTCATTTGCAATGCTGCGAAATCCTGCGCCCAAATGCGGGTTCACGAAGGATCGTCCCCCGCAAACGGATGTCCACATCTGACGCGCCACGGCCTTGCGCCTCGACAGCACGATTGCGGGCGCGCCTCCGGCGACCGCGTAGGGCCCGCGTCCGCGGCCCCGCTTTATTAGTTAAAATTTGTCGGAGTTTTGTAAGCGGACAGCAGAACCGTCCAGCTATACGTCGATGTCGTTCAATCCAAGTGCTGGGGACACCATCATGAGACATCTACCCGATCACGGTTTACCGCTTGTTCAGCTTAAGGAGCAGCGGCGGGACTTGATTGTCGCGCTGCAAAACCGCAACGGCCCGGTCAGCGGCTGGGAGCTGATGCAGATCGCAGCGGTCCAGCAGGCGATCTCGGCATTCGAGGACGTCATCGCCGACCTCGATGCTGAAATGGAAGCGGCGGCGTAAGGCAGTTCTTCCTGTCGCCTTGAGCGAGCGCGAGGGGAGATTCATGACTCCAGATAGCGCGCTTCGAGCCTTGCGCGCTCCTGCGCGCCGAGGCCCAATCCGTCGCTGAGATAGCTTTCGAGATCGCCATAATCGGCCCTGATGGCATCGAACGCTGCGGCGAGGAACGATGCTTCCACCGACGCCAGCACCTGCCGGACCTCCTCGGGAAGATCGCTGCTGGCGGAGGGGTCGCGCCGGTAGAAGCGGTTGGTGAGCAGATAATCCTCGGCGATCAGGTCGTCCGGCACGCCGAGCGCATGCAGGATCAGCGCGCAGGCAAAACCGGTGCGATCCTTGCCGGCGGTGCAATGAATCACCAGCGGCGCGCGGTCCTCAAGCAGGTGGGCGAACAGCGCGCAGAAGCTTGGCGTGTTGTAGCGCACGTAGTTGCGGTAGGAATCGCGCATGACATCCAGGGCATCGGCCGATGCCAGCGGCGCACCGCCGGCCAGCCGCGCGCGCAGCGCCGCAACGACGGTCGGCTCGATCGGCAGCGAATGAACCGCGATCTCCGTTAACCCACACATGGCCGCAGCGCGCTCCTCCGTGCCGCGAAAATCGAACGCGCTCTTCAGACCGAGGCCGCGCAGCAGCTCGATATCGGCGTCGGTGAGGTGACCAAGATGGTTGGAGCGGAAGATCTGCCGCCAACGGAGCGCGCGGCCGTCCTTGCCGGGATAGCCGCCGAGGTCGCGGAAATTGCTGGCGCCGGCGAGATTGAGGTGGCGGGCAGGAGAATCTGACATGGGGTCAGCTTAGGCCATCCTCTGCGGCGGAGAAATGACTGACAGGGCGTGTCGCTCGCTTTGGTCTGGTCTATACTTACCCTTCCGGGGGGCGAACATGAATCGGCACAAGGCCATTATTATATTCGGTACGGCATTATCCGTTGCGGGAATTGCAGCCGGCTCATCGCCCGCGTTCGCGCAGACCTTCCAGAGCTATCGCTGCGCCGACGGCTCCCAGTTCATCGTCGGATTTTTCGAATACGACAGGCGCGCCCATCTGCAGATCGATGGCAAAGCGGTGACGCTTGCCAGGCGCTTTGGCCTGTCCGGCGCGCATTATTCGGGCGGCGGCGTCACGTTGAAAATCACCAAGGCAGGCACCACAGTCAAGCACGCCGGGCGGCCGGTGACGACGTGCGAACTGACCTAACGAAAAAGGGCCGGAACGTTTTCGTCCCGACCCTTTCATCCCATTCGATATCGCAGCAAAGACCGGCAACGCATCGGCATCGGGCTTGCGGCTGGCATCAACGATCCCATGCCGGCTTGGACTCCTGGATTGCCGCTTCGTGATACCAGCTGCCACTGCAGACAGTTTCGTTCACGCGCGACGAGTTCTGGTCGGCTGCGGGTTTGGTCTCCTGATGGCGACCTGCGCCGAGAGCCGCGCGGCCCCCGGCAGGGAATTGGTAGATCCTGGCGGACCCGTGATTCAGACTCGTATTCATTTTATCGTCTCTCCTTAGGTCGATCCACATTATGCTGCGCCCGGTTCGTTCCCGACCGATTGACGCATCTCAACCATGCTGCGCCCGACTCGTTCTCGACTGGTTACTGAAACCCATATCGTCGGTGCACTCCGCTCGTGCAACATGATCAAAACAAAATCATTCAGTGTGCAAATTGTAGGCACTTCTGTTTTTGCTTCCTGGGAAGCAACCGCTGGGTGGCTAACGCTTGAGCCATCGCCAAGGTTGCGAGGCGGTCTTGCTTTCTTGCTGAATCTTGCCGACGGATGGCGTGGCTTTAATCGGAACGATAAAACCGGCCGCGAACTGCTGCGGAATCAGGCGTCGTCCAGGCTTGAGCGAGGCCGTCTGGTGCCCCGCCGACAACCAGCCCCGCGCGGCTTTGCCGCACCTCAAATGCGATCCGAAGACGGGCAAGCCGGAGGGGATTTCCCCTCGTGGCCGGCGTCCCGAAGCGCACCGTTTGGCACTTTAATTGCTTGGTAAGGATTGGCCGATGGTGGCCGGGTACGCGTGTGGTGACCAATAGGCTTCGGTTTCCCACCTTTCGCATCATCAACTCATGAGAGGCTCAATGACCAAGTATAAGCTCGAGTATATCTGGCTCGACGGATACACGCCGACACCAAGTTTGCGCGGCAAGACGCAGATCAAGCAATTCGATTCATTTCCGACACTGGAACAGCTTCCGCTGTGGGGCTTCGACGGAAGCTCGACCCTGCAGGCCGAGGGCCACAATTCCGATTGCGTGCTGAAGCCGGTTGCTCTTTATCCAGACGGCGCGCGCACCAATGGCGCGCTGGTGATGTGCGAAGTGATGATGCCCGACGGCAAGACTCCGCACCCCTCGAACAAGCGCGCCACCATTCTCGACGACGAAGGCGCATGGTTCGGCTTTGAGCAGGAATACTTCTTCTACAAGGAGGGCCGTCCGCTCGGCTTTCCCGCCGCGGGCTATCCCGCGCCGCAGGGGCCATATTACACCGGCGTCGGCTACAAGCATGTCGGCGACATCGCCCGCAAGATGGTGGAAGAGCATCTCGACCTCTGTCTCGCCGCCGGCATCAACCACGAAGGCATCAACGCCGAAGTCGCGAAGGGCCAGTGGGAATTCCAGATCTTCGGCAAGGGCTCCAGGCGCGCTGCCGACGAAATGTGGATGGCCCGCTATCTGATGCTGCGTCTGACCGAGAAGTACGGCGTCGATATCGAATTCCATTGCAAACCGCTCGGCGACACCGACTGGAACGGCTCCGGCATGCACGCCAACTTCTCGACCAAATATATGGGCGAAGTGGGCGGCAAGGAATATTTCGAGAAGCTGATGGAAGCGTTCAAGAACAACCGCGCCGATCACATCGCGGTCTACGGCCCGGACAACCACATGCGTTTGACCGGCAAGCACGAGACGGCGTCGATCGACACCTTCAGCTATGGTATCGCGGACCGCGGCGCTTCGATCCGCGTGCCGCACAGCTTCGCCAATAACGGCTACAAGGGCTATCTGGAAGATCGCCGCCCGAATTCGCAAGGCGACCCCTACCAGATCGCTTCCCAGATCCTGAAGACGATCGCTTCCGTTCCGACCGCCGCCAAAGCGGCTGCGGCCTAGGCGTTCGGCACACCGCCCTGGATCGGGGGCGTCCGGTCCGCAACCTGATCCGCCAAAGCGCCTGAGCGTTTTGGCGGATCATTGCGTTTAAGGGGACATAACTGCCTTCGCACAACGCCGGTTCGGGCTTCACCTCAGACGCGGCGGGCTGCTAGAAGCGTCCGCATTAGCGGGCGTAGCTGGCAAAGCCGCGACGAGGGACCTCGGATGGAGAATGTCGTTCGCGTACTCTCGACGCTCGCCCTGATGGGGGCGGTTCGCAGCCTTGCCGGGAGATATCAAGCGGGAACGGGAGTGCGCATCGACGCCGATTACGCGCCGACGCTGGAGCTGCTGGATCGCCTGCGCGGCGGCGAGGCCGCCGACGTCGTCATTCTGACCCGCGAGGGGCTCGACGGGCTCGCAGGCGTGGGAACAGTGGTTGCGGACAGCCGCATCGATCTGGCGCGTTCCTTCGTCGGCATCGCGGTGAAGGCCGGCGATGTCCATCCTGACATCTCAACCGAATCCACTCTGCGCGCGGCGCTGCACGGCGCGCGAGTGGCCTATTCACGTATCGGAGCCAGCGGCATTTTCTTCGCGCAACTGATCGAACGGATCGGGATCGCATCCGAGGTCAACGCTCGTGCCCGGATCATTCCATCGGGCTTTACCGCCGAACTGCTGATGTCAGGAGAGGCCGACCTGGCGGTGCAGCAGATCAGCGAGCTAAAGCAGGTATCGGGCGTCGAAATCGTCGGGCCGATCCCGCGCGAGCTGCAAAGTCCTGCCGTGTTTTCGGCCGGGCGTCTGGCGGCGTCGAAAAGAGTGGCTCAATCCGATGCACTCTTGAAGTATCTTGCCTCACCGGAGGTGGCGCCGGTGCTGCGCGAGTCCGGGCTGGAGCCTTGAATATCAGGGCATTTCGAAGCTAACCTGCCTCCGTCAAGATGTGCGTCATGATGAAACGATTTCACGCGCTTTCGTTCGCTGCGAGATGCCGCATCGCGGTCGCGGCGATCGCGATCGCGGCGGCTGCGTGTTTGGCCGATTCATCCCAGGCGAGAGCGCAATCGGCCGATCTCGTGCTGTGCGACCGGCTCGCCGCCGATCCCGCTGATCCGGACAAGCCGGCCGACGTCAAGGGAACGCCCGATGTCGCACCGTCGGATATCGCAACGGCGATCAAATTTTGCAAGATCGCCTCCAGCTCGTCGCGCCGCGCGCTGTACCAGCTCGGCCGCGCCTACGCCGCCAACCGGCAATTGCCGGAAGCGATCGGTGCCTGGCGCAAGGCGGCCGACAGGGGCTCTACCTCGGCGATGGTCGAACTCGGCGTGCTCTATGGAACAGGTGCGGGCGTAGCCCGCGACGAAGCCCAGGCGCGCAAGCTGTTCGAACGCGCCGCCGAAGCCGGCAATCCGCGCGGCGTCACCAATCTCGCGGCACTCTCCGGCGGCGGCGGCGCGCCGTCGGATCCGGTGCGCGCGCGAGAGCTGCTGGCGAAAGCCGCCGAGACCAACGCCGAAGCGCAGTATCAGCTCGGGCTGATGATGGCGGACGGCACCGGCGGGGCCAAGGACGACGTCGGCGCGCGCAGCCTGTTCGAGAAGGCGGCGGCACAAAATCACGCCGCTGCGCTGGAGCGGATGGGCGCGTTTACGCAGCAGGGACGCGGCGGACCGAAGGATTCGGACGCCGCCAAGGCTTATTACCAGCGGGCCGCCGCACTCGGCGACGAAGACGCCAAGAAGGCGCTGAAGCGCATGGAATGCCCTTACGCGATCAAGGACAAGCGCGGAAATCTTGTCACCAACCTTTGCTTTTAGCTAGGCGATGGTTCTTGCTATCGCTTTCGCCATCAGGGTAGCGAGTGGCGCGCGAGTCACCTCCCGGATTATTTCGTTTTCTTTTTGACATCCCTCGCCATTTCCAGGCACGTCAGCAATTCGACATAGCTGGGGCTGCCGTCCATGCTGGTCTCCTTGGTGCAAACGGCTTTGTCGCTGGCGGTAAATTGTGTCCATTGCGTCTGAAGTTGGTCGCGCGCTTCCGCCTCATCCCCAGTGCATTTTTCCACAACCGCCTTCGAGCCGCCTTCGGACCGGCACTCGCGCGCGATATCGAATTTCGGCACATTGTCCGCGACAGGAGTGAGAGGAAGGGAAGCAAGAATGACAATCGGGAGGTGCATAAGCATCTTTGTTCTCCGAGCAGAGGCATAGCTATTCTTTCTGCGCTGCGAACCCGGCGGGCATATTGATCAGCATCAAGCGGAGTGGCGTGCTGAATGCCCCCCGCGGCCCCGGGACCTTGATCGAACGCAAGGCACCAGCCGGCCAGAGGTGCTAATTTGAACGATATCGGCGACACAACGGCAAGCGATCGGAGCATCGAATGAAATGGCGCGGATGGATTGTAGCCCTGCTGATGGTTTGCGCGTCGGTCCCGCTCGCCATGGCCCAGTCCAATCTGGACGCCGCAACGACCAACGAGCAGTATGTCCCCCGGCTCGGCGATATCATGGACGCGGTCCAGATACGGCATATGAAGCTGTGGTTCGCCGGCAAGGCCCTCAATTGGGAACTTGCGGCCTACGAACTTCGCCAGCTCAAGGCCGGCCTGCTGGAAGCCGCGGTGCTGTATGAGGGCATTCCGGTGACCAACGTCACCACGATGACGGCGCCTGTTCAGTCGATCGCCGACGCGATCGAGGCAAAGGATATCAGACGGTTTGCCAAGGCAACCGGCGAGCTGACGGCTGGATGTAACGCCTGCCATCAGTCGATCGGACGCGGCTTCATTGTCATTCAGACGCCGACGGTGTCGCCCTTCGGTGACCAGTTGTTTGCGCCGCAGAGAAAGCAATAGAGACCAGCCATAGGCAAACGCGGGGCGCTTCGGTGCGCCATGACAGGGAGCAGGGAAGGCATTCATCGTGACAATCCTCAAGCCCGCGCTCATGGCGTTGATGCTGTTGGCCGGTCTCGCCGCAAGCGCGCAGGCCGAGACGCCCACCGGCGACCAGATTGCGGCGGGGCGCAAATTCGCCCACCGCGTCTGCGGCGCATGTCATGTGGTGGCGCAGCAGCGCGACGAACTTCCGGTTCTGGCGCCGCCCGGGCCCAGCTTCGCCGTGCTGGCGCAGCGGCCGCTGCTGACGGAACAGTCCTTGCGGGAATTTCTCGGCTCGAACCACCGCAGAATGGGCCCTCACGAGGCGATGCCAAATCCCAGGCTCGCGGACTATCAGATCGATGAGATCGTCGCGTTTTTCATGACGCTGAAGGCCGCGAGATAGGCTGGCTGGAACAAGAGAGCCGCAATCGCGATTAATGTAGTGCGTGTCGTCAAGCGAGGCCCTTGTCCCATGATCCGCAAATTGCCGTCGGGCCAATACCGGCTCTATTCCCGCAAGCTCAATCCGAAGACCGGCAAGCGCCGCAATCTCGGCACCTTCAAATCGCGCGCGGCGGCGGAAAAGCACGAGCGCGAAGTGCAGTATTTCAAGCGGCATTAGTCGAGCCCGGATGAAGCGCAGCGGGTCGCGCGAATGCGCCCCCCATTGGCTAATCCACCCAGGGAATGCTCCTGGGTATTGACGCAAGTCCGCGATCCCGCGGCACGATACGCCCGGGTTGTGCATGAATCCTTCGCCCCAAAAATCAGAGGGCGTGAGGAATGCCGGGCGCCCAATGCGCCCGCAGCCTCGCGTGTAGTGTAGAAAACACGCGAGTTAGTCACCACGGTCGCACCGGAATCACCCGGCATTCCCGCACGCAATGGTTTTAACGGTTTCCTTCGTGCTCTCCCCGGTGATCGGCTTTCTTGTCACCGTTATCTGCGAAAATGGCTGCCGGAGCCCGGTTGGGATGACATGCCTCCGCAGACGTGACGCCGGCGTCGAGGCGTCAGGACCACACGACTTCGCCGTCCGCATCAGCGCCGTTCGTCAGCAAGCCGTTCGATCGCTCACAGATCCCAAGAGAACCCGCCCTGCGATCACGCGCGTGCCTGACGCTGCCGCGTCCACCGCATCCCGCCCCAACGTTCGTGACGATGGCCAACGCCCCTCCTCGGGGACGGAACGGCGCGGGTTGTAAATCTGATTTGGGTCTGCGGCGAAGCAGAATTTTTTTGCAAAAGGGGCTGGACACCCAAATCAAAAAACTGCCCGTCGGGCAAATCACCCCTAGACCGGTTGATGGCAGACGGCCTCGATCCGGTTGCCATCGGGATCCCTGAGGAAGGCAGCATAATACGAGGCGTGATAGTTGCGCAGGCCCGGCGGACCGTCATCGCTGCCGCCGGCCGCTATTCCTGCGTCCCAGAAGGCATCGACCTGGGTCCGCCACTTCGCCTTGAAGCACCAGTGACGGCCCAGGGCGTCATCGGGCTTCGCGCCCTTGCGGATCGAGATGTAGACGCGCTCCGGGTAAGCCGGACGTGCCCGTTCGCCATAACCCAGCTAGTCCTCGCGGCGCCCGATCTTGACGACACCGAGCACGTTCATGATGGCGTCGTAGAAGCGCTCGGCGGCAGCGATATCGGACACGGTGATGGAAACGTGGTCCAGCATCGATTACCTCCGCCAGGGTCTGATTCAGGTTCGCTGAATCAGACCCTGGCTTATCTCTTTTGAGCATGATCTTTTCCGAAAACCGGTATCCACTTTTCGGTATCATGCACTACGCGGCGTGCTTGAGCCGCTCCAGCGCCTCGAGAATCCTGGCTTTTCGTGCCACGGCCGCGTCACGCTTTTCTTTTTCTTCTTCGACGATTTCTTCCGGCGCGTTGGCGACGAATTTCTCGTTGCCGAGCTTGGCGTCGACGCGCTTGATGTCGGCCTCGGCCTTGGCCAGTTCCTTGTCGAGCCGCGCTTTCTCGGCCGAAAAATCGATCACGCCTTTCAGCGGCAAGGCCGCGACTTCGCCGCGCACCAGCAACTGCACCGCGCCTTCCGGCGCAGCATCGGCGAAGGAAATGTCGGCGAGCCGGGCCATCCGCCTGACCACGTCGTTCCAGCGTTGCGCGCGGCCTTTTGTTTCGGCGGACGCGCCGGCCAGCACCAGCGGCGTCAGCGTCGCCGGCGGAATGTTCATTTCCGCGCGCACCGAGCGTATCGCGGTCAC
>OCZT010007255.1_pt1 | contig 10893 bp, 6 predicted proteins | sample 1539031 | NCBI WGS metagenome assembly OCZT01 (sample SAMEA3539308, study PRJEB22396) | soil metagenome | biome: tundra; feature: field; material: soil | place: USA | collected 2010-05 | depth 0.15 m
AGGTGCTGCCGCCGGCCGAGGTGCGTGCGGTATATGGTCGCGCACAGATTCATGTGACTCGCGGCGAAGGCTTCAGCCGGCCTGTCAACAATGTTCTCGACGAGATCTTCAAATAAGGTGACCATCCCATGCCAAACGTCACTCGCAGAAGTTTAGTAGCTGCCACCGCGGCTTCGCTCATCGGAACCCGCGGTTGGGCGGGCGCCAACGACCGCATTCGGATAGCCATCCTGGGACTGGGCGGGCGCGGTGGCGATCACCTGAAACTGGCCGCCCATACCGGATAAAGTGTGAGACTGAGGGGTAGGCGAAAACCATGATCACCCGGCGTATGTTGCTGGCTTCCGCGTGCGCGGCGCTGCCCGCCATCGGGAAACCGAAGGCTCCTGGCCCGTTCGGCCTGGAGATTTACAGCTTGCGGGGCGAGGCACAGAAGGATCTGCCCGCCACGCTGGCCATGATTCGGAAATTCGGGTTCAAAGAAGTTGAAGTGTCCGCGTTGTACGGGCGCAGCGCGGCCGAGTTCCGGCGATTGCTGAACAAGACCGGCCTGCAGGCGACTTCCATGATGGCGGAGTACGAACGGCTCGGAAAAGATGCGGACTCCGTGGCCGCCGATGCTCGAACGCTAGGAGCGGAGTACGTGGTGTGTTCTACGATTCCGCACCAAAAGCAACTCACCGCTGAGAGCATCACTCGTGCGGCTGAAGACCTTGGCCGTTGGGGAGAAAAGCTCGCCGGCTCCGGCTTGCATCTTTGCTATCACACGCACGGCGTTGAGTTCGGCAAATCCCCGGACGGGACGCTGTTCGACACGTTGGTGCGGCACACCGATCAAAAATACGTTAATTTCGAGATGGACATCTTCTGGATCGTCTTTGCTTTCCACGATCCCGCGAAGCTGCTGCGCGAGTATCCTGGCCGTTTTCCCCTGATGCACGTGAAAGATATCCGCAAGGGCACCGTCCTGGGCGGATCGCCCGGCGACGTACGGGAGGAAGACAGCGTACCGCTTGGCGCCGGCATCGTCGACATTCCTGCCGCTCTGCGCGCGGCACGGGAAACCGGTGTGCGGCATTACTACATCGAAGACGAGGCGGTGAATGCAGCCCAGCAGATTCCCGAAAGCCTGAAGTACCTGGCTAGCGTTCGATAAGCTGGCGGGAGTTTATAGAAGGACAAAAGCGATGGCCAAGAAAACAGCGATGCTGGTATGCGCCATGTCTCTGACTGTGGCGGTTGTGCGGGCACAAGAGCGGGTACAATGTTCCGCTTCGGCGGACAACTGGGTGGAGTCTCCGCCATGGGAACCGCACGCGCGAGAGTCCCGCAACTACGGCTCCGATCGGGACCTGATCGTCAACGGGCGGAACAGTTTCGCCTTACTGGCTTTCGACATGTCGCCCGCCAAAGGCCTGCGCATCGAAAAAGCCGCCCTGCGCGTGCATCGCAGGCCCGACCCGGTCCCCCTGACCATGGTAGGCATCTCGACCATCAGCGGATCCGGCCCATGGTCCGAGGGCGAGATGAACTACTTCTTTGCGAGGAAGGGCCAGCCGTGGTCATACCCCGGCTCGGATCTGGCCGACGTGATCTTCGGACTCGGCGGCAGCCTCTACGCCTATGTAAAGGCGCACGACGCCGGAGGTGGCTGGTATGAGATCGACGTCCCTCCGCAAATCGCGGTGGCTCTGGCTACGGGAGACCAGTTCGGCCTGATGCTGACCGACGAAAAGGGACAAACGCGTACCCGCCACGCCATCGGCAGCCGCGAGAGCGCCGACCCGCCGGTCTTGATCGTGGAGGGCACGCGCGCAAACTCCACGCCGGTTTCCGCGCCTGGCCCTGTGAAGCCGCTGACGCCACGCTCCGCCGAAGCGTTGGGGCGCACCTCGCTCCGGCCCGGCAGTGTAATCCTGCAATTCAGCGGATCGGGGGCCGTGCACTATGACCTGCGCTTCTCCGAAACCCCCGTCAGCGCGAAGAATTTCGATGGCGCCGCGCCCGTGCCGCGGTGGATGCTCGACCCGCTGGCTTCTCATCCGAGCCCACTGGCGACAGCCAATTCGCTTCACGACCAAGTCAATGCCGTGGTGGAGCAGTTGCAGCCCGCAAAGCCGTACTATTTCGCGGCACGCGCCATGAGCGCCACGGGACAACTCGGCCCCGTCAGCACGCTGGGCAGAGTTCGGGCGTCGGCGCGCACCTGGCCCTCGCTGCCCGCGGTTTCCGCCAGCGCTCCTCCGCCAGTGGAAACCGCTGGACCGGTGAAAGTCTGGTCCTACTCCGAACTGCACAAAGTCAATCCCCAAACCGGCGCGCTGCTCGAGAAGGGCCCCATCTGGACGGGCGGCGTTAAGCTGTCGGGAGCGCGCAACGAGTTCGTGGCTTTCCAGGTGGCCGTCGAGAGCGAGACCCCGGTCAAGGACATCGCTGTCACGGTCGACCAGCCCCTCTTCGCCGAATGCAAGCTGCCGCCCGTCTTCCAGAAGAACGGCGCGGTGCAACTGTACCGCGAGTGGATGGTGCCGGACGATAAAGATACCAGCGCCGCGCGGCCCTGGTATCCCGACCCTCTCATCCCGCTGAGCGGCACGTTCGATCTTCCCGCCGCCGATAACGGCGTCCCACACCAGCGCGTGCAGCCGGTCTTCGTGGATATTTACATACCGCACGACGCCGCGCCGGGCGCCCACCACGGTAACATCGCGGTCCGCGCCGGCGGCCGCCTGGTGCGTAACATCCCGGTGGATGTAGAGGTGCTGCCGTTCGCTCTCCCGGATCACCTGAACTTCATCGTGGACCTGAACGCTTACGGCGGCGTGAATTCCGGGTACGACATTCCGCGCGGCACGCCGGAGTATCGCAAGCTGTTGCAGGCGTATCATCGGGTGGCGCATTTGAACCGCGCCAACCTGGACATTTTGGGCTACTCCCACAGCGGGAGCACCGAACCCGACCAGACACCGCCCCTGGCCGGCGAAGGCGCCGCCACCAAGGTTGCGAGCTGGAAAGACTGGGACGCGCACTACGGCCCTCTCGTCTCGGGCTCGGCATTCGCCGACCTGCCCCGCGCCTCCGTTCCGGTGCCCATCATCTATCTCGCGCTGTTTGAGAACTGGCCCGGCGACCTGCGCAAGACGTACCAGTGGGACATACCGGAACATCCCCGGACCGCGGCCGAGTACCAACAGCTCATCGCGCGCCACGCGCTGGCCTCCGGCCCCATCGAGAAAGGCTTCCCGCAAGAGTATCAGGACCGATTTTCCGCGGTGGCCCGGCAGTTCGCCGAGCACATCCGCGAGCGCGATTGGAAGCAGACGAAATACCAGATTTTCTTCAACGATAAGTATTACTATAAGGACCCCACGCGCAGCAGCGGGACCAACGGCGTCTCCTGGTGGCTTCTGGACGAGCCCAATCATCATGACGACTACCGGGCCCTCAGCTTCTTCGGCTGGCTCGGCAAACGCTGGCTTAAGGAGTATCCGGACGTGCCGATGGTTTTCCGCGCGGACATCAGCTACGTCGAATTCATTCGCGACCAAATTGCCGATTTGCTCGATATCGACTGTACCAGTCAGCATTTCTTCACCAAGAACCGTTACTTGATGGACAACCGCAACCGCTTTGGGCGTACCTATTGGAACTACGCCAGCACGAACCATCCGCGCGAAACCAATGTCGGCATGCGCGCGTGGTGCTGGCGCGCGTGGGTCGCCGGCGCGGATGGCATCGTGCCGTGGAACACGGTCCGGGGCATGGAAGCCTGGGACCGCGCGGAACCGCTCACGGTCTTCTACGTGGGCAAGAAGTTCGGTCGAAATGAGCCATTCGACTGCCTGCGGCTCAAGGCCTTCCGCCGCGGCGAGCAGGACGTGGAATATATGACCCTGCTGGCGCGCAGAAAGGGCTGGGACCGCGATGAAGTGGCGCACGCGGTGGCCGAAACGCTCGATCTCTCCGAAAACACGAGGCGCCAATCCGAAGAGGACGCCGGCAGCATCCGCTTTGACGGCATCGCCGATACGCAACTCGACCAACTCCGCCGGCGCGTGGCCGCCGCTCTGCTGAAATGATGCACAATGTCTTCCGCGGAAAGCACGCGGCGTTGCTGGTCTTGACGCTGGCCGCCTGCCAGTCCTCCAACCACCAGACCGTCTCCACAGCCCAGGAAGTTCCAGCGCTGCGCCCGCTAAACCTGCTTCTGGTGACCGTTGACACGCTGCGCGCGGACCGGTTGGGATGCTACGGCTATTCCAAGATCGAAACTCCAAACCTCGACGAGTTGGCGAGAAAAGGGACCTTGTTTGAAGACGCAGTCACGCCGACCCCGCTCACCGCTCCTTCTCACGCCAGCATGTTCACCGGCCTGTATCCGAACGCGCACAAGGTGCGGGACACGGGCGGCTTCATCCTGCACTCCCCGCATCAGACGCTGGCGGAGATCCTGCAGCACCAGGGCCGGGATACGGCGGCGTTCGTGGGGTCTTCGGTGCTCAAGAAGCAGTTTGGGTTCAACGCCGGATTCGCGGTCTATGACGACGAAATGCCTAAGCCCGATCCAGGCAAGATGGCCGGAGAATATGCCGAACGGCGGGCCGGAGAGGTTGTCGATCGCGCACTCTCCTGGCTGGGATCACAGTCGGGGAAACCTTTCTTCCTCTGGGTGCATGTGTTCGATCCGCACTCTCCTTACGATCCACCCGCCCCGTTCCGGGAAAAATACCGGGGGCGGCTTTACGATGGGGAAGTAGCATACACGGACCAACAACTGGGGCGGCTGTTCGCGGCGGTCACGGCGAAGGCGCCGGCCGGGAATACCTTGATTGCGGTCCTGTCGGATCATGGAGAGAGTCTGGCGGAGCATGGGGAGTACACGCACGGTGTCTTCCTTTATGACTCGACTTTGCGGATCGCGTTCCTGCTGGGAGGGCCTGGCGTCCCTGCGGGGCTCCGGGTGAAGGCGCAGGTTCGAACCATCGACCTGTTCCCCACCCTGCTCGAACTGATGGGGGGCAAGGCGCCTGGCGGAGTGCAGGGAACCAGTCTGGCGCCAACCTTCACCGGCAAACCAGTGGCTTCCTGGTCTTACCTGGAAACGCTATATCCGAAGATCAACCTGGGCTGGGCCGAACTGCGCGGGATACGGACGAACCTCTGGAAGTACATCCAGGCGCCCAAACCCGAGCTTTACGACCTGGTCAAGGACCCCGGCGAGACGACCAACGTCATTGGAAATCACGCCGCCGAGGTGCAGCAATTGAAAGCGCACCTGAAGGCTGCTGCCGGGGGCGTGGAAAAGGTGCAAACCACCATGGTGGACCAGCGCACCATGGCGCAATTGAAATCTCTTGGATACCTGGGTGGATCTTCGGGACGGGAGTACGCACTGACGGGCGAAGGTATCGACCCGAAGGACCGCCTCGACGTGTTGAAGTTGCTTTACCGCGCCGTGTCCCCGGATGCCGGGACGCCCGCTTCCGAGCGAATTCCCATGCTTCGCCGGGCACTCGCCCAAGATCCGGCCAACCCTTCGCTTTACTACCATCTGGGCGATCTATACCGTGGGGCGGCACGACCCGGTGAGGCAATGACGCTGTATCGGCAGGCCATCCGCAATGGCCTGCGGAACGCTTGGCTTTTCTCGCGTCTCGGCTACCTGTATCTGCAGCAGGGAAACAAGGACGAAGCGGTCGCCTCGTTTGAGAGGGCGGCTCAATTGAACCCGTCCGATACCGAAAGCCTGAATGACCTGGCGATGGCCTACCTGGAAACCGGAAAACTCAGGGATGCGGAGCGGGTCTTCAAGTGGAGCCTATCCACTGACGACAAATATGCTCTGGCCTACAACGGGCTGGGATTGGTATTCATTCAGAAGCAGGATATGGGCCAGGCGCGCGGATACTTTGAGAAGGCGGTCCAGCTCGACCCGGACCTGTTGGAAGCGCAACTAAACCTCGGCCGGATCTACAAAATCATGGGAGCCAACACGCGGGCACGCGCGTGTTTTGAAGCCTTTCTGGCGAAGGCATTGCCTGCCGAATATGGGCCCACCATCTCAAGAGTGAAGGCGGAACTGGCGGAGATGCGTTAAATCCCGCCCGGACGCGGATGGATTGCCTGGCGCCCGTGGCCAGCCAGCTCAGTTTGGAAATAATCCTAACTTTCTATTGACACGCGAGTTGGGGGGGCATAAAATCGCCTTAGCTCAGTGACTGGGGTCACAGTGACTGGCGTTAACCGGAAGCCGTCAGGTTCCGTTTTAACCGTCAGGGTCAGCGTTTAAAGGAGGTTCCAATGCCGAGATTCCTATTCATGCGGAGATTGATGCTCTGCATCGTGCTCTTCGTTTTCATGGCATCGTCTGCTTGGCCGCAAGCCAGTACCGCTACAGTGAGCGGGACGGTGCGAGACCAGTCCAGCGCGGTGATTCCCGGCGCCTCTGTGACACTTACCGGTAAAGACACCAATGTCATTTCGAAAACCACCGCGAACGAAACGGGGTTTTATCTGTTTCCCGGCTTGGTCCCAGCGGTGTACGTGCTGACCGTGGAAGCCCCCGGCATGCAGAAATTCGAGGGCACCCTGACGGTGCAGGTAGAGAAGAGCACCGTGGTGGACGTGATCATGAAGGTGGGGCAGACAACGGCGGAAGTGTCCGTGCAGGACCTCACTCCGTTGGTGGCGGTGGATAACGCCACACTCGGTGGCACGCTGGAGCACACCCGCATCGAACAGTTGCCGATTAATGGCCGCACGGTGATGAGCCTGTTGCAGACTGTGCCTGGCATGGAGGGCACGCGCGCCTTCGGCATCCGGGATGGCTCCGAGGACGTGGTGGTGGATGGCGCGACGATCATGGACCGCACCGGTTGGAATACCGTCAATCCGCGGCAGCCCGGGCTGGATTCCATCCAGGAGTTCACGGTCGTCGAAAACGGCGCCTCGGCCAAGTATGCCCGGCCCACCACCGTGGTGATGAGCACCAAGGCCGGCACCAACCAGATACACGGTTCGGCTTTCGAGACCAACCGGAACAATGCCGTTGGTCTGGCAAGGGCGCGGACCGACTATTACACCAAGGCGCCGTATCTGAACCGCAACGAATTTGGCGTGAGCGCGGGCGGGCCGGTTTACATCCCCAAAATCTACAACGGCAAGAACAAGACATTCTGGTTCTTTTCCTACGAGGCCCTCAGGCAAATACAAAGCACTTCTATGGGTTTTGCGGTCCCGACGCAGGCCATGCGGAACGGCGATATGAGCGGGATGGTGGACGTCAATGGGATTCAGTCGATTATTTACGATCCTTATTCGACCAATGCCGCTACCTGGGCGCGCACGCCGTTTCCCAACAATCAGATCCCGGCGGCCCTGCAGAGTCCGCTGTCTAAGTACCTGATGGCCACCTCGCCGATGCCAACCCTGACCAATATCAACCCGAACGTAGCGGCCAATTGGTATGGCGCCGAGCCGTCGTTCCAGCGGAGTTGGACTACCAGCGCACGCGTGGACCAGCGTTTGGGCGCGAAGGACACCTTCTACTTCCGCTACTCGCAGGGTAATTATTCCACCCGGTCGCAGTTCTACAGCCAGCCATCGCTCGACTGGAACAGCGTACCCTCCGGCACCCAAGGTTATAAAGCCCCCAACAAGAACGCCGCGCTTGCCTGGGTCCACACCTTCTCGCCAAGCCTGTTCAACGAGCTGGTATTGAGTGGCTCCTACGGCCCCTGGTTTACGGGTACCGGCGACCTTACGCATAATTATGATGCCCAGATGGGGCTGCCCAATCCGTTTAGTTCAGGCGGCTGGCCGGGCATTTACAGTGCGGGACTCTATGTAGGAAACGGATACGAATGGGAGACGCAGAATACCAACGCCGCCAACGCGTTTTATGGCGTTCTGGATGACAACGCCACGAAGGTGATTGGGAGGCATGAGCTCCAGTTCGGCTTCCACTACCGTTACGATCAGTTGGATATCCTGCCCGCGCAGCAGCAGGTGGCGGGGAACAACAACTTTGCCACCAACGCCACGTCGCTTTATGACCCGACCTCGTCGCGCAATAACCCTCAGCCGCTTCCTTACACCGGGGACGACTTCGCGAATTTCTATTTAGGCGTGGCGAACTACTCCAACCAGTATGTCCGTGGCATGTTCTACGCACGGGCCAAGGAGTATGCGGGCTATTTCCAGGACAAGTACAGGGTGACGCCGCAACTGACCGTGAACCTGGGACTGCGCTATGAGTACTGGCCTCCCTTTAGCGCCAAGAACAATGCGGTGGTCAGTTTCGATAAGGCCAATCAAGCGATTGTCCTGGGCACAACTGTGCAGCAGATGGTGACGATGGGGTATACCACACCGTCCATCATAGCCCGGGAGGAGCAGTTGGGAGCGAAATTCGAGACGTACCAGCAGGCAGGAATGCCTCAGGCGCTGGCGACGAGCAATAAATTGGATTTCGCGCCTCGCTTGGGCTTTGCCTACAGGTTGTCCGGGGGGGCCAGGCCTATCGTGCTGCGCGGCGGCTACGCACTCTCGTATTTCCACATTCCGACGAATCCCTGGGCGCAGCGAATGCGGCTGAATGCGCCGATGAACGCGCGATTCATAACCAGTGTGACGCAAGCCGCTTATTCGCCGGACGGGGTCGGTAACATCGGTCTGCGCTCGGTGCCGACCATCATCGCAGGCAAGAACAGCACCAATGCGGTGACGACGGACGCCGTGGGCAGTCTAAGCGCCGGATCCGCGGTGGTTGACTACTTCTCCCTGAACCAACCAGACCCACGGGTTCACAACTGGAACCTTACCGTGGAAAAGGAGATCGTAGCGGACACCATATTCCGCGCGAGTTACATCGGTAACCACAGCACCGCGCTCGAGCAGGTCAACCAGTTCAACCTGTCCACCCCGGCGTACATCTGGTACACGGCCACTGGGACGGCACTGCCGACGGGCCCACTGGCTGCCGTGGCGACCAACGCCTATAACCAAGTCACCTATGGCTCCCTGGAAAATTGGCAGAACACCGGCTGGGGCAACTCGAACGGCATCACGCTCGAGGTGCAGCGCCGTTTCAGCAAGGGCTACGCCTATCAGTTCTTCTATGTGCTGGACAACAACTTCGCGGCCGGTGGCCAGGGATACGGGGGCACGTCGGTAATTCCTTCACTCAATCAGTACCTGCCGGGTTCGGTGCCGGCCAACTCATCCCAGTTGAACAGGTTGCTGAACTACCAGCGGGACACCGGCATTCCCAAGAGCCGCTTCCGCTGGAACTGGGTCGCCGACCTGCCGTTCGGCAAGGGCAAGCCAATTCTCGGCAATGCCCGGGGAGTGCTTGATAAGCTGGTGGGCGGGTGGCAGGTAGCGGGTCTTGGGTCCATGAACAGCACCTACTTCACGTTGCCGAACACTTACTTCCCGACCGGCACACCAGTCCAGACTTACGGCTATCAGTACCCGATCCAGAACTGTACCAGCGGGACGTGCTACCCCGGGTACTTATATTGGAATGGCTATATTCCGCCCAATCTGATTAACAGCCATAACGCGGCCGGGGCGCCGAACGGGTACGAGGGCATTCCAGCCAATTACCAGCCGTCCGTGGCGCCGTTGGTCGGGTATGGCCAGACCACGGCCCCCAATGCCCCCGCGGGCACCAATATGGTGGGGTACTATAACACCAACACCGTCTGGGTTCCGCTGAAGGACGGAACCGTGCAGCGCACTACCTGGAGCGGCCTGGCGCCCCTGCGCCAACAGTATTTACCGGGTATCTGGCAATGGGGCCTGGACGCTTCCATGTTCAAGAACGTCTCGATCAAGGAGCGGCTCCACTTCCGATTGCAGGCGGATTTCTTCAACGTCCTGAATCATCCCGGCAACCCCAACAGCTTTATCGGGGCTACCGGAATTCTGAACGTTCAATCCTCCGGCAATGGCCCGCGCACGATACAGTTGTCCGGGCGTCTGAGCTGGTAGCGTCGCGCCTGTCGAACCGGCGATGCGATGCGCGTAAAGGGCGAAGTATATGCGAAGGACCGCTTTTTCGCGGTCCCTCGCTTGGTGAGTACCGCGATAGCATGAAAGGGATCATCGCCGGTCTCGTGGCGCTCACCGTTTCCGTCGTGAACGGCCAGCCGGGAGAGTCGGCGCGACTGAATCAGCACCGGGTCACAAACCCTGCCAGCCCGATCCCTTCGTTGATTGACGGCGGCGCGGACCGTTCCCGGCAGTGATCTGCTGGACTTCCACCACGCCAGACTACACAGCGCCCGTGGAGTGGTGGGGGAAATGGCGCGCTTTCCTTGACCGCTGGTTGCAGCCGAAGGCGGCGCCCGTGCGGTAAGATTCGGAGATTTGATGGAGGTGAAGAAATGAAGATCCACACCCTGCGAACGAGTGTCCTGTTGTTGGCGCTGCCCGCGGCAGCCTGGGCCGCCGAGATCGTCCTTCCCGCCACCGCGTTGGAGCGCGATGCGCCGGTTACCGCGATCTTTCGTACCAATGGCCAGGCCACGGGCAAGGGCACGCTGTCGGTGCGGTGGACGGATGGGCTGGGACGCGTGGTGGAAGACCGGCAAATCCCGGTGGTACTGACCGACGAAATCGAAATTCGCTTTCCCCTGGACCTGCGCCGCGCCGTCGCCACGGTTAACACTCTTGCCGCGCGCTTCGCCTTCGACGGCGTCGACCAGCGGGGCGCGCGCGATCATCGCGAAGAGACCGCCACCGTGGGGTTCCTCGCCAAGCCGCCCGTGCGGCAATGGCGGGACTACGAGATCATGATGTGGCAGCCGCACAGCGCCGAACGGTTCGCCACGCTGCAATCGCTGGGCATCAACGCCGGCCAGTATGGCGGAAAGTCGAAAACGCCGC
>OCZT010007256.1_pt1 | contig 10893 bp, 8 predicted proteins | sample 1539031 | NCBI WGS metagenome assembly OCZT01 (sample SAMEA3539308, study PRJEB22396) | soil metagenome | biome: tundra; feature: field; material: soil | place: USA | collected 2010-05 | depth 0.15 m
GACCACCGAGATCTACACTCTTTCCCTACACGACGCTCTTCCGATCTCCCTACTTGCCCGCGCTCGCGGTGTTCGGCCTGCCGCACGCGCTCTTCGGTGGCGGCCTGCTCACCGACCCCCGGCTGTGGTTCGGCGTGGTCTTCGTGATCGCGTTCGGCGGCGCTCTTTCCGCGGCCGCCGTCCCGCATGCCTGGCGCTGGGCCGCCCTGATCACCGCCTCCCCGGTGATCGCGTTCCCGCTCTCGACCGGTGGGGATGATCTGCCTGTGCTGGCTCTCATGTGCCTCGGCCTCGCGCTGCTGGGGAACAGGCCGCGGCCCGTCGCGGCGGGGCTGGCGCTCGGCCTCGCCGCTGCCATGAAGGCGACCGCCTGGCCCGCGCTTGCCGTGGCGTTCGCCCTGGTCGCCGCCAGGGACGGCAAGCGCGGTGCGGCCTGGTTCACGGCGGCCGCCCTCGGCGTGGCGGTGGCCGCCGACGGGCCGGTGCTGGCCACGCAGCCGGGAGCCATGGTGGCGAACACGGTCCTGTTCCCGCTCGGGCTCACCAAGATCAAGAGTCCGGCGGCCAGCGTGCTCCCCGGACACCTGATCGCCCAGGCCTGGGGTGGCGGCAACTGGGTCGCCATCGCGCTGGTGGTGATCGCCGCGCTGACCGTGGCGGCGTCCCTGATCGTTTGGCCGCCCCGGGACGAGTACGCGGCCGGCTGGCGGCTGGCCGCCGGGCTGACCTTCGTTTTCCTCTTCGCTCCCGCCAGCAGGTTCGGCTACTTCGTCTACCCGCTCGGCCTGTCCGGCTGGCTCTTGCTGGCGCCCCGGGCCAGGAATTCGCGGAATAAGACGGCCGTCCCTTCGGCGCGCATCCGGCCGGAGTCATCGGCGTAGGGTCAGGATGGCCTCGCAGCAGCGGCATGGGGCAGCGTAGAACCCGGCCAGGGACGGCACAATGGCATGTCTACGCCGGCGGTAGTGGAGGTTGCAGATGCGGATCGGCGTGTCCATTGCGGAGCCCAAAGGCCCAGACCCTTTCAACAACCTCAACGAACAATTGCAGCGGGCTGCCGACGACGGCTTCGCGTCCGCGTGGATGAACAATATTTTCGGGCTGGACGCGCTGACCGCGCTGGCCGTCGCGGGCAGCCGGGTGCCAGGAATCGAGCTCGGTACGGCCGTGGTCCCGACGTACCCGCGTCATCCGGCGGTCCTGGCCCAGCAGGCGCTGACTGTGGCGGCGGCAACGGGCGGGCGGCTGACACTCGGCATCGGGCTGTCGCACAAGATCGTGATCGAGGACATGTACGGGTACGACTTCAGCCAGCCGATCCGGCATATGCGGGAGTATCTGGCGGTGCTGCTGCCGCTGCTGGACGGCCAGCCGGTGGCCTTCCGCGGTGAGACCCTGAGCGGGCACATCGCGCTGAGCACGCCCGCGCCGGGCCGGGTGCCCGTGCTGCTCGCCGCGCTCGGCCCGCGCATGCTGCGGCTGGCCGGGGAGCAGGCCGAGGGCACCGTGCTGTGGATGACCGGGCCGGCCACCGTGCGCGAGCACATCGTGCCGGAGATCACGGCGGCGGCCAAGGCGGCCGGGCGGCCCAGCCCCCGCGTGGTGTGCATTCTGCCGGTGTGCGTCACCGACGACCCGGACGGTGCCCGTGCCGGTGCGGCCAAGGTGTTCGCGATCTACGGCCAACTGCCGTCATATCGAGCCATGCTTGACCGTGAAGGCGCCGCCGGGCCTGCCGATGTGGCCCTCGTGGGTGCCGAGGACGCTGTCGCCGCGCAGATCAGCGCGCTGGCCGACGCGGGCGTCACCGACTTCGTCGCCGGCGAGTACGCCCGCGGCGATGACGCCACCCGCACCCGCCGGTTCCTCAGCTCCCTGGCCGCCTGAACCGCCGGTAACGTTCTCGGAACGGTCCGGGCGTAGCGTTCGCTCCGTGAGCGGGGTTGACCCGGTGGCCGGGCAGACTGCGGTGACGACGGCGGGCGGGGCGCGCCGTCTCCATCTGGCGTCGCCTGTGACCGCTCTGGTCCTCGGCGGCCTGGTGCTGGCGCTGGTGATCGCCGACGTGCCCCTGGCCGGTCTCGCGCACCAGAGCATGGATGCCAGCGGCGGCTCCCTGCCGGTCTGGTTCTCGGCCGGCTTCGGGGTGGTGGGCTTCGTGGTGGCCTGGCGGATGCCGGGTAACCCGCTCGGCTGGGTCCTCCTCGGGGTAGCGGCCTTCATCGCGCTCAGCGAGGATGCCAGTTTCTATGCGGTGGCCGATTACCGGCTAAGGCATGGAGGGCTGCCGCTCGGCTGGGTGGCCTTGCTCGCGCAGCCGGGCTGGGCGCCTGGGATCGTGCTTGTCGGGCTGCTCTTCCTGCTCTTTCCCGATGGCCGGCCACCGTCCCCGCGCTGGCGGTGGGTGCTGTGGGTTTATTTCACCGTGGCCATGCTGTGGATGGTCAGTGCCTTCATTTTGACCGTGGGCGCCATCATCGGTCACCACACCCAGGTGGATCCCAGCGGGAACCTCCTGATTCTGGACAACTCCAGCCGTTCCCCCGCGTGGTGGAACGTGGTGACGAACGTGTTCTTCCCCTCGCTGGCACTCTGCTGGCTGGGATCGCTGGGTGGCCAGGTTCTCAGCTACCGCCGCTCGTCCGGCGAACGCCGTCAGCAGCTCAAGTGGCTGATGAGCGGATCGGCTATCGCCGGCGTCAGCATCCTGATCGCCGGCCCGCTGTCGGGTACCACGTCCGGGATCTTGCGGTTTGCGGGCGATATCGCTACGGCCGGGTGGCTGGCGATCCCGCTGAGCATCGGCGTTGCGGTCTTTAAGTACCGCCTGTTCGACATCGACCGGATCATCTCCCGGACGCTGGCCTATGCGATCGTCACGGGCCTGCTGGTCGGGGTATATGCGGCGATTGTCCTGCTGGCCAGGCAAGTGGTGTCCCTTACGACGCCGGTGGCCGTCGCCGCGTCGACCCTGGCCGCGGCAGCGTTGTTCAATCCGCTGCGGCGGCGGGTGCAGCGGGCGGTGGACCGGCGGTTCAACCGGGCCCGGTATGACGCTGACGCCGCGGTGGCCGCGTTCGCGGCCCGGCTGAAAGACGCGGTGGACCCGGACGCGGCCCGCGCGGAACTCCTTGATGTCGTCCACCGGTCGCTGGAGCCCGCTCACGTCTCGGTGTGGATCAGGCCGAGCGGGTGAGCCAGGTCTAGATCGCCAGGCCGGCTGTACCGTGCGTCGGCCAGGACCGCCGGGCGGCACGGGTCCGGGCGATCAGGCCCCTGGCCCACGCCACCCCAGCACCTCGTCCCCCGGGTCCCTTCCGCCGCGCTCCCCGGCAGAGATCCACGGGAAGAAGGCTGGGCGCTCGCCGCCGCCCAGTCCGCCGCCCAGTCCACTGGCACTGGATCTTCTGGGTGAACGTGCCGGTCGGCGTCGTCGCTGCTCTCGGGGCGCGGCTGCGCCTCAGTGAGAGCCGAGGGTCAGGCGCTCGGCTCGATGTCCCAGCGCTCGTCCTTGTCTCAGCTGGCGTCGGCGTCCTCATCTGGGGGCTGGTGCAGGGAGGCCAAGCGGGCTGGGGAAGCTCCCAGAACCTGTTCGGGCTGATCCTGGGGACCCTCTTGATGATCGGCTTCGTCGTGCGGGAGGCACGGGCCACCGAGCCGATGATCCCGCTGGGGCTGTTTCGCGGCAGGAGTTTCTCAGCTGCCGTGACCACCCAGTTCCTGATGGCCGCGGCCATCTTCTCGGCGGCCTTTCTCATCAGTCAGTTCTTTCAGTTCGCACTCGGTGACTCACCTCTGGGCACCGGTCTCCGCTTCCTGCCCTGGACTGCTATGCCTCTGCTGATCGCGCCGATCGCCGGCGCTCTGTCCGACAGGATCGGCGCGCGCATTCTGATCGTTCCTGGGCTGCTGATGCGGGGGGCTGGCTTCGCGTGGATCATGGCGCTGGCCAGCCATTCCTCGGGCTACGGGAGCTACGTGATCCCATTCGTCATCGCGGGCACGGGGATTTCGATGGCCCTGCCATGTGTCACGGCGGCCGGGCTGAACGCGGTCTCCCCGGCATTGCTCGGCAAGGCAGCGGGGCACTCTGAACACGATGCAACAATTCGGGGCCGTGTTCGGCATCGCGATTGTGACGGCTGTTTTCAACTCCAAGGGCAGCCTGGCCGGTCCGGCCGCCGTCAACAGCGGGTATCGCCCGGCCCTGGCGGTTGCGGCGGGCTTGTCGGTTCTTGGCGCCATCGCGGCCTTCGGTATTCGCAGGACGCCGCGCGCAGCCGCAGCCGACCTCAGCCATCCAAGCGAGATCCGGGTCGCCGACCTGGCCGCTGCGTCGGAGACCCGCTGAGCCCGGCCCGGTTTCCTGCCCACTCCCGCTGGAGAGGGTTCTTCCTGGGGCGGGAGGCCGTCCCAGGAAGAAGCGGGACTATCGGCCCTGGCGGCTGATCCGGTCAGCAGGGCACACTGGCCGCGTTCGCGAGGGGGTGGGGATCATGCCGTTCCTGGACCGGGCCGATGCGGGGCGGCGCCTTGCCGGCAAGCTGATGCGGCTGCGGGGAGCGGGCATCGTCGTCCTGGGACTGCCCCGAGGAGGAATCCCGGTTGCCTTCGAGGTCGCCCAGGCTCTCAATGCCGTCCTGGACGTCATCGTTGTGCGCAAGGTTGGCCTTCCCATCCAGCCCGAGTTGGCGATGGGAGCTATCGGAGAAGACGGCGTCCGCATCGTCAACCAGTACGTGGTCATCGGCGAGCGAATCACCGAGTCCGAGTTCATCCGGGTCGAGGAGCGTGAGCGGGTCGAACTGGAGCGGCGGGCCAGGCGCTTTCGGGGAGACCGGCCGCGCGCGCCGCTGGCCGGGCGGACCGCCGTCATCGTGGACGACGGCATCGCCACCGGCTCCACCGCGCGGGCTGCCTGTCAGGTGGCTCGGGCACACGGCGCGGCCCGCGTAGTGCTCGCGGTTCCGGTCGCTCCGCGGGCCGCTATCCCGGGGCTTTCCTCCGTCGCCGATGAGGTTGTCTGCCTTGAGACGCCGGATCGGTTCATGGCCATCGGCCAGTGGTACAGCGACTTTTCGCAGACAAGTGACGAGGAGGTGGTAGCGCTCCTGCGCCGCGCGGCCATGCCGGGCACAGTGGGCACACCGGCGGCACCCACGGCGAAGAGCACGCCGGGCACCCTGGACACGGTGGGCACGGACACGGTGGGCACGGACGAGGATGTCGAGGTGATTGCCGGCTCGGCCCGGCTGGCCGGGCACCTCAGCGTGCCCCCGGCGGCGGCCCGGATCGTCGTGTTCGTGCACGGCAGCGGGAGCAGCCGGCACAGTCCCCGTAACCAGCTCGTGGCGGCCGCCCTCGGCCAAGCCGGGTTCGGCACGCTGCTCTTCGACCTGCTCACCAATGACGAGGAGCGCGACCGTTCCACCGTCTTCGACATCGGGCTGCTGGCCGGACGGCTCGCCGACGCCACCCGCTGGCTCCGGGTGCAGCCGGCGGCCGGGCATGCCTCCATCGGATACTTCGGGGCCAGCACCGGGGCCGCCGCCGCGCTGTACGCTGCGGCGGAACCCGGCAGTGACGTCGACGCGATCGTGTCCCGCGGCGGGCGTCCCGACCTCGCGGGGCCGAGACTAGCGTCGGTCCGGGCACCGACGCTGCTCATCGTCGGCGGCCAGGACGATCTGGTGCTCGGCCTCAACCAGCAGGCGCAGGAGCAGTTGCGGTGTGAAAGCCAGCTCGCCGTGGTGCCCGGGGCGAGCCACCTGTTCGAGGAGCCCGGGACCCTGGAGCAGGTGGCCACCCTGGCGACCGGCTGGTTCGCCAGCCATCTCGCACCGCAGCGATCAGCGCTGAGCAGCCGGCCCCAGTCCGGCGCGTAAGCAGTCGGCGTCGGTCAGAGCGTGGCCGGGCACGGGCCGTGTCAGGCCAGGTCGAACTCGCCGTCGCAGGTTCCCGCGGTGAACGCGTGCCATTCGGCCCGGCTGAAGAGCAGTGCGGGCCCGTGCGGGTTCTTACTGTCCCGCACGGCGATCACCGCGGTGCCGGGAAGGACCGCGACTTCGACGCACGCGCCGCCGTTCCCGCTGCTGTGTGAGGACTTGTGCCAGTTGGCGCCAGTCAGGTCCATCTTCCGATTGCCTTCCTCACCAGATCCATGGAGGACCGTGGCGCCAGCGCCTCAGCTTTCAGCAGGTCATAAAGCAGGGCGACCCTGGAAACATCACCAGCGCGTTCGACTATCTGCCCGGCCAGGGCACTGTCGAGGTAGGCCACGTCGGGTGACCCGTCGAAACCCGCAATCGCGAACTGGCCGGCCAGCCCCGGATGCGCGCCAGCGTCGGCCGGGACGACCTGGAGCATGATCCTCGGCAGCCGGGCCGCCTCGATCAGGTGATCGACCTGCTCGCGCATCACCCGGGTACCGCCGACCGGCCGCGCCAGCACGCCCTCGTCGATGATCACCCACAGCAGCGGCGGCTCATCATGGGTGAGGATGGACTGGCGGTCCATCCGGGCGCCGACTTGCCGGCTGATCTCATCCGCGCTCGAGTCCGGATTCGCCGCCTGCAGAACGGCCCGCGCGTACTCCTCGGTCTGCAGCAGCCCGGGAATGAGCAGCGGTTCGAACCAGCGCAGCGATGTCGCCTGCCGCTCGATCTCGACCCAGCCGCGAAACCACGCCGGGTACGCCTCGCTGCGCACCAGCGGCTGCAGGCGGCTGAGCAGGCCGCCGGTGCGCAGCGCATCGTCGGCCCGGCGTGCGAAGTCGACGCTGGGTGCCCGGCTGCCAGTCTCCACATGCGCTACCAGCGACGGGCTGTAGGCAATCTTCTCTGCTAACTGGTCCCGGGTGAGACTTGCGCCCGCGCGGGCGCGCCGCAATTCCTCGGAAAACATTGCCAGTGCGCTCACCTGGCTGTCACGGGCCATTTCAGGTCCTTACGCCGCGCCTGGTTTGCTGGCGGCACCCTGCCGCACCCCTGGCGCGTAGGCGCTGCGTGCCGATCCCCTTCCAGAGCGTAGTCGAGGCCGGCAAACTCAGAGAAATCCCTTTAACGGAACGAAAGGATTCCGCCCATGATCCGCGCGGGCGACTGCCGCCCCAGTCAGGTACCTCGAACAGCCAGGTAGGCCGTCATCCCAAGGCCGAGGCGGGTCGGCTGCGGCCGTCCTCACGAGGCGAGGCGGCTGAGCCCGGCCGTCTCAGGAGGCGGGGCGGCTGAGGATGTCCGCGATCAGGGTGCGCGCGGCCCCAGATGGGGGAGCCTTCGTCCCGCGCCAGACGGCGCGCAGCGCCAGGGGATGGCTGTTCCTGCCCGCCGCGGCAGCCAGCTCACATGTCTCGCGGGACCGCGTGCAGCACGCCCAATGCCGCTGCCATGGCACGCAGCCGGGCCTGGCGGTCATGGTCGTCGTCATCAGCGCCCTCGTCAGCGTCGGCGGCGGCGTCCAGCATCTCGATCGACGGGGCGCTGCTCCAGCCGTCCCGGCCAGGACGTCTCACGGAACTGCAACCCCCTGGATGACGACCGGTCCGAGGGTCGGATCGAGCTCGGTGGCCTGGGACACCCCCGCCGGCGTGATCACGTCCACCGCCTTCGGCACGGCGCCCGGGTCCACCTTGCAGATGGGGCTGGTGTTGCCGGTCGCGCACACGCCGAACGTAAAGGCCCCCGGTGTCGGGGTGAAGTTGCGTGCCTGATCAGTGCCGAACCCGTCCTGGCCGGTCAGCACCACGGCGAACGACCAGCCCGACGTCGGCGTGCCGAACGCGGCCTCCGGGAGCCCGATCGTGATCGTCTTGCTCGTCTGCGACGCGGCCACGAACGCAGTGCCCAGGGAATTGCCGGAGGCGTCCTGCCAGATCGGGGACGCGAATCCCTGCGCCTCGACCATCTCGCTCCACGCGCTGGCGGGGGCGATGGTGTAGTTGCGCGACGCGAACGCGGCTGCGGTCGAGGTGATCGTCGCGCCGGGATTGTGCACGTACACGTCGAGCAGTTGCGCGCCCAGCGGCGATCCGAACGTCGGGTCCAGATTGGCCAGCGTGGCCTGCAGGTACACAGTCGTCCCGTCGCTGATGACCTGGAATCTGGTCAGGTCGAACGCGCCGGCGTGGAAGCTGCTGTCGGTCGGGTACTGGTAGGTGCCTGGACCGCTGTCATCGCCGGTGGGGTCGGTAACGTTCAGGACGGTCGTTCCGCTGGTCACGCTGCTGGTCACGGAGGTCTGCGCGTACCCGGTCCGGTTGCCCGACGCGGTTGCTGACACGGTCAGCACGCTGTCGCCGAAGCCAACTGGCACCGTGACCGAGAACGACCCGTCCGACGCCGCCACCGCGGTGCCGGTCGTAGACGGCGTGCCCGTCGTGGTGTCGAGGGACTCGACCACCACCTTCGCGCCGGCCACCGTGGTCCCGGTCACCGCCGTGGCCGGGGTCGTGATCGCGGAGCCGGGGGCGGGAGCGGTCAGCGTCACCGCGATCGCGCCCGGCGGCGTGTGCGCCACATACCGCTGGGTGGTCACCGACGGGGTCTCCAGTGTGTGCGCGGCCCCGACGGACAGGATGAGCCGGGCCTCCTGGGCCTGCGCCCAGGTCAGCGGGGATGCCGAGCCCGCCGCCTTCCCATCGGTGAAGCCGATCGACGCGGTCGTCGGGTCACTGCCGAACGGCGAGGCGGCCAGGTCCGGGTCTTCCCACGCCTGCTCGGGAACGAGGCCCACCCCGGACGAGAACTGCGCCATGGCTTCCAGCAGGGCTGACGCGCCGGCCCGGTTTCCGGTGGCGATGTCGGACTCGGCCCGCTCCCCGGACAGCACCGGCCACAGGTGCCCGGTGCCGGTGTCAGTCGTCGGCCACGGCTGGCCCGGTGTGGTGCAGGATGTCTGGCTCGGCTGGTAGCAGTCGCCGTAGCCGTCGGCGCTGCCCGCCGCCGCTGAGGTGCCGTACCGGTAATAGCCGGTCCCGCTCGGCGTGGACACCGAGATCTGCTTGTCCAGCAGACCCAGCGACGCCTGGATGTCGGAGTCGCTGGCTGGCAGCTCACCGAGGCGCACCAGTTCCTGGAACCCGCCGTCGATCACGGCCCGCTGGTCCACAGTCGGGCCGCCGTTGCCCAGGCTGTAGGTGATGGCCGCGTTCGGGTCGCCGGTCTTGGACAGCCGGATGAAGTACCGCGGGCCGTCCGGGCCGGTCGTGGTCACGTCCCAGGTCTTGATGGTGCGCTGGAAGTCGTCGGCGGTTGCCTGGTACAGCTGCGAGCGGGCGGTGTCGCCATGATCGGCCGCGATCACCGACGCGGCCGTCAACCCGGCGATCTCCGCGGCGATGGTGGAGGGGGAGTAGCCCGACTGCTCCTCCCACCGCTCCGAGCCGAACGACGGCCCCATCGCGACCAGGGAGTCGGCGGCCGGCCGGATGTGCTGCTGCCACAGCGTGGCGTCCCCGGCGAGCCCCGCCTGCAGCGCCATCAGGATGGGGTAGGCGGTCTCGTCCAACTGGTTTCCGCCCGTATCCGGGGCGGCTGCGCCATTGACGAGGGAGTTGCGCGGGAGCTGTCCGTTGCGTAGTTGCTGGTGATTGAACAGGAACAAGGTGGCGGCGCGAGCGGTGGCGATGTCACCATCCGTCAGCAGGCCAGTGAACGCCTCATACAGGTCACGCGAGAACACCTCGCGGTAAGAGCCGTAGTAGACCGGCTTGCCATTGACCGCCGTTCCAGCGGCTACCGCCTGCCCCCACGGGCTGGCCATCGACGCGACGATCGCGCCGGGGAACGTCTTGTCCTCGCTCGACTTGATCACGTTCGCGGACAGGTAGTAACGGCGCTGCAGCACCGACGCCTGTGCGCCGGAAAGGCCGGGGAAGCTCGACGGCGGCCTGCGCAGCGTCAGGTCGTAACCGGCCCAGCCGGCCAGGTACGCCAGCTCGGTCAGGCGCAGCGGCCTGGCCAGCGAAGCGCCAGCGGTGGCGACCGCCTGGGCCTGGGTACGGCCGAAGCCGAGTGCCAGCGTCACCTCGTCGCCGCGGCGCGGAGTGACGTCCTCGGTCGCCGTGACGTGGCCGTTGGGTGCCGAGTCGTAGCTGGTCAGCGTGTGCGTGGCGGCGAGCTGGGTGAGGCCGTCGCTCGCCGTCCCGGCGTAGCCGACGCTGGCCGCGGCCGATGGGCTGCTCGGGCGAAGCGCCATGTACGTGGGCACCGCGTAGCTGCGGTTGGCCGCCTGGGTCACGGTGTTGGCGCTGTAGACCACGGGAATGGGGGAGCCGGTCGAGGTGTCGATCGTCCCGGTGTTGCCGCCCGCGTTCGGGGTGCCACCGCCGCCGTCCCCGTTGACGTGCGCGTCCAGCCTCGCGTACAGGCGCAGCTTGCTGATCGCAGTGTGCGAGCCCGGCGTGGCGTCCAGCCGGGTGTCCATCAGCACGGTGTCCCGCGCAGGATCGGTGATGTAGGTGGTGACCAGCTTGTACCCATGGCTAGCGCTGGTCGCGGTCACCGTGCAGGCCATGCCGGAGGGGTCGGCCGCCACGGTGTAGGTCATGTCGCGGGTCTGCAGATCGGTGAAGGTCGAGCCGTCGGTGACGATGTACTGCAGCGTCTGCACGTCCGTGTTGTCGATCGTCGGCTCGTACACGTCGGAGAGCACGCCGCCAGCGACCGTGTACCAGACCTTGGACGTGGTGTTGCGCGCGGTGCCGAGGCAGTCCTTGCGGGCCAGGTCGAAGTACGACATCGTGCCCGGGCCACCGGGCGCGGCCACGGCGGGCAGCCCGGCGGCGGTGCTGGTCGCACCGGCTGGCCCGGCTGCGGCCAACGCGAAGGAGAGCATGGACAAGGCGACCGCTGGTGGGACCAGTCTGCGCAGCCTGCGCCTGGCTGGCCGGGCCGA
>OCZT010007258.1_pt1 | contig 10893 bp, 10 predicted proteins | sample 1539031 | NCBI WGS metagenome assembly OCZT01 (sample SAMEA3539308, study PRJEB22396) | soil metagenome | biome: tundra; feature: field; material: soil | place: USA | collected 2010-05 | depth 0.15 m
GATGCCCTGGAGCTACCCCGGTAGTGGCCAGTGGCCTCTTCGGGGTGGCTCACGCCGCGCCCCGCCGTCATCAAGTTGAGCTCGCCACTGCTGATCACCTGCTCTGATCCCAAAGAATCTCGGTGGAGCGCCTGTCCGTCGATGAGCCACGTCACGGTCTGGAGACCGGTGTGGGGGTGCGGTCCAATGTCGAGGCCGCTGCCTTCGGTCACGTCGGCGGGTCCCATGTGGTCCGCGAAGCACCACGCTCCCACGGTTCGCCGGCGCCGTTGGGGAAGTGCGCGACGCACCGTCAACGAACCTACCTGAGCGTTGTGTGAACTCAGGACCTCTAGCACGTTGTCGTCGTTCGGTTCGTCCATGTGACCTCCCCACCCCAAACTAACGTCCTCGCTATTGCATCGCGTCACCGCCGGCGACTAGGAAAAGACCTCCATAGCTGCCTCGCGAATCTCCTGGTGGGCACGCGGCAGGTCGGGCGAGTCCCACACGCGTTGGGTCAGCACAATGACCGTCACATCGCGCGCGGGCTGAACCCAGAAGGACGATCCGAGGCCACCATCCCAGCCCCAGGATCCATCGTTGCCCACGGCGACGCAGTATCCCCAGGAACGCTCAACGAAAAACGCATCGCCGAATGCACCGTCGACCTTTTGGGCGGGCGTCAACTGATCACTCGTCATCTGGGCGATCAGTGCGGGATCAATGGTGCCCCTCCCGTACCGGCGTAGGAACCGAGAGAAGGAGTAGAGGTCGTCGACCGTGGACACCAGTCCCGCGCCGCCGTCTTCGAAGGTCGGCGGTCGGCTGTAGACGCCGTCGGCCTCGTCGTAGACCACGAGGCCGTCGGGCGAGGATCGGTAGGCGGTCGCTAAACGGTCGGTCGACCTCGTGAAGAAGCCCGTGTCAGTCATACCCGCGGGCGCGAAGATGCGAGTCCTCAACGCGTCGGAGAACGACGAGCCGGTAATTCTCGCCGCGAGCACGCCCAATATGGTGGCACCGGTGTTGTAGAGGAAGCGCGCACCGGGCTGGGCGATGAGTGGCAGCGTGCCCAATCGGGCAATCCACGTGTCGGGGTCGGGCTGCACGTTCGGATTGGGCGGCCCGAGGGTGGCGAGCGAGAGGTCGACTTCGGAGGCCACGAAGATTGGCCACGGCGTGGGGTCCGTGAACATTTGCGTGGCCATGCCGAATCCGTTGGTGAAGGTCAAGAGGTCACGGACCGTGATGGCGCGATTCGACGCGACGGTGTCGTCGAGTGCGCCATTGGGACGGCGAAGTACCCGAAGTGACGACAGTTCCGGCAGCCACGTCGTGACGTCGTCGTTGAGAGCGAGGTGTCCCTCGGTGATTAACGACAAGATGACCGACGCGGTGATGGGCTTGGTGGTGGAGGCGATGCGAAATATGCTGTCGCGCCGGACCGGACCACGGCCGTGGCCGAGCTGGCCGAGGCCCGTGGCGAAGACGTCATTGCCGTGGGCAGCGAGGAGGGAGAGCCCCGGGATGAGCGAGGGGCCGACCTGTGCGCGGGCGACGTCAAGGATATGGTCGTGCGACTTCGCCATAGGTACAAGTATGGCCACCGTCCCGGTGCGATCCTGAGGATTGCCGCACTGAATCGCGGGTAGTGACACTACTACGCGATACGTAGTAGTGTCTGGAGATGCCCCAGAAAACATCGAACGCAGGTCTACGACGGCCGAATGATCCCTGGATGCTGATCTTGACGAGTTTGGCCGACGGTGCCAAGCACGGATACGCTCTCGCGAAGGACATCGCGGAGTTCGCGGGGGTGACGTTGAGCCCGGGCACTCTTTATGGCGCGATCACCCGACTTGAAGAGAGTGGGCTGATTGCGCCCGAACCAGAAGTGGATCGTCGTCGCCCTTACCGGATCACTGCGGCTGGGTCGGTCGCCTTGGCCGACGTCGTGGCGGATATGGCTCGTCTGGCCTCGGTGGGCTCGCGGCGTTTGGGCACCGTCGCCTGGAGGCCAGCATGAACCGGCGCGATGATGTCGCGCGCCGGGTCCTTCGCTGGTATCCCGTCGCGTGGCGAGAGCGTTACGGCAATGAACTCGTTGATCTACTCCTCGAGACCTACCCCCAGCGTCGGCTTCCCGCGCGGGCCTGGTTGGCCATTGCGAGAGCGGGCACGAACGAGTACTGCCGCGCGACCGGCTTTGTCGGTCGCGCGTCGCGACGGGCGGATCAATTGCGTGCCGGCGCGTTGACGGTGCTCGCGGCGTGGTCCCTCTTCGTCGTGGCGGGCGCCGGTTTCGCCAAATACAGCGAGCACTGGGATGTGGTGACACCTCGGGCCAGTCGCGCCATACCGGCCACGGCAATGACTGTTTTGCAGATCGCGGCGTTCGTCGGCGGCGCCTTGTGTCTCGTGGCCGCGGTGCTATCGGGCAGAAGCTTCGTGCGACTCTTTCGAGAGAACGGTGTGGGCACGACTCTTCGACTGGTGCGCCCGGCTTTCTACGCGACACTGATTGCGGTTGTCACCACGAGCGCCATCGTGGTGATGGCGCATCACCTGACGTCGTCGCAGAGAAACGGCGGTCTCTGGCTGTACCAGTGGGCGGGACTCGCGTGGGTCGCGACTGTGGTCGTCTGCCTCGCAGTGGGGACCATCACACTAGGACGAGTTGCGCTTCGCCTTGAGTACTCAGTTCGCGAGTTTCGAGTGCTTTCATGGCTGGCCTTGGGGACTACCGGCTCGATGTTCACGATCTTTGCCTCATTGTTGGTCTGGTGGGTGCAAATGGCTCGGCACGCTGGCTGGTTCTTCGCCTCGGGAATTATGGGATCGGCGCGCGCGATCGCACCCGCGCCAATGATTGGGTGTGGTCTCATGATGCTGGTAGGTCTCGCGGTAGCGTCCTGGGGCACCCGGCGGGCACTGATGTCGCGGCACGATCTGATCGCCACTGGCTGAGTGTGGCTTGACCGACTCGGCACATCGTCGTCGAGAGAGTCAAAAACCATAACGTCGTTTCAGTTTGTGGAATGGCGCTCAGTGTTAGACATGGGGAGTCTTTCGCCACTGATAGCCGGGGTTGATTGACTCGAACAACGGGGAAACGAGTGAAGACCTGGCGAACGTCGGTTGCGTTGGCCATTGCTTGGTCATTGGTATCACTCGGACTGGCGGGCGGTTCGGCCGCGCTGGCGACGACGAAGGCGTCGGCCAGCACGTGTGGTACCGCGCCGACGACTCACGTCGGCAAGATAGCGGGACTTCAGATACCCCACCCGTCGTCGTCCACCGTCCAGGTCAACTGTGCCGCCAAAACCGCCAGTGGCCTCAACACGCAGCCGCCGTATTACATCTACTCGGGCTCGCCGCCGTTTACGACGGGAGGCGGCCCGGTCATGGGAACGACCACTGCCGTCACCATCACACCGATTTATTGGGTGCCGTCGGGCTACAACTTTGACTCGACGTACACGGGAATTACGTCGAAGTTCGTCGCTGACATCGCTCACGACAGCGGATCTACCAACAATGTATTCTCGGTCCTCACGCAGTACTCTTACGCGGGTGGTCATTTTCTGAACGACTTCAACGCTGGACCTATTATTACCGACACCACCGTATTCCCCGCACCCACGGTCACCAGCGGATGTGTCGTGGACGGGGGGCGGTCTATTCAGACCAATCGACGGACAGTGCTTGTGTAACTGACCCACAGATTCAAGCCGAGTTGGCGACAATGCTGACGGCACACGATCTCACCGGCGATCCTAATCACCTCTATATCGTCTTTCTCCCCAAGGGCGTTGAGTCGTGTATTAATCGTAGCAACGTCAGCCAGGGCGGCAGGTGCAATGTGGGCGGAACGAATCAGGGCGGCTATTGCGGATATCACAGTTACGCAGGCAGCACCATCTATGCAGCATTTCCCTACGCCATTGTCGACGGTCCATCCGGGGATACCTGTAGTTCGGACGGGGGTTCGTTGCTGGACACTTCACCCGTCGGAAGTCAGGCGCCGAACGGAAACCTTGACGCGGACACCGAAGTCAGTGTGATGAGTCACGAAATTAGCGAATCAATCACTGATCCGAATCCGGGTGACTCACCGTCGAGTTGGATGGACGCCAATCAACAAGAAGTGGGTGACGACTGCGCGCACATCTACGGCGACTCGTTGAATTATCGGGGCACATCGGGCGCTGAATACAACCAGACGATCAACGGTGACCACTACTTCATCCAAGAAGAATTCAGTCAAACCGAATTTCAAAACGTCAATGCGAACTACTCTTGCGCGCTCAATTCGCAACAGACAGTCCTCTACGCCCAATGGAAGCCCCTCGCTCCGTTGTCACCGACCAAAGTGGTGGCCAAGGCGGACGTGGACTCGGCTTCGATTACGTGGAGCGCACCCGTGTTGCCGGCAGATCTCAGCGTCACTGGCTATCGGGTCTACGTGAGTTTGAACTCCGGCGCTGCGGCGAAGCAACTCTACCCAGGTGGAGTCGCGGTGACGGGAATGTCATTTAAGGCACTTCACTTGCGGGGTGGAAGGACCTATTACGCCCACGTGATCGCGATCGACAGCGGCGGTTCGTCAGTCGCTTCGAACTACGCAAGAGTGACGATCTCCCCGGCATCCACGTCGACGTCACTGAAGATTTCCAAAACCAAGGTGTCTCATACTCTCACGCATACAGTGGTCTTCAGCGTTCACGTGATGACCAGTGGCTCGCCCGACGTACCCCCGGGCAGCGTGCACGTGATGTCGGGCTCGGTCACTCTCTGCACCATCGCCATTTCAGCTCGAAGCACGGGAAGTTGCAGCACTCACCACGCACTAGCGAAGGGTCGTCACCTGATTGTCGCCAAGTTCGCTTCCTCGAGGTCACATCGATCGTCGACGTCCAAATCTGTGGCGCTCACCATTTCCTAGGGACGGCGCAACCTCGTCGACGGCTTTCGATCGGAATTGTCGGCCCGAGAGAAGTTGTACCGGCACCGCTGCGGGGCTGGTGGAGCGGCCGAATTCGTGCACCTAAAACGACGTTGTCGAGTCAGTAGGGCTCGCCAGGGGGTCAAAGGGGTATCGGCGATTGACGGGTGGCCCTGAAGGAGACTGGTAGGAACAACGCGAATTTAGGAGTGGTGGAGCGGTGAGTTCATCGAAGAAATTGGCGAAATCAGGAGAATTTCGACAAGAACGCCGCGCGCTCAGCCTGTCCATCGTGATGGGGATGGCGTTGGCGATTGTCGGTATAACCATCGGCATCATTGGTGGCTCACAGATCGTGCTCTTTGACGGTTTCTATACATTTCTCGGCATCGGACTGACGTGGATGGCCATGAGGGTTTCTCACTTGGTGGAGGAGGGCCCCACGATTCGCTACCCCTACGGGCGTGAAGCACTGGTGCCTCTCATTATTGGTATCGAGGGTGTGGCGCTCCTCGCGACCTGTGCCTACGCCTCGTTCAACGCCATCCTTTCAATCATCAGCGGCGGTACTGAAGTCCCCAATGGCTGGAGCTTCAGTTACGCGGTGACCGCTCTGGCTATTCCTCTCTTCATCTGGTGGCGCCTGCGTCGGGTGGCCCAAAAGTCTGAGCTCGTGCGCGCCGAGGCGACGCAGTGGCTCGCGGGCGCGGGACTGGGCCTGGCAATTCTCCTCGCGTTCATTGCCGCGGGCATTATTACGGGCACTAGTTGGGCGGTGGGCGCTAAGTACATTGACCCGTCGCTCGTGATTGGCGCGTGTTGCCTCTTCGTCATTCCACCCGCCGGCATGGTGCGAACCACGTTCATCGAACTCATCGAAGGAGTTCCCGATATCGAACTCCAAGAAGCCGCAAAGTTGGCCCTGGACCACGTCGCCTTTCAGTTCGCCCTCACCGACCGGCACATGCGCATGACCAAGATCGGTCGCAAGTTCTACGTCGAAATTGATTTCGTCGTCGATCCCAGTTGGACGGTGGCCCAGTCCGACCAGGTGCGCCACGTGCTCTTTCGCATGCTCAAGACGATTCCGCACGATCTGTGGCTGACCGTGGAATTCACGGCGGACCGCGCTCTCGTTGATTGAATCCGTCCTTGGAGATCTCCACGGAGTGAATGTCGCGAAGAAAGCTAATGAACTGGCCTTCATTGGCCGACGCTATTTCTCGACGAGGCCGCCGGGAGCTTGTGCGCGACGCTTCACGAAATCTGAAATGCTGTGGGCGAGGTCGCCGTTAACCGCGAAGCTCCCGAGGCGCAACTCAGTGGTGTCCACCACGACCCGACCCGCGACGGCGTCGAGAATCTGGCGATTCCCGCTGGCTGCCGTCGCCGACCACGATCCGATGGCGGCCCCGTACTCGAGGGCGCGCGAGCGCAATTGCTCGCGACCCACTATTTCGCTCACGAGGCCAATCGAGAGTGCCGTTTCCGCCGAGACGTCGCGTCCGCCAAGGAACATTGCCCGAGCCAAACTTTCTCCGAGAGTATCAACCACGAGACGAATTCCTGCTTCGGAATAGACGAGGCCCAACTTGGCCGCCGGAATAGCGAATCTGGTTTCGGGAGACGCAAGGCGGATGTCGGCCGACAGTGCGAGTTCGAGTCCACCACCAATGACGTTGCCCTGCAACGCCACGACGATCGGGTAGACGGATGTGCGCAACGCCTCGAAGTTACTCTCGTGGGCGATGAGCTCTTCGGCTCGACCCAGGGAGGCTTCCACTAAGTCGTACCCCGCGCAAAAATCGGGCGGTTCCGCGGTAATCACGATCACCTTGGTCCCGTGGGGCGGGGTAGCGACGAGTTCCTCGATGCGGTCAATGGTGGAACGACCAAGAACGTTGCGGCGCTGGCCACCTTTGAGACGAATCTCGAAGACGCCTCCGTCGACTTTCTCGGCAATGACGGGTGTCGCGGGAGGTACCGCCAATCGAGGGTGGCGTCGGGCGCGTAACCACTTGGTTGATCTCCGCCACCGATTATCGAGTCGCGTGCGCGTGAGCGAAATTGATCGACCGAGCCGAGTCATCGTGGTCACAGGAGCCTCTTCTGCGCTACGCAAAATCGAGCCAGCAACGTGGCGTTTCGTGACGGTCTCATGGAAAAGTCCTATACATCGCCGCCCAATTCTTCGCGTATTCGGGTTGAATGCTCGCCGAGCACGGGGGGCGCCAAGCGCATCGAAACCGTACTTCTCCCGTAGCGTAGTGGGCTACCGGGCAGTTCAATTTTTCCCAGGGTCGTGTGTTCGCCGGTCCAGACGAGGCCTTGCTGGCGCACTTGCTCGGTGTCGTAGACCTGATCAATGGTCTTGACTTGCCCCGCGGGAACCCCGGCTTCGTCGAAGAGCACCAGCCACTGTGCCACGGTGCGCGCGATGAGTCCCGGTGCCATCAGTTCATTGAGTTCGCGCTGATTCGCGATCCGCTGGGCGTTCGTTGAAAAGATCTCCAGCGAGGGATCGATTCCTACGAGGGGTGCGAAGCGTCGCCAAATCGCGTCATTGCCTACGGCGATGACGATGGGCGCATCACTCGCGCTGAACACCCCGTAGGGACAGACCGTAGGGTGCTGGTTGCCCGAGGGCGGGGGGACTTCGCCCGCGACGAGGTAGCGAGTCCCTTGGAAGGTGTGCAGTCCGATCTGTCCAGCCAATAAGGAGGTGGAGACTCGCTGACCCCGACCGCTCGAGCCGCGCTCGAGGAGCCCCGCCAAGATGCCGATGACCCCGTAGAGCGCCGCCGTGATGTCCGCGATGGGAACACCGACCTTCACCATGGGGCCTTCGGGCGCACCGGTGATCGACATGAGACCGCCTTCGGCCTGGAGAATGTGGTCGTAGCCCACTCGTCGACTCTCTGGTCCGTCGTCGCCGAAGCCGCTAATGGAGAGACGGACCAGTGACGGATTCAGTGCTTCGAGGACCGCGTCGCCGAGCCCCAGACGGTCCATTACCCCGGGACGGAAGTTTTCGATGATGACGTCGGCCCAGTTGACCATCTTCTCAATGAACGAGCGCTCGTCGGGATCCTTCAAATCCACGGTCACGCTTCTCTTGTTGCGATTCGCCGACAGAAAATACGTGCTCTCGGGCCCGTCAGGAGTATCAATGAAGGGCGGACCCCATTTTCGGGTGTCGTCGCCGCTCCCCGGCTGCTCCACCTTGATGACTTCGGCGCCTAGGTCCCCGAGGATCATCGCGGCGTACGGACCGGCGAGCACTCGCGAGAGGTCGAGAACGTGAATACCCGCGAGCGGACCGCTCGCGCCGTCAGAGCCGGGTGGATTCGGTTCAAAACTCAACTGTGTCGGTCCGATCATGTTCGCTCGCTGGTGTACTTCATTACTGCGGGGCCACTCCAAGGGAAACGCCGTGGTGGGCAATCCGCCCATGGCGTTTCCCTTGGAGTGAAGGTCCTACTTGATGCCGTCGGCTGTCAAGACCGCCAGGCACTTTGACGTGGTGGTGCAGTTCGTCACGTCGCCCAGCACCTTGGCTGACAGGGGCGAACCCTGCACTTCATTCCCCGTGTGGGCGTTCGCAATGAACGGCGCGTAGGGCCCAAAGGTGTTGTGGTACTTGTTGTAGTTGATGCTGCCACTCGCTCCCTCGTAGTTGATCTTCTTGCCGGCCTTCAGCAACTTCAGGCAACTCGAATACGAGTAGCACGCCGTGCCCGGAGCGTTGGTGACTTTGGTCATGTCCCCCGCAACCGTTGTGCCATTCGTGGTCTTGGCGTACGAGTCCGCGAGGGCCAAGGTGATAACCGCGTCGTAGGCGTAGTTGGAACCCGAAAGGGGACCCGCCGCAGCCTTCGTGGGGAACAACTTCTTGAATCCGGCCATGAAGACGTTGTCGGCTTGACCGGTCACCGAGGTTCCCATCACCGACGTCAGGGTCGAATGAGCTCTCGTGACCCCGAAGGCCTTGATGTAATCGCTACTTGTCGTCACGTCAGTGCCGATCCAGGGAATCTTTGAACCCAGCTGGCTGAACTCAGTCGACAGCACCGCCACCGTGGGTGCGTCCGTCTGAGAGAAGAACACTTGAGGCTTGTCCGAGATCACTTGAGCCACCGTGTTGGTGTAGGACGACTGGTCCGCAGTAATGATGTACGTGTGGATGACGGTGCCACCGAGCTTGATGAAGGTTGACTTCACCGGGGCGACAATGGTCTGCGCGGCAGCGTCGGAATAGAAGAGCAAGTCTGCCTTCTTGTACCCCTTGATGTGCGCGTACGTGGCCATGGCAACACCGAGCTGAGAGTCCGATGGGCTGTCGCGGAACAAGTACGGGTCCGTCTGGTGGTCGCGACCAGTGTCGCCACCCTGGAACTCGTCAATGATCTTGTTCGCCTTCAGCACCGGCTCGACGGCATTGATCTCCTGGGTGGTCGGCCCGATGATGCCGGCGATTCCACCGCCCGAGAGCAACTTCAGCAGCGCGGTCTTTCCTTCCACCGGGTCACAACCAGTGTCGCCCTGAGGAATCTCCAACTTTTTGCCCAGTACGCCGCCCGCGGCATTCACTTGCGCCTGAGCAATCTGAGCACCTTGGTATATTCCTTCTCCCAAGCTGGCTAGCGGTCCGGTGAAGCACGACAGCACCCCGTAGGATACGGTGCCCGACGTGGCCCCCGCGTCAGCGTTGAATCCAAATGTCATACCAGTGCCGAGCACCGTCGTGAATGCCATCGCACTCGTGATGGTTCGAACTGAGACAAATCTGTTTCTTTTTGTCACTTCATTCCCCCTTAGTTTGATGTCTCTCTCTTATGAGATTTTTCGTTCTACTACGACATTCGCCCGACGTAGAGGTCGATGACCTCTTGGTCGTGCAGCAACTCGTGCGCCGGACCATCGAGACGGTTCTTGCCCTGTACCAAGACGTATCCCCAGTCGGCGTGACGAAGGGATCGGCGGGTGTTCTGCTCGACGACACACACGCCCACACCAGTGGCGGCAACGGCCTCGATCTGTTCCCACAGGGCCTTTTGCAGGATGGGGGAGAGCCCCGCGCTGGGCTCGTCGAGCAACATGACTTCGGGGTCGAGCATCAGCCCTCTCGCCATGGCGAGCATGCTGCGTTGGCCGCCGCTGAGCGCACCGGCCTTGCGACGAAGGGACTTGCGCAGATCGGGAAAGAGAACGCACAATTCCTCGATACGTTCGCTCACGCCGTGTCGTCGGAGGTAGCCCCCCATTTCGAGGTTCTCGCGCACGGTGAGGTCCGGAAAAGTATTGGCGACCTGGGGGACGTAGGCCAACTTCAATCTCACGAGTTTTTCGGGCGCCATGTTGGTGCATTCTTTGCCTAAGAGAGACACTTGGCCGCTCGTCGACTTGATGACGCCCATGATGGCCTTGAGCAGGGTAGATTTTCCGGCGCCGTTGGGGCCGACAATCGCCGTGATCTTGCTTTTCTTAACCTCCAGGGAAACATTGTCAATGATGGGCGCACCGCCATAACCGGCGGTCAGATTGGCGACGCGCAGGACGACGATGGCATCGGACATGGTCTCACTCATTCGTCGTCATTTCCGAGGTAAGCGTCCACAACGCGCTCGTTGTCGCGAAGATCGCTGAATTGGCCCTATGCGATGACCGAGCCCAAGTCCATCACCACCACTTCGTCGCAGGTCTTTTCGATGAAGGGGAGGTTGTGTTCGACGACCACCACGGTGCTGCCCGCGCGTTTGAGCTCTCGAATGGCTTCGCCAATACGTTCACCCAAAACAGGGTTCACGCCGCCAATTGGCTCATCAAGAATCGTTAGACGCGGCTTGGCGGCGGCGATTCGCGCGAATTCAAGAAGTCGCTTCTGTCCTCCGCTGAGTCCCGAGGCCCGGGCGTTTCGCACCCTGTCGAGTCGGTAGTGCGTCAAGAGATCAAAGAGCTCTTCGTTC
>OCZT010007259.1_pt1 | contig 10892 bp, 11 predicted proteins | sample 1539031 | NCBI WGS metagenome assembly OCZT01 (sample SAMEA3539308, study PRJEB22396) | soil metagenome | biome: tundra; feature: field; material: soil | place: USA | collected 2010-05 | depth 0.15 m
CACCGAGATCTACACTCTTTCCCTACACGACGCTCTTCCGATCTCCTGCCGCCCCTGCGCGGCGGCGCGGCGCTCGGCGTTGGCGCGCGCGCGGACGCGATCCTCGGATTTTCTCGCACGAATCTCCGCGATGCGCTGGCCGATCGGAATCTCGAGGCGCGCCTCGGCGCGCGCGGCGTAATCGAAATCCGGCACGGTGACGCGCGGCAGCCGCTTCCCGATCAGCTTCTCGATGGCGCGGAGGTTGCCCTCCTCTTCCGGCGACACCAGCGTGAACGCCGAGCCGGTCAGCTCGGCGCGCGCCGTGCGGCCGGCGCGGTGAATGTAATCCTCGGGCACCGCCGGCACGTCGAAGTTCACCACGTGCCCGAGCGCCGTCACGTCGATGCCGCGCGCGGCGATGTCGGTGGCGACCAGCACGCGATATTTTCCGCTCTTGAACCCGGCCAGCGCCTCGGTGCGCTGCGCCTGCGATCGGTTGCCGTGGATGCGCTCCACCTTCAGGTTGTGCTGCGCGAGATGTTTCGCGAGCCGGTCGGCGCGATGCTTGGTGCGCGTAAACACGAGCGCGTCGTGCATCTCGCCCTTTTGCAGCAGCATCACGAGCAGCGCCGGCTTGAGGTGCTGCGCGACCGGATAGACCGCGTGCGTGATGCCGATGGCGGGCGTCGACTGGCGCTCGAGGTTGATCGTCGCCGGATCGCGCAACATCTCGCGCGAGAGCGTCGCAATCGGCGGCGGCATGGTCGCGCTGAAGAACAGCGTCTGACGCTTCGACGGCACGTGCCGGAGGATGCGGCGGATGTCCGGGAGAAAACCCATGTCGAGCATGCGGTCGGCCTCGTCGAGCACCAGGAACTCGAGGCCCGCGAGCTTCGCGTACGGCGAGCGGAAATGATCGAGCAGCCGGCCCGGCGTGCCGATGATGACATCCACGCCGCTGCGGAAGGCGTGCTCCTGCGGCCCCATGCCGACGCCGCCGAAGACCGACGCGGCGCTGAGCGGCGTGTGGACCGCGAGGTCGTTCAGATCCTCGAGGATCTGCGCCGCGAGCTCGCGCGTCGGCGTCAGCACCAGCGCGCGCGTCGTCCCGCGCGGGCGATCGATGAGCTTGTGCAGAATCGGCAGCAGGAACGCCGCCGTCTTGCCGCTGCCGGTCATCGCGCAGGCGAGGAGGTCGCGGCCTTCGAGCGCGGGCGGAATCGCGTCGGCCTGAATCGGCGTCGGACGCGCGAAACCGAGGTCTTTCAGACCCTTGAGAAGATTCGGATGGAGCTTCAGCTGGGTAAACGGCACGGATGATTATGTCACGTCACGGCTTGACGGCGGTCACATACACGCTGTCGGCCGCGTACTTCAACACCGGCGCGAACTGGCTTGCGGCGCGCAGCCACTCCGACGTCGCGAGAATCGCTTTCAGCGGCGCCGGCATCAGCGCCGAGTCCGAGCGCTGCAGCCCGATGCCGAAGTAGCAATCGACCGATGTCGTCGCCGGTCCGATCTCGCGCGAAAACAGCGCTTCGAGCGCCGGAATCGTCCAGTATCTGACGTCGAAGCCGGTTCCCTCTCTGAACCGCCGCCGCGCCTGATGGTACAAACAGCGCACGCCGAAGACGGTCGGCATCTGGATGGACGCCGTTCCACCATGCGCGAGTGTCCTGCCGACTCCCGACAGCACGAGCCGTACGTCCTCCCTGCTCAAGTGCTGCAGCACGCTGTACGAAAAGACATGGTCGAAGCTGTCGTCCGGAAACGGCAGATACCGCGCGTCGCCGACGACGAACCGGGCCGGCAGTCCGAGCGATCCGGTCACGCGCTTCGCTGCCATGACGGCGCCGAGCTGCGGATCGATGCCGACGACGTCGTAGCCTTTGCGGGCGGCGGCGATCGACCAGCGGCCCCAGTTGCACCCGATATCGAGCAGACGCTTGCCGCGGCCGGGCGGCAGACGTAGGTCAGGAATCGGGTACGAATCGAGCGTGCCGATGAGATGCTTGTACATGTATCCGCTCGTCGCGCCCACCATGAACGCGACGACCGGGTCGATCGCGCTGCGCCCGTCGCTCGCGAGCGCCGTCAGCCCGCGTTTTTCCTCCTCGCTGATGCCGAGCGTCTCGAGATACAGCGCCGACGCCGGGTCGCCGTCCGCCGCCGGCACGGCGTTCGCTCGCTTCATCGACTCCTCAGCAATCCCCATCGTCTGCGCCACGTCGTCGAGCAGCAGCACCGGCACGCCGTTGACAACGGGATAGCTGTGGCCGGCGCTGCACGCGAGGCGTGCGCCCGCCTCGTGCAGACCGAGGTGGTCGCGCGGGCACGCGAGATGGGTGAGATACCAGGGGTCCAAGGCGAGCTTAGAACAGCACGCGGAAGACGTCGGACCGCGTGATGATGAACGTCTTGTCGCTCTTGAAGTCGCGGACGAGCACGGCCGGGTTCTCCAGCGTGATCATGTGCGCGAGCAGATCGACCGGCGTCGTGATGTCCACGAAGGGAAACGCCGGCTGCATGATCGCTTCGACCGGCTGCATCTTGACGTCCGGGTTGCGCACGAGCTGCGAGTACAGATGCTGCTCGTTCAACGAGCCCACCAACCGGCCGTCGCGCCGGATCGAGATCTGCGAGAAGTCGTGATCGCTCATTACCCGCGCCGCGGCGTCGACCGACTCTTCGGCGTCCACCGAGAACAGCTCGCCCGACATGCCCGACGCCACGAGATCGCGCGCCGTCATGCCGCTCTTCTCGAGAAAGCCCTTCTCGCGCATCCAGTCGTCGTTGAACATCTTGCCGAGATAGCGAGACCCATGGTCGTGAAAGATCACGACGACCACATCGTCTTTTGTGAAGTGATCCTTCAACTGCAGCAGGCCGGCCATCGCGGAGCCGGCCGAGTTGCCGGCGAAGATACCCTCCTCGCGCGCGATGCGGCGCGTCATCACCGCGGCGTCCCGATCGGTCACCTTCTCGAAGGCATCGATGACGCCGAAGTCGACGTTCTTCGGAAGAAAATCCTCGCCGATCCCCTCGGTGATGTACGGATAGATCTCGTTTTTGTCGAAGATGCCGGTCTCTTTGTATTTCTTGAAGACCGACCCGTACGTGTCGATGCCCCAGACTTTGATCTTGGGATTCCGTTCCTTCAGGTACCGGCCGGTGCCGCTGATGGTACCGCCCGTGCCGACGCCGGCGACGAGATGCGTGATCGTCCCGTCGGTCTGCTCCCAGATCTCGGGACCGGTCTGCTCGTAGTGCGCCTGCGAATTCGACAGGTTGTCGTACTGATTCGCCTTCCAGGAATTGGGAATCTCCTTCACCAGTCGCGACGAGACCGAATAGTACGACCGCGGATCCTCGGGATCGACGTTGGTCGGGCAGACGATCACGTCGGCGCCAAACGCTTTGAGCGCGTCCGCTTTTTCCTTCGACTGCTTATCGGTGGTGGTGAAGATGCACTTGTAGCCCTTGACGACGGCCGCGATGGCGAGGCCCATCCCGGTGTTGCCGGACGTACCCTCGATGATCGTGCCGCCCGGTTTGAGGAGGCCGGCGCGTTCGGCGTCCTCGATCATCTTCACCGCCATGCGGTCCTTGATCGAGTTGCCGGGGTTGAACGTCTCGAGCTTGGCCAGCACGGTGGCCGACACCACGCCCTTGGTGATCGCATTGATCCGCACCATCGGCGTGTGGCCGATGGCGTCAAGAATGGTGTCGCACGTCTTCTTCACGCCCTCAGTTTACTCCCACGCCCCGACCAGCCGGCGCACGACAATCAGCTGGCCGAGATGGTGCGCGTTGTGATCGATGACGAGCAGCGCCTCACGCAGAAGGGTCTGACCCGATCCATGTGGGATCTTCGCGAACAGATCGACCTTCGGATCGGCGACAAGCTTCTGCAGCGCCGCGCGATCGCGTCGAAACGCGGCGACGCTGGCGTCCCACGCCTTCCCGTCCGGCGGCGCGTCGGTCGCGGGCCAGTAGTCGTCTGGCCACTTCTTCTCGACGTAGTGGCTGTCGCGGCAGAAATCGAGGATGTCGCGCTGCGCGATGCGCATGTGCTCGAGCAGCTTCCACGCCGAGTACGGCAGGCCGTCGGGCTTTCGCCCGCGCAGGTCGGCCGCCAGTCCTTCGACGGCTTTGTCGAATCCGGCGCTCGCATGGTGCCACGCGAGCACCTCGGCGAGCTGCTCCCGGAGCGCAACGACCGGTGACGCGAAACCGGTGCGTGTCTTAACGCCGCTTGAAGAATTGGACTTCCCGCTCGTGCTGTTCCGCGGCCGCGCGCGTTTTGAACGTCCCGAGGTTTTTGCGTTGTTTCGTTTTGCCATCTTTTTTCCTCGAATACAAACGATACCCACCCGATGCCAGCTTGCGGATCATGGCATCCCCTCGACAAGAATCATGTTCGTCACCGACGCGCTCTGCCTGAGCGCCTTCGGGCCGCGGTACTCCTCGCACGCCCACCACGCTTTCGCGCGGTCGTAGGTGGGAAATTCCAGGACGACGAACCGCTTCGGCGTCCATTCGCCCTCGAGCGTTTCCGCCCGCCCGGCGCGCGCGAGGTATCTTCCGCCATATTGAGCGATCGAGGCCGGCGCCTGCTTGACATATTCCGCGTACCGGACAGGGTCGGTGACCTCGACGTTGACGATGAGATAGGCAGCCATCCTTTAATAATACGTGCGGCGCGCGCTCGGTGTCCCAACGTCTCATACGCGCCAGTCCCCGTGAGCCATTAGAATGGCGCCATGAAGCGTGTCCTCACTGCCGGCGCCATGGGTCTTCTTCTGCTCTCGGCCTCGCTCGCCGGCCAGCGCGCGGGAGACCCGTCACCGAGGATCCATCGTCTCGAAGCGACACCCGACACGGTGGCGTACGGCTATTACTGGGCTGACGCGAAACCGGCGCTGCGGATCGCATCGGGCGATGTGATCGACGTCGACACGCTGCTCACGAACTCGCCGATGGGCCTCCAACGCGCCGGTGTGCCTCCGGAAAAGATTCAGGACTCACTGAAGACGGTCGTCGCGGAGGTGACCGGCGACAGGCGCGGGCCAGGCGGACACATCCTCACCGGCCCGGTGTATGTAGAAGGCGCGGAACCGGGCGATGCGCTCGAGGTGAAGATCCTCTCGATCGATCTCGCGATCGACTACGGCTATAACGGCTGCAGCGGCTTTGTCCCCTCGAACTGCGAGCGAGGCACTCCCGCGAAGATCATTCCGCTCGACAAGAAGACAATGCTGGCGGCGTTCGCGCCGGGCATCGTGATTCCGCTCCATCCATTCTTCGGCAGCATGGGCGTCGCGCCGGCCCCCGTCCTGGGCCGCGTGAGCAGCACGCCGCCGGGCACGCACGCCGGCAATCTGGACAACAAGGAGCTCGTCGCCGGCACGACCCTCTACATCCCGGTATTCGCGCCGGGCGCGCTCTTCGAAGTGGGTGACGGCCACGCCGCGCAAGGCGACGGCGAAGTCGATCAAACCGCGATCGAGACGTCGCTACGCGCGAAGCTGCAGCTCACCGTCCGCAAGGGGATGACGCTCGCGTGGCCTCGCGCGGAAACGCCGACCGCCTACATCAGCATGGCGACGGACAAGGATCTGACCGTTGCGACCAAGGCCGCGATTCAGGAGATGATCGATTTCCTCGCGGCGACAAAAGGACTCACCAAGCACGAGGCGTATCAGCTCACGAGCATCGCCGGCGACGTCGCCGTCACGCAGTTGGTCGATCAGACGGTTGGCGTCCACGTCAAAATACCGAAGAGCATCTTCACGAGCAAGTAGGCATACTATGAGCGCAGTATCTCGGAGGGTCTGCCGATGATGTCAGCGCATTCGCACTTGAGTACGGCCGCCGCGCTCGCCCTGGCATTCGCCGCGTCGATCGCCACAGGCGCCACAGGCGCCACGGGCGCGACCGGCGGCGCTGGCGTGGCCCAGGCTCCCCAGCAGAGTCAAACGCCCGTCTTCAAGTCGGGCGTCGAGCTGGTCGCCGTCGACGTGCAGGTCGTCGATCGCGACGGCCGGCCGACGCTCAGCCTCGGAGCCGACCAGTTTCAGGTGTCGATCGACGGGCACCGGCGGCAGGTCGTGTCGGCCAATCTCGTGCGCTACTCGCAGTCGAGGCCTGGCGCTGTGCAGCGCATCACGCAGGACGAGAGCATCACGCCAGGCTCCCCGCGGCCGCAATCCGGCCGGCTGTTCATTCTCGCCATCGATCAGCTCAGTTTCCGCATGGGCGCGGCCCGCGCGGCGGCGCAGGCGGCGCGCGGCTTCATCGATCGGCTGCAGCCCGACGACGTGGTCGGCCTGTACGTTTTCCCCGGCAGTTCGAATCTCAACTTCACCCATGAGCGCGCGTCGGTGCGCGCCGCGTTGAACAAAATCGTCGGCCTCCAGAATCCGGTCTCGAGCGAGTTTCACCTCAGCATTTCCGAAGTGATCGACATCACGGCGGCCGACGGCTTCACCCTCAGCAAAGTCGTCGCCCGCGAATGCCGGCCGAACGACCCGCTCTGCTTGCAGCGCGTCCAGGGCGAGGCGTTCCAGATCGGCGCGATGGCGGAAGCGCAGATCGCGCTGGGCTTCGAAGGCTTGAGCAGTCTGCTGAACGGCCTCAAGTACGTCCCCGGGCGCAAGACGATGGTGCTCATCAGCGGCGGTCTGCTCGCGAGCGATCGCGGTAACGGCCGCCCCGACATGCGGGCACGCACGCAGTCGCTCGGACGCGAAGCGGCCGCGGCCAACACGAATCTGTACGTCGTGCACATGGACACGAGCTTCATCGACGCGTACGCCCCGGACCGGGAGAAGACCGATCCGACGACGCAGTTTCGCGACAGCTCGGTGCTGCGGCAAGGGCTCGAGAACCTCGCGGACGCCGCGGGCGGCGCGGTGTTCGCGGTCGAGGCGGGCACGCCCGACATCGCCTTCGATCGCGTGATGCGCGAGACGTCGGCGTACTACCTGCTCGGCCTCGAAGTGACGGACACCGACCGCGACGGCAAGCCGCATTTCATCACGGTGGACGTCAGGCAGCACGGCACGACGGTCAGAAACCGGCCGATGGTCGTCATCCCAAGGCAGAAGTAGACCTTCCTAACCTATGCGCGCACTTCACGGGCTGACGCTCGCCGCCGCGCTGTGCCTCGTGGCGCCGGCCGGCCTCCGCGCGATCGTGCTCGACGTGAGCCAGGATCAGATCTACCGCGCTATCGCCATCGGACGCAGCACCGACGCCGAGCGCGCGCAGTTCCACGGCCGGTATCTCGTCCCGGTCGAGGACGCGACGATCGAGCAGGTGGAACTGCTGACCGAGTTCAGGCGGGTCGTCGTCGAGACCGAACGCCGTCTGCGCCTCGGCGATCACATGTTCAGCGCGCGCCAGGCCGCTGACGCGATCAAGCCCTGGCGTCGCAAGCTGACGATCGTCGTGCGCGTGCGCTTGCATCCGCAGAACGTGTTCGTGACCGTGCCTTCGTACGAGGTCGTGGTCGCGTCGCCGGCTGGCGAAGAGGTAACGCTCGGCGACGTCCGGCGGATGCCGATCTGGGCGACGCCGGAGCCGAATCAGAAGCCCGGCACCGGCACGCCGCTCATCGGCGGCATCGTCGAATCCGATTTCGATGCGGCGACCGTGGGCCAGACGACGCGCGTCGTGAGGGTGGCGCTCGGGGGAAAAGAGCTGGCGCGAGCGACGATCGATTTCGCGCGACTGGAATGAGCGCTGCGTCAGTTGTGGCGAGTCTTCGTTTCGTAGGTTATCGTGAACGTGCTCGTCACCGGAATGGGCGCGCCGTTCACGCGAGCGGGCTCGAAGCGCCACTGTTCCACCGTGCTCAGCGCTTGCCGAGCGAACACGTCTGGCCCTGAGACAACATACGGAAACCGGACCGCTCCGTCCAAGTCGATCAGCGCGCCGATGCGTACGACGATCGGCGTGTTCGGAACCGGCTCCCCGGGGGGCATCACGGGTTCGACGTCATGCGTCTTGCGCGGCATCGCGACCGCGACAGGAAGCGCCGCCGTTCTCGAGCCGCCGGACGTCAGCGGGTCCGCGTACGTCATCTCCACGACATCGTTTCCGTGGAGATTCGCTGTTTGAAAGGTCGCCGCGCAGGTGAGCGGCGGCAGCGTCACGCCTGGCAGCAGCGCGTCCGGCTCGCGCGCACCGCAGCGCTGCTCGAGACGCGCGACCGGCTGTCGCCCGGGATGGAACACCTGAATGTCCTGAGGCGCGTTCACCCGATCTCGATCGTCAAGCCCGTAGGCGACGATCACGAGCTTGGGGCCCACCGGCGCCGACTCGAGCGGTGAGGCGGCCGCGGACGCCGATCGCGCGGCCAGCCACATCAATCGAAACTGATCGTAAACGACGCCGTACGGCGTGCCGGCGGCGCTTTTGAGCGGAATGGGCGTCGGCGAGTGCCGCCGCGGATGGCCTGAGTGAGGGCATGTCGCTCCTGTCCACGGGGGTGTCGGGAACCTTTTGCAGTTCTTGCGTGGTTGTACGAAAAAACTGCAAAAGGTTCCCGACACCCCTGTTTACGTACGCTTGCGAGACGCGCCGGCGTGAGCGGCGTATTCCGCCGGGTCGATCATCACGTCGATGACCGAAGGGCCGTCGTGCCGCTGCGCCTGTTTGACGGCGGCCTCGAGCTGCTCGATCGTCGTCGCGCGCTGGCTCCACGCGCCGAGCGCGGCGGCCGCGGCGGCAAAATCGACCGCACCGTAGCGGACGCCGCAGTCGGGAAAACCCCGCCGTTTTTGCGCGACCTCGATCAGGCTCAAGGCGCTGTCGTTGTAGACAACAGTTACGAAATGAATGCCGTGCCGCACGCACGTCTCGAGATCCGCGAAGATCATCGAGAAGCCGCCGTCGCCGACCGTGCACAGCACGGGACGATCCGGGTGCACGAGTTTGGCGGCCATCGCGGCGGGAAAACCGTAGCCCATCGCCGACAGGCCGTTCGACTCGAGAAAGGTCAGCGGCCGTGTCGCGCGCCAGGCTTGCGAAACTATGAGTTTGACCGACCCGACGTCCGTCGTCACGATCGTCTCGGACGGAAAGAGATCGCGCAGGCAGCGGGTCACCTCGTAGGGTGACAATCCGTGGACCGGCCGAGCGGCCGGCCTGAGCGTGCGGTCGAGCTCCGCGAGAAACGCCACGCACTCGTCGCCCGACCATTCGAGTGGTTTCCATTCCAGTGCCGCCAGCGCCGTGAGCGATGCCACGACGTGGCCGGTCAGCTCGAGCGCTGGACGATAGTCGCCCGCCGCAATCGACAACGGTCCGATCGACACGAGCTTCATCGTCTGATGCCACAGCTTGTCGGACTCGACCGGATCGAATCCGACGCCGATCAGAAGATCAGCCTTGCCGAAGAAGTCGAGGACCACAGCGTCGGCGGCGAGACCGCCGCAGACGCCGAAGTACTGCGGATGATCCTCTGGCAGAATCCCCTTGGCCTTCGGCGTCACGAACACCGGCGCGCCGAGCGCCTCGACGAAGGCCAGGACGGGCACGGGCGCGGTATTCGGATCGAGATCGAGGCCGAGGATGACAATCGGCCGCCGCGCGCGTTTGATCTCGCGCACCATGCGCTCCAGCGCGTCGCGCGAGGGAGGCGGCGGCGGATCGGGCGTCAGGCTGACCGCCGCCGGATCTTCGGCCTGCCGCTCCTCCTGACGCGCCACGTCGCTCGGCAGCGCGAGATGCACCGGGCCCATGCGCGGCTCGAGCGCCGTCCGCCACGCGCGCCGCACCGTGGCGGCCGTATTCACGCCGTCGAGCGTGAGCGTCTGTTTGGTGAACGGCCGGTAGACCGCGTTCAGGTCGAGTTGCTGGTGCGTCGCGAACGGCCCGGCCCTCGTCGCGTGCGCGGCGGTGATCGCGATGAGCGGCGACCGGTCGAGAAACGCGTTGGCGACGCCGAGCGTGAGGTTGATGGCGCCGGGGCCGAGCGTCGAGACGCAGACGCCGGGCTGTCGCGTGAGCTGCCCCGTGGCGTCGGCCATCAGCGAGGCGACCGCTTCGTGGCGCGTGAGAATGAATTCGATGCCGGCCTTGCGTGCCGCCTCGAGAAAGTCGAGCATCTCGCCGCCGGGCAGGCCGAACATGCGCGTCACCCCCGCGTCGCGCAGCGTGCCGGCGAGGACCTCGGCGCAGGTCGGCATGTTCAGGAGCCGATGCGCGAGACCGCCAGGCCACCGAGAGAGACCGCCGCCATCATCGCCAATATGACGAGGATGAGGGCGATGGCTCTGATCAAGCGCAGGAACGCCAATCGATCCGCGAGGGCGGGGCCGTCGAGGTAATAGCGTCCAGGCGCATGCTCGCGGATGACCCCTTTCCGCAGCAGTCGCTGCAGCCGCCGGCCTTCGATCCACCGAAGATCGGCGAGCGGCTGCGCGCTATCTGGGGTGAACGCTCGCCCGCGCATGAGCCGCTCGACGAGGCGCCGCTCGGCGGCCGCGCCGACTGCAATTACTGGCAAAGCCCCTCCTTCGTCACACTACCGCGGACTCGTCAATCGATACAACGTCACCGCCGCGCGCTTCGTTTGAGACGCCAGCGAGCTCAAGTCGGCCGTCTCGCCAGGCGTGTGATCATCGTGGCCCATCAGGCCGACGCCGTCGAGAATCATCTTCACCTCGTCGGCCACGAACGACACGTCCGCGGCGCCGGCTTTGTCGGGGCTGACCGCCGTGACAGCGCCGAATCCCAGATCCTGGCTCACGCGATCGTAGATCGTCAGCAGACGCGCGTTGCCCTCGGTCGGCGCGAGCGGCGGATATCCTTCGTCGAACGTCAGCGCCGCCTGCGTGTGCGGCATCGACGCCGCCGCCACCGCCTTCATCGTCGCCATCGCTTGCTCGAGCTGCGCGTTC
>OCZT010007260.1_pt1 | contig 10891 bp, 7 predicted proteins | sample 1539031 | NCBI WGS metagenome assembly OCZT01 (sample SAMEA3539308, study PRJEB22396) | soil metagenome | biome: tundra; feature: field; material: soil | place: USA | collected 2010-05 | depth 0.15 m
AACTGAAATCTTAAGTAATTTTTTCATCATTTATGTATTATATTCCCAACTTTCCATTGGTGTGGGATTCCCTTCTATTTTTGAAGTTCTCTTGTTTAGGCAGACTTTTTCTCAATCTTGACTAACGGCAAATACAGTTGTTAATAATCAGGATGTTATAAATTGCCATGTGTCCAGGATTCTGTCAAAATTAAATAAATTTTTGCCGTTAGCATACGAATTTAACGATCAAAATCGTAGGGGGAATGAACGCCAACGGCCCGGCTGTTTAATTAGTTGCCGTTCCGCCAGCTGGCGGATCGCGGTGCATTGTTTTTTGCCAGTCCCGGTAGATGGACGAGTGGCCTCGGGTCACGCTGAAGCTGCGAGACGATACCCAGTCCCGATAGATGGCAGTGAAGTTACGTGTCACGACGAAATAGTCTAGGTGACGAGCAAAAAACAAGGCACAGGCGCGTCGGCCGGCAGCCCTATTGACTTTGTCTCGGCAGCAGGAACAGTCCGGGTGCCATAAGATTTAAGAAGTGGAATATAGTTTCCTCGCATAGACTTTGGGGGCTGATTACAAAGTAGTCTGGGCTGCCGACCGTGTCCCGCGAAGCCTTTGTCATGATATAACGAATTTGTCTCGTTTAAGAGGCGAAGCGGGAAGCCAATTAATTAAACCGTCCGAGTTAGGTTTAGGGTTTTAAATAGTCAGGTGAGAATGCCTAGAATAAATAATTTGACTTTTTTCAGAGAGTAATGAATTCTATATATTTTTCTCCAAAAGAGGTTGTCCTTTTGTCCCCTAATAATTGCAGTCCACTTGAAACTGTCATTACTCCAAATTGATTACTTTTTAAACTCGTCAGGCCATAGTTATTTAAATCGTCCACAACTATCCGAACGGTGTCGAATTCCACTTTTGGAAAAATAACTGGCAAAAAGGTATTAAATCCACCTTGTACTTGATTTTCAGAGATCCTTAGTTTGTTAAGATAAGTATGTGTATCATGTAAAAATATGAGAATTTGAATATGAAGCACTGTAAGTTGTTTAGTTAGATTTAGGTAGAATTCCTTTTCTTCTGGAATTAGAGCCTTATTAGTACTAGAATTTATAATGATCGCTTTAAATGCTGAAATCTTTTCCTCTTGATAATTTTCTGATGCAGCCTTAAAGCATTGTTCAAAAAGAAAGGCAAATTCATCAGTTGTAATGTAATCTAGATCTATTTTCTCTTCAATTTGCTTGAACTCATTTGACAATTCTAGAGCAAAGGTCTCTAGTCTTAAAAAACGTCGAGTAGGTATAAATTCAGAAATTAGAGTTGAGAATGGAGATCCAATTCTTGATAGCTCAAGTACGGATTTAAATAATGAAAGAATGTTGTCTAGTTTGGGAGATTTTGCAATATTCTTTTCAAATTTCTTTAGAATTGAAGACTCTGTTTTCATATTAATGTTAAATTAAAATATTGTCTGCATTGACGCTAACCTTAGCTTTCTGAATTTGGCCATTCTGGAATCATGACCCCCTTAAACCTAACGGCCCGGCGGTTTGGTTCGTTGCCACTGCGTCGCGGCGTAAATGGTTTTTGCTTTTCCGTCCAGATGAGCAGGTACTGTCACGTCAAGATCTAATTGTCTAAGTTGAGTAGCAAAAACCATTGGAGCCTGAGCGTCGGCCGGCCGGCCTATTGACCTTGTCTCGGCTGCAGGAGTAGTCCAGGTACTCCAAGATTAATAAGTGGCACAAATCTGTTCACATAGACTTTCTCTTGCATAACGTAGTAGTCCGGGTGGCCGAAGGCAATGAACTAAACCGTCCGTGTTATTGGTTAGTGTTTTTTAATCCCTAGCACAATTTATATTCTTTAGCCGGTTTTTTGTCTTCAGTCCGGGGTAAGAAGAAAACCTTTTAGTCGGTGTTAATCCCCAAAATTTCAGGACATTACCAATAACGGCCCGGTGGTATAGTTGAGTTGCCGTCTGTGTCAGGGTTGGCGAGTTTTTTGCCAGTCCCGGTAGACGGCACGATGTTGTCCCGTCACGATAAAGTTTAATTACGTAAGAGTCCCGGTAGTAAGAACGAAGTTCACTTGTCAAGGTACATTTTCTAAACGGAGAGCAAAAAACGCTGCCAACTGAGCGTCGGCCTGCAGCCCTACTGACTTTGTCCCGGCAGTAGGATTAGTCAAGGTGCACCAATTTAATAAGCGAAATAAATTTACGAGCATAGACTTTAAAGGCTGATTATCGTGTTGTCCGGGCTGCAGAAGGCAATTAACTATACCATCCGTGTTAGGTGGTCGTAGCAATTTTTTATCGTCATTCCGTAAGTTTGATTTTTGATTATTTGTCTCGGTTTATAGAGAGTCAAGTTATTATTTAATCCTAATGAATTCCACATTTCTTGCTCCGTCACCGCTAATATACATTTTTATGATTTTATTATTCAAATCCCGTTTAAAATACAAATTGTCTTCTAAGCTCTCAATATAATATCCATCTGTATATGTTGGAGTCAATTCTAATAATTGTCCAGGTCTTTGAACTAATATCAATTTATTATTGTCATTGAGGATTATTGAACATGAAGCTTGTGCTTCTTTAGAAAAATATTCTCCAACATACTCACCAATATTTCGTACAATTTGTTTAGCTATTATTTTATCATATTTAAATGTATCTATTGTGCCTGCCCCGAAGCTATTTGGCATTATAACCTTTAATAAATAATAATCCTTGAAAGAAAAAATAATATTCCCAGAAATAAATTCGTTTTCTTTCGTTTGCGTGAGAGAAGTATTATCGAATAAAATTAATTCTTCGTTTTTTATTAAAATGCAAAACCCGTGACCTGTTTTCTCATTTTTATACCAACCAGTGAAATTATTATATTCACCAGTTGTTATTTGTTTTGACTCGTTTTTAAGGATTGGGTATTCTTTATAGTTTATTAAATAATTTTCTAACTCTTTTACAGCGGCACTCGATCCAAATTGAGAAGTATTGCTTAAAAATGCTATAGATAATTTTAATTGAGGGTAGTTTGCTAAATAACATCTGTATCCTGCCGTTGAACCATTATGATAAATACACTGAAGTCCATTCTTTTCTTGAACATAAAGGCCGGCAGCATAATGGTTAATTTCACCGTTATTTAATGTGTCTGGGGCTAATTGATTTGCAAGTAAGGAAGGTGTTCCAAATCTTCCGTTCAAATAGAACTCATTCCACTTTATTAAATCTTCACTAGTGGTTAATAATCCTGTATTACCATAAATATTCTCATTTGGCATCTCCGTCTCATAGCCTTTTTCTGTTTTGATATATGCCAATGCCCTATTCGCAACAATTCTTTTGTAATTATCACGCCATTGCGAGTTTTTCATTTCAGCTGGTTCGAAAATATATTTTGCTGTATAATCTGCCAAACTCATCCCACTAGCACGTTCAATAATTATAGCCAAAAGATTATAATTTGAATTACTATATATTACCTCATCTCCTGGCAAATTATTTAATTTATTTTGCTGACAAATTATATATAGCGCATCTGCATTACTATATGATTTTGTTGTTCGTGGCCATCCAGTCATTTCTGCAATATCACCCCAATCCCTTAGTCCACTGGTATGATGGATTAGGTTCTTAATCCTTATAATTGTGCCATAGTCAGGTAGTTCGGGTATATATTTACGAACATCATCATTTAAAGAAAGCTTACGTTGTTGTTCGAGAAGTAATATAGCTGCAGCAGTAAACTGCTTTGAAACACTTGCAGCTTCAATTATTGAATTTGTTGTTAATGGAGCATTACGTTCAAGGTCAGCCATACCCCAGGCTTGCGAAAAAATAATTTTCCCATTTCTACTTATTGATAATTGACAACCTGGGTTTTCAGTTTTATAACGACTGAATATTTTTTCAATTTTAATAATAGTGTCTTGCCAAGTCTGAGCATATAATGCTATCGAAAAAGTTGTTAGATATATTATCAGAAAATATTTCTTCATTAAATATGTCTTAATAGTTGGCTTCGTAATTCTTTATTAAAACACTCTGTTACCAATCAAATTTTTCAACAATTTCTTGTCCAATGTCAAGAGATTCTATTATGACTTTTTTAATAACCTCGTCTCCTTTTTCACCATTTGTAAAAACTACCAGACCACGATTGGATTTTGGAAGGAGAATTACTATAGTGTGTGAACCGTCATCGTCTCCATCATGCATAAGAGTATATTCACCATTGCTTAAATCTTTCATAATATCCCAACCTAATCCAAAGGATTCATATTTAGAAACCGTTGACTGAGGTCTAATCATATTATTATATACATCTTCAGTAAGTCCAGTTCCTTTCATAGACTCAATTCCAAATTTACAATAGTCCTCAATCGTAGTTTTTAAAAAATCCGATGCAGACGCATCTTTATTTTTGGGAATATCAAATGTATCTCCTATTGTATCATGAGGAACTGCATATCTTGATTCATCAATAAACTCATTCCAAACATATCTTGTGTCATTCATTTTTAAAGGTTTAAATAATATTGAATCAGCTAATTGGTTAAGTGGCATCTTAAATTTATGTTCTAGTGCATGTTTAAGATATTCAAACCCCTCACCAGAATATTTGAATTTTGTTCCAGGTTCAAAATTAAAAACCAACTTCTTTGATTTATTGTTCCAACGCCAATTATCAAATCCTGTTTGATGTGTCAATACATGGCGTGTTGTTAACTTTAAACTCCTAGGATCGTTAACAACATCAGGGTCAATCCAATATTTACTTAGAGGTTCGTCTAATTGCCATTTACCCATACTTACAAGTTTTAAAGTGAGCATCGCAGTAACTGGTTTGGTTAGCGAAGCAACCTGAAAAATAGTATTGTAAGGTGCTGGATCATTTTTTTTAAGATCACCGAATACCATAATTTGTTTAAGTTTTCCTGCTTCTATTATACCTATGCCAACTGCTGGTACTTTGTACATAGTTAACCAACGTTGAATTTCATTTTGATAATTAACCCAATTTTCCCCATTCTGTTGCGCATTTAAACATATTGTCGAAATGATTGCAACAAGTATAGTAAGCCATAAATGCATTTTGATTTTCATAATATTCAAATAAGATTTCTTTAATTAAAGACAAGGGAAAGTCTTAAGGGTTGCATTTTTTGTCATTGGTGACATAAGTAATCACAAGACCGGATAAAGACTTTCTTGATGCTGTTAGGTGGCCGTAGCATTTTTTAAGTCCCGATAAACGGGTAGGAATTAGGCTTGCGAGCGTTGGAAAACTTGCAGATGATGATCATGAACCGGTTTTGTAAATTTCAAAAACAAAACCGTGAATTATCATATGCAAGTGAGCGGAGGGGCAAGCCGGCCATGTCAAGATAAAATTGGTAGACGACTGAATCCCGGTAGATGGACGAAAATATTGTGTCATGATAAATTCTCTAATGTAGACACTCTCAGGTTTTGCTAGCTATGCCACCTAACGGCCCGGCGGTTTAATGAGTTGGCGTCCGCGTCGCGGTGCCGCGTTTTTTGCCAGTCCCGGTAGACGGTAGAAAGGTGTCTTGTCACGATAAAACTTCTAGACGGTACCAAGTCCCGATAGATGGACGCGCAGTTTCGTGTCACGACGAAATAGTCTCGGTGAAGAGCAAAAAACAAGGCACCAGCGCGTCGGCTTGCAACCCTATTGACTTTGTCTTGGCAGCAGGATCAGTCCGGGTGCAACAAAATTTGATAAGTTGAAATGAATTTGCTCGCATAGACTTTAGGGGCTGATCGAGAAGTAGTCCGGGTTGCAAAAGGCAATTAATTAAACCGACCGAGTTGGCGTTTCGTTGTTTTTTCAATCTGTTTTTTTCATTTTTTAATTTGAGTTTTCCTTTGGATAAGTTAAAAAATAGTCAAATAAATCAAATTGTCAGTCCTTCACGAGCCGCACAGTAAGGCCTAGATCCTTATAGGCGACAAATCTGCTGACATTGGTGGTCCAGCTGTCCAACATGGGCCACACTTGGAGCGATATGATGTCGAAAGTAGAACTCAAATAAATGCCACAGGCACCCATGTTGTGGAACGTCCCATAGATGTAGCCTTCGCGGTCGCCCGAGGGCAAAGCAGTAAAGCCACTTTCGTTGGTTGCGCCCTCATTTGTTGTAATCCAATGAGTTGTGCCTGTTTCTTTCATTTTGCCACCTGCTACCTTAAAGTCTCCCAAATAGGTTACTAATGTTGTCCACTCGGCATCGGTAGGTACGTGCCAACCTTCAGGAGCTATGTTGCGGCTGTCGGTTACTGCATACCAGTTGTACAATCGGCCGTAGGTGGCAATGGTATCAGCGCTTGTAGTGTTATTGTAATTGCAATACGCTCCTGTGGTTAAGTTACCCCAGGCTGTAATTTCGGTTATATTGGGTATGGCACTACCATCGCGGTACCTGGTGGTTCGCAGGTTCTCAGCCATCCATGTTTGTGTGCCTATGGTAATGGTTTTATATACATTATCGTCCTGGTCGGTCATTGTGCCATAGGTTAAATTTGGATTAAATACCGCGGTTGTTTTGCCATTGTAAGGATTACTATTATCGCCCTTTTTACAGCCATTTATTACAAGTATTACAAATAATACTAAAACTGAAATCTTAATTATTTTTTTCATCATTTATGTATTATATTCCCAACTTTCCATTGGTGTGGGATTCCCTTCTATTTTTAAAGTTCTCTTGTTTAGGCGGACTTTTTCACAATCTTGACTAATGGCAAATTTTTGTGTTAATAATCAAGATGTTATAAAATTATCAATTGTCCTGTCTTTCTCATCAACAAATCAATTTTTGCCGTTTGCCTACGAATTTAACGATCTTAAAATCGTGGGGGGAATGAACGCCAACGGCCCGGCGGTTTAATGAGTTGGCGTCCGTGTCGGGGTGCCATGTTTTTTGCCTGTCCCGATAGATGAACTTAAATTGTCTCGTCATGATAAAATAGTCCAGATGACGAGCAAAAAACAAGGCGCCAGAGCATCGGCCCGCAGCCCTATTGACTCTGTCACGGTAGACGAAACAGTCAAGGTGCCAGAGGATTTTATAAGCGGATTAAAGTTAAATCTCATAGACTTTGTGGTCGATTACGAAGCAGTCCAGGCTGCGGAAGCCAATTAATTAAACCGACCGAGTTATAGTGCGTATTTTAATTTTTAGAGTACTCGCCTTGTCCTAGAGTACTGAAATCGAGGCGACTTATAAATTATTTCAACTTAGCTTTTGTAACATAAAGCCAGTTATAACTAGGTCCAAGATCGGTACATACACCTAACTCAGAGGCATTTGGTTTTCTTACATCCAATATTATTTTTAGACCAGCTGTTTGTAATTCAACTGGTAAATTCTTTGCGATATAAATACCTTCTGAAACGGAATTACCAACAATATCCACCACTTTGTCAAGGTCATTTGTAATTTTAATTGCAAACAATCCGCAATCCGGATTATTGCCTAGTACCTCGGCTTCAAAAGGATATTCTTTAAGGTTATCACTTTTGTCACAAGAAAAATAAGTCATTGTGACGATCAAGAATAAGAATGAAAAAAATGATTTCACAGTTGTCAAGTTACTAGGATACATTTATTTGTATCAAATATTGAGCCAGAGTTATAGTGCGTGTATCCAGGTAAATTTGGGGTCAGTCCCGAAACTCGCATGCACTATAACGGCCCGGCGGTTTAATTAGTTGGCGTCTGCATCGCGGTGACTTGTTTTTTGCCAGTCCAGGTAGATGGACGAGATCTGTCTGGTCACGATGAAACTGTCTTGACGGTACCAAGTCCGGGTGACGGATGAAAGTTTTGGGTCACGATGAAATAGTCCAGATGGCGAGCAAAAAACAAGGCACCAGAGCGTAGGCTTGCAACCCTATTGACTTTGTCTCGGCAGCAAGATCAGTCCTGGTGTAACAAAATTTGATAAGTTGAAATGAATTTACTCGCATAGACTTATGTAGCTGATTACGAAGTTGTCCGGGTTGCAAAAGCCAATTAATTAAACCGACCGAGTTATAGCTAGTGATTTTTAAATTGTCCGGTTGTGAGTGATTTCCTAGTCAATGTTTGCGAAGCTGGTTTTTGCAAGCTCTTTTAAAAGCGTTGGTGTCACACTGGCAAGTGTGTGGCTAATATTTAAAGTTAAAATGCAAATCAAGATGGTATAAATTAATTTTTTCATTTTCATTTATTTTGTAAGTATTCATTTGAATAAGTAATAATTTGTGAAGTAGAAAGAGCATCAACACATAAACCCTTCTCTAAAAAAAATTCTAATCTAGAATCTTCATTTACAGCTGTTAAGAAAGGCTTATATTGTATAGATTTAAGAATTCGCCCAAGAATTAGAGATGACAATACAGAGGAAAAAATATCTTCTTTTAATATTGCTTTTCTAAATTCGTATTTTGAAAGAACATCTGTAATCAATTGGTCCTTTTCGGGGCCCGACATTTTTCCAATTAATTGATTTTGTGCCAATAATATTTCAAGATATTGAACTGTAAAAGTCCCTTTAATAATGTAGTTTGATAAAATAAAAGAATCAACTTCTAATGATTCATATTTTGAAATTAGTTTATTTGCGATCCCTTTACGGATGTATATTTCATTAAAAATGTTACATTCTGAAAAAATCCTATTAAAACCATCCTGATAATAATCAAAATAGAAAATATTGAAATAAGGGGGATAATTAAAACAAGTTTGAATGAGACCGTCATCGCTCAGATGTTTTAAAATATTGTTAGGGACAATGCAAGTATCATAGTAGCTTACCCACCCCATTTCAAACAATTTAATTTGGCTCCTTTCTACCGGGAAGATATATGCTCCAGTCAAAGAATCAATTTTGGCGATTTCGTCAGCTGTTAGGTCAGGTAATAAATCCTGATCGTCGTGTTTATGACAGCTAAAGAGTACTAATAAAATAATGAGATAATATTTCATTTGTTAAGAAATTGATTAGTCTTTTCTACAATCAAACTGGCAACTGAGTCCCCAGGATATGTTATGGTGAATGTAGAAATTTTTTTCATTATTCCGAGAAGTTTACGGAAATCTCTCAGTAGCAGGGAATTAGCTATAACGGCCCGGTGGTATGGGGAGTTGCCGTCTGTGTCAGGGTTGGCATGTGTTTTTGCAAAGTCCCGGTAAGTGGGCAGGATTTGTCATGTCACGATAAAGTTGTCCAGAAGACTGAGTCCCGATAAATGAGCAGAATTTGTCATGTCACAATAAAGTTGTCCAGATGGCGATGCAAAAACCATGACAACGGCGCGTCGGCCAGCAGCCCTATTGACATTGTCTCGGTAGCAGGATTTGTCCCGGTACCATAATTTTAATAAGTGAAAATAAATTTGATCGCATAGACTTATGGAGCTGATTACTAAGCTGTCCGGGCTGCTGAAGGCAATTACCTATACCATCCGTGTTAGGTGTTGTAATAATTAATTATTAAAATGGAATCCTTGGTTCCAGATATTTGTATTGCTCATTCTGTTTGTATTAAAATATAGGCAGACAGAATGGAATTAAATTAAAAACGGCCCAAAATATCAGATCTTTGATAATTAACGTATTCGTCTTCCATTTTCGAAAATCCGAAATCACGCGATTTTGAAAATTCATCTACTAGGTCAATTTCTTTTTGTGAACGGCAAGCATTATAAAGCGTAACTAATAAATTAGCATTGTAATAGCTGAGAATATCACCCTTTAAATTTAAATTTATACTTTTAGAAGCCTTATTGTAAAGATCAATCATTCTAGATGGACCACTTAATTTATTAGAACTATTTGAATAAGTAAGTAAAAAATAATCAGATAGAAATAAATAATAATAACTAGATAGCAACGCCTCAGGATTATTTAATTTAACATTAATCAATGGGAAAAGTCCTTCTAAATTTTGGTTTCTGAAAAGGAAATTTTGAATATATTTTAAATGAGCAGCCATATACAAATATTCTGATCTTTGAATTTCTGCAAACCATGTAGGAAGGTCCTTTAAATTTTGTTCAAGGAAAATTAATCTATTATTCATTTCGGAGTCTATTTCAGACATATTTCTTTCTAATTCACTTTGTGAGTTAGCTTTTGAACCATAATATTTGGCAGCTAAAGGACTTTGGAAGTAATATGATCCAAATCTGTTTTGCTCATTTTGTAGATATGCATAAACAGGATCATCGATTTTAACATTTACAGATTGTTTGTCTGCAGAGCATGAAACTCTAACTATCAGAGTATCTTCTGGAAATATATATGAATAGCAAATCCCTTTATTATACATTATACGTACTAACTCTGGTCTATTAACCCGGAAGCATGTATAATAATCGCCTTTCTCTTTTAAAATTGTTTGATGTGGAAAACAACTAACAAGAGGGAAAAATGATGCATAATTTGTTCTTATAATTAATGAATCAAATGAATCTTCCGCTACAATTCTGATGTAAGCTGAATCATTAAAAGTCAGTTTCTGGATTTGTTCTTTCCCTCTAGCGCAACTGATAAAGCCAATCACCAGTATCAATAAGGCAAAAGTTAGATTTTTCATGGTTTTTGATATTATGAATTAGTTACAAAAAAATCTCCTTGTTTTATGACTGAAATATCTTGATTAAGATCTGACTAAAACGAAAGTTGATGAAAAACTATTACATTCTCAATTAGATCAGTTTGATCTTAATAAATCAAATTTATAACGTATTATTTAGTTTTGCAACTATTTTATTAATTAAAATTACTCTTCTGAGCAAAAAAACTACGGTTTATAACACCTAACTAAATAGCGTTTTATACACAGTCTTATAACAGCTTTCCCATTAAAGGTAG
>OCZT010007261.1_pt1 | contig 10889 bp, 9 predicted proteins | sample 1539031 | NCBI WGS metagenome assembly OCZT01 (sample SAMEA3539308, study PRJEB22396) | soil metagenome | biome: tundra; feature: field; material: soil | place: USA | collected 2010-05 | depth 0.15 m
GCGGACGATTTTCACCCCTCCGACGCAGCGGCGATATCCTTCCAACCTCCTCCCTGAATGCGACCGAAACGCAATTTCCGGGGACCGGGCTCAAGCTAATCTGTTCCAAAGTGGTCGGACCCTCGGAAGATGCTCGGGCTGAGGATCGCCGCCAGGGCGGCTACTTTACTACCATCGCGGATTGAGATCGCACGGCTTGCCATTTGCCGTCGCGCATCGCGAATACATCCATCCACGCCCATTTGCCGCTGGTGTCTTTTCCCTTGTACGAGCTTTTCTCCGTGTCGCTGCCCTGGACGATGGCGATCGTTCCGATCACCTTGACGTCCATGGGCCCAAACTCGAACGACTCAAGCTTCGACACGCCGGATTTGACGTTATCCAGAAACTCCTGTTTGGTTGCCTTCGCACCGTCAGGCCCCAGGCCCGCCCAATCGTCGGCAAGGATCTGGCTGAGCTTGCCGATGTCACCGGCCTTCTGCGCACCCGACCAATCGCGCTCCAGTTGTTTGATAGTTTCGGCAGTGCCCGCGGCCGCCGCTTTGTTTGCCTGCCCGTAGACCGGGCTAAAACAAGCACCCACGAGTAAAACTACACCGAAGATCTTTAGCATCCAGAATCTCCTCTTTGACCTGCAAAACGGCAAAGATCTTCTCCCCGCCCCGCCGGTTCGCGGCGTGGTGAACAGAGATTCCCGTCTTGCTTTCCCAGGGTCGGTCGAGCATACCATGAAACCGCCGAGTTGAGATTGTTCAAACGCAACGGGCAGTAGCTCTTTGGCCCAATACGCACAACCCCAGGCGGCCGTGGTTTTCTTGGTTGCTGGCGTGGTGCTGCTCTACCAGGTTGGCAAATCTCTTCCGTGATACGCTGCGCCCCGCACGAGTGTGCTCACTCCCCTTCTCGCACTCCTGGGCCTCCTTTAGCTGGCGCAACCGGCTCATCCCCAGCACGCACGGTCTTTGCGGGCTCGGACTTCTTGGTCTTGAGCACCGCGCCAATCACAATCGCAACCGGAACGGCAGCAAGGACAGCGTATTTCACCTTCGTTGCCGGTGGCAACGGCATGTCTCTTGGGACCACGCAGGCATCGTGTGAATGGTCGATCAGTTTCCCAATCCGCATTTCCTTCATGTCGTACTCGAACTGTTTGCCACAGTCCAAGCAGACCACGTAGCTCTGACTATGCGGTTGGCCCGCCTTGGTGATCGGTGCCACGGGGCGGGTAAGGCGTCGGTGGGGACAACGGAAAAGTAGGTTCAGCAGAGTGTCGATCACTTCGAGCCTCCGGGTCAGGGGCGTGAGCCCCAATTCCATTGTGGCAGACGGCAGTGTCCGGCGATGTGCCCGAAGCGGTCGCACTGCGGATGGTGAGGGGGGAGGGATGGCGCGCGAAGGCCCGCCAGGGCATCGTCGCGACCTTGGGCACGGGACGCGAGCCTCAACTACTTCATTTAGCTTGGTGGCTCCGACCGGACGTTCGTCGCCGCCGCGCGCATGGCATCCAGCATCACGACCTGATGGTAGGCGGCACGGCGCGGGGCAGTGGAAATGGGGGACAGCGGTACGCGCCGGAGCCTTACTTCGTGCTTAGCTGCACTCCGCCGAGGTACAGAAAGGCGACGCCAATCATGCTCAGCAGGTGGTAGAGCCCATTCCGGTCCAGCGGCCTGAAAACATCCACACCGGCCGCCTGAATGCCCGACGCGGCGAACAGAATCAGAATGCCCGCGACCATCTGCGCGGACCCTCTCCCGCTGCGAAGGCCGATGAAGCTCATGACCAGAAGCAGAAGCATGACGGGGACGTAATTCAGGATCACATCCAGAAAGCTGTCCACCAACAGCACGGCTGCTGTATCTGCTGCAAACTGCACCACAGCCGCAATAAACACAACCCGCTGTACTCTCGGCGGGAAGAACTGCTTCGCCGAGGTCATGAGCAGGCAGAACGTAACCCCTCCCAACACAATCCAGTCCGACCGCTGGATAAGATAACGGGGCATATTGGCCGGCTCGAAGAAGCCGTGGTCGATGCCGCCGAGAAGCGCGGCTACCCCAAGTAGCAGTAGCACGCCGCTGAAATACCATGCGGCGGAAAACCGATCCTTTGGCGTTCTGGTCATCCTGCCAGCGAGAAAGAACCCCTCGGCGGCGAGCAGCAAGTCGGTGATCGAGGTGATGGCCTGGGCAGTCATGGGCTGCAATGAGATGGTACATCAAGTGAGACATCACGGTCCCGAACCTGCCCCTACTGCACCCTACCGCCCCCTCGCGTCTGGATCGATTCCGAGCACGCTATCCCTTACGCGGCCGACGCGCAGAGCGCCGAGCGGAGCCGACGAAGCGTTGTCCACAACTAGTCTCGCCGGGGCCTCCGTTTCCGCCGTCTGGCTGGCCGGATACCAGGAAAGGTGGTCTTCAGGAACTATTTAGGCCGCAACGCTCTTCGGGACGCTCACCGTAAACCCCGAATGGAGCGTCATTCAGGCGTACGCACGCGACGTGGGCGTCGCCAGACGGCGGCCGCCGCCACGGGCGTGGACTTGCAGCCCGATGGTCATCTCCGCAAATCACCAACACTGAATAGCTGCTCCGCGAAAAGCTGTATTAGACTTTGGGCAGCTTATACCGCTCCCGGTACTCTTTGGTAAGGAATGCGTTCGCCGCCTTGTCGGAACCAAAGGTCTCCGTTTTCGGATCGAATCGAATGTCTCGTCCCAGGCGCGTACAGATATTTCCCAGATGGCACAGCGTGGTCGAAAGCCGACCAATCTCGACATCGGCATTGGGCGTTTTGCGGCTCTTGATGCACTCCAGAAAATTTCGCTCGTGCAGACCGTCGTGCAGAGTCCCGGGCGTCTTCACTGCCATGCCAACTCCTCCACCCTTCGGGTACACCGTCCAACCTTTGGAGTCGATGATTAACGACGCATCGCTGCCATGGAAGGCGAGACCCTCTCTGATTCCATAGATTGGATTGTGCCTGGCAAAGCTGCGCAATTCCCAAGTCAGCATGAACTCGCCGTAGTCGTAGGCGATGATCTGCGTGTCGGGGACTTCCTTGGCATCGTGAAGCCAATAGATGCCCGAGTTTCCCGAAACTCGCGTGGGAAGGCAATTGTTCACGCCCCGCAAGGTCTGAATCCCCCACATCGCGATGTCGAGCAGGTGTACGCCCTGGTTTCCCAGTTCGGTGTTGCAGTAGTCCCAGAAAAATCTCCAGTTGTAGTGGAAGCGGTTTGCGTTGAAGGGCCTCTTGGGCGCAGGCCCGAGCCAGACATCGTAATCGACCGTCGAGGGCGGATCGCTGTCCGGCGGGTTGCCGATGCTCTCGCGTACCTGGCACTCCCACGTGCTGATCTCGCAGATTTTCCCCAGTTTCCCGGATTTCACGTAATCGATCGCGGTCGCATAGTGCGGGATGCTCCGCATCTGGGTGCCAACCTGCACCACCCGCTTGTGCTTGCGAGCGGCATCGCGCACGAGTTGACCCTCGTGGATGGTGTGCGTAAGCGGCTTCTCGATGTATACGTCCTTGCCGGCTTGGCACGCAAGCATGGTCAGGTTGGCGTGCCAGTGGTCCGGGGTGGCGATGATGAGGCCATCGATATCCTTATCGTCGAGCACCCTGCGGAACTCTTTGGTGGTTCCGGGCGCCTTTTGTTGCGCTTTTTCCAATTTCGGGCTGATCTTGTCCAGAATCGCCTGGTCGATGTCGCAGAAGGTCTTGATCTCGGCGCCTTGCTGGATGGCCCTCACGGCATCGTCGCCGCCCTGGTTGCGCCCTCCCACCAAAGCGAGCACCACCTTCTCATTTGCGCCTCGTGCCCGTGGATTCAAATTCAAGAACGCTCCGGCTGCGAGCGCGGGAACCATTGTCGTTTTCTTAAAAAAAGATCTTCGAGTTTCGTCTTCCATAAAATAACCTTAGCTCAACCTTTGTATTGGTGGAGCAGGCGATTCGCCTGCCCCATCCGGGCCGGGCAGTGCCCGGCCCTCTCCATGCGCGGCACCGCGCTAGCCCCGTCAGAAAACCAGCTTCAACGAAAAGTCGATGCTCTTGGGCTCGGATGCCGAATTGGTCACCGTTCCGAAAGCCGAGCTGGTCGGAGTCGTGTTCGGCGCCGCGAACACCGGGTGGTTCAGCGCATTAAACATCTCGCCTTGGAATTGCATCGCGATCCGCTCGCGGATATGGTAGTTCCGGATCAACGAAAAATTCCACCCCGTCGCCCCATTCGCGCGGATGCCGCTGAAACGGATCGGAAACGTGCGAAGATTGTTCGCGAGCTGTTGCGACGAGATCTTATTGAAGCCCGCATCCGTGTTGAACCAACGAGCCACGGTTTGCTGGCTGCCGGGAAGCTGGATGTTCTTGATATCGCCGGTGAAAATGTAATTTTCCCACGACAGCGGAGCGCCCGATTGATACTCGCCGGAACGCCGAGCTGATTCTTGGGGATGGTACCGCAGCCCCGGCTAGGCCCCCTCATACGCTTCGCGCATGAGCGCTTTGAGAGAGTCGAGATTCTCCTTGACCAGTATCATAACATCGTCAACCTTGTCGCGCGAAAGGGCTATTCCCTGTTCGTCAGATACGCCGGGCGTCTGGAATTCGAGATGGAGTGAGATCGGCCCATGGAAGCCTGCTTGAGCAACCATTTTCAGGAAGTCCTTGTAGCGGCACATCCCCTGGCCCAAGGGACAGGAAGTCTCGCGCCACCCTCTCGTCTCCGTCTTTTGCCAGGAGAAATCCTTGACCCCAATCATTTTCATGCGCGGCATGGCCAGATTGGCGGCGATCCTCCAGCCTGCTACGCCGCCCTCGGATGTCGCGTTTTGCAGATCGAAATAATAGCCGGCCCACTTCGGATCCAAAGTGTCCATGACTCTTGCCATGTCCCACACCTGCGCCCCGAGATATCCGGAGTGATTGTGGTATCCCACCTGAACCCCATGCTTTTGCGCAAGTGCCACCAACCCCCGAAACTTCCCGCCCGCTTCCTCAAGCTCCTTTCGTACATCGACGAATTTGTAGCGGTAGTAACCCGGTTTCATAAATGGGATTGAGAGTTTGCCTGCAGTGCTAAGAATCGGCTCAGCGGTAGGATCGTCCGCCGAAATAAGTTCCGCGGTAATCATCGGAACCTCTAGGCCTTCCTCACGGATGGCTGCGACGGCTTTGGGAAGATCCTCCGCCGCCCGCTCGGGCAACACGTGCCCGCCTCTTCGGACCGTCAAATCAATTCCCCCGAAACCCGCGCGCTTGGCGCTCTGCGCCAACGCCCGCCAATCCAACTGCGGTACCGGTTTCGAAAAAAAGCAGAGGACGCCCCGGTATGGGTGGCCGACAGGCGAAGCCACCTGCGCAGCGGCCGAAAGAGGAACGGCGCTGGCCCAAGCGGCCGCGGACGATACTTGCACAAACTCACGCCTCGATAGCGATTCTCTCATGCCGTTCTCCTCTGACAGCCCCGGAAATCTCAATCCTCTTCGCTGACTGTACCCCCCTAAACCTTGGGCAACGCATAGGCCTTCCGATACTCCTTGGTCAGATAGGCGTTCGCTTCCTTGTCATGCCCAAAGGTTTCCGTCTTGGGATCGAAGGTTATATCCCGGCGCAGATGCGTACAAATGTTCCCCAGGTGGCAAATCGTGCTGGCAAGCCGGCCGATTTCCACGTCCGCATTGGGTCGCTGGCGACTCCGTATACAATCCATAAAATTCTTCTCGTGTGCGCCATCCTGACTTCTGTCTCCGGGCTCCGCACCAGGTCCCGTGCTCCCATCCCTCGGGAACACCTTCCAGGTACCTGTGTGACCTTCGCCGTGTACGATAAGCGAAGCGTCGGTACCGATGAAAGCGATGCCCTCCCGGCTTCCCTCAATGGGATGGTGACTGGCAAAGCTGCGTAACTCCCAAGTCAGCATTAAGTCGCCGAAATCGTAGGTGAGAACCTGGGTGTCGGGAACCTCCTTGGCATCCTTGAGCCAGTAAATCCCGGAATTGCCGGAGACGTGGGTGGGAAGGCAGTTCTCCAATCCCCGCAGCGCCTGAACCCCCCAAAGGGCCACATCCAGCATATGCACGCCCTGATTACCCAGTTCGGTGTTTCCGTAGTCCCAGAAAAATCGCCAGGTGTAGTGGAACCGGTTGGGGTTGAAGGGCCGTTTGGGCGCCGGCCCGAGCCAGACGTCGTAGTCCACGGTTGCCGGTGGATCGCTGTCCGGCGGGTTCCCGATGCTCTCGCGCACCTGGCACTCCCACGCACGAATCTCACAGATTTTTCCCAGTTTCCCGGATTTTACGTATTCGATGGCACTTTGAAAGCTCGCGGCGCTTCTATTCTGCGTACCGACCTGGACGACCCGGTTGTACTTGCGTGCGGCATCGCGAATCAAGTGCCCTTCGTGAATGCTTTGTGACAGGGGCTTTTCGATATAAACATCCTTCCCGGCTTGGCACGCCAGGAGCGTAATGAGCGTGTGCCAGTGGTCAGGCACGGCGATGATTACGCCGTCGATATCCTTGTCGTCCAGCACTCTCCGGAACTCCTTGGTAGTTCCAGGGGCCTTCTGCTGGGCTTTCTCCAAGTCCGGGTTCACCTTGTCGAGAATGGCCTGGTCGATGTCACAGAAAGTTTTGAACTCGCCTCCTTGCTTGATGGCACGGAGCGCATCGCCACGCCCTTGGTTGCGTCCGCCGATGAGCGCGAGCACCACCTTCTCGTTGGCGCCCTTGGCCAGCGGATTCAGGTTCAGGAAGCTACCGGCCGCGTAGGCGGTCGCTATCCCTGCTTTTTTCGTAAACGACCTGCGAGTTTCGTTGTCCATATCTTCTCCGCTTAGAATAATGACCGCCCGGCCCTATCTCGAGCCGCTGGCAGCCGTATACCGAAGACTCCGCCCACGCCTCTCCTGTTAACGCTGCCCCACAAGGGACAGGCTAGTCCCACGGCGCCGGTAAACGATCTGCGGCTCTGACTCATCGTGTTGCTAGAATACCGCCTTGAGCGAGAACTGAATGATGCGTGGTGGCCGGTTGGAGCTGTACGCGCCGAAGTTCGGATCGATCTGCTGACCCGCGGGGTTGAATTGTGCGCTGGTGTACAGGCCGGCAAACTGCGTGTGGTTCCAGGCGTTGAATAACTCGGCGCGGAACTGGATCCAGCGGGACTCCGAAAAAAGCGGAAACCGCTTAGATGCGGCCATATCCCAATTATTGGTGCCTGGTCCGCGCAGAACTCCCACGCCTGCGTTGCCAAACGTGCCTACGGCCGGAAGCGCGAAAGCGGATGTGTTGAAGTTCCGATAGAAGGTCCTGTCGCCCTTTGAGAGATTCGGGTCGCCCACCACATTGATGCGGGCCCCTTCGGTGGAGCCGGAAATGTCGGTGCTGTTCGTCGTCGAGAACCCTGGCGTGAAAGGCGCTCCGGAGATGAAAGACGTGATGCCGCTCAACTGCCAGCCGTCGAGCACCCAGTGCGCGGGACGGAAGGCCACATGCCCTGCGAACTTCGGCAGTTCGTACAGGTAGTTGACGACCAACGCATTGGCGCGGTCGAATGACGCCCGGCCGTAGTTGCGGCGGCGCGCCGGGAAGTACGGGCTGACCGAGGTGGTGTCGGAGTCGGCCACGTCCAGTGTCTTGGAGAACGTGTAAGCCACGCCAAACTGCAAGCCGCGCATCAACCGCCGGTTTACCGAAACCTGGAGAGAGTTGTAGTTCGAACTGGCGCCATTGTCGTACACGTTGATGTTGCCATAGCCGACGTATGGCCGCAGAAAGTTATCCGGGAGCGGCGTGCCCGGCTTCGTCGGATCGAAATTGGCGGGGTTGAAGTGCGCGCCGATCGGGATTGCATTGATGTTATACATATATAACAGGTTTCTGCTCAACGATCCAACGTAGGAAGCATCGATCACAGTCCCCAGAACCCTCTCCTGAATGCCGACGCTGAAATTCATGATATTGGGGAGTTTGTGCTGTCCGTACATGGTGGAGAGGCTACTGGGGCCGATCACGCCCCCACCTTGCGCATAGGTGGACAAACTGCCGTTGTAGAGAGTCGGAGTATACGAGATGGGCGGGTTGCCAACGAGGGCGGTGGCGGGATTGGTCTGCATGATGTCATAGAACGAGCCCCAACCGGCACGCAACGCCGTCTTACCGTTGCCGAACACGTCGTAAGCTAACCCGAAGCGCGGTCCGGAACTGACCGCGGGGTGCGTAATATTGCCTCGCGGAGCACCATTTAAGCCTCCAACGATCATCCCGTTGGCCGGATTGCCTGTGCCTGGGACGTATTGGCCGATCACCGGCGCAGGGGCCGCCGCGCCAGTCAACGGATCCATGGCAACCCGGCTGCCATTGACGATCGCGGGCACGTAGAGCGCAGGCGCCTGTTGTCGACTCCATGCCGCTGGGTCGAACGCCGCGCCCTGATTCAACACGTCGTACTGCGGCGGAGTGTGGTGGAAGCGAACCCCCAAGTCGAGGGTGAGGCGCTTGCTCACACGCCAGTTGTCCTGGATATACCACTCGTAGTCCCACCACTGTTCGTGGTTCATGGTGTACTTTTGAGTTTCTGTGTACGAATAGAAATTGCCCAGCAGTGCATTGGCGAAGCTGTCGCCGGACTCGAAAGGATTGGTGGAGTTGACGGCGAAGCTGAAATTGCCCGCGTAGTTGGTGCTGATCGGTGATTGGTTCCGGTTGCGTTCAATGTAAGCGCCCGCCTTGAAGCTGTGCCGGCCCCACACTTTGCTGAGGCCGTCCGTGACCGTGTAGACCGGGTTCATATAGGCGTTCGGAATGGGATAGCCCAGACCGGCGTAAATCGTACTGGCCGGCTGGCCGCCGAACGACACGAGCGGAATGTAGTTCTGGCTGGCGCTTACTTCCGGGTGGGCGAACCACTGCGGCGGATTGCCCATCTTCGAGCGCGCCACGGCGCTCGGATCCAGGTAATCGAAATAGCGGTTCACCATGCTGCGCGCGACGCTGACCTCGTTGACCAGCGTGGGCGAGAAAGTCTTTATCACGTGCAGGAGATGCCCATCGCCGTAGCGGTTCACATAAGCCGGGGTGATCAGGTAGTTCATCGAGCCGGCTTTTCCAGCCCAGGGCTGCAGGGTGTTGTCGGTGTCGCGCCCATAGCGGTAATAGATCTGTAACGTGGAGGTTGCGTTCCAGTCCGTGCGCAGCATGTCGTTGCGTCGCGGCGTGTTGCCGCTGTACACCGATCGATAGTTCCAGCGGTAGGCGTTGCGCGGGTCCGGATCGGTGTAATTGGGCAGCGGGTAGTAGTTCAGAATGGAGAGACCCAGCGAGTTGATGCGGCTCTTGGGAATTACATTGCCCGGGAACGCCAGCCCGTTTTGCGGATCTTTGATGGCGATCAGGCCGCCGCTGACGTTGTAGCTCTGGGAAAAGTCGCCGCCGCGCTCGGCGGCCGTTGGTGTGTTGACAAACTGGGCGCCGTAGTTCTGCTTGAAACCAGTGAACTCCTGCGACCAGAAGAAAAACAGCTTGTTCCTCGATGTATTGAACTTATGAGGGATATAAATCGGCCCACCCAGGGAGTACCCGGTAATCCTATAACGATAGGGTAGCCGCGCCGTGCCGGTGCGGTTGTTAAAGAAGTCGTTGGCGTTCAGCGTCTCGTTGCGGTAGAAGTCATATCCCGAGCCGTGCAATCCGCGCGTGCCGGACTTCGTAATCGCCATGACCCCGCCGCCCGCGTTGCGCCCGTATTCGGCCTGGTAGTTGCTGGTTAGAACCCGCAGTTCCGCCACGGAATCCATGTTGGGCTCGAATGTCAAGCTGCCGTTGGAGCCAGTGTCCATCGCCGTGATGCCATCCACGGTGATGTTCTTGCTGTTGTCCCTGCCGCCGTTGATGTAGATGCCGGCGCCGGCGGTATTGCTGCTCGCGTTGCGCGTCACCGTGGTGTCTACCATGCCGGCAATGGTCTGCATCAGCGCAAAGTAATCACGACCTTTCAGCGCGAGGTCGTTGACTTGAGTCCCGCTGACCAGTCCGGAGCGCTCGCCGCTGGCCAGTTGCAGCGCCGCCATTTCCGCCGTCACCTCAATCGACTGCCGCATATCTCCGACCTGAAGTGTCAAGCTGCCCAATGCGTGGCGTTCGCTGGCGATCATGACGATCCCCATCAAGGTGAAGGACTGAAAACCGGCCGCCTTCACCTCGAGTTTGTAAGTGCCGGCCGCGACCGTGGGGAACGTAAACAGGCCGGCCGCCTCGGAGGTCGAGTTCAGCACCGTTCCGGTTTCTGGGCTCGTGAGCGTGCAGGTGGCGCCTGGAACCCCCGCACCCGACGGATCAACCAGCAGGCCATTCAACGAACTGATAACATTCTGCGCGTGAATCAAACGGCACAGACAGAAGAGACCGACAAGCATCCAACGCATACTCACGGAAAACCTCCCAAAGCGGATATTGTCTCAATCGCAGCGTCAAGACCCCAAAGAGCAGGCGCTCTGACATCGCAATTATACGATAATACTATAGCCAACAATGCGAAAGTGTCAAGTGAGTTTTTCACAGGAGTTTCCCCAGAATTTCTCAGCCCTCCCAGCCAAGCATTGAGCAACAACCTGGCGGAGAACTCGATGCGACCGGTGGCGCTGGGACGCAAGAACTGGGTTCACGTTGGGAGTAAGGACGCCGGGCCGAAAGTGGCGGCCATCGCGTCCATCGTGGAGACCTGCCGGCGGCTGAAGATTCCGATCCGCGAGTACCTGGCCGGGGTCTTGCCGGGCATTGCGGACGTTTCCATCCAGCGGCTTGCCGACCTCACCCCTGCCGCCTGGGCCGCCCGGCAACAGTAGCTCCAACCGCCAGCGTCAAGGTGCGGTTCCTCTT
>OCZT010007262.1_pt1 | contig 10887 bp, 10 predicted proteins | sample 1539031 | NCBI WGS metagenome assembly OCZT01 (sample SAMEA3539308, study PRJEB22396) | soil metagenome | biome: tundra; feature: field; material: soil | place: USA | collected 2010-05 | depth 0.15 m
GTGGGACAATGACTACCTCCTGCATTTGCTGGGGAATTAAGATGCGTTTGCCCTGCTGCCATGACGTGAGCAGTTGCGGAAAACAAAAAAGGATGCATTACGGTGGCCATTACCGAGATTCCGATCAAAGCTGACAAGGATGAAACATCTCACCCCTTCGGTAAGAACTTAGATCAGTTTGGCAATTCATCCGGGTTCATCTTCGACGTGAGCCTGTCGACCGCGATTGCGGCGGACGGCAAAAGCGAAGAAAGAGCGCCACAACCTAAGGGACCGCTCTCGCCCGAGATGCTGGACAAGATGAATCGCTACTGGCGCGCTGCGAACTATCTCTGCATCGGCCAGATATACCTCTTTGACAATCCCCTGCTCCGCTCGCCGCTCAAGGCAGAACAGATCAAGCCAAGGCTGCTCGGTCACTGGGGAACCTCGCCAGGCCAGAACTTCATTTACATTCATCTGAATCGACTTATCAAAGAGCATGATGCCGACATCATCTACATTTCAGGTCCGGGGCACGGAGGCCCTTCGCTGAATGCCTGCTCCTATCTGGAGGGAACGTACACCGAGGTTCACCCTGAGATCACACACGATGAAGACGGCCTGCGGCTCATGTTCCGCAAGTTCTCCACGCCGGGCGGCGTGCCCAGCCACTGCGGCCCACACGTGCCGAATTCCATGCACGAAGGCGGAGAGCTTGGCTACTCACTTGTTCACGCATTCGGTGCTGCCTTCGACAGTCCGGACCTGATTGTGGCCTGCCTCGTCGGTGACGGGGAGTCCGAGACTTGCCCGCTCGAAGGAAGCTGGAAGTCGGTCAACTTCGTCAATCCGGTGCGAGATGGCGCGGTCCTGCCAATCCTTCATCTTAATGGATACAAGATCTCGGGACCAACCGCCCAGGGGCGCACAAGTGACGCGGACTTGAAGGCCCTTTATGCAGGGCGGGGCTACAAGCCGTACTTTGTTGAGGGCGACGATCCGGAGGTCGTGCATCAACTACTTGCTCAAACGCTTGAGGATTGCTATGCCGAGATTCGTGGAATTCAGCAGGAGGCTCGCAAGAACGGATTCAAGGTGCAGCCCGTCTGGCCCATGATCATCTTTCGCACGCCCAAGGGATGGACCTGCCCAAAGGAAGTGGATGGAATCCCCATCGAAGGCACGTTCCGCGCGCACCAGGTCCCGCTGGCAACAGTCCGTGAGAACCCGGAGCATCTCAAGATCCTTGAAGCCTGGATGAAGAGTTACAAGGCCGAGGAACTGTTCGACGAAGACGGCAAATTCATCGACGAACTCGCGGCTCTCTCGCCCGCAGGCAACCGGCGCATGGGCGGTAATCCCCATGTGAATGGCGGGCGCGAGTTGATCACCCTCGCGCTGCCCGACTTCACAGATTATGCTCTCGAAATCCCGGGCCCCGGTCAGGTTCTTGCCGAGGCTCCTCGCAAGCTTGGAGATTTCTTCCGCGACATCTTCAGAATGAATCTGACAAACTTTCGTATGTTCTGCCCCGATGAATCGAATTCCAATCGCTTGAACTCCATCTTTGAGGCAACGAAACGGTGCTCGATGGCCGAGATTGTTTCGATCGACGATGAACTGGGTCCGGACGGTCGCGTGATGGAAGTTCTAAGCGAGCACCTTTGCCAGGGATGGCTTGAAGGCTACCTGCTCACAGGCCGTCATGGCATGTGGTCTTCGTACGAAGCCTTCGCGCAGGTTGTCGATTCGATGACCACACAACATGCCAAATGGCTTGAGCAATGCCGCGACTTTCCCTGGCGCAAGCCACTCGCGTCTCTCAATGTCCTGCTCACAAGTCATGCATGGCGCAACGATCACAATGGCTTCAGTCATCAGGCCACCGGGTATGTGGACAATGCGTTGGCGCGCAGGAGCGAAGTGATCCGCGTGTATTATCCACCGGACTCCAACTGTCTGCTTAGCGTCTTCGACCATTGCATGCGCAGCCGCAATTACGTAAATGTCGTCACCTGCGGCAAGCAGCCGCAGCTTCAGTGGTTGAACATGGATGAGGCTCTCGAGCATTGCTCGCGCGGCGCATCCACGTGGAAGTTTGCAACCAACGATGGAGGCGGGGAGCCGGACGTAGTGCTGGCCTGCGCCGGCGATGTGCCAACTATCGAAACCTGCGCGGCCTCGTGGGTACTGCAGAAACACGTGCCGGGTATCAAGGTGCGCGTCGTCAACGTTGTGGACCTCATGACCTTGATGTTTCCTGACAAGCATTCGCACGGCATGGACGAAATGTCGTTCAACGCGCTCTTCACTGAGAAGGCGCCGGTGGTTTTCGCCTTCCACAACAATCGCTGGCTCATTCATACTTTTGTTCACGGACGCTCCAATGAAGGCCGCTTCCATGTGCACGGCTACATGGACCGCGGAACGACCACCACGCCATTCGACATGGTGGTTCTCAACGAAATGAGCCGCTTCCACCTTGCGCTCGACGCATTGAAGCATATCCCTCGACTCCGATTGCAGGCCGAGGATGCCATCAACTTCTTCAACCAGGAATTGCAACGCCACTACGACTATATCCGTGAACACCTGGAGGATATGCCTGAGATCAGGAACTGGCAGTGGACGAAGGACTTTAGCGATGCCACCGCACCCGCTCCGCTCGCCAAGGGGCATCCGCAAAAAGCCATGTTCACCGATAGTTAAGCGGCGGATCGAAATCGGGGCAGAGGCCGCTAACACGCAAAGTTTGCGATGGCGGCCTTCGCGTCCTGAACTCCAGTTAGCGATTTATACCTTTGCCTCCGGCGCGTCGGCAACTGCCCCCATTGGTAGTTGTTCCGGCAAGTCAAGGCGCGCCACGCCAATACGCCTGTCCGCCATCCCGTAGTAGACGTCGAGACGATCCGGAGTGCCAAGATCGTCGCGCCGGTCGATGCCTGTGGGGAACACGACATTGGCGACCGTCCCGTGACGCTCTTGCGGCTCCTCCGGTGTAAGTACCGGCTCCGCGGAACGGTAGCTAATCACGAGCGGATGCTCTTTGGAAAAGATCATTACCCCTGCCGAATAGCGCAACATGTGCCGGTCTGCTTCAGGCTCCTCGATTTCGCTGACACCGTGGTAAACGATAAGCCAGCCGTGCCGAGTCAAGATGGGTGGAGTGCCGCCGCCGATCTTGAGCCGTTCCCAGGGCGAAACTGGAGACGCCAGGCGATGATGAAAGGTAAACTTGCCGGCATGAAACGGCTTGCGGTCAAGTGTCATTTGGCAGTAAGAAATCCAGATGCTTTCCCGATCGATATCCACTTCACGGGTCGCGGGACTGCAGGCGGTTTCCTCAGGACGGGTGCCTGGAAAGAGCGGCCGGTGAAGCAAGGCCAGCTCCGGCTGCCCTGACGGATCGGGAATCACGGCAGGGAAAAGGCTGGCATCCTTGTCGTCTACGTTGCCAAATTCGATGCCGTCTGCCGAGGCAAAGGTAGCGAGCCCCAGCCGTCTCCAGTGGAAGATATCTTCCGAGACCGCCAGGGCAATCCGCGGGCCGTGAGACGACCATGCCGTGTAAGTCATCAGGTATCGTTGAAGAGGCCCCACAAATGTGACGCGAGGATCCTCGCAACCGCCGCCACCGTCAGACCGCCGTTCATACTCGGCTTCGGACTCCAGTGCGATGCCAAGACGCTCCACGCCCGTTGGATCGCCCTCTTTATTGAACCGCACGCGCGCTATCCCTATCCGCGAATAATTATCCTTCGCGACCAGCCGCGGAAAGAGATACAGTGCGCCATCAGGGCCCCGAACAACCCCCGGATTGAGAACCCCTTCCACTTCATGCGCATTACCGGGCTCCGGCTCCATGATCATGCCCAATCGCTGCAACTTGAAGCCGCTCATTGAATCTCCTTGCCCGCTTGCTCCGTCTGCCGGGCTCACTTGTCACCCAGGCAAGCAAGGATAGTCCTGATGACCACGTTTGTATCGTCAGGCCCTTTTACAGGAATCGACACAACACCCGCCTCTTCCGCCGGGTAGTCGTTTCCGCCTGGAAACAACGCATCGCCGATGTAAACCATTTCTTTCAATGAAAGGTGGAGAGTGTCCCGCAGCTTTCCTATGCCGTAGGCTTTGTCAATGCCAGGCTTGGTCACATCGATTGAGGTTGCGCCGCCCATGCGAACTGAAAACTCGGGGATAAGCGTCTCCAGGATCGCTGTGATCTTTTTCCGCTTGGCAAAATCGGCATCCCATTTTTCCTTTTCTGCCAAAGGCGCCTGCTGACCCAGAGCGGAGAATGTCACCTGGCTTCCCCGGTCCTCAATCACCTTTCCCCATACCCTCTTGGCCCGATAGCCTGCCTCTCCAGCTGCCTTATCCAGAGAGTCAATAATCTTCTCTTTTTGCTCCGCCGTAAGATCCTCTGAATAAAGCTCCGCCCACTCTCCGTTGTATTGAAAGAACTTTGTTCCACAGGTTGGAAGCAGAGACAAATTCGCTAGGCAACTGTTCTTAGGCAGATCGGTGAGAAGCTGCTTTTCAAACTGCGGCCACGCGCCTCCGGATATCACCGCGACTTTGATGATGCCCAAGAGGTCACGCAACAGCGCCGCAGTCTGAGGAGCGAGAGACGACTTGCTGGGCGCGAGGGTGCCGTCCAAATCGAACACGATGAGTTTTTTCATTCATCTCCCAGTCTGAGATCCTGTTGCACGGATGATTTCTTGCACCATCAAGGGATCGCGATCTCCAGCAGAGTTACCTCTCCGCTGGGTTGAAACGCGCACACTCCGGCCTCGGCCGGCAAAAGCCAAACGTCTCCCTTGCCTACCGCGTAGGGAGTGCCCTTGTGAATGATCTGGCCTGATCCATCAATGCCAACCAATACGCGCGGCTCTGCTATCGCTCCAACGGTGAACGGGTCTTGCCCAAGCAATCGCCACAACAAGAAGGCATGGCAATCAAAGAGTCTCTCGCGCTCAACAGGTGTGGAAGTTTCCACGCAGGGCGCGACCAAGCCGCTATCGCTCGCTCCAAACTCTATGCAGACAAATGCCTGATCAACTTGCAGCGGCCGCGGCTCCCTGGTCTTCTGGTCAACATGCCCCCAATCGTAAAGCCGGAATGTCACATCGCTATTCTGTTGAACCTCGAAGACGACAACACCCTCGCCCAGAGTGTGAACCGTTCCCCCAGGGATGAATACGGCATCGCCCGGCTTCGGCGCAATGCTCACGAGGTAGTCCGCAATTGTGCCGTCGTCAAGAGACTGCCGCAGATTGCCGGCAGTCGTGCCCGATTTCAGGCCGGCATAGATATGGCTTCTCTTTTCAGCTTCAATCACAACCCATGCTTCGGTCTTTGCCGTATCGCCCGCTGGAATCAGATCCGGGTGCGCGTGACTGGGATGTACCTGAACAGAAAGCATCTCGTGCGCGTCTAGAAACTTGAGCAACAATGGGAAACGACGGAAGCGCGAAGACAGCTTGCCCATCAACTGTTCTCGGGACTGCTCCATCACTTGTCCGAGAGTCTGGCCCTTAAGCGGTCCATTTGAAACCAGGCTTTGGTGGTCAGAACGGTCGCTCAGCACCCACGCTTCGCCAATAGGTCCCTCACCCGGCAGCGGCGCGGAGAGCAGGTTGCCCAAGCGACGCCCGCCCCACAGACGATATTGATAGATTGGATCGAAACGCAAAGGGTACAAAGGCACTTCGCTCATTGCTAACCACCGAGCTCTCATACTTTGCAGTTTAGTGGTTTATCCCTTTCAGCAGCGTCCGCTAATGTTGCCAGTGTGAGCGGGTTGTCGGCGGCGGATCGGGGACTCAGGGAAACTGGTGGCCGTGTGGTACCCACGCCAGGTTTTCACTGAAGATGTAAACTGCGAGCGCGGCAGCCATGAAGACTGCGCCTATCCAGAAGCGCCAGTCACGATGCATACGCCGCCAGTAAGGACCGGGATCAGGCTCACCCCTGTCGCTGCTATTTCCTTCTAGGTTGTGCTTGCTTCCTGTCATTTCGTCTCCATAGCCAGGGAATATTCGCCGCTGCGGGCAGCCTGGTTGCAGCGTGCGCGATGATACAAGGCTTTCTGCGCCGCCGCGACGTTGGCCTGGCGTCCATTCCAAGTCTCCAAGGCCGGTTGCTGGATAGCGCGGGCAAACGAAAATGCCAACGCCCAGGGCAACCGCGACTTGAATCTCACGTTCATCGCATTCAAACGGGCCGAAGCCAGTTCCGCGGGTTGGCCGCCCGAAAGGAACGCAATCGCCGGTACAGCCGCGGGGACGGATCGCAGGAAACAGTTCACGGTGGCGTCAGCTACCTCGTCCAATGTCGGTTGGCTGTTGCAGGCTATTCCGGGAAGCACCATATTTGGCTTCAGGACCATGCCTTCCAGAACCACCCTTTGGGCGAACAACTCGCTGAACACTGTGCGCAGCACTTCGTCGGTGACCGCGCAACACTGCTCCAACGTATGGTCGCCATCCATGATGACCTCGGGTTCGACTACAGGGACGAGGCCCGCTTCCTGGCACAGCGCCGCATAGCGAGCCAGTGCATGTGCATTGGCTTCCATCGAACCCCAACTGGGCAGCCCATCGCCGATCGCAATCACAGCACGCCACTTGGCAAAGCGCGCGCCCATTTGAAAATATTCTTGAAGGCGATCGCGCAAACCGTCCAGGCCTTCTGTGACCTTTTCCCCGGGATGGCTGGCCAGTTCCTTGGCGCCTGTGTCCACCTTGATGCCAGGAACGATACCTGCCTCAATAAGGACTTTGACAAAGGGCGTTCCGTCGTTTTTCTTTTGACGGATCGTTTCGTCGTAGAGAATTGCGCCGCCTATCGACTCACCGAGCCCTGGAGTGGTCACAATCAATTCGCGATAAGCTCTTCGAGCTTCGACAGTCTGCGGAATTCCAAGCTTTTCGAAGCGCTGGTTACAGGTCCCGTTGCTCTCATCCATCGCAAGCAGACCCTTGTAATCGGCAAAAAGCAACTTCGCGGTGTCTTTCAGCAATTGCGAATTCATTAGGACCAGCTCGCTTCCTGTTCAGGCTCCGGGGACCTGAGTCTGTCTCATCAGGACATTTCGGCTCGAAGCCACGTCTGCGCTCATAGCTCACCTCAGCGCGCCCTGATTAGGCCAGTTATCGCGGGGCCGATATGAGTACTATCCAAGAGAACGCAACCCGGGGTCCGGTCAATTGTGAGCAGAACGCAGGCTGCACATTGTTTAGAAAAGGGGGTGACGGTTTCACTGCTCCAGCCAGGAAATGAAACCTGTTTGAAGCATTTTGACTGCAATGTACTCGATTGCTCAGCGTCTTCAAATGCAACGTGGAAAACTGCGGGCGCAGCAGACAAAACGCTTCCCAGAAGATGGTGAACACAATGCCCCAGAGCAAATATGACACCGCGGCGGACCTGCATATCTCCGCAGCCCACGCCCACACTGCCGCAGCAGCCGCACACCACCGAGGCGATCACGAAGCCGCGGAAGAGCTGAGTTCGAGGGCTCAGGACTACTCAATGGCAGCTTCTGAGAAAACACTTGAGCTCGCGAAGCAAATCCATGTTCCTAATAGGGCTTAGATTGCTTTTAATAATAACCTGACGATCATGGGAGACATGCGGAATGGCCGCACCAAATACCACTTTGAATTCACAATCAAACCGTCTCATCCGTCCCGGAGCTCGTCATCCGATATTAGGGGGTGATTCAACATCATCTCTTCAATTGGCGCCTCGCCCGTTGCGTCCCGTCAGAATAGCGGTGATTGGGAATCACCTTCCGAGGCAGTGTGGAATTGCGACATTCACGACGGATTTGTGTGACGCGATCGCTGCCGAATACGGATCGGCCCAGCTATCGGTGGTAGCGGTCAACGACGGGCAATCATCCTACTCCTACCCGGAGCGGGTGCGATTCGAGATAAGCGAAGGCGATATCGCGTCCTACCGAGCAGCCGCCGACTTTTTGAGTGGGAACGATGTCGATCTGGTGTGCTTGCAGCATGAATATGGCATCTTCGGAGGCAAATCCGGAAACCACATCATGGAGTTGCTAAAGCACCTTCAGATGCCGGTCATCACAACTCTGCATACAGTGCTTCGTGAGCCCAATCTGGATCAACGGGTTGTGATGCACAAGATTGCCGCACGCTCCGAGCGCCTTATCGTGATGAGCCAATACTCCTCGCGCGTCTTGCAGGAGGTGTTCAGGGTCCCGGCCGAGAAGATCGATCTGATTCCTCATGGCATCCCCGACCTGCCTTTTGAGCAGCCGGACATGTATAAGAAGTGTTTCTCTTGCGAGGGCAAGAGTGTCCTTCTTACCTTTGGGCTGCTTTCTCCCAACAAAGGGTTCGAAAGCGTGATCCAAGCCATGCCGAGCATCCTGGCAAGTCATAGCAATGCAGTCTACATGATTGCAGGCGCCACTCACCCCCAAATCCGATCACGGGAGGGAGATCGCTACCGGCTGGAGTTGCAGGCCTTGGCAAAGAGGCTTGGGGTGGAACGACAGGTCCTGTTCGTCAACCGGTTCGTCAGCCCCGAAGAAATGGCCTCACTTGTCGGCTGTGCAGACATTTACATCACGCCTTACTGTCACGAAGCGCAAGCCGTATCGGGAACCCTGGCGTATGCCCTTGGTGCCGGAAAGGCCATCATCTCGACTCCATACTGGCACGCTGCGGAAGCACTGAAAGATGGCCGCGGAATGCTGGTTCCGTTTGGGGACCGAGCCGCCATCGTAAAAGCGACGATCACCCTTCTGGACGACGATGAGGCACGCCAGGCTATGCGTGAACGCGCCTATCTTTATGCACGGCCTATGGTCTGGAAGCGGGTAGCGCAGTCCTATATGGCCACCATGCTGCGGGCTCGCATTCATCGTATGGAGCCGGTTCACATGGGGTTTCCAGTTCAGGCTAGCGAAAGAGCCGCAGAACAACTCGTCGTGAATGCCTGAGACATTCCAAGACGAAACAAGGAGGCGCATGCAGCGGCACCCGCTTGAGACCGTCGCAGTAACATTTGCGGCTGGAGCAGCGATCGGCTGGGTGATGAGGCGAAAGCAGATCCAGCCGTAGAGCGAATCTCCTGGAAAATGGCCCAGCACTGCGGGCCTCAGCACAGCATCTCTTAGAATCCACATCAGCATCTCGAAATTCGAGTGAGTTTGCCTCTGCGATCGGGTTCGGCGTGGTTCTGGACTTGGTGAAGATTGCCACTTTGCCCGTCTCCAAATCGCCTGAGTGTCATGAACATTGGCGAAATATGGTGCCGCTCTCGCCCTCGGAAGAAGAAACTCCGCAATCTAATGCTGAATCTCGATCTCGGACTTTGAAGGTTTCTGCGTGATCTGAGCAGGCGTGGGCAACTGCGACCGGTCCCAACCTCCGCCCAGGGATTCAATCAGTTGTACCGACGCCGTCATCTCCTGCACCTGCAGATTCGTGAGCGACTGCTGATTGGACAGCAAGGTGGTTTGTGCTGTAACCACGTCGATATACGGATCTACGCCGGTATCGTAGCGTCCCAGCTCGAGTCGTAAAAACGTCTGGGATGAGTCGACAGCTTCCTTTTGGCGCAGAATCTGCTGCGAGAGAATGCGAACAGCAGCAAGTGAATCTTCCACCTGCTGGAATGCCGCAAGTACAGATTGGCGGTATGCAGCGACGTTCGCATTGTACGTTGCGATGTACTGATTCGCGGTTGCGCGGCGCAGGCCCCCATCGTAGATGGTCTCGGAGATCGATGGACCGACAGACCAGAAGCGGCTGGGCCAGTCGAAGAGGTTCTTGATGGCCGAACTCTCCATGCCGCCGGTGGCGGAGAGTGTAAGCGCAGGATAAAAGGCGGCATAAGCAACTCCGATCTGAGCATTGGCGGCGGCCATGTTTCGCTCAGCGGCAGCGACGTCGGGGCGCCGTTCGAGCAGTTGGGACGGCAAGCCGACGGGGATGGGCGGAGGCACGCTTGTCTTTGGCTCCGCCGGAATTGAGAACGTCGAAGCCGGCTTGCCGATGAGCGTGGCAATCGCGTGCTCATACTGCGCGCGTGCAATCCCGAGATTGATGCCTGCCGATTGCGCGCTGTATAGAGCCGTCTGCGCTTCAACGACGGAGATCTGGTCGTCAACGCCGGTGTCATACCGAGCCTTCGCAATCTCCAGGGCTTTCCGGTCGGCTTCCACCGTGTCACTGAGGAGTTTTTCCAGCGCATCCTGGCCGCGAATCTCAAAGAAGAATTCGGCAAGACTAGCTCGTTCCGTCAGTCGCTCATTCTCAAGGTCGGCCGCGGACAATTGGGCTGCGTATTGGCTGGCGCGCACTGTGTTGCGCACCTTCCCCCAGAGGTCGGGCTCCCAGGACACGTCGGCGGGAAGAGAAAACACCTGCGACTGTTGACCGCCTGTTGTGCCGCTGCTGGCCGTTGATCCAACGTTGGAAGATGTCTGTGATCGAGTGTAGGAGCCGCCAACGCTTACTGTTGGGAAATACTGCGACCGTGCTTCGCGCACCAGGGCTCGCGCCTCCATGAAGTTCTCGAAGGCCTGGCGGATATTCTGGTTGTCGATATTGAGTTGCTCTTCGAGCGCATTCAACTCCGGCTCATTGTAGATCTCCCACCACTTGCCGCGTAGAGCCGCGTCCTGAGGCTGCGCCACGGTCCACCCATCGGCTTCGTTGAATTGCGCGGGAGACTCCTTGAAGGCTGCGGGCGCCGTCATCGCGGGCGGAAGATACTTTGGTCCCACATTGCATCCAGCCAGCATCGCACAGAACACCGCAGCATTGAGTGCGCACAGAGCTGCCGATACTTGTTGGGATTGCACGATCGACTTGTTCATAACCGACGCTCCATCAGATCGGAAGAGCGTCGTGTAGG
>OCZT010007263.1_pt1 | contig 10886 bp, 15 predicted proteins | sample 1539031 | NCBI WGS metagenome assembly OCZT01 (sample SAMEA3539308, study PRJEB22396) | soil metagenome | biome: tundra; feature: field; material: soil | place: USA | collected 2010-05 | depth 0.15 m
ACCCGGTCCCATGGCCAGAAAGCCGAAACCTGACCACATCGATGCCGAGAGAGCCCGTATTCGCCAACGCCTGCGGCCCAACGGTCGTGCTCCAGGTGCTCTACGGCCCCGGCGACACGATTGCGACGTCGAGCGTGCGAACGATCATGATCGGACAAGCAACGATCGAGCGCCCTAAATAGCGCCGGCGTTTACTGGCGGGCGCGCGCCCAAACCAACCGCCAACCGCGAGCGCCACTCTTCACGGCCGGTGCGAAGCGATCACGCCGGCGGCTCCGTCGGCTCGTCGCAGTGAGCGTTGGTCGGTGAGACGCACCGGCCAGTTTTGCGGGCACCTTCAACGCGACGGCGCCGACGACTGCCGCAGTTGTCCGCTGGTCGATCCCTGCGGACGCTCGCGAGCGTCCGCTGAGGCCGTCCGGCGCCCGAGCTCTGGCCTCTCGGCCGAGAAACCATCAACGAGCTACCGCTTGGTTGGCGCTGCCTGGCTGAATGTGCGTCAACCGGCGGCGGCTCGGCTGATTTGGCTTGATCCGATCGCGCGCAAGAGCTGCGGCAGCGATCGGGGAGAATTGGGGCTACGCGATGACAAAGCAGCTTTTCCCACTTGGTTGCCGACGTGAGCTCCAATGACCCGGCGGTGATCGAGGCGGTGTTGCGCGAGCACGTGCAGGGGCAGATCACGCGGCTCGCCGACGGTTTTCACATCGAGGCCGAGATGGCCGGCGCTAGCGCACGAGACCTCAACCGGACGCTGCTTTCAGCGCTGCGGCGAGCGCAGCGAAAGACCCGGCTGCGGTCCGAGTGGACTTCAGCCGGGGTAACGCATCGCTTCTTCGATTACGTACCCAAGGGCAGCCGGCCCGCGCCCGGATCCTCGCCACCGCAGCGATGAGCTCACGCGGAGGACGTCTCAACTGGGGAACGCTCAACGGACAACGTGAGGGTGCTGCGCGAACGCTCGCATGTGCTGCTTTGCCTACCGGAGCGGCAGCGCCAGCGCGACTCCGCGTCGCTGCTGGTTCTCGTCCGTTGCGCTAGCCGGCGTCGGCGTCGTGGACACTGTCGCTCCTCGATGTGGAGGCGGTAGGGCCAAGCCCGGACCACGCGCGTCCGCTCGGTCGGCGAGCAGATGTGGGCTAACGGCTGGTCCGCTCGCCTCGCGGGGCTGACCGCGCGTCTGCTCGGGGCTGTCGTCTGATGCTGCGGTGGCGCTAGATCGGCTCGCCGGGGAAGCGCAGATCGAAGCGCTGGATGAGCTCGGGAATGCTGTCGGGGTTCATCTCGAGCTTGTGGCGGACGCAGAGCTGGGCCAGGGTCTGTGGGTCGGCTTGTGTGACGCCGCCGAGGTCGACAAGCTCGGCGAAGAATCGCTCGAAGCCGGCGGGCGAGATGATCTCCAGAAGCCGCGCCGGGAGATCGCCGGCGTTCCAGAAGGTGTGCCACTGGTTGCGAGGCTTGAAGATCAGATCGCCTGGGCCTGCGGTCACGACTTCGTCGCCCAGCAGCGCCCCGACGCGTCCCTCCACTATGTAGCTGTATTCGTCCTCGTTTGTGTGGCGGTGCAGCGGGGCGGCGAGCGCTCGGGGGGGCATCGGGTGCTCGACCACCGAGAATCGGTCTCCGGAGTCCTCGCCGTCGAGCATAAACCGAACGCCGATGCTTCCGAGGAACCCGGCGTTGCCGTCCTGGAGCCCCACGACCTTCGCGGTTATGGTTTCCATCGCTGCGCCTTTCAGTGGACAGTAGTGTCGCGTAGAAGCTACAGCCGTCAGCCCGCTGTGTCAAACTTCATCGGTCGGCTATGACGGTCCAAAAGCGTCCGTATCAGAAGAAGCGTCGCGCCGAGCTCGAGGAGCAAACCCGCCGGCGGCTGACCGAGAGCGCCGTCGCGTTGCACGGGACGCTCGGACCTTCCCGCACGTCGCTCAGCGCGGTAGCGAAACACGCAGGGGTGCGCCGTTCCACGCTCTATCGCCACTTCCCCGACGAGGACGCCCTGTTCGCCGCCTGCACGGCGCATTGGATGGCCGACAACCCCCTACCGGACCTCGGCCGCTGGGCGGCGATCGAAGATCCCGACGAGCGCCTCAGCGAGGCCCTGCAGGAGCTGTACGCTCACTACCGGCGCACCGAGCGCATGATGGACAACCTCCTGCGCGACGAGGACGCGATGCCGATCGTCAAGCGGCTGTTCGGCGGTTTCCGCGACTATCTAACGGCCGCCCACCAGACACTTATCGCCGGCAGGCGCGCGCGGGGCGCCCCCCGCCAGCGGATGGTCGCCGCGATCGGCCACGCCCTCGCGTTCGCCACCTGGCGCTCGCTGACTCGCGAGCAAGGACTCGACGATTTGCAGGCTGCCGAGCTCATGTGCCGCCTGGTCAGCGCGGCCTCCCGCAACTCGGCCGCCGCGCCAGGTTGAGGCGAGGAACGGCTACTGACGCCGGGTTGGTCGGGTTCGCCCGTTCAAGAAGCTGGAAGCAGAGCAGATCGCCCCGCTCGTGTTGGTCGGGCGTCCAACCGCGGTCGTCGACCCGCAGCCGGTATAGGTTGGGATGGTTGAGCGTCCACAGGATGTCGGTGGCGCGGGATACGTTCAGACCTGGCCTCAGCGCGCCCTTCTCGTCAAGGACTTGCACGACCGAGCGCTGGTTGTCGTATAACTCGGCCTGAATGTGGCTCCACAGCGCAGCGATCTCCGGGTCTCCCGCAGCGTAGGACGGCGCGAAACCACGTCCGCTCTCCTACCGGGATCGGCTTTTCGTCGCCGCGAAGGAGCACGTGCCAAAGCGCGAGCAGAACCCCGCGCTTGGTCTCGAACGCCACGTAGACGGCCTTGAGCGAAACGCCCGCCTCCGATGCGGTCGCTGCCATCGGCGTCGCCGCGTAACCGTGCCGCTCGAACAGCCGTTGCGCAGCGTCAAGGATCTCCCGCCGTCGTGTCGCTGCCTTGCACCAATAGGAGGCGTCTGGTCGGAGCGGCGCGCGTGATCGCATTGGGTGACGAAGCAGCAGAGCCGGAGAAATTTGGGGCGGTTGCTGATCAACTGCTCCTCACTGGTTGCCGAGCGGTCGCCTGTGACGAAGGATCGACCTGGCACTCCGGGGGAGTCGCCCTCGTCCGCGGGCCGGGAGGGGGCGACTCCAGTACCGCCTGCCGGTTGCGTCAGACCTTGGTGAACGTGTGCGAGAGTATCTCCGGCCTGTTGGGGCAGGGGTCGCTGATCTTGGTGAACTTCAGCGTCTTGCCGGACAGCGTGAAGGAGTACTTGCCTGGCTTGTGGCACCCGCTTTTCGCTGCTGGCTTCTTGAACGTGATCGTGGAGCCCGCGATCCTGTAGGTGCCGCCGGCCTCCTGCTTGCCGTTGAGGTAGACCGTGTCGACGCCTGCGGCGAACTTGACCTTCCAAGTGCCTTTGATGCTCGCGGGTTTGGTGATCTTGGTGCTGTAGGTACCCGAGAGCCCCCCGGACGCGAGTGCCATGGGGGCGATGGTCGCGATGGTGAGTAGCGGGACGATGACGGCGATCCGGCGCTTGAGCATTGGTTCAACCCGGGCTGGGTCAGCTCGCAGCGCTGATCGACTCCGCACGCGGCTCCGGCTTCGCGTGCGAGCTGCGCACGCTCGGCGAGCCGATCGACCTGACACCCGGGGTGGACCTGGTCGTCTACCGGGTGATCGAGGCGCTGCTCAGCGCCGCCCGCCACCGCTGCAGCGGCACGATCGCGACCCTCCGCTACCAGCCACACGAGCTCGAGCTCGAAATCCGCAGCGACCGATCGATCCCCGACCTCGACGAACAGCTACGGGCCATCGCTCAACGAGTCGCGCTCTACGACGGCAGCCTCCAAACCCTCCCCGCGAGCAGCGGCGGGTTCGCCGTGCAGGCCCGATTGCCGCTCGGGGCGGCAGTCCCGGTATGAGCATCGACGTCCTGATCGCCGACGACCAAGCGCTCGTGCGGGCCGGCTTCCGGATGATCCTCGAAGCCAACCAGAACCTGCGCGTCGTCGCCGAGGCCAACGACGGGGCGGCGGCCGTCGAGGCGACCCGGCGGACCCGGCCGGACGTCGTGCTGATGGACATCCGGATGCCCGTGATGGACGGCCTCGAAGCGACACGCCGGATCGCGGCTAGCAAAGATCCGCCGCGCGTGCTGATGCTCACGACCTTCGACCTCGACGAGTACGTCTTCGACGCGCTCGTCGCCGGCGCCAGCGGCTTCCTGCTCAAAGACGTCGCGCCCGAACAACTCCTGGCCGGAATACACATCATCGCCCAAGGCGACTCACTGCTCTCCCCCTCATTCACCCGCAGGCTGATCGAGTCCTTCGTACGAAACCACCCCCGCACACCGCAACCACCGCCCGGCCTCGAAGATCTCACCGCCCGCGAGCTCGAAATCCTCCAACTCGTCGCACGCGGCCTATCCAACGCCGAGATCGCCGAACAACTCGTCATCTCAAGCACCACAATCAAGACACACGTAGCGCGAGTGCTCGACAAACTCGCGCTCCGCGACCGCGTCCAAGCAGTCGTACTCGCCTACGAAACCGGCATCATCCGGCCCCGGCACCGAGCAATAACGGCACTCGCCAGCAGCCGTCGCTAGAGCGCCACACCGAGCTAAGCCCCGCCCGCGGTCTCTGCCTCGCATCCGCTGCCCACAGGCGGCAATCTCTGCATCGCGATCGAACTCGCGGATCCAAGGATCCGTAGAAGCCGGCACGATGACTAACGCTCGCGCCTCGCGATCCGAGAGCACCGCCCGTACGACGCCCCCGCCGGCTGCCGAGACGGACGACTCTCATTCTTCTCATCAGCCAGTCGGGGCTTCTCGTGCACTGCTGCTTGGTCGCCCAATGTGATCACGCGCGCCGCTCCGACCAGACGCCTCCGATTGGTGGACGCAGGCGCCCGCTGGCGCTCAACCTCGTGCCTTGTCAGGAGTCGTTACGCCGGTGTTACCCGTCCTTCGCTACAACCACGTCGATGCCGAGCCGTCTCACGATCGCGCTGGCAGCCCTGAGCTGCGTCCTGGCCATCGCCGCCTGCGGGTCATCGAGCAAGCCGAAGCCCGCGTCCGAGGCGGGCGGTTCAGGGCTCGCGTTCGCGAGCTGCATGCGCTCGCACGGGGTGCCGAACTTCCCGGATCCGAGTTCCGGCGGCGGTATCCACATCAGCTCGAGCTCGGGCATCAACCCGTTCTCACCAGCGTTCAAGGCCGCCCAGTCGCAGTGCGCCAAACTGCTGCCAGGCGGTGGTCCCGGAGCGCATGGGCCTCCCTCCGAGCAGGCCAAGCAGCAGATGCTCGCCATCTCCGAATGCATGCGCGCGCATGGCGTTTCGGGCTTCCCCGACCCGACGCTCTCGCCGCCGGCCAACCCGGCCGCGGACAGCATCGCGATGGGTCGCGGCGGGGTCTTCCTGGCGGTCCCGCGCACGATCAACACGGCGTCGCCAGTGTTCCGGAGCGCGGGGAAGGTGTGCGGCTTCGGCGGGCCCTAAGCCCCGGGACTTAGAGCTGAGCGCGGCCCTCGGCGTGCGTTGCCGGGAGCGCATCAAGCCGGGTCGTCGCCGGAGCAGGGATCCAACATTCCCTATTCGCCATGCAAGCATCGCGGCGAGCAGTTAGCTGGATCGCGCGCATGCTGCAGGCACAAGAGCAGCAGTGTCGACGGCGTCGACGAGACTGCCCGTGTTGGTGCAAGGCGACCACGAACGCCGACGTGTCCCAACCGCGCGATCCTGGGCCCGTCAAGTACTCACCGCCCAGCGCTCGGTGCTGGGCGCCTCCAACTATTGCGGGCTGGTGATGACGCGGTCGACGGCGTCGTCCGCCCGGCCTCGAGAGCGGCCCGGACGCCGACGTGTGTGCGATCTTCACACTGGGGGGCCGGTTGACGATTCACAGAGGGAGTCGGCGCTGACACCGATCTCGCGGAATCCGCGAGACTGTGGGCCGTGCACTCGTTCCTCGGCCAGCCCGGCCCGATCGCGGTCGCTCACCGGGGCGGGGCCGGTGAGGCGCCGGAGAACACACTTGAGGCGTTTGAGATCGCGGTCGCGCTCGGGTACATGTACCTCGAGACTGATGCCCATGTCACCCGCGACGGTGTGCTGGTCGCCTTCCATGACGAGCGGCTCGACCGGGTCACAGACCGCACGGGCGCGATCGCCGAGCTCGTCGTCGCCGAGGTTGAGGCGGCCGACGCTGGTTACCTGTTCTCGCGTGACGGTGGGAGCAGCTTCCCGTTTCGTGCCCGCGGCATCCGCGTCCCGCGGCTTGAGGAGATTCTTGTGCGATGGCCCGCGGCCCGGGTCAACATCGACCCCAAGTCCGACGCGTGCGTCGGGCCGCTCGTGGCTTTGCTTGACCGGCTCGGCGCTTGGGAGCGCGTGTGTGTTGGATCGTTCTCAGACCGTCGGTTGCGCCTGATACGCGCGCACGGCCGCGGACGGGTGTGCACGTCGATGGGACCCGGCGCGGTAGCGCTCGCGCGCGTCGCCGCCGCGTCTGGCCGGATGCCGCGTCTGGGCGCCGACTGCGTTCAGGTACCGATCCGACAGGGATCGGTGCGAATTGTCACCCAGCGATTTGTTGAGGCCGCGCACCGGGCACGCCTGGCGGTGCACGTCTGGACGATCAACGACGAGGCAACGATCAACGAGCTTCTCGACCTCGGCGTGGACGGGGTGATAAGCGACCGCATCCGGACCCTGCACGAGGTCTTCACACGCCGCGGGCTCACGCTCACCGGACAGGAGCAGCCCGCCGGTGACCGCACGCGCCCGCCTGACCGATGATGCTTTCCCGGCCGAAAGCAGGTCCGGGTCTACGTAGGGCGCTCAAGCTCGCGGCCGGGCGCTGACCCTCGGCCCCAGCGCTCGGTCGTGGGCGAAAGAGATCACGCGAACTAATGCTTTCGGAGGCCTTGCGACGCCCACCGCTGGCTTACCCTTTTAGCCCGAAGCAACACTCTCCGTTCCGACGAGCATTGAAGAGCGATCTAGGGCGATCCGGACGGTTGTGAAGCGATCTGGCGCTGGTGGGGGGTGCGATTATCCTCTCGTGGACCAAGGCTTGCCCAACTATCCAACCGGTAGGTTGTCGTTCAGGCAGGGCCCACGGATGGATGACCGGTCCGCGCCGAGTGCATTCACCGCTGCGCCAGACGCTAGCGCGGCGGGGTGGGTCGTGGCGGGGGTGCGCGACTTTGATCACGCGGTAGGTTCGATCGTGCCGGCTTGTCTTGAGGCTTACGCCCGGGTCTTCCATCCAGCCGCGCTGGGTCAATGGCCAGAATCCACGGATGTCCGTTGGGCCGAGGTCGCCGCAGCCAAACGGCCGAGTCATGCATCCGGCCGCCGAGTGGGGATCAATCACCGGCTCCTGGGACTACCAGTACGGCGGCGAGCAGCCTGGTGTCTGGGCCGAGTCGCCGATGACCGGCAGTCTCCCTGCTGAGACCGCAAGTCAACTCGCCGCCGTGCTCGCATTGCACCCACAACCGGCCGGGTCTTGCTGGTTTGCCGTGTGGGAGGGGAAGGGGCCGCTCGACGCTGAGCTCGACGCAGCGCCGCCGTTCGAGCTACCAGCGCGCCCGATGTGGCTTCTGCATGGGCCGGTCCAAGCGGCAGCAACCTCCCCATATCCCGGGGCGCTTGGCGACTCAGTCAACTTGTGGTGGCCCGAAGATCGGGCTTGGTGCGTCGGAACCGACATCGACCTGATGACGACGTACGTGGGCGGGAGCGTTGACTGCATCCAGACCCTCCTGGCTGAGACATCGCTAGAGGCGCTCGCCGTGTCGGTCGATCAGTACGTTACGTGGGACGCTGACACGATCAATCCCCTGCCGGCACCACCGTAGCCTCCGCGAGCCGTATCCACGCTGTTGAGTTGATCGAGGACCGGCAGTGTCTCGTCGTCGATGAGGTGCTCGGCTCGAGCTTTACGGCGCTCCGCGGTCCGATGTCGTGCTTGGAGCGCTAGTCGGAGAACAGCTGCTGTAGAAATCGCTCTCGTGAGTTGAGGAAGCTTCTGGTGAGCCGTACCGGACCGGCGTCCTCGTAGCCGACTCGCTCAAGGCCGTCCTCCGTGCACGCGTAGGTTGCCGCGTCGGGGTAGGCGAGGATGATGGGCGAGTGGGTGGCGATGATGAACTGCGACCCCTGCGACACAAGCTCGTGAATCCGCCGCAAACACGTTAGGCAGTTCTGCGTCGAGAGGGCCGCCTCAGGCTCGTCCAGCAGGTAGAAGCCCTCAGGACCAAACCGGTTGATCATGACCGCTAGGAACGACTCACCGTGAGACTGCTCGTGCAGAGACACCCCACCGTAGGAGCTCAAAGCGTTGCCTCCGAGGTGCTCGACGTACGTGGCCGCCGTGAACAAGCTCTCCGCTCGCAGGAAAAAGTCGGTCTTCGGTCGACGGACACCGCGAACCAACCGAATCGCCTGCCACAACTCCGAATGCGAATCGCGGGTTGAGAACGCGAAATTCGACGAGCCGCCATCGGCATTCATTCCAGCCGCGACCGCGATGGCCTCAAGCAGCGTCGATTTGCCGCTGCCGTTCTCGCCGATCAGGTAGGTGACCTTGGCGTTTAGCGCCAGCCCGTCGTTCAGGGCCTCGATCACCGGCAGATCCCACGGGTACCTCAGCCGCTGCTCGCCGTCGCCGGGCGGGAGCAGTCGAACCGCCTTGACAAGCGAGCTGTCCACCCGGTCGAGCCTAATCGAATCCCACTGTCATCGACATAGACGTGCGCGGTTCCCTGCGTCAGCCCGCGCTCCAGCAGCAGATACCGCCGGTAGCGCCCGATGATCTCCTCGACCGGTCCGGCTGGCTCGGCGACAGACGGAGCGAGCACCTCGGACAAGGTCAGGTAGCTCATCAGCGGATCAAGCGCTCGCCTCGAACGGAACAACCTGCGCACCCTCGCTCGCCGAGCCGCAATGAACCGCCCCGCCTCAAGCTCCGTCAACCCGGCGGCATCCAGACCCTCAGCGGCAAGCCAGCGGCTGAGCTGCGCCACCGGATGCACCTGCAGCCGCACGGACCCTACCGCATACCCCTGGCCAGCCAAGAACTCGGCGAACCCCTCCGCCTCTCCAGCCAACGGGCCAACGACCCGGACCCCCCACCACGCACACCCCATCACGCATGACCTACTCCCTTCTCGATTGACCCGAGAAAGGAGACTCCAGGCTCAGCTCACCCGTCCAGCCTCATCCCAACCATCAGCCCGCCAGTGGCGGGGATTCACAGGCTTGGTTGTCCTAGCAAGGCGGCGGGGATCGCCAAGGCTTGGGATCGCCCTCCACGGTCCAACCCACTAGAGCCTCGGTTGAGTCTGGTGAACTAGCCCCGAGCACGTTGTCTGGAATCGCTTGCATTCGGGCACCTGCTGACTAGAATCCTGGTCATGCTCGAAACGATGTCGCTCGCCGCTGTGAAGGCCCGGTTTTCGGAGTTGGTCGATCGCGTCGAGCGCCAGCAGGATCGCGTGGTCGTGACCCGCAACGGCAAGCCAGCGGCGGTGCTCATCAGCGCCCATGACCTTGAGAGCCTTGAGGAAACGCTAGCGGTAATGTCCGACCGCTCAGTCACAGCCCAGATCCGCGAGAGTCAGAAGGCGGCCGCGGCGGGTGACGGTGGCACCGAGGTCGACGAGCTGCGCGCCGGTCTCCAGCGACGGCGCACCGGCGGTATGTGAGCGACCTGCCATGGCGGGTTGTGGTGATGGCGCCAGCCCGCCGTGAGTTCGATCGCTTGCCGATCTCGGTCGCCGCGGCAGTCCTTGAGACGCTCGATGCGATTGCCGAGAACCCTAGACGGCTCGGCAAGCCGTTGCTGCTCGAGCACGAAGGTCGCTTCTCGGCCAGGCGCGGCCCGTATCGGATCATCTACGAGATCGAAGAAGACGATCATCTCGTGCGAGTGATCGCCATCGGTCATCGTCGCGACGTCTACCGCCGACGCTGACGCGACAACCGAGATCCACCAGTCTCAGAAGGGCATGCTCGTTGCCTCGCCCGAGCACACTGATTATGCGAACTCCGAACACGGCGCGACCCGACGCAACACGCCCCAGCAAGTCCGATCGGCATAACCCGGAAGTCCAGATAATGGATCGACCGTGGCGAGCTGAGAGCCGTTCGGGTTGGCGCACGCCGCGTGCGGGTGCTGCGCGTCGATCTCGATCGCTACACCTAGCCGCCGGCGATACCAGCGTGGCCGATGCGCGCCCGCAAGACGCAGGTTCTAACGCGCAGGCTCGCAACGAGCTCGCGCAAGCACTGGGGAGCGCGCGCGCCGCCCTTCGAGGTGGTCGCAAGGCCGACCTCGCCGTCGCGCTCGACGCCCTCGTCAAGGCCACCTACCAAGTCGTCGTCGCGCTCGACGGTAGGGCGCCAGTGGTGCTCCCTATGGACATAGATGAGCAGCGAACCGACGCGGACCGGCCCCGTCCCAGCCGGCCGGGGTAGGAACTTAGCGGTCGGAGCTCAGAGGCCGATCAGGCGGGCGAACTCATGACCGCTCGCCTCGCCGGCACTCACCCTCGCTGCCCCAAGTCGCGTGCCCCAACGTTGGCCAGCGACTCGTTGAGATTCCCTAGCGCTGGAGTCGTTGGGCCGACGGCTGCCCGGTGCGACGAGGAGATCACCCGCGGCGCCGACGACTCGGGGCGCGCCGCTGTCCCTCTGCCCGTGATCGCCGCTCCGCGAGCGAGCCGTGGCCAGACGACCGCTGTTCGCGTCATCCATCTCCTATGTACGCGCGAGCGAACCCCGCGCTCACTCGTGGTCGCCGGTTCGATCCCGGCCGGCTCGTGTGGGCGCACCCGGGCCGGGACCGCAAAACGGTCGAGAAGTT
>OCZT010007265.1_pt1 | contig 10886 bp, 6 predicted proteins | sample 1539031 | NCBI WGS metagenome assembly OCZT01 (sample SAMEA3539308, study PRJEB22396) | soil metagenome | biome: tundra; feature: field; material: soil | place: USA | collected 2010-05 | depth 0.15 m
CTCGGCTCGGGCGTCGACGTGATCTATCCCGCCGAACATCGCTCGCTGGCGCGCGAGATCGAAGCAAGCGGCGCGATGCTGTCGGAGTTCGTACCGGGGACGCCGCCCCTGCCGATCTTCTTCCCGCAACGAAATCGCGTCATCAGCGGACTGTCGCGCGCCGTGGTCGTGATTGAAGCGGGGGAGAAGAGCGGCTCGCTCATCCCCGCGCGCTGCGCGCTCGAGCAGGGGCGCGAGGTGCTGGCCGTGCCGGGCAACGTGCTCAGTGGGCGCAACCGCGGCGCCCACGCCCTGTTGAAGGACGGTGCAAAGATCGTCGAGACCGCGGACGATATCTTGGAGGAGCTGGCCATGCCTTCTCCGAACCCCGAGAGGGGCGGAACGGCGTCCAACAGGCAGGTCGACCCGATTTTGGCCTGTTTGACGCCTGGCGAGCCGTGCGATCTCGACCGGATTTCAGAAGCGTCGGGCCTGTCGCCGGCGCGTTTGCTGCCGCGATTGTTCGACTTGGAACTGCAGGGGCTGGTGGGTCGGGCGGGCGGCGGGCGCTTCGTCCGGTTTGACAGACCGTGCTAGGGTCTAAATAAGGGTTTAGGAGTCGATGGCAAAAACACTCGTCGTGGTCGAGTCGCCGGCGAAGGCGAAGACCATCAATAAATATCTCGGCCGCGATTACACGGTCATCGCGTCGATGGGGCACATCCGCGACTTGCCGAAGAGCAAGCTCGGCGTGGACGTCGACAACGATTTCGCCGAAACCTACGAACCGCTCGCGTCGCGCAAGAAGGTGCTCAAGGAGCTGAAGGACGCGGCAAAGGGAGCGACCGACATCTACGTCGCGACCGACCCCGACCGCGAGGGCGAAGCGATCGGCTGGCATCTCGCGCAGGAGCTCGGCGGGAAGAAGCGCAAGATTCACCGTCTGATGTTCAACGAGATCACCAAGAAGGCGATTCAAGAGGCGATCAAGCATCCCAAGGCGATCGACGAAAAGATGGTCGACGCGCAGCGCGCGCGGCGCGTCCTCGATCGGCTCGTCGGCTACAAGATCAGTCCGCTCCTGTGGGACAAGGTCCGCCGCGGCCTGAGCGCCGGCCGCGTCCAGTCGGTCGCCTTGAAGCTGGTCTGCGACCGCGAACACGAGATCGAGAAGTTCGTGCCGGAAGAGTACTGGAATCTCTTCGCCCGGCTCGCCGGTCCGCAGCCGCCGGAATTCGACGCGAAGCTCTTCAAGAAGAACGGCGACGCGATCCGTCCGACGAGCGAGGCGGAGTCGAACGCGATTCTCGCGGATCTCGACAAGGCGTCGTGGATCGTCTCGTCGGTCACGACCAAGGAGCGCAAGCGCAACCCGGCGCCGCCCTTCATCACGAGCAAGCTGCAGCAGACGGCGCGTTTTCCCGTCAAGAAGACGATGATGCTCGCGCAGCAGCTGTATGAAGGCGTCGAGCTGCCCGGCCTCGGCGTCGACGGCCCGATCGGCCTCATCACCTACATGCGCACCGACTCGGTGCGCGTCGCCGGCGAGGCAATCGCCGCCGTGCGCGACCACATCACGTCGGCCTTCGGCGACACGTACTTGCCGGAGCAAGCCAACACCTACAAGACCAAATCCGACGCGCAGGATGCGCACGAGGCGATCCGGCCGACCTCGATGCAATACGACCCGGAAACGGTGCGGCCCTATCTCACCCAGGATCAGTACTCGCTCTACCGCCTGATCTGGAACCGGTTTGTCGCGTCGCAGATGACGCCGGCGACGTTCGACGAGACGACGGTGGACGTCGCCGCAGGCGAGTACGTCTTCCGCGTGAAGGGCACCGTGCCCAAGTTCCCGGGCTGGCTGGCGACGTACGCGGCGACGCCGGACGAGCAGAGCCCCGACGGTGCAGCACTTCCCGACGGCACAGCCTCCGATGATTCCCGAGCGCGAGAGTCTACGCTCGAGCGCGAGGTCCGGGAGCGAGCCGGGGGTGGGGCCCCGGCGAGCGGAGTGGATGACGTCGACGCGATATCCGGCGTCCTGCCGGTGCTCGCCGAAGGCGACCGTCTGGAGTTGAAGGCGCTGCGCCCGGAACAGAAGTTCACGCAGCCGCCGCCGCGATTCACGGAAGCGACGCTCGTGAAGGAGCTGGAAGAAAACGGCATCGGCCGTCCGAGCACCTACGCGTCGATCATCAGCGTGCTCCAGGATCGCGATTACGTGAACAAGCTCGAAGGCAAGTTCAAGCCGACGGCGCTCGGCCTCATCATCTGCGATCTGCTCGTCAAGAGCTTCGACGACATCCTCGACGTCGAGTACACGCGCAACCTCGAGGACGATCTCGACAAGATCGAACAGGGCAAGACGACCTACGTGAAGACGCTCGCGGCGTTCTACAAGCAATTCAAGAAGGATCTGACGCGTGCCGGCAAGGAGATGCAGAATCTCAAGGAGGGCATCAAGACCGACGAGATCTGCGACCGCTGCGGAGCGCCGATGGTCATCAAGGTCGGCAAGTTCGGCCCCTTCGTCGCCTGCAGTGCGTATCCGGAGTGCACCAACACGCGCGAGCTCGAGAAGAGCGATCCTGACGCGGAGGGTGGCGCGGAAGCCGAGATCGAGCCGTGCGAGAACTGCGGCAAGCCGATGGTCGTCAAGCGCGGACGCTTCGGCCAGTTCCTCGCCTGCACCGGCTACCCGGAGTGCAAGACGACGCGGAAGCTGCTCGAGACCAAGGGTGGGCTGAAAGCCGCCAAGCCCGATCAGATTCTCGACGAGAAGTGTCCGCGCTGCGGGTCCAATCTCGTGATCAAGCAGGGACGCTTCGGCGAGTTCACCGCCTGCACGAAATATCCGGAGTGCAAGTACGTCAAGCACAAGACGACCGGCGTGGCGTGTCCGAAGGACGCCGACAAGGGCGGCGAGGTCGTCGAGCGCAAGTCGCGCCGAGGCAAGACGTTCTTCGGCTGCTCGAATTATCCCGACTGCGACTTCGTGCTGTGGAACCGGCCGCACGCCGAGACGTGCCCCAAGTGCGGCGCGCCATTTCTGGTCGAAAAGACGACGAAGAAGCTCGGGCGCCAGATCCTCTGCAACAACGAAGAGTGCGACTACGCGCGCAGCGAAGAGTTGGTTGAAACCCCTGCGTGATTAGGATCGTCGGCGGTGGCTTGGCCGGTTCCGAGGCCGCGTGGCAGGCCGCCTCGCGTGGCGTGCCGGTCACGCTCCACGAGATGCGGCCGGTCCGGCCGACGGCCGTCCACAAGACCGACCGCCTCGCCGAGCTCGTGTGCAGCAACTCCTTCCGCGGCGACAAGCTTGACAACGCGGTCGGCCTGCTGAAGGAAGAAATGCGGCGCCTTGGGTCGCTCGTGATGCGCGCGGCCGAGGCGAGCCGCGTTCCGGCTGGCGCGGCGCTGGCGGTTGACCGCGATCTCTTCGCGGAGACGATCACCGGCGCGCTCGCGTCGCATCCGCTCGTCACGATCGTCCGCGAAGAGATCCTCGCGATTCCCGACTCGACCGAACGCGATCCGGTGATCATCGCAACCGGCCCCCTCACATCGGACGCGCTCGCGGCCGACGTCGCGAGGCTGGTTGGCGGGACTCATCTGTACTTCTACGACGCCATCAGCCCCATTGTGCTCGCCGAGAGCATCGATCGCACGAAGGTGTTTCGTGCATCGCGCTGGAGTCGAAGCCAGCGGGGCCTCGTAGAACCGGTCGGCCCCGCGTGCGGGGTGGACGATGGGGAAGGCGATTACCTGAACTGCCCGATGACGCGTGAGGAATACGAGCGCTTCTACGACGCGCTCGTCCACGCGGAGTCGGCGACGGTCCACGATTTCGACAAAGAGCGGTTCTTCGAAGGCTGCCTGCCGATCGAGGTGATGGCGCATCGCGGCGTCGACACGCTGCGCTTCGGGCCGATGAAACCGGTGGGGCTCGTCGATCCGCGGACGGGGCGCCAGGCGTACGCGGTCGTCCAGTTGCGGCAGGACAACCTCGCCGGCGATCACTTCAGCCTCGTTGGATTCCAGACGCAAATCAAATGGGGCGATCAGGCGCGCGTGCTGCGGCTGATCCCTGGGCTCGAGTCCGCCGAGTTCGTCCGCTTTGGCATGGTGCACCGCAACACGTACGTCAACGGACCGGACATACTCGCCGACACGTGGCAGGTGCGCGCGCGGCCGTCGCTGTTCTTTGCCGGGCAGATGTCGGGCGTCGAAGGATACGTCGAGTCGGCGGCGTCGGGCCTCGTGGCGGGGATGAACGCCGCCGCGCTCGCGAGCGGCGAGGCCGCGTCCGCGGTGCCGCGGACGACGGCGATCGGTGCGCTGGCGTACTACGTGTCGTACGCCGACCCGGCGCATTACGAGCCGTCGAACATCACGTTCGGCATCATGCCGCCTCTGGCCAGCCCGCCGCGCGACAAGATGCGGCGCAAGCTGGCGCTGGCGGAGCGCGCGCTCGCCGATCTCGACGCGTGGATGGCGCGCCGCGGGTTCGCCAGGGGCCGCGCGGCGGTAGGCTCGGCCCTGGGTGCGGACCAGCCATGACGACCGAGCTCAAGGAGTTTCTGCGATTCCTCCGGTTGAACAGAAACGTGTCGCCGCACACGGTCCGCGCGTACGAAAGCGACCTGTCGCAGTTTCTCGCGCATGCCGCGCTCGCGGCGGGCGTGAAGGTGAGTGCCCTCACGCCCGACCAGCTCGATCGCACGGCCATTCGCGGTTTTCTCGCCGATACGCACAAGCGGGGCCAGGCGCGCGCGACATCCGCGCGCAAGCTGGCGGCGCTCAGGACGTTTCTCCGCTATCTGCGACGCGAAGGCCTGATCGCCGGCGATCCCGGCGCGCTCGTGCCGACGCCGAAGCGCGAAGTCCGCATGCCGGCGCATCTGTCCGAGGACGAGATGTCGGCGCTCATCGCGGCGCCGGCCGACACGCCGCTCGGGCGGCGCGATCACGCGATCTTGGAGCTGTTCTACGCGTCAGGCCTGCGCCTGAGCGAGCTGGTCGGCCTCGACCTCGAGGATCTGAATCTGACGGCGAAGATGGTGCGCGTCCTCGGCAAGGGCGGCAAGCAGCGCATCGTTCCGTTCAACAACAGCACGGCGACGGCGGTGCGTGCATATTTGAAGGACCGTGAGCTGCTGATCGGGCAGGAGGGGCGGGACCGGACGAACCCTTCCAGCCCGTCCCGCCGTTCCAGCCTCTCCAGCCCGTTGTTCGTGAACTACCGCGGCACGCGGCTGACGGTCAGGAGCGTGGATCGTCTCGTGCGTCGTCACGTGGCGTCGTGCAGCACCCGCATGGGGATCAGCCCCCACGCGCTGCGCCACTCCTTCGCGACGCACTTGCTGCAGCGCGGCGCCGACCTCCGCGCGATTCAGGAGCTGCTCGGCCACGCGCGCCTCAGCACGACGCAGCGGTACACCCACGTCGACGCGGCCCAGCTGCTCGCGGTGTACCGGAAGAGCCATCCACGGGCAGGAAAGGCAGGAAAGGCTGGATAGGCAGGAGGGGCGGGGAACGGCTGGAAAGGCAGATTTCAGATTGCAGACTTCAGATTGGATTGCAGATTGAATTGCAGATCTCAATCTGAAATCTGCAATCCAAAATCTGCAATCTCAGCCATCTACGACGCCGCCGCCACCGGATGCACCGGCGCGGGGGCGCTGCGCCGGCCGCGGGGAAACTCGATCCCGAGCGTCTTGATTTTGTAGTTCATCACTCGCGGGCTGATCGACAGGAGCTCCGCGGCGTCCTTCTGCACCCAGTTCGACATCTTCAGCGCTTCGACCAGGGCGTGACGCTCGATGTCCTCGAGCGGAATGCCGGTCGGCGGAATCTTGACGACCGCCGCCTGATCCCGTCCGCCGGACGCGCCCGGCACTTCGCCGAGCCGTAGATCGATCGCCCCGAGTGCGCGCCCCTCGGTGAGGAGCATCGCCCGCTCGATCGTGTTCTCGAGCTCGCGGATGTTGCCGGGCCAGTTGTAGCGCATCAGCATCTTCTGCGCGTCCGGATCGAGGCCGTCGATCTTCTTCTTCAGCTCGGCGGAGAACTTCCGGATGAACGTGTCGGCGAGCGGGACGATGTCGTCCTTGCGGTCGCGCAGCGGCGGCATCTCGATCGACACGACGTTCAGCCGGTAGTACAGGTCCTCGCGGAAGTGCCCGTCCTGCACCATGGCCGACAGGTCGCGGTTGGTCGCCGCGATCAGGCGGACGTCGACCCGCAGCGTCCGCGTGCCGCCCAGCCGCTCGAACTCGTGCTCCTGGAGCACGCGCAGGATCTTGGCCTGCGTGCTCGGCGACATGTCGCCGATCTCGTCGAGGAACAGCGTGCCGCCGTCGGCCTGCTCGAAGCGGCCGATGCGCTGCTTGTCGGCGCCGGTGAAGGCGCCCTTCTCGTGCCCGAAGAGCTCCGACTCGAGGAGGTTTTCCTGGAGCGCGGCGCAGTTGACCTTCACGAAGTTGCGTGACGCGCGCAGCGAGTTGTGGTGCGTCGCGCCCGCGATGAGCTCCTTGCCGGTGCCCGTTTCGCCGCGGATGAGCACGGTCGTGTTGCTCTTGGCGACTTTCTTCACGATGTCGAGCACGCGCTGCAGCGCGGCGCTCGATCCGACGATCTTGTCGAACTCGTAGAGGTCGCTCTGCGCGCCGCGGAAATACTCGAGCTCGTGCTTGAGGCGCCGGATCTCGAGCGCTTTCTCGATCTTGACCTCCATCTCCTCGATCTCGAACGGCTTCTGCACGTAATCGAAGGCGCCGATTTTCATCGCCTCGACGGCGGTGTTGACCGATCCAAACGCCGTCATCAGGATCACGGCCGTGGTCGGATGCATCGCGCGCGTCGTGCGGAGCACGTCCATGCCGTCGCTGCCGCCCATCTTGAGGTCGCTCAGGACCACGTCGAAGTAGCTGTCGTGCAGCCGCTCGATGGCGGCGTTGCCGTTCGATGCCTCTTCGACCTCGTGCCCGGCCTCGGTCAGCCCGCGGGCCAGGCCTCGGCGGAGCGCGTCGTGATCGTCGGCGATAAGAATGCGACCCATCTGTCTACCTCTCGTTACGTCTCGCGGGTCCCGACCCCGCTTCCTACTTGAACCACCCGCTGGCGTTCGCGACCGGCAATGTCACCCTGAACCGCGTGCCGGTCTCCGGACTGCTGTCGAGATCGATCTGCCCGTCATGCGCGTCCACGATCTTCCTGACGATCGCGAGCCCCAGCCCCGTGCCCTGAGGCTTGGTCGTGAAGAACGGATTGAAAATCCGATCCGTCAAATCCGCCGGCACGCCGGGCCCGTTGTCCGACACCTCGATGACCACGGTGGGCGTCGAAGCCTGGGCCTGCGCGAACGCCGGCTCTTCGTCGATCGAACCGAGTGTCGCCGCGATCGCGATCCGGCCCTTGCCATCCAGCGCGTCGAAGGCGTTCGCGACGAGATTGATGAACACCTGACACAGCTGATGCTGGTCGACCTCGAGCATCGGCAGCTGCTCCGCAATCTGCAGGTCGACGACGACCTCGCCGCGCGCCGCCTTCGACTCGGCGAGCGTGATCGCCTGATGCAGCACCTCGGCCACATCCGTGCGCTCGACCTGCAGCCGGATCGGCCGCACGAATTCGATCATCTCGACGACGATCGCGTTGGCCAACTTCGCCTCGCTGATGATGTCGGCCAGAAGCGACTGCGCGTCCTTCGAGGCCGGCACCTGACGCCGCAGCAGGCCCGCCATCACTTCGATCCCGGCGAGCGGATTCTTCAGCTCGTGGGCGATGCCCGCCGCCATCTCGCCGAGCGAGGCGAGGCGATCGCGCAGCCGCTCCCGCTCTTCGAGCTGCTCGACGCGCGTCAGATCCTTGAAGAACATCACCGCGCCGATCGGCCGGCCGGTGTCGTCCTTCACCTGCGACAGCGTGTAGCCGATCACGCGATCCACATCCTTCAGCCGCAGCTCGACGCGGTTCGGCAGATGGCTGAGCTCGAACGCGCTCGCGAGCGCGCGGATGATGTCCGGCCGCCCCCGCAGCACTTCGGTGAAGGGCCGGCCCGAGTCTTGGTCGGCGCGCGTCAGCGAAAAAATTCGATACGCCTCGTCGTTCATCAACGCCAGCGAGCCGTCCCGGCGGATGGCGATCACGCCGTTGCGCATGCTGCTGACGATGTGGCGGAAAAACCGGTCGTCGGGCAGCCCGCCCCGGCGGGTCACGGCCCGCTTGGGAGTCGAACGGATGCCACGGCGCGCGCGCGCGTCACGTTGCTGTGTCATGTGGCCATGTCGGCGCGCAGCGTTCTCGTCCTTCAGCTCTTCCGGACGAGGGGCAAAGCGTATGCCCGCGAGGAAGGGTCAGAAAGGCCAGAAATGCCGCCGAAATCCGTCGGAATGACGGACAGAGAGCCTAGGAATTATAACAAAATTGTAATCAGATGACAGATTTGTTCGCCGGTCAGGCTTTGGACGCGTCGGCGGTGTCGGCGGCGTTTTGGAGTTCTTCCCACTGGTGCATGAGTTCTCCAACCTCCCACATCAGGGCCTGATGCCGATCGATGACGGGCTGAGCGGCCCCGCGGTTCTCGTAGAACCCAGGCGCCGACATCGAGGCCTCGACGTCGCGGATCGCGCTTTCGCACGCGGCGATGCGCGTCTCGAGATCCGCGAGCCGCTCGAGCCGCGCGCGCAAGGCCTTCTCGCGCTTGCGCGCGTCGGCGTCAGCGTGTTTTTTTTGTTCGCGCGACGTTGGTTCCGCGTGGGGGCGGTCCGTGTCACGACTTTTCTTAATCTCTCGTGGGGCCCCACCCCCACTCGCTGATGTGTTTCGCTTCGCGCTGGCGCGCCCGCTTGACGGCAGAGCCGCAGGCGCTTTCTTTCCATCCCGCCCGTCCTGCCTATCCTGCCCGTCCGGATGCTCCTTGTGCCACAGGAACTCCGCGTACGTGCCGGGATAAACGATGGCCTGGCGCTCGCCGACCTCGATGATCTTGGTGGCCAGCCGCTCGACGAAGTAGCGATCGTGCGACACGAACACGAGCGTGCCGCCGTAGTCGATGAGCGCGTCGAGCAGCACTTCCTTCGAGTCGAGATCGAGATGGTTGGTCGGCTCGTCGAGCAGCAGCACGTTCGACGGCCGCAGCAGCATCCGCGCGACCGCCAGTCGCGTGCGCTCGCCGCCCGACAGCACCCGCACGCGCTTGTGGACATCGTCGCCCGAAAAGAGAAAGCCGCCGAGGATGTTCCGGATCGCCGGCACCATGTCGTTCGGCGAGCCCGAGGCGAGCGTTTCGTAGACGGTTGGCGCCGGATCCATGCGCGTCGCTTCGTCCTGCGCGAAGTACTGCATCACGACGTGATGCCCTTCGACGCGGGCGCCCGCGTCGGGCGCTTCTTCGCCCGAGAGCATCCGCATCAGCGTCGATTTGCCCGCGCCGTTGTGGCCGACGAGCGCGATACGATCGCCGCGCTCGATGTGCAGGTTGAGGTCCGCGAAGACGAGGATCTCGCCGTACGCCTTGCGCAGGTGGATCAGCTCGAGCACCGTGCGTCCGCTCTTGCCGCACGTCGGGAAGTTGAAGCGGATCTTCTTGCGCTCCGGCGGCACCTCGATGGGCACGACTTTCTCGAGCATCTTGATCCGGCTCTGCACCTGCGACGCTTTCGTCGCCTGATAGCGGAACCGGTCGATGAACATCTTGACGCGGCCGACCTCTTCGTCCTGCTCGCGCTTGGCCTTGCGCAGCGCCTGGATGCGCTCGTGATGCTCGATGAGATAGCCGCTGTAGTTGGTGTGGTAGTCGGTCAGTGTGCGCAGCGTGAGGTCGGCGATGCGGGTCACGACCGCGTCGAGAAAGAAGCGATCGTGCGAGACGAGAATCACGGCGTACGGATACGCGACGAGGAAGCTCTCGAGCCAGTTGCGCGCTTCGAGATCGAGATGGTTCGTCGGTTCGTCGAGCAGCAGCAGGTTCGGCTGGCCGAGGAGCAGCTTGGCCAGCGCGATGCGCATCTGCCAGCCGCCCGAGAACGTTTCCGTGCGGCGATCGAAATCGGCCGGCGTGAAGCCGAGCCCCTGCAGCACCGTGGCTGTCTTGAGCTCGATGCTGTAGCCGTCGCCGAAGCGGAAGCGCTCCTGCAGATCGCTGTAGCGCGCGAGCATCTGTTCGTGTTCGGCCGAGGGCACCGCGTCGTCGCCCAGCCGCGCTTCAAGCGCGTGCATCTCGTCCTTCATCGCGAGCAGCTTGCCGAAGGCGCTCGCCGCTTCCTCGAACACGGAGCGGCCCGAGTGGTTCAGGCCATCCTGCGGCAAGTACCCGACGGTGAGCGCCGCCGGCTTGAGCACCGCGCCGGCATCGGGTTCGTCGAGCCCCGCCATCATTCGCAGGAGCGTCGTCTTGCCGGCGCCGTTGGGGCCGCAGAGGCCGACGCGTTCGCGGTCGGTAATCTGCCAGGTGACGTCGTCCAGCAGCACGCGATCGCCGAACGATTTGGTGAGGTTCGAGAGCTGGATCAAATTGACGTTTATTCGCCGAGCGCCTTAGCCGCTGCGGCGAGGACTTGCGGGACACGGAATGGTTTCGTGAGGTAGCCGGCGACGCCGAGGTTGACCGCCTCGATCGCGCTCGATTCGGTGGAGAAGCCAGTGATGATGATGACCGGCAGATCCGCCTTGTAGCGCTTGGCTTCGCGGATCACCGCCAGGCCGTCCATGCCGGGCATCTTCAAATCGGCGATGAGCAGGTCGTACGGGTAGAGGCGCATGCGCTCGAGCGCGGAGCGTCCGTCGGGCGCCACGTCGACGTCGTATTCGGCGAGCGCGAGCGTTTTCGCCAGCAGATCGCGAATGCTCGCTTCATCGTCGACGACGAGGATGCGCGGGCGCGTCGTGCCGGCGGCGGTGCG
>OCZT010007267.1_pt1 | contig 10883 bp, 7 predicted proteins | sample 1539031 | NCBI WGS metagenome assembly OCZT01 (sample SAMEA3539308, study PRJEB22396) | soil metagenome | biome: tundra; feature: field; material: soil | place: USA | collected 2010-05 | depth 0.15 m
TGAAAAACAAACTTAACTTTGATTAAATCCTGCCCTGGAAATGGGGTACATTATAACATCAAATGCCTCATTCTTATTCATAGTCATTTATATTGGGTCTTGTCTTTATCCCTATAATTTGGACATATTTGTTTAAAGAAAGAGAACTAATAGATGGATTAAGAAAAGAATGGTACTAAGTACCACCGACCTTTACATAATGTAAAATCCGTCCTTCTTTGACCACTTCGAAATCCGGTCTGATAACACTTAACATACATAAATAAACAACAATCATTTAGCTCCGAGTTTGGATGGTCAGGTTATTCCAGCCAACTATGGTCAGGGTCAAAGATTTTTCCAGTTTAGCTGAGAACAGTTCGATAATTGGATTATCCCTCTAAAAATACTATGTTTTTAAAGAAATTATTCCTTATATAATTTCTTTGTTTTATCAATAGACCAACCTGTTTTCAAACCAACTACGAACAGTGCGAGAGCAACAGATCCTATTTGAATATGTATTGTAGATAAATTGCCACCAAAAAAGGTATTTGTTTGTTTAATATTTAGAAATACCTTGATCTTACTATTATAGGATTTTGCATTAGATTGCACAAAAAAGCAAGCATATAATCCCTTTTTAATTTTCGCACACAAACAGTTAACTTTGCTAAATCATTTGCCATGTTAGCAGTAAAACAAACAACATTAAACTATAAATATGAATAGGACTATCTATACTGTCATTACAGGAACGGGAAATTACATCCCGACAAAACTTATCAGAAATGAGGATTTTCTTATAAATGAATTTTATGATGCAGAAGGAAAAAAGCTCGATAAAGGGAAAGAGGAAATAATAGATAAGTTTTTTGAAATTACGACTATTGCAGAAAGAAGATATGTCATGGACAATTTGTTAACCTCTGATATTGCCTATTACGCTGCTATTGATGCTATTAAATCTGCTGACATTGATAAAGAAGAATTAGATTACATAATTGTTGCGCATAATTTTGGCGATGTAAAGAATAGCAATAAGCGAATAGATGTTGTACCTTGTTTAGCCGCCAGAGTAAAACATAAATTAGAAATAAAAAACCCCAATACGGTAGCTTATGATTTACTTTTTGGCTGTCCGGGTTGGTTACAAGCTACTATTCAGGCCGATTATTTAATAAAATCAGGTGATGCCAGAAAGGTATTAGTTATCGGGGCTGACATACTTTCCAGGGTTTCCGATCCACATGACAGGGACAGTATGTTATATGCCGATGGTGCTGGAGCTACTATTTTCGAAGCAAAACAGAGTGAATATCCTATTGGGATACTTGCACATAAAACTCGATCGGATACCCTATTAAATTCCAAAATGTTATATATGGGTAAATCATACATGTCTGACAATGAAAACCAGGATGATATTTTTTTAAAAATGCATGGCCGGAAGCTTTATCAATATGCTATTGAAAAAGTACCTCAAACGATAAAAGAATGTCTTGAGAAAAGTAATATTCACCTTAGTGAAATAAAAAAAGTTTTAATCCATCAAGCCAATGGGAAAATGGATGATGCAATATTAAAAAGACTTTTTGGTCTTTATGATATAGTTGATGTGCCAAAAGACATAATGCCAATGACAATTTCATGGTTGGGCAACTCATCTGTGGCAACCATACCGACTTTATTGGATCTTATATTAAAAGATCAGCTAAAACCGCACAAAATAAACAAAGGTGACACCCTTGTTTTCGCATCCGTTGGAGCAGGAATGAATATTAATGCATTAATATACAAGATGTAATTTAATTGTATTGGGGAAAATGTTAAACTGCATTGTATGGCTCAAATGAAATTACGCGTGGGTGGGTTATAGTAAATTGTATCAAATTTGCCTGCCTGCCAATTTTTCATTACACGCATTAATTAGAGTAAGAATGGTGGGATCTGCCACTGACCAATATATAATTGGGTGGTCAATTTATTCCGGCCAACTTAATCACTATTTCACCGTTCCCTTCTTATCTCAAACTTCACTGAACTTTATCAGCATCTGTCGTTTTTCATCCCATAACCTAAGAAGAAGTGATTCGAAAGCTGAAAAAAAAGTGACAGGTTTTATATCCCAGAACATACTGTTTTCATCATGACATTTTTTAAGATTGTAATTAGGGATAAGTGTACTGAGATGGTGGATATGATGATATCCGATATTCCCTGTAAACCAGTTGAGTATCCACGGAAGCTTGAATAATGAACTACCCTTCAGGGCAACTGTTTTATAATCCCAGTTATTGGAGTTGGTCCATACAACATGTCTGAACTGATGCTGGACATAAAACAACCACACCCCGTGTCCGGTCGCAATGAAAAGTATCGGAATCTGTATAAGCAGAAATGTTTTCCATCCAACCAGCAGTATGATCACAGTGATTGCTGCAACAAGTGAAAGCGTTGATAAATGAACATACATCTTCTCTTTTGCTGACATATATTTTTTTGTAAACCTCTGCCCAACAGTAAATACCAATATGGGTGCTATAACGAAAAGGACCACAGGGTTCCTGTAAATACGGTAATAAAGCCGCCTGAACGGCGAGAGATTCTGGTACTCATTTACAGTCAGGGTCAAAACATCGCCAATTCCTCTTTTTTCGAGATTCCCGACAGTCTGATGATGTATTTTATGTTCATAATGCCATTTATGATATGGTGTGAAAACAATCAATCCGGTAATTATGCCAACGGCTTTGCATAACCGCTTTGATTTGAAGAAAGACCCATGTCCGCAGTCATGAAAAATAATGAATATCCTTACCATAAAACCTGCGGCAAAGACCGATAAAAGCAATGTCAACAGGTAAGAAACCCGTATAGTATAAATCATCGCAACCCAAAGGATAATATAGGGTCCCACGGAATTGATGATTTGCCACCAGCTTCGCCGCGGATCAGGCGAGTTATATCTTGAAACGATCTTAATCCATTCCGTATTTGATTCCGTCTGTCTGGAATTCATATTTACTGATTTTTCGATTAATGCCTGGAAAGGAAATTTTCAAAATAAAATCTGTGATAATCAGAATGCAAAATTACAGATTTTAACATCTATATGCAATATCAACTGGTATTAGACATAAGATTCCAGCCTTTTACAGATCGCATTTTCACTTGTGACTGATCAATCGGAAGCAGGATTACTCTTTAGGGGATAAAACCTTCTCCAGCTTAATAATAATAACCGTGTCTCTTATTAAACATTGGTTAGATATTTTAAACCTCTTGTCTACAAAGTAGGACGTTTCATTATATGCGATAGATGCAAATTCAAACCTCCTGTAGCCTGATACTAAGTATAAAATCCTTCCTTATTTGACCACTTCAAAATCCGGTCAGATTACACTTAACATACAAAACGAAACAATAATTATTTAGCTCCGGGTTCTGGTGGTCAGTTTATACTGGCCAACACTGATCAAGATCGATGGCTGTCTCGTACTAGCCCCTACCTTATTTAAAATTCTATTCAAACAATATTGATTCAAACTCATTTGACTTTGGCTTTTAATTATTGTACATTAGTATATTATTTTGATTAGAGTAACCATATTTTCAAACTAAAAAAAACTTAAAATGACTGTAAAAATCTACTTAAGATCTATTGTAAAAAATGGTGAAAAACACCTTGCCATGTTCGATACAAACCGACAAGGAGATATCAATAACCTTACAACAGACGTTTATGCGGGGGATAAGGTTATCTGGAAATTGGACTGCTGCAGCGGGATAAAGAGTATAACCAGGATATATTCCAAAGAGAAGGAACATCCTGTTTTTAAAAGCGATCCGAAGAAACGATTTTTATGCAAAGGATTTAAACTTCATTTAGAAAAAGGAGCAGAAGGAAAAGAAAAATACACCATTGAATGCATCCTTAGTAATAATACAGAACTTATTATCGATCCTTACATAAGGGTCCCGCCGCCAGACCCATCCAAATAGCACAATGTATAGTCGCTTTATTTCAGCTATTTGTATTGCCTTTTTTATGGCAATAAACTCACTAATCGTAGTTCACGGGCAATCGACCGATAGTCTGTTATATTTATTAAACAATGACCTGGTTAAAGATGATGCTGATAAATACGACCTTCTTTGCAAGATAGCCTCAAATTTAACTGATGCTGATAGCAAGTTACAATACAGTGAACTGGCCATAATACTTGCTGAAAAGTTGAATCTTAATCCAGCACAGCCTTTTGTTTACAAAGGCATTGGTTACCTTAGTTCCGGTAATCTTGCATCAGCACTTGAATGTTTTGTGAAAGCAGCCAACTATTACAAAGCAGCCAAAAGCAACAAAGGCTTGGCAAATACATATCTTTATATAGCCGAAACATATAACCTGCAAGAAAACCATAATAATGAAAAGTATTATCTTAAAAATGCTATTGAAATCTACAGAAAAGAAAAGGATTCGATAAACATGGCTTTAGCCTTGCACAATTTGGGTTATGCAAATTATAGTATGGGGCATTATGATACTGCATTAATCATATTCTCAACAACAAGTAAAATATTCCAAAAGTTAGGTCGCCTTAATGAATATGCGTATTGCCTTGGAAATTCGGGATTGGCTTATTCCAGACTGTCAGATTTTGATAAGGCAGAGGATTATCTTCTCCGCGCTATTGAAATACTTACCAAACAGGGCGATGAACGTCCTGTTACACAGTATATGATCGAATATGCCGGTATTCTTCAACATAAAGGAGAAATTAAAAAAGCCATTGCCTGTGCAACCCTAAGTTTTGGTAGTGCTGTAAAGAATGGTTTTAAAGAGTATGAACGCGATGCAGCCTATCGGCTTGCTAAGCTATATCAGGTTTCCGGCAAGTACGACAGTGCTTACTATTATCAGTCGTTGTATATTAACGCAAATGACAGCATAAAAAGCAATAAGAATATTCAGAAAATGGCTGATCTGCGGACAGAATTTGAAGTGACTAAAAAGCAGGCAGAGGTTGATGTATTACAAAAGAATAAGATAATACAGCTTATTGTGATAGTAGCTTTAGTACTCATACTATTGCTGGCCATAGGACTCATCCTTCTTTATTATTATAGCCTGAAGCGGTCACAAAGGCTTATAGTTGCCCTTGATGAGCGTCGTATATTATTGGAAAAGCAGAGCCAAGAACTGAAAGAACAGCGTGAAGAATTAATGCTGCAAAAAGAAGAAATAATTAGTAGTATAAACTATGCACAAAGAATACAATCAGCCATTCTGCCGCCAGAAGCGTACATAACTGAATTACTGAATGAGAATTTTATATTTTATAAGCCAAAAGATATTGTAAGTGGTGATTTTTATTGGATTAAACAGGTAAAACATTATATCATATTAGTATCTGCGGATTGTACAGGACATGGAGTGCCTGGGGCATTTATGAGTATGCTTGGAATAAGCCATTTGAATGAAATTGTACAAAACAGGGAGATTACTCAGGCAAATCAAATCCTAAATGAGTTGAGGAAACAGATTAAAAATTCACTCAGACAATCTGGGAAAAGAGAAGGATCAAGAGATGGAATAGATATAGCTCTGTGTGTTATTGATACCAAGAAAAACATAATGCAATATTCAGGTGCGAATAATCCTTTATATATAATAAGCAATAATAACGGGGAGTCAGTATTTAAAGAAATTAAAGCTGATCCAATGCCTGTAGGCGTTCATTTTTCAAGTGATAAATCATTTACCAATCATGAGATTCAGCTTGAGATTGGTGACACTTTTTACATTTTTTCAGATGGTTTTGTAGATCAGATTGGTGGGAACAACAATCATAGATTCACCAGCGAAAAGTTTAAAAAGTTACTTTTAGACATCCACTATCAACCCATGTATGAACAAAAAGAAATTCTGGAGGAGACCCTTATAGATTGGATGGGCGTGAATTCTCAAAGAGATGATATATTGGTCATTGGGGCTAGGGTATGATAATGAAAAAGCTGAATGAGAGTCTGGTAAAATACGGGTTACAAATTTTAAAAGGGAAACAAATTATTCCGGTTATTTATGATCAATGCAAGTAGTATTTTTAATAATATCACAATGGTGTCAACTACCACCGACCTTTGTTTATTTTTAACGATTTCGTTGGAATTCTACCAAAAACCTAGCAAGAACCTAGCAACATACAAAAAATCATCTACAAAAATAATTGTAAGTGATTTATTATCTGGTTGTCCCGTCAGATCTCGAACCTGAACTCTTCTGATCCAGAATCAGACGAGTTAAATAAATGTAGAGAAAACCTTCTGTAACCTGAAAGGAAGTGAATTTATAATAAAAACACCTCATTTTCATCCAAAACCTGGCGTGAACCTGGCGCCAACCTTGTAAGGCTGAGGTTAAGGTTAAGGTTGAGAATATCATTTAGAGGATCTCAGCCTCAGCCTCAATCTCAACCTATACACCTAAAACAGAATAAGATGTTAAAAAAAGGCCGCCGTCGCTAAAGCTATGGCGAGCTAAGGTGGGCCCAGCTGGGCTCGAACCAGCGACCCCTGTGAGTCATTTCTCTGTCAATACGAGGGAGATAATGTTCAGTCACTACTGAATTACTGTGCCCCATCATCTGACCGATATCATCACGACTTTCTCCATTTCTCAGGAGAGTTGAAGCATAACTATCTCTCGCCTTTCCCAATTGCAAAGGAATAGATAGTTTTAATTGAATACGGATATCTTTTAGCTTTCGATTTATCTGCTGTTTAATTCTGTGATTTTTGTTTTTAAAAGATATTTCATCATATCCATCCTCAAGTAATCCCAATAAGTATGGTGTGGTTTTATTTCCAACCTTATTTATCGAGTCTAAAAGTTTTTCAGATAGAGGGACAATGATTGGTTTTTTATTGTTTTTTCGGGTGTTCTCAGTCTTCTTACGAGTGAAGATGATACAATCTCCGGATATCTGGCTCCATTTCATTCTCAGTAAGTCTGCAAAGTTAGCTCCATTGCAACGATAAAGTAACAACCAAATGTCTCTGGCATATTCATGTTCCTCGGATTTAAATTTTTTTAGTTCAACAATAGATTCAACTTCACATTCTTTTAAAACTTCTTTGCTAGGGAAATAGCTTGATATTGTGAATCCGCCTTTTCCGAATGGATATTCATAACCCTCTGGTATAATTTTTACAACACCTAGGAAATAATTGATGATTGTCCTTAGATTTCTCATGTGATGATCAAAGGTTGCACGAGAGCTACCAAAATCAAAAAGCTCAGATAGGAGTAATGACTTAGGCATCCCCTTGTCCTTATCCTTGAATAACTCTCTGAAACGAGCCTTATTGAATGGCTTTAATTCGGAAAAAATACTCTCACATTTTGAAATATAGCCATTGCATTTATCCCGGAAAGCTATACTTTCTTTGTCTTTAAACTTCTTGATGAATACTTGATCATACTGATTCTCGGTCATTTTTGAGACATTGATATACATAACATCGTTCCCATTGACCAGGCGAATGGCTAGATTGTAATTATCCTGTTTAAGTTTTGTTCTCTTGTCTAATACAATATTAAATGTCGCCATACATATTTAAATTTAAACTTTTGGAAGGGATGGAAGGTTATCAACCATTGTGCCTCCGTTTATCACCCAGTTGTCGATCTGATTTCTCTCGAACAGGGTTCTGGTTCCCAACTTGATATGTGGGATTAATTTTTTGCTGACCATTTTGTACACATAACTTTCTGACATATGAATGTAATCTGTCAGCTCTTGAACATCGAAAAACTTCTTTTCTTCCATTGATATTATTTTTTATCCTTTTATACCCATAGGGAGGATAATAAAAAATATAAAGAAAAAAATCCGGAAAACAAAATTTCAAATGAAAAAAATGGGCCCAAAAGTAAACTTTTTTTTATTCTGAAGGCAATAAACAATGCGGGTTTAAGAGGATTGATATAAAAATGTCAACATAAATATCAGGATCACTGAGATTGTAACGTTTTTGATAAAGTTATCTTATAAGAGAATATCCATTCCAGTATGATCTCCTCCGGTTTGGGTTCCGGGTTCGATTTCCCACACGTTGTTGCCCCTTGTGATTTGATGAAAACGTTGCAGAAGTAATTTTTTAAGGTCTGGGATGAATTATTTTCTATGATTTTTGTAGTTATCAAATTTATTTCATTCTAAAAATAAAATATCCAGTCGCCATATGGCTATCAAAATTTTAAAACCCGGTACTATTTGCCAGTTTATAGTATTCGTCTACAGTAAATTAAACAATTATTTCAAAAAATAAATCAATAATGACTACCCATACGATTTTATTGTTAATTTATTAACAGCATGATTTTCAGAAATGTATAATAGAAAGTTGTATAATTAAATAAAAAAAAGATTATACATTTACAAATATTTGAATTAGTCAGTACATATATTATGTGTTTGACAACTCGTTTTGTGTGTTTCAATATTTTCCTTAATAATAGGTGTTCATGTTGCTCTTCTATGTTAATTAAAGCACATTCGATCTATCTGAGTTAATCTTGGATAGATAGTTTTTTTTCTATTGTATAAATGTCCTTTCTAACTTTATCACAACGAAAGACAAGTATGGCAAGTCTCATCCCAGGTTTCGAATACGACATCTTCATCAGCTACCGCCAGAAAGACAATAAAGGCGACAGGTGGGTGAGTGAATTTGTTGATGCTTTGAAGACCGAACTTGAATCGACATTCAAAGAAGAGATCAGTGTTTATTTTGATATCAATCCACATGATGGACTATTAGAGACACATGATGTAAATGCCTCCCTGAAGGAGAAATTGAAGTGCCTTGTTTTTATTCCAATCATATCACAAACCTATTGCGACCCAAAAAGTTTTGCCTGGCAAAATGAATTCGCTACCTTTAATAAAATAGCAAAGGGAGATCAGTTCGGAAGAGATATCAAACTTGTTGGGGGAAACATAGCAAGCAGGATTTTGCCCATAAATATACACGACCTCGATGTCGAAGACAAAGCGCTTCTTGAAAATGAATTGGGAGGTGTACTTCGATGTGTAGAGTTTATTTATAAAGAGTCTGGAGTAAACCGACCCCTAAAACCAGCTGACAATAAAAACGAGAATCACAATAAAACTGATTACAGAAATCAGGTTAATAAAATTGCGAATGCCATAAAGGAAATCATTTGCGGTTTGAAGAATCCTTCATCCTCAATTGCTATCTTCACCAGAAAAGATTCCTCCAATATTTCTAAAAGCAACCCCGAACCATTTGAATCGATTGCAGTTTTGCCTTTTGCCAATATGAGCAGCGACCTGGAGCAAGAATATTTCAGCGATGGAATCAGTGAAGAGATAATTAACATGCTGGCTCAGGTACCCGGATTGAAAGTGGCAGGGCGCACTTCTTCTTTTACATTCAAAGGAAAAAACCAAGACCTGCGTACAATAGGCGAACAACTGAATGTGAATCATATACTCGAAGGCAGTGTAAGGAAATCGGGTAATAAAATTCGTATAACAGCACAGCTTATTAAAGTTGCCGATGGTTATCACCTGTGGTCCGAAAAATATGACAGGGAACTTGAAGATATTTTTGATATACAGGATGAGATATCCTTAGCCATCCTGGATGCCATTAAAATAAAATTATTCGGAGCAGCGAAGGTAGCGGTACTTAAAAAGTATACAGATAACCCCGAAGCATATCAGCTATATCTTCAGGGGCGATTTTATATTAATAAGTTTGCTGGTGCAGATGGCTTCAACAAAGCGATTGAATATTTCAAGGAAGCAATCAAAATAGAGTCTGAATATGCATTAGCCTATGCCGGAATGGGATACGGCTATTTAAATTTATGGTTTTTTAATTATCTCCCACCAGAAAAGAGCCTGCCACTTGCCAGACAGGCAATTCAGCAATGTCTTCAATTAGACGACGAAATAGCTGAAAGCCATTTAGCAATAGCCGAGATGAAAATGATGTATGAATGGGATTTCACCGTAGCAACTATTGAATTCAAAAAAGCTATCGAACTTAATCCCAAAATTGCTGAAGCACATTTTTTCTATGCCATGAGCAATGTACTTCTTGGCAATCAGACAGAAGCTATAAAACATGCATCAATCGCATATAACCTGGATCCTTTTTCTTTATGGATTAATTATAATGTAGCAGTTGTATATATGTTGGCAGGAGATTTTGAAAAAGAACTTGAATATGGAAGGAGGTTAATTGAACTGGAACCAAATTATTATGGCGGCCATTTTATTGCTGGAGCTGGTTTAATGAATTTGAAGAGATACGAAGAAGCTGTTCGTGAAGCTGAAATAGCGGTTCATCAAAATTATGGCACGTTCACATTACGCTATCTGGGGGTTACATATGTACTTATGGGAGAAAAAATAAAAGCCCGGGAAGTGCTCGAAAAAATGAAAAACCTGAGAAGCACCCAATGGGTAGGTAATCTTGACTTTGGCGTTGTTTTTATGGCATTGGGAGAATTTGATGAGGCACTTCATTATTTTGGAAAAGCAATAGAAAAGCATGAGGGGTTGCTAATATTTATACCAAATACTCTTCGGCTTTTTCCGGAATTTGAACAGGATCCACGAACGAAGCAATTATTTGAAAAAATTGGATTGCCAGTCAATGATAATTCAGCAAACAATAATATACTAAAAACTGATTAATGGCTTCTTTACTGCCAGGTTACGAATACGACATCTTCATCAGCTACCGCCAGAAAGACAATAAAGGCGACAGGTGGGTGAGTGAATTTGTTGATGCTTTGAAGACCGAACTTGAATCAACATTCAAAGAAGAGATCAGTGTTTATTTTGACATAAATCCTCATGATG